>Ga0081455_10006931_pt1 | contig 12050 bp, 19 predicted proteins | sample TabmetS3T2R1_FD_70207 | JGI IMG/M metagenome (GOLD analysis project Ga0081455, IMG submission 70207) | Tabebuia heterophylla rhizosphere microbial communities from the University of Puerto Rico - S3T2R1 | ecosystem: Host-associated > Plants > Roots > Rhizosphere ...
CGTGTTGTGAGAAAACCCCTGCCGAAATCATGAAGGTTGCTAGTGCAAGAAGGACCCAAGGTTTCCGGAAAAATTCCCGCATGACCCCCTCCTTTCCTATGTCTAAGGCGTAGCCTTCGACGCCATTGTTTCAATTGCCTGGGGAGCTGCTGATCATTCTTTCATGGCACAGCTTCATGGCTTCAGGTCATCGCGCATTTGGGTATCTGCAGCGCTAGGTTGCCCGCTGAGCTTCGTTCAGATCGATCCTCAATCCAGACGCGATGGTCCTTCGAGATTTGGTCTTTATTCATCGGACCGGCAACGTCCAAACTTGTCCTTTCGTCGTCTGGGTCGGGCGCCCGAAGGCATTTTGCGGCAACCGGGCACTGCTACGCTGCTTTGGCTTTCTGGGCGAAGTAGTCGTAACATGCGGGGCAGAAGCCATGCGTCAGACGACAGGTATTGGGAGCGATCCCGGTTGCATCTCGATAGGCTTTTTTGCTGAGCCAGCCACTTGCCCATGTCTCCCGATCGTCATGCACGAGCCGACAGAGATGACAGATCAGAAGTACCGGGACGTCCGCTTCAGAGTGAGAAGTCGACATATATAACCTCACTCGGTTCAATGAAAGCGACGACCTTTTCATCAAGCGGCGCTGGCCAACTTCGACCTGTCACCGGCGTACCATCGACAATCGCAGGCGTGACAGACGAGTAGCTCGACGGGTACGCCAGTGTACACATCATTCTCAGTCTCGGGGGTGAGCATACCGCCACATATCCAGCATCGCGAGATCGAGCATCGCATAGGAGGTTTTTTTTCAGTGTGAGTGTTCATGTTTTCAGCCTACGCCCAACGGAGGGGGAGTTGCCTATCAGGAAAGACCCGCGAGGGGATCTCACAGGTGAAGGACTGGCGACATGTCGTTTTCAACTGGTTGTTGGCAAAGAACAAAAAACCCGCGGGGATGGACGCGCAAGACTACACGCTGCTAATGGGATGGCTTGACTCAGCGACGGAAGCGAAGCTCTACACTCCGCAATCTTCGCAAGCCAAAATCCTAATTCCTCTCTCCACATTTCACAGTGAAACTTGTTCATTTCATGCGGGCAGCCCGCGAACAAATTGTCGCTCAGAGACACTGTGTCCGCTAAATACGCGAAGCTCCTAATGTTCTACTAATCTCTCATAGTTGTTCTCTCCTGTTTTAAGGAGTTGCAGTTGCATTAAATTAATGTAGAGCGGTATTTTCCTTGCTGCTGCTACAGCTACAGATGTGGTTCTCATCCATTAGAATAGAAGGAGATGCCATGCGTTACCGTAGAATTGAACCAGTCGACATTGCAGTCGTGTCTGGGGGCATGCTGACATTCTTCGGAGCGATGCTGTTGTGGGTGTCGACTCAGGGCAGTTTCCAGCTAATCACGCCAATGGAATCAAATGCAGACATCGATAAGAAGAGTCTCCAAGAGGAAATCGGCAAGAATGTTGTGGCCGCTGCTGTCATTGAAGACAACCATTCAAAGGACATTTCGCGAGTGGCCCAGAAGCTGAATGCCGAAACAATCACAGCGGAGCGCATCAACGATTCAGGGAATGAAAGCGTTCAACATCTTGTCAATGAAAGCAAGGAGCAAGCACTGAGCAAGACCGCTCGTATTGAATTTGTCAAAGGACAGAGCATTGTCAATGCCACAGTGAGAGCCAAGCGATCACAGAGATTACCAGACGAGCAGTGGAAGGAATTGAATGGGCGCGTTATCGCCAGAGCTGCCAATGAAGGCGATAGAATTGAACGTGCATTTCGTAACAATGCACCAGAGACGTTCAAAACTGCCCTCGAGAACGAAACGAAAGTGCATATGGCGGTTTGGAAGCGAAGCCAAGAGCAAGCCGGAGAGGCGATCGTCGAAACGAGTGTGGTCGAGAAGGAATATGAACGGGCCTCAGGCGGCATACAAGAACAAATCGGTTCGCTAGTATCGAGAGCCGCTGCTGCTAACATGCTTTGAGCCCGTCGGCAGGCAGCCATGTGTGTGAACAATGCCGCGCCCAAATGATTGAACGGCCCCCCATCCGATAGATGGAGGACCCTAACGAAGAGCAAGCTATCGTGCTGGAGTGCCCGCAGTGCGGCCATACCGAATATCAGCCGCTGATCATCGTTTTGGAGAAGATTGGCGGGTTAGCTGTATCATTCTGACTAGAAATCTATTGTCGCTGGTTGACACAACTTCCCTAGGTTCTGAACTCGCGCATGAGCACTAATTGGTTTTACAGGGGGTGCAATGATGAATATACGCATGATTCCAATCCTGACACTCTGCCTTCTCATCTCCGTCAGTGCGACTGTCACGACTAGTTATGCAACAACCAGCTTCGGCGGCAGCAAGATCCTAGCGATCGATCAGGATCAGCGGACAATCACGTTTAAGACAAAAGAAGGAGAGACCTGGACATTGCCGATGTCCGATCCCGACCTCTTGATACGGCATCACATCGCCAAGGATGATCAAGTCGCCATCGAAATTGATCTGAACGACCGGATTAGCAATGTCGTCAAGCTTTCAGAGGTGCCCACTGTTCCCCGTGCCGACGTACGTCCCGAAACAGAGGATCGGTGAACCCATACATAGATCCAATGGACGACAATATGAAAAAGCGCACTTGCCGTAGCAATCCGGTTGGAGAGGGTCGGTACGCATGGGGATCGAGCCGCCTTCTTCGGTTGGATTCTCTACCTCACCAGTCATATGGAGGCAGCCATGAACCATATGCGCGTTTATTGCCTACGGCAGGTTTGTGCTAAAGCCTTTTTATGGATGTGAAGGGTGGTCCCATCTGCGGCTGTAGCTACTGGCTATGAATCCAGCAAGGGAAGCCCCTCCGTGCCGTCGAGCCCATCGGGCGCTTGCCTGAACATGGGAGGCACTTCTTCCGCCTGGTTGCGGATCTGCCGATTGACTGCCGTGTCTGCCGCTTCTTGCAACCACAAGCCGTTGGTTTTCTGGCGATAAGCGGATTTCAACGCAATTCGTAAACCGCAGGTCGCTTATCTGCCGATATGTGCAATGACCGACCGGTAATTGCACATGTGGTAGCACGGGGGTAGCGCCGATCGCAAACTACTCGCAGCAGCAGTAGATTTGGAAAGGGAAGCGGTCTAACAAACCGCAGGTCAGTCCCACCGTCCACAGTCTGCCAATCTGCAAGGCTGGCCGACCCGCGGCCGAGGTAAGCGGTTCCACAAATCTTATGCTTGAAAGGCCAGTATTCACTGAAATGTAACTAGACCGAAAAAGGAACGAAAGAGTGCTATTAATCCACAGATAATAAAGGCCCATCCCATAATGTTAAGGATTATAGTGCCTGATTTTTTTCTAAACTCTTCAGATGCTTGAGGAATTCCCAGTCGATCTAAGAAGTTAGAGGAGTCGATGCAGTGCTGTACATGCCAAGTCTCAAAATCCTTATCTAATAGTCCCCAGCCAAAAGCCATCAATGCTATACCTGAAAGGAAACCTTCAATACTCATGGCAAGGCCGTCATTAGATCAGTGATCATGCGAAGTCAGTGTTCCTGTACAAATTATCCCATGACGACGAGATGGCAAAGCTTTTGTTCGAATCTTATTGCCAATACGGCGTAAGACTTCGACCAACCTGCTCCTTGTTTGCCTTCCGAAAGCCGCAAAGTGCTTTGCATTAGGTGCTTCCAGTCCTACCTTAAGCTATACAAACCTTGAAAAACGGCGAAGACGATTGAAAGCCCTGGCATATCTATTAGTCATCTCTGTTGGTGGCTTTTTAGGTTACGGATTCTGGTATGCCCAAACTCATGCATATCTAGACCTGGATATCGTTGATGAGCATCACAAGTCCGTGCTGGATGCCCAGCTATTCTTTGGCGACAAAACCGGCCAAACGCTTGCTGAAGGAAAAACCGACCGCGAAGTTGGCATTGTTCTTTTGCGACATCCCGCAGATGGTTATTGTGAAACTACACCTAAGGATCGAAATGCCCGAATGCGTGAGTGTCTCTTAGAACACTCCGTTTGGCAGGCGGAGTGGTTGCCACGTCTTAGCACAGTTACCATCCGCACAGGATCCTGTGAGCTAGCCCATGTGCCTGTGACTCTTCAAGCTTCAGCAGTATGGGCTTTTTGGTGGGTCCCACTTCCTCATGTGGGTGGCCTTGAAAGCACTAGGTACGCGGGAACTCTGAAAATGGATCGTTCACGCTGCATTGTTGACAGCAATCTACCTTCTTAATCATGAAGCATTTGTCATGTCCCCATTGTCAGAAAGAGACAATAACGAGCTGGTTGAAGCTGCGCTCTTCCAGATTGTTTCCAATTTCTTGTAGTTACTGCTCGAAGTATTCCTGCTCTAAAATTCCAATTGGAGTAGTAATAGCCGTTGCGGTAATCAGCACAGTCGCGTCGATGCCGCTTATATTTTTGTTATTTGTAAATGCGTGGCTATTTTGGGGGGACTGATTTTACTTATCACAATTTGTGTCTTATTGCAGGATGCGTTCGGAAAGCTCGTACCTCTAAGCGATTTACTGACTAAGAAGGTGCATGAAAAAATTACTACGAGTAGGGGCTGCATCTCGATAGCTAGGAAACCTGGAATGTCATTGGATCGATTAATCGGCCTCTTATGCACTTCATCATAAGTTGTCGCTGGCTGTTGACTGTCTATGGCGGATTATCGGTAATCGGCAAGTTCAATGCACCTCGCTAGATCACGGCCACCAATACGGATTGCCGGAACCGATTGACGCCTATGCCGAAGCTCGGAAACACCTGTGCGGTAAGCGGGTTGTTGCCGTTCATCTTAAAGGGGGTCCGTCGGATCTGACTCTTGAATTTGAAACTGGCTGCGTCCTGGAACTACTGCAAGAACATGCCGGTTACGAGCCGTGGAATTTGCAGGGTTCTGGGATTCACCTTATCGCGCTTGGAAGCGGAGAGATAGCGGACTTCTCATCCAACAAAGAGAGGTAACGCAACGGTCGACAGACATGAGATGAGACGATGACAAGACTACAGTCTGATCTTTCCAAGGTTTGCGGTGAGCTTGGACTTCGCATTGTTATCCCGTTCAAGCTTACATGTTCCGATGACCTCGAGATCGTTGGAAAGGCTCTGCTCCCGCAGTTAGGAGCGCTAAATGGGACAATAATTCTTACCGATTTCTCAGATGTCAAAGGCAAGGAAGATGAATTGCGAGCACTCGGGTATACGGCCAGTGTACTGACTGAGCCGTCCGATGAGGAAGACTATGACCTTGACGGTTGGATCGAGATGTTTGCTGATTGGGGTTGGGCGGCTATTGCAGAACCAAAGCCTGATTGGTTATTGGAGTGGGAAGAGGCAGAGATGATGCAATATGAGGATTGGATCAAGAGTTTAATATCTGTAGTGAAAGTTGTTGCTGACAAAGAATACCAAGAGCGTGTGTGGCTGCGAGGGGAAGGGCCAGAGGTGGATTCATGGGACGAGACGATTAACAGATTCTTTGATGATTACGACGCCGATAATTTTGTTGAAAACCATATGGTCGCCGCTGGCCTCTCTGAAAGTCAGCAGCATTCTCTGAGAGATTTGCGAGATGCATTGAATCGGTACAACGATCGTATCGGAGATGACTATTTACTGCAGACAATCCTAAACGATCCTGGCTGGCAGAGAATTCGAGACGGTATCGCCAACGAAACTCTTAAATTTTTTGAAGGAAAATGAAGAAGAGAGAATGTTCAAGCTTGTCGTTAGCGTAATAGGTACATTGCTGCTGCTAGCAGCCTTTGGGATATGGACCTTTGGAATTTGGATAAAAGTGCGCTCTGGGCACGGGTTGGATACCTATCTCACTCCTGAAGGGGTCGAGTTCAATTACATTGGTGCACTGATCCTATTCCTGCTGATTCCAATCTCTCTCGGAATCGGGTTGGGAATCCGATACTGGCAATTAAGAGATGAACGGAGTTTTAAGAAGAAATTCGGAATAAAGGAGTAGATCTCACTTTCGCTGCGAAGAGGTCCCCACATGAATGAAGTCGAGAAACTCATAGTGAGCAACGACAATGGTGAAATAGAAATCATGGGAAACCGTGGGGGATTGAGATATCTCGGTGAAATCTGCCTCCGACTTAGCGAGCTTAGTGACGAGGAGGCAAAAACGGGAGCTAACCACTACCACTTCCAGGAGGGGCTGGATGCGTCCACTGTAGAAGGCTCGATCCCGATGCTTGTGACGCTGAAGCTCGAACTATAAAGCCTCGTCTTCATCTGCTACCACGCTGCTACCAGGGCAGGACAAACCAGACCCAGCATTTGTGTCTAGCCCTATTTATTCAAACAACAACGAGAAATCTGCCAATTAACTGTCATGCAAACTCTGTCTTCCAGATTACAACGCTTCCTTGCTCGGCCATCTAGACCAAATCCGCTGCCAAAACGCTGTAACCTGCCCAATACTTCGTAGAATGAGGGCCGCTCAGCATTGTTGCAAATTGTGGGTCTAACTATGGCGGCAAGAGAGTGTTTTCTTTGCCATCTGAATTAACACGCTTCCATCCTCCAGCCCCCTAGTGTATCGCTCCTGAAGAGCAGGCCTATCCTCATACTGATGTGTGCCATCTCGTTCAATGAGGGCGTCTATAAGACCATTTTGTTCGGCATACCACTCTTCGGCTTCAAGTGTTGTGAGCGCCTCGATTGCCTGTCGATGACACCATCCAATGCGAGCAATGAGCCCGTCGTTGACCTCCGACGTTGGTGTGGTATTGAGACTCGGACGAGATGGATGGCTTGTAGCCGCATCTACCTGATTTAGCAAACCTGGCAAGGTAGTCATAATGGCGTCCCTCCATAAAGCTGATGTACAGCCGTGAGTTCTTTTGACGCATGTTAGATCGTAGCAAACGTTAAGCCATTCTTTTCGCCTGGGCGATGAACTGCAATTTCGCGGGCTTTCAACATTCTCCACTGAGGCGGCATCAATCGGCGCACATTTAGGTTGTATGTTTCAGAAAGCGGAGTGAAGGCTTCGGTCACTAGGGGATCCTCCAGCGAATCTTTTGGCATTTTCTTAGTGCTTTCACCTACGCTTGCCGAGCAGCGGCTCGCCCCGCGTAAGTTCGTGACCCGTGTAGCAACGAAAATTCTGCGTCCGCCTGCCTAACGGGTATCTCTCTCTACCCTGGAATTGCATAACGCGACGTGTTGGCAGTAGGATTGCACGAGGTGACCATGCGTATTGGAGATTTCTCTTTCGGCTCCATTCAGATCGACGGCGAGACGTACGAGCACGACGTGGTCATCGATCGGGGAGAGATCAAGAAACGGAAGAAGAAACCTTCCAAGAAATTTCGCGACAAATTCGGCCACACCCCGCTCTCCATCGAAGAGAAGATTCCCTGGAAGTGCCGTCATCTGATCATTGGTAACGGATTCTACGGCGCCCTTCCCGTCATGGACGATGTGAAGCGTAAAGCTGACAAGCGAGGAATTGAACTGATCCTTCTGCCCACCCCGAAAGCCCTCGAACGCCTGAACAAGGAATCCACTAACGACACCAACGCCATTTTGCACGTCACGTGTTAAGCAGGAACACCGAGCCAAGATCAGCGTAGATTAGACGGTTGACACACGTCAGAGGTAGCGAGTGGAACAGAAACAATTATCCAATCAACTATTTCCTATCAATAGAACGCACTCTCGACCGAGCATGTTCATAAAGCTCCGACTGATAGGGGTTTTTGTGGCATTCAACTATTGTATCTGGAGTATTCCCGCATTCGCCGCTAATGTGGCTTGCCGCTTCAAAGCAGAAATCGAACCAGTGGACGTGGAGGTGCTCGTCGACGGAAAGGAACAGTGGCGCGACAAGATTCAAAAAGGAGAAACCAAGACCGTCACTATTCCGGAAGGAGCCTTCATTGTCATATCGAAAGTGTACAACTCCAATCTCAAGGCCACAGAAGACATTCGAACGGAAGCCCATACGCGAATGTGCGCCCAACAGGACCCTCTCTCGGTCCCGCTCTTTGCACCAGAGCATTAGAACGTCCTGTGAGGCTGCCGCCTGAACGCTGCAGCACCCGGAAGAAAACAATAATCGGGCTAATGTAGGGATTGTCAAACAACGGCGGGAAGAGCTCTTCGACGAAGCGGCTCGTTACCCGCTATAATATTTGAATTGAGCCGTCCCTTTCCTTCCCGACGCTGAGCAGGAAAGCCTCCCACCGCTAAAGGGAAGCGATGGACACACATAAAAGATATTCGGGGTTAACCGTTTTTTGTGCCTTTCTCGGCGGAGCTATGGCCGGTGCTCTCGCCGGAATTTTACTGACCACCAAGTCGGGTCAGGAAGTCCGATGGGATTTGGAGGATTATGCGAGAGCGAGGCAGCGATACCTGCTGAGAAAAGCCAAGAAGGCGCGTGCCGCGCTCGATGATGCGATTGAACGGGGCAAGACCTTTCTCCTAAGACATAAGCCGATGGCGAAGAAAGATGCCGAGAATGACCAACCAGAACCAGGCAGGGATGAAGCGCCGCCCGCGGACGCCGGAGAGAGGACATGAAAACGCTGATGATTGTGGCCCGTGATTCTATGTCAAATGAGTTGGAGAAGCTCTTGCACGACACCGGCGCCAATGCGTATTCACTACTCAACAGAGTCGAGTGAAAAAGGTAAAACGGTGCACGTGAAGAACTCATATAGGGCCATTGCCAAAGATTGTTCACTCCTCGTGAAGAACTGAAACCGATCAGCAAATGGCTGGTCTTTTAGCTATGGACGGGAATGCGTTTAGGCAGGATTGCATCGTACCGGCCCATCGGGCAACAGCCCTATTCAGCCACTCTCGCACCTCTTGCCCCTCTCTTTCATCTTGATTGAGAGTACGTGAACTGCCTAGCAGAGGGTCACCGACAGAAAGCCGGTTTATCTAAACGGCAGATGACAGCTGCTGTGCGGTGCAGCGGCGGTACGAGATCGCTAAGGACCACGCTGCTACCAGGACAGGACAACCCAGCCCCATCTCCCCCCACTTCGAGGTCAGCCTGGTTCGTTGTTTCTTGTGGCTTTAGGTTGTCTGAGGTTGGACTTTTGGAAATTCGTAAACCGCAGGTCAGGCGGCGTTCACGAGTCCTTTAAAGGGGGATGATCCACGAGCCATTTAAGCCTTTGCAAAACGTCTCAGTTCAGGGTGTAGGAAGTTAGGTTCGGCTGAAATCCACACCGAGTCAGGCTAGTTCTACAGGACTTTCTAACGGCTTGTTTCCTGGTTTCAAGACTTGGCGTACGATGCTCCACTAGCGGCTTCGCTAACCACCGTTTATTTGATCATATCCTTGGCGTTCATAACCCTCGATGCACCCTCTCTTGAGTAACCTGGCCGAATGGTCCGACGCAGGATCTTCAAAATAGGGCCCACATTTAACTGTCTTGCCCGTTTCGGGATGATGAAGGTAGACCGGCGCACACTCACTGAAGAGAGCCAATCCCATTACCATGACGAAGCGAACGGAAATGATGCCGATCATCAGTCACTCCGGCGGTTGGTATTCAGCGTCCGTCATTGAAAGTCTGTCTGCGTCAAGCGTTCATGATCCTAATCCGCTCCGCTGCCAACACAGGTGCGCAATTCATTGTACCACCACCGTTTTTCCTATCCATGGCGTTGGTAATCATGAATGCGCGTTCTCGTTTGCTCGCCACGATTTGGGCAGTCTTCGTAAACCGCAGGTCGCCCGTTCAATCCGAGTCGCCCGGCTCCATTCTTTCAAGTGGTTACGAAAGGTGAGACGCTACCTAATTTTTCGAATCGCCGTATGTACGGGTACAAACGACTCTTGCCGGTTTCGGCTAGGCGGCCTCCCAGTTGTCGTATTAGGAGAGAGGAATAGCCTTGGATTGGAGCTAAGAGGAAATTGGCGGAGGACTGTCATGGCACGTAGAATGTTTTCAGACGAGAATAATCTCCGAAAACGAATCCTTCGCATTTTGCGGAAGAACAAAATCTCTGATCTCGATGAGCTAATACTGCAATGCACGTCCCATACTTGGACTCAAGTGTGTTCCTCGAAGTTAACCACATGAGTCGCAGCGGCGAACTGCGCTTACTGTGTAAGGGGGCCCGGGAGTACGCCGTATCGCTCCCTCGGGCTGCATAATCCGCCCAGGCATGTGAAGAATTTACCCGCGAAGGAAAGGAACGCATGAGAAAGCGAATCACCGCTCAAGATCAGAAAGTTAGCTCCGATGCCAAAGTTAACTGGCTAAGTCTGGACGAATGTGCCGAAGTGGAAGTCACGTCCGAGGACGAGAACTATCCCATCGAGTCAGCATTAACTAATGAGGAATCAACAGGGTGGAGAGCGTCGGAGCCTGGTAAGCAGACGATTCGGCTTCACTTTGACCATCCACAAAATCTACAACGGATATGGCTGAACTTCTTGGAGACTAACAATGATAGGACTCAAGAATACGTCCTATGTTGGTCACCGGACAATGGGCAATCCTTCAAGGAAATCGTGCGCCAGCAGTGGAACTTCAGCCCTCCGTCAACGACCAGCGAGATTGAAGATCATCGCGTCGGACTACAAGGCGTGAACATCCTCGAGTTGACCATCACTCCAGATATCAGTGGAGGCGACTCACCCGCTTCTTTGGCACGACTCCAACTAGCTTAGTGTGGTTTCGCATGCGAGGTTCCTGCCTCCATTCGTAAACCGCAGGTCATTTAGGGACGATCCTCTTCAGGCTGCTACCCGGATTTCCCGTGAAACGAATGGAGGATGAATTACACAACACTCTTTTCCTCTTAGGGCAGGCCCATAAAAAACTGGAAGAACTGGATTACCTCAAAACTCTCTCGATTTCCGTTGCTACCCACGAGTTGCGCTCGCCCCTTACCTCGATCAAGGCGTATCTCGCTGGCGAGCTGCCTGAGAAGATCTTTTCCTACCTCAGGTTCCGCGTGAGAAGTCAGATTTACTTGCGGTGTTGAAAACGCTTTCAGCATTGCCTTCTCGAGAATCTCTGCTGATGTGCCCCCCTTACACAAGGCGGCTTGTGCGCCGTTTCTGACTGCGGCTTCCAACAACTGTGGATTCGATAGCCGCGTGAGCATAATGACGGGAATTCCATGCTGTTGAGCATGTGGAATCAACCTTCGCAAAACCTCGAAGCCTGACATGTCCGGCAGATCAATTTCCAGCACGACGCAATCGACTGGCTCTCGCTCACAGAAACTCAAACCATACTGGCCAGTGGCTGCATGGGCAATCTCGAAGTGTGGGCAGGAAATTCTAAGGCATTGAGTATAGTACTCTCGGTCACTCAAATTTCCGTCGATGAAAAGTATGAGTGGGGAGTTCGGCATGGACCGAACGGCCTTTCTCACTATGTCGGCGGTCGAACTGCTGGAAGGCTGTCGGCATCGATTGGGAAGTATAGCCCTGATGTTCTAGATCAATCAGAGACGATTGGCCCTAGCGTGAAAGATAGAGGCACGCCACTGCACACTCCGTTGATCTCTTTCTCGCCTCCTGACAGTTTCTCGTAATTTTACGAAGGGGGAGGCGCGTGAGGACGGTTTTGCTCCTGCACCATCCCACGGATGAATTAGCTTTCCAGCGAAAAGCATGCGCTAATAGTAGATGAAGAAAACCTGGCCACTCGCAGCACAGTTGCCATTGATTGCAATGCTGAGTTTTGGGCCAGCTTGGGCGGAGTGGATCGATGTCGGTGGGAAAGTCCAAGACGACCTTACTGTTTATCGGGTATACATTGATCCAGATAACATTCACCGCAACAGTGACGTGGTAGCGCTGTGGGTCTTGTTTGACTATCGAACAATACAAAGCATCGTAGGCGGACCCTGGTTATCGAGCAAAGCGCGAAGAGAATTTGACTGCACAACACACCGTATCAGGCTGCTTGGATACATGACTTTCACTGGTAATATGGGGAGTGGTGAACCGGTATTTAGTAACTCAAATGTAAGCCAATGGGAGCCCATTGCACCAGATAGCATTGACCGAAATTTGTT
>Ga0081455_10006933_pt1 | contig 12048 bp, 11 predicted proteins | sample TabmetS3T2R1_FD_70207 | JGI IMG/M metagenome (GOLD analysis project Ga0081455, IMG submission 70207) | Tabebuia heterophylla rhizosphere microbial communities from the University of Puerto Rico - S3T2R1 | ecosystem: Host-associated > Plants > Roots > Rhizosphere ...
GGACGCCTCGGCATTCCCGAGATCTTCCGTCTCAAGGACCGGACGGGCCGCGAGTTCATCCTGCCGCTGACGCACGAGGAGACGGTCACCTTCCACGCCCGCGAGATCCGGAGCTACAGGGAGCTGCCGCAGCTCTGGTACCACTTCCAGACGAAGGACCGCGACGAGCCGCGTCCGCGCGGCGGCCTCCTCCGGGTCCGCGAGTTCATCATGAAGGACGCCTATTCGTTCGACCGTGACGAGGAGGGCGTGCGCAGGAGCTTCGAGGCGAACCGTGAGGCGTACAAGAAGATCTTCGCCCGCTGCGGAGTCGAGACGTACGACGTGCAGGCCGAGAGCGGGATCATGGGGGGCAAGTACAGCATCGACTTCCTGGCCCCGTCCGGCTCGGGCGAGAACACGCTCGTTCGCTGCGAGAACGGCGACTACGCGGGCGACCTGGAGGTGGCGGTAGCGGTCCCGAGCGCAGCAGTGCTGCCCGAGCCGATCGACGCGCCGGAGGAGATCGAGACACCCGGGGTGACGACGATCGAGGGCCTGGCCGAGTTTCTCGAGATCGACCCGTCTGCGACCTCGAAGGCGATGCCGGTTGTCAAGCCGGACGGCACCCTCGTGCTTGCGCTCGTTCGCGGCGACGACCGCCTGAGCGAGACGAAGCTCTACGACGCGCTGCCGGGCGCATCCCGCCCGGCGACGGACGACGAGATTCGGGACGCGTTCGGAGCGGGGGGTGGCTCGCTCGGCCCTGTCGGCTTCTCGGACGAGGTGATCGCGGACGAGACTCTGCGTGAAGGTCAGTTCGTCGCCGGCGCAAACCGCGACGGTTGGCACCTACGTGGCGTGGAGGCCGGCCGCGACTATGAGCCGCGCTTCGCAGACCTGCGCGAACCGCGTGAAGGCGACCGCTGCAGGGAGTGCGGAGGCGCGCTCATCTTCCAGACCGCGATCGAGGTCGGCCACATCTTCAACTTCGGGAGCTTCTACTCCGAGCCCCTCGGCGCGACATTCCTCGACGAGGACGGTCAAAAGAAGCCGCTGCTCGGCGGGAGCTACGGCATCGGGCCGGGCCGGGTCATGGCCGCGATCGTCGAGCAGCACAACGACGAGTACGGGATCTCGTGGCCGCCGTCGGTGGGGCCGTACGAGGTGCACGTGGTCGCGCTCGCCGCCGGGAGCCCCGAGGTCGCTGAAATCGCCGAGGGAATCGTGGGCGCGCTGGAGGAAGCGGGCCGCTCCGTCGTCCTCGACGACCGCGACGAACGCCCGGGCGAGAAGTTCGCCGACGCCGATCTGATCGGCTGTCCGATTCGCCTCACCGTCGGCAAGAAGACCCTCGAGGACGGCCAGGTCGATCTCCTCGTCCGCGAGGGCCGCGCCGAGGATCGTGCACCGGTCGGAGAAATTCCCGCTCGTGTGGGAGGATTGCTCGATGGCGCGTAAGCGGCGGTTCAGCGAAGAGCCCTTCGGCGAGACGATCCAGGCCCTCATGGCCGAGCGCGGCACCACGTACCGGGGGCTGGCGGAGAAGACAGGGCTCTCGGCGGGCTACCTCAACCACCTCGTGCACGGGAACCGCCCCGTGCCGTCCAACGAGGTGATCGCGACGCTGGCGAAGGCGCTGCGCGTCGAGCCCGAGCACTTCCGCGAGTACCGCATCCGCGTCATCACCGATCGGCTCGAGCGGATGCCCGAGCTCGTCGATCGCCTGTACAAGCGCCTGAACGCCTAGCGGACTAGCCCCGCTGGGGCGACGCTCGCAAAGGGGACAAGCGAGCAGACCCGCGACAGTACAACTGGTACGGCAAGGGACTGCGAGCGCTGTTTTCCTGCCGCGAGCGTCGTCAGGCGGTGCGCGAAGCCGGGCTTCGCCCGGCGAAAGCCGCCGCCCCCAGGTGGCTAGGCGCGGGCGAGGAAGCCGAGCTCGAGGAGCCTTCGCACGGCCGGAAGCCCGGCGCGCGCCACCGAGTCTTCCTCCAGCTGCGAGTCGCGGGCGATCTCGGCGAAGAGCGCGCGGAGCCTCCTCCGCCCGTCGACGCGGGCGAGGAGCTCGATCGTGTACGCGTCGACGCCGACCGAGAAGCCGAGTCCCCATTCGAGGCGGACGCGGGCGCTCTCGAGCTCCATCCCTTCGTCCTTGTGCCTCCAGATCTGCTCGATCCGTTGGGGCTCGACCACCGCCAGGACCTCCTCGAGGAGCTGGTCGTCGGTCGGCAGAGAAGCAAGGAGATCCTGGTTGACGAAGGTGCGGACGAGCTGGTCTCCCGCCGGTCCGATCTCGGTGTCCGGAAGGACCTCGTGGCGGATCCAGTTCGTTCCCCGTGAGCGGCGCCTGAGGACGATTGCGCCAGAGGCGATCCGGTCGGCGGCGAGGTCGCGGAGAAAGCTGGTCCAGCGTGGGACGGCGTCCGGTTCCGCATGCGCCCCCGCGTAGCCGGCCGGATCGTCCTCGCGCTCGAGGAGGAGGACGGCGTCGCACCCGGTGCTCTCGACCCAGCCCTCGAGCGGCGCCCACCAGTCCTCGCCCGGCCCGAGCACCCAGGTGACGAGGACATCCGCGAAGCCTCCCTCGCTCAGATGGGCAGCGACAGCCTTGACGAGCTCGCGGCAGCGTGTGTCGGCGCGCTCGTCCTCGTCCGGGGAGAGGATGCGAGGCGGATCGGCGACGATCAGGCCGTAGGAGTGTCCGGCGACCGGCTCGAGGCTCTCGCCCTCGAGGGCTTCGAGGTTGTCGATTCCGTTGAGCAGCGCGCCGAGGCGAATCAAGGCCAGCGCGTGCGAGTCCGCCTCGATCGCGACGGCGCGATCCGTGTGCCGTGCCGCGAGGAGGGCGTGCAGGCCGGTTCCCGCCGCGGCCTGGAGCGCCGAGACGAAGTGCATGCGAACCGTCAGGCTCGCCAGGAGGTGCGAGCCCTCCGGCGGGGCAGTGCCGGGCTCGTGGGCGACGAGGACATCCTTCTCCGGCACCAGCCGGACGGTCGCCTTGACGTCATCGCCCACCGCCTCGAGCACGCCGGCCGCGACGAGCCGGTCGGGGTCGAGGCCGGGGAGCGCTTCGGCGGCTGCCTGCCAGGACATCGGCGCGCCGAGGAAGAACAGGCGGATGAGCGTGTCGAGCGGATTCGCGTCGGTCAGCCGTGCCTCGAGCACGCGCACCTCCTCGTCGGCACCGAGCCGTTCCATCAGGCCCTCGCTCGTGTAGCCGGCCGCGACGAGCAGCGAGCCCAGCGTGGAAACGGCCTCGGGGTCTTCGAGGCTCCCGGCGGTGTGGGGCGATGCGTCCGTAGGCCCGAGGATACGCGGGGTATCCGCTATCGTGGCTCCGCACGGGGCGTGGCGCAGCCTGGTTAGCGCGCTAGTCTGGGGGACTAGAGGTCCCGAGTTCAAATCTCGGCGCCCCGATCAAAGGAAAAGCCCCGCTAGAACGGGGCTTTTCGGCGCCGCAGGTTTTCGGCCCACAGCACTCGACAACGGCCGCCGCTCCCCGAAGAAGCTCCTCCGGTCGTCGCTCGGCTGCTCGGGCAGAAGCTTTAGTGAGAGACGTGTTTGAACGAGAGAGCCCGCAGCGCGGGCTCTCTCGCAAGAAATACTTTGACTCCGAACTTACGATCCCGCACCCTTCTTCGACGACGGCGAGACCACCGGGCGAGGCGTACCGGGGAGCGGTGCGGTCACGGCATAGCTGCCACCCGTTTCGACGAGGCCGGCGGCTGCTGAATTCACAAAGACAACTGTGCCGTTACGCGTCGCGCCAGCGCCCCCGGTTTCCGCTTTGTACGTTCCACCGATGTTGCCGGGCGTGTCGGTGTTCGTGTTCCAACCGACGAAAATGCAGAGGTTCCCTGGGGCTGCGTCAGGATCAGTGAGAGTGCCCGAGCAGCCAGCGGGCAAGGGGCCGTTCGTCGGGACAACCTTCACCGTCGGAGGCTGACTCAGCGGAAGCGCGAAGGAGATCGCGTCCTCGGCAAAATCATCGCTCCCAGTCGCGATCACCGAGGCCTCCCAGGTTCCCGTGAGCGTCTTCGCACGCGGGACATTGGCCTCATAGCGGAAGTAGCGCTTGTCCGCCTTTCCCTGGATGTGGTGCCAGATGTGATTGATCGATGCTACGAAATGTGCTCCTGCTGGTGGGGCGAGCAGCGTGACCCCCATCATGAGCCCGAGCGCCACAAGCCCGATTGCACGCCAGCGGCGCCTTAACGTGTCCTTGCCTCTCATAAACCCCTCCTGTCTCGGAGTAGCAGGAGTGTTTGAACCTATTACTCCGTCAGGGTCAGTGCAATCGGGCCGACACGCCCCGACAACGGGCCGCCGCCGCTCCCCGAAGAAGCTCCTCCGCGCCGTCGTCGCTCGGCTGCTGGGGCGGAAGCCCGGGTAGGGATCCGTAACGCCCCATTGAAGCCCTGCCTGCATCGGAGTAAGTTCAAAAGCATCAGCGGTGGCCTGAGGGCTGGGGCCTGATCAGGCACACCTCCTCTGCGGTCGGGCGTCGCTGCCCTCAGTCGGCGTCCGACCCGCCCCCTCGCTCCGTCGTCGGTCGGCTGCTTGGGCAGAAACCCAGCGGATGAGGCGTCAGCGAACGCCGACCCAGACGGTGCCCCCGCTACGGTGATGGCTCCCACGTGTGGAGCGACTTCGATCCGCTTAATGACTCTGCCCGATGAGGGGTTGATTCGGTAGACCGTCCCCGACACCGGGTTTGCTACCCAAACGGAGCCGAGTCCGACGGCCACTCCCTTGGGCGCCGACTCCCACCGGAATGGTCCGTTTGACGTCGTTTTGACCGGGTCGATCCACCAGAGCGTCCGACCCTTCCCCTTGCAGTCGAGCGGGTTGGGCCGAGGGTGGGGCTTTTTTGGCAGGGAAGTCGGTTCTACCCGGACTTCCGTCTCAAACGCCGAATCCACGGCCGTAAGCGATCCCTCGCAGCCATTGAAGGGGTGCGTGAGGATGGCATAGACCGTGATAGGGCCGTGTCCGTACGACCGATTGGGGACGGTAATCCGATGACCCCAGGGTCATGTAGCGTGCTTGGCTTGAGTCCGTCGACCCTCAGCCGACGGCGTGGACGCGTCCTCGCGCTGATCCTTGCTGGGGGCGAAGGCGGGCGCCTGGGGCCTTTGACGGAGGAGCGCGCCAAGCCCGCTTTACCTTTCGGCGGCACGTATCGGCTGATTGATTTTCCGCTCTCGAACTGCGTGCACAGCGGATTGAACGACGTCTGGGTGCTCCAGCAGTACGAACCTCACGAGTTGACAAGCCAACTGGCCGGCGGCCGCCCTTGGGATCTGGATCGCACACGTGGGGGCTTCAGGATCGTTCACCCTTATCTCGGAGACAGTGAGAGTGGCTGGTACAGAGGTAACGCCGATGCGCTTCAGAGAAACCGAGAACTAATCGGCGAGTTCGATCCTGAACTGCTTCTGGTGCTCTCCGCCGACCACGTCTACAAGGCCGACTACACGAAGCTCATCGAAGAGCATCTCGCAAGCGATGAGGTCGTCACGATGGCGACGACGGAAGTGCAGGTCGAAGAAGCGTCACGCTACGGCGTGCTCGAAGTTGGCCGGGATCAAGTCGTCAGCGGCTTCGAGTACAAGCCGGATCATCCGAAGACCGGAATCGTTACGACGGAAGTCTTTCTCTACGACACACACATCCTGTTGGACACCCTCGCCGAGCTCGACGAGGCCGGCGGCGAGGAGGGATTGCAGGACTTCGGTGATGAGCTGATCCCGCGGTTGGTATCGGAAGGCTGCGCGCGGGCTTGGGAGCTCAACGGATACTGGCGCGACGTCGGAACGCCGGAGAGCTACTGGCAGGCGCACATGGACTTGCTTGCAGCGGACCCAGCACTCATTCTCGATGATCCTGGCTGGCCGATTCTGACTGCCGGCCTGCAGCGGCCTCCTGCGCGAATCGAAAGCTCCGCTCGGATCGACTCGAGTTGGGTCGCACCGGGTGCGATCGTGAGCGGCGATGTTGAACGCTCCGTGCTCGGGCCCGGTGTCGCGATCGCAGATGGAGCCGTCGTTCGCGATTCGGTTCTCTTCCATGACGCGCGCGTTGAGCGTGGCGCCACTCTCGAGCGCGTGATCGTCGCCGAGTCCGTGCAGATTGGAGGTGACGCAATCGTGGGCGACGCCAGCGGTGACGTGACGTTAGTCGGGGGCAAAGCCGTCGTCCAGAAGGGCCAGTCGGTTGCTGCCGGCTCCGAAGTCGCCAGAAACGCCGGTTCTACATAGGGCCCAACGGGGAGGCCAACCTGACTGGACGAGCGCAGGCAGTTATCGACAGCTCTGCTCCGGGTAGCTGAGTGATGAAGGCATCCGAGGAAGGGTCGACATGTGGGAAGAGGGAGCGAGTGACCTTTGGGGTCACATCGGAAGTGAGGAGGCCGCTCGCCTGGACGCAATCCGTGAGCGCCTGAGAAGGGCCGAAGCCGCTCGCCTGGAAGCGATTTGCGAGCGCCGAGAAGGGACGCCGCGGGGCGGAGGCTCGAGCAAAAGCTTGCTCCTGAGCGGTAACGACTAACTCGAGCACGCTCAGTCCGAAGGAGCTTCGCGCTGCTCGCCCGCCCTCCGAATCTTTTCCGATAGCCACGGCCATACTCTCCTGAAAGGAAGGAGGTAGGCGATGCCAGTCTGTGAGGTTTGCGGAAACGACTATGACAAGGCTTTCGAGGTTCAGGCCGAAGGCGAGACACACATCTTCGATAGCTTCGAGTGCGCCATCCAAGCGCTTGCGCCCATCTGTGGACATTGCGGATGCCGGGTGATTGGCCACGGCCTAGAAGCGGACGGCCGCATCTTCTGTTGCGCCCATTGTGCGGAGCAGGAGGGCGTAGCCGAGCTTCGCGACCGCGTGTAGCGCCACTCGCTGCCGCCTTCCCGCACCTATCCAGCACGTTCGGCTGCTCAGCGGTTCAGCCTCGCCGATTTGAGCTTCCGGGCTAGCCCTTTTGGACGATTCTCGTAGGTGCCGCGATCCTCTGCGATGTCCTCGTTCTCAATGCGGGGATGGCCCGAAAGAATGATGTAGCTGTCCGAGAGCAGATGCGCCTCGTAGTAGTCGTACGTCGTTAGGTCGATGCGACCGAGGCAGGACTCGTCTGCGCATTCACAGAGGAAGCTCAGGACTTTGCCATCAAGGTTCGCCTTGTTGGCGCGGGGTCACTCCCAAACGTGCGGCCTAAAGAGAACGGCCCGAAGCTCTGAGAGGTTCGGGCCGTTCCCAGCGCCGCAGCCCTTGTCCGAGGAAGAGGCGCGCGCGTGTGAGATACCCGTGTACCCGCGACCTGCACGCGGAAACTCGACGTGCCGCGCCTGCCGACCGCTCGCGGATGCACACCATCTAGAGCCTCCACACAAGGCGGTCGGGGCGCGGCAAGCAAGTGGCTCAGAAGGCTGCCGGCGCGGCGGTGGAGACCGCCAAGGAATCAGGCCGCGAGCAGGGGCAGGAGCTGAGCGCCACGCTTCAAAACCGTACTCAAGGCGAATCGGAAGGCCAGTAGAAGAATTGCTGGGTGGCCGCTCCGCGAATGGGCGGCCACCCCCAACAGCCAAAAAGCCAGAGCCGGGTGCACAATCCCGATCCGGATCGCGAGATCAGGGCGTCGGCGTCACACGGAAGTTGAGCTAAAAACCGTCACACTCGCCGGGTTGTGCGAGGAAGGAGGCCGCAGAGACGCGGGCTATGATCGAGCGCCTTTCGCCCGCGGACGATGGCGGTAGCACAGTGGGCCGCGTGGTGAAGAAAGGTGCGGAGGTATTGCGGTAGGACTGAGGGAGCGCCCTTCTGGACCTCGGCGGCGGTCCGGTCCTCTCCGTGTGCTGCGAAGTGCCCTCGGCGAGCCGCGTCCAGGTCGGAGGCAAGCCGAGAGCCCTAGTGAAAGCCTTTACCCCGCGCCTCGGTGAGTAGGTCTGCTGCCTCGTCGATGATTTGAATCGCCTCAGCCAGGGCAGAGCCAGGCGCCTCGAACCGCCTCGCCCCATTTCCCAATGACAACATTGGTTCGAGGGACCGTGCTGGCGACGGCGACGGTCCCACTGACGATGGAGTACCGGGCACGAGTGCGACTACGGCATCGATCTTGAGAAGCGGAATGCCGAGTAGGCGAGCCCTGATGCGTCCCTCGACCAGCGTTCCCTGCGACAAGCGCGTGCCACGATTAAATCCGAGTTCGGGCGGGAGCACCCTTGACCTCACAGATCGGTCCTGTGCTCTCTCTCACGCCTTCGAAGCGAGGAAACCGCTGCGCTACCCGCAGTCAGGGCAGCCACTCCGCCCGCAATCAGGCTGGCCTTGACAAGGTTCCCTCGCGAAGAACCCGAAGCCACTCTCTTAACGGTGTCACCAGCGGCGTCGAGAAGTCTTTCGAACTCGCTCCTCTTGTTGAAAAGTCTCATCTGAATCACGCGCCTCACTGTCGGCGAAAGGCTGCATTGAGCGCCGCGACAAGTTCCTTCTTGGTCATCGTCGACCGTCCCCGGATGCCGATGCCGGCCGCGAGGTCGACCAACTCCGGCTTGCTGTACGAGCTCAGACCGTTCGCCGATTCCCGGCTCAGGGCGCGTGCGCTCTGTTTCGCAGTCCTGACCAGCTGGTCGTGCAACTCCTCGGTCGTCCTGATCTTTGTGTCCGCCGCACTCGCCTGACGCTCAGCTTGGCCAGCGAGCTCCTGCGCTTGCCTTTGCGCTTCTTCGGCAGCGGCGCGTGCAGCCGCGGCGGCCTCGTCGGCCAGGCGTCTCGCTTCGGCCAGCTTTTCGGAAGCGTCGGCAACGAGATCTTCGGCGGCCTGGCGCGACGCCTCGGCATCGTCTCGGGCAACCGCTATCTCGTTCTCGACCTCTCCTACGACTTTCCTTTGGTGCTCCTCCGCGTCCGCCTCGGCAGCTTGCCGCTCGCGCCTCACGAAGTCCTCGGCGGCTTTCTGCGCCGCGCTGACTCGTTGCTTGACGTCGCGATCCGACTGCCGCTCGAGCTCCTTTAGACGTGTGCGCCCACGTTCGCTGATCTCCTTGACTCTTTCGGCGTCGCCCTTAGCCTCCTGCGCGGCCACTCTCGCCTCGTCCTCCGCCTCTTGCGCTTGTTCCGCCGCGTCTTGTGCTCGTTTGATCCGGATCTCGACCGAATCGCCGCCGACCGGCGTCGAATCAATCACCGCCGCTTCGATCCTTCGTCCCTGATCACGCACGCTCAATGCTGCATCCTCGATTGCATCTACGGGTTTCATAGCGCGTGACAGAAGCCAAATTGCGTTGGACGGCATCTCCTTGAGACCGGTACGTGTGCGTTCCAGCAACACATCAACCCCTTGACGAATAGAAAGACTGAAATTGCTTGCAAAGGGGCACTTCCCGTTTGGGCGCACAGAAAACCCTCTCGCGTTGCGTTCGCTCCCACGGTCCGGCCGGAGGCAGAAAACCCCCGTGATCTACGACGCCCTACCGGGAGGCCAACCGGAACGGGACGAGCGCAGGTCGGTTATCGACAGCTCTGGAGCCGAAAGGAGTGCGGCGTCTTGGCGACGACGCGGACAGGGCCATCCCATGGACCCGGCAAGGAATTCCTCAAAACGCTTCGTCTGCCCGCACTTCCGGCATTTCTTCCTCACTAGGCGATCCTTTTTTTCACTTTCCCTCGCGGAGAACGGGCGCGGTGTCTCCCGCCGCTGCCCCTAAAAAACCAGCCTCGCGGTGCTGGAGGGAGGGCGAGACCTTAGCCACCTTCTTCCATCTCCAGCACTTCTCGACGTTAAACGAGGGCACGAGCTACGCTCATCGCTCGCTACTGAGGAGGAGACGAAATGCGCTTTCTAGGGGTCGTTCTTGTCGCGCTTGCCCTGTCTGCCGCCACAGGGACGAGCGCGATGGCAGCTGCCAACGTTTTGAAGATCAAGCCCCAGACCGTGAACTTCGGGGCGAAACCCCTCGAGTCGTTCACGCTTAAGAGCACCACGATCATGAACACGAGCAACGAGCCGATTCTCCTGAAGCTCGATCTCGTCCGCTCGTGGGACGATTTCTCAGGCGGCTGGATAACCAGCACTTGCGTTCTGCCCTTCGAGCCCACGCTCCTCGCGCCCGGCGAGAGTTGCACCCTCGTCGAGGGCTTTTCGCCGAGCGACACTTTCCTCGGTATCAAGCAGGACCAGATCTGGCTGGCGACGGCGGCCAATCCCGAGACCAGCGCCGTGCTCGAGACGAAGGAGATCGTCTTCCTCGGCCGAGGCAGGTGAACTCGCGCCGAGACGATTAATCCGCCTTCCCACGCTCGACGAGCGGATGACATACCTCGCAGAGCGCGATCGGAGAAGCGCGGCTTGGGCTTCGGCGGGTGTTCGGCGCATGGCTTGAGCCGGCCGCAGAAGCAGAGCTTCTTAGCCATGCCGCTGTCGTGGATGGTTTCGTCGCATTCTGGGCACGTGTAAGGCGGGAGAGAAAAGGAGGGGCCGCGTGCTGGGGGTCAGCGGCCCCTGTTTTGCGACCGAGCATGTTTCTGCTGAGGCGGGCTTCACTTTTTCGGCACGTACTGCCGGTACGGGCCCGCCCACGAGGGCGGGAGCTCGAGGTCGTCGTTGAGGCTCACGATCGGCCCAGGCCTACGCCTGGCCGCGGAACGCTCTCTGCTCGGGCGGAAGCCTTGAGGCAGCGAGGCGAGCCCGGGCTGCCACCATGCATCCGTGGCAGCACAACGCGACCTCATTCGGCGCCTGACGACCACCTGGAACGCCACATGGCCACAGACACCGCCGATCGCGTTCCTCGCGGCACTAACGCCGAACGTCCGGAAAGAAGTCGTATGTCCCGCCAAGGTGCAGCGTCAGCATCAGTGCGGCGATGACGATCAAAAGCACGATCACGGCGCCCACTGTGCGTCCAAGTACGTAGCCAAACATCTGATCAGCAGGATGACGGACGGCTGCGTATCGCCAAACCCTCCGAGACACCCAACTCACTCCGGCACGAGGTCATCGTCTACTAGGAACTTCGCGTCCTTGGAGGGCTGCTGCTGCGAAGGGATGATTTCGTAGTGCCGCTTATTGTCGCGACTCTTCAGCTTGCATAGGGGTTTTCCGTTCTCGTCGGCTGGGCGTTCTTTAACTGGCCTGAACCAATGAGGCGGCACGGGCGGGTCCTCCTCCGGGTAGACAATCACGAAGTCTCGATACTCCGACGCGCAGCTCTCACGGTCAAGGGTCAGGGGGCCGTTCTGCGAGCCTGGCCCCTCGCGGGTGTTTTCTGACTGCGCGCGGAGTCAGCGGGACTCGGATGTCCCTAGCCCTTCCTCCCAACAGCCCAGCCACACCGACCATCCCCTTGCCTAGACGTTGACTTAGACGCCCAGCGTGGGAGGATCCTCTCCTGGTGGTCGTGCCCAGGGGCGGCCTTCTCCAAGGCGGGGGGAGGGAGGTTGGGCAATGCGGAAGAGTCCCGATGCAAGGCAAGAGCAAGGGGGATCGAAATGATCGGCCGACGCGTTGGCGCAGTACTCGTGGGCGTCTTCCTGCTGGCTGGACTTGTTTGGGCCGCAGTCGCCGCAGGTGCCGCTCCGACGATCGAGCGAATCACCATCGATGAGACGTTCGCCGACGAGGAACTGGCGGAGGCGTGCGGGATAGACGACGTCACCTCGACCGTCCACGGTTTCGTCATCCAGCGGACATTCTCGGGCGAGGGGACCGGGGTCGCCCAAGTGAATTCCGTCAACATCGGAGTCACCTCGACCGCGGGTGATCGCACGTTCCGTTTCCGCGACGTCGGTGCGGATGTCCTCCAGATCAAGCCGGACGGAACGCTGGTTCTCTTGATCAGCGGTCAGGTGCCGTTCGCGTTTGCGGGCGTGCTCAAGATCAACCCCGACACCGAGGAGGTCATCCTCGAGCCACGCGATCGCAGCGAGGAACAGCTTGCGAAGGCGTGCGATGCGCTGACCGGCTAGTTGTCGGGATACAGGTTCTAAGCAATAGGGGGCGGCCAAAGTGCCGCCCCTACCTTTCTAGCCCCTTTCTAGCCCTTCCTTCCGAGCAGCGGAGCGACAGGATCAGGG
>Ga0081455_10006934_pt1 | contig 12048 bp, 15 predicted proteins | sample TabmetS3T2R1_FD_70207 | JGI IMG/M metagenome (GOLD analysis project Ga0081455, IMG submission 70207) | Tabebuia heterophylla rhizosphere microbial communities from the University of Puerto Rico - S3T2R1 | ecosystem: Host-associated > Plants > Roots > Rhizosphere ...
CGCGGGACATGGTCTTCCCCTACGTCAACATGCTGAGCTACTGGGTGTACCTGCTCGCCGTCATCGTGCTGGCCGCGACCTTTTTCGTGCCGGGCGGACCCACCGGCGCCGGCTGGACGCTGTACCCGCCGCAGGCGATTCTCTCAGGCACGCCTGGGCAGGATTGGGGCATCGTCCTCATGCTGGCCTCGCTGATCCTGTTCATCATCGGCTTCACCATGGGTGGCCTGAACTATGTGGTGACGGTGCTGCAGGCGCGTACCCGCGGCATGACGTTGATGCGGATGCCCTTGACGGTGTGGGGCATCTTCACGGCCACCATCATGGCGCTGCTGGCCTTCCCGGCGCTGTTCGTCGCCTCGGTGATGCTGCTGCTCGACCGTCTGTTGGGAACCAGCTTCTTCATGCCTGCTCTCGTCGAGATGGGGCAACTGACGAAGTATGGCGGTGGCAGCCCGATCCTGTTCCAGCACCTGTTCTGGTTCTTCGGCCATCCTGAAGTCTACATCGTCGCCTTGCCGGCGTTCGGCATCATTTCCGATCTGATCAGCGTCCACGCGCGCAAGAACATCTTCGGCTATCGCATGATGGTTTGGGCCATCGTGGCCATCGGCGCGCTGAGCTTCGTCGTATGGGCGCACCATATGTATGTGAGCGGCATGCACCCGTATTTCGGGTTCTTCTTCGCCACCACGACGCTGATCATCGCGATCCCCACCGCCATCAAGGTCTACAACTGGGTGCTGACCCTGTGGCGCGGCGACATTCATCTCACCGTTCCGATGCTGTACGCGCTTGCGTTCATCATCACCTTCGTCAACGGCGGCCTGACAGGCCTGTTTCTCGGCAACGTGGTCGTGGATGTTCCGCTGTCCGACACGATGTTCGTCGTCGCCCACTTCCACATGGTGATGGGCATTGCGCCGATCATGGCGGTGTTTGGCGGGATCTATCACTGGTACCCGAAAGTCACCGGGCGAATGCTCAATGACGCGCTCGGAAAATTCCACTTCTGGGTCACCTTCCTCGGCGCCTATGCGATCTTCTTTCCCATGCACTATATCGGCCTGCTGGGCGTGCCCCGCCGCTATCACGACATCGGGGATACGGCCTTCATTCCGGCATCCGCCCATGACCTCAATGCGTTCATGAGCGTGGCGGCCTTGATCGTCGGCTTCGCCCAGCTTGTGTTCGTGTTCAACATGATCTGGAGCCTGACCAAAGGAAAAGAGGCCGGCGGCAACCCCTGGGGCGCCACGTCGCTGGAATGGCAGACACCGGAGACCCCGCCGGGGCACGGCAACTGGGGCAAGGAGCTCCCTGTCGTCTACCGCTGGGCTTACGACTACAGCGTCCCCGGCGCCAAGAGGGATTTCACCCCGCAAAACGAACCGCCTGCCGGATTGGTGGCGCAGGGAGCCCATGCGTGAGCGTCATCATACTATACATGGCTGGATTGGCGGCAATTGCGGGATGGTGGCTCTCGCAGCAACGACTGGCAACCAAACCCTGGCTGGAGGAAGGGCTGGCCGCCGATTTTCGCGAGGAGAGCGTTTCGTCCCTGCCTGCTGCAAAGATCGGATTGGGCCTGTTTCTTGCCGTGGCCGGTTCGTTGTTCGCGCTCCTCATCAGCGCTTACTCCATGCGCACCAACATGGCGGACTGGCGGTCGCTCCCGCTGCCAGGGCTGCTGTGGTTCAACACGGCTGTCCTGGTCATAAGCAGTATCGCGCTGCATTGGGCGTACATGGCGGTGCGCCGGAACGACCTTGAGGGCGTGATCGTCGGCCTGTTCGCGGGCGGAGCATCCGCCGTTACCTTCCTGATTGGGCAACTGCTGGTGTGGCGACAGCTGGACGTCTCGGGCTACTTCCTGGCCTCCAATCCGGCCAATGCCTTCTTCTACCTGATCACTGCCACGCACGGGTTGCACCTGATCGGCGGTCTAGTGGCCCTCGGCAGAACCATCGCCAAGGTTTGGCGCGGCGTCGAGCTGATCCAGCTGCGCCTGAGCGTGGAACTCTGCGCCATCTATTGGCATTTCCTGCTGCTGGTCTGGCTGGTCCTGCTTGGTCTGCTGACGGGTTGGACGGACGACTTCGTCAACATCTGTCGCCAGTTGCTCACGTAAGAGAGGGTTCGATGGCAGAGACCACGCTGGCAAACCCTGGACAATCACCTCAGCTGATCGCAGGGGTGCGCGGCATCGCCGCCGATTGGGCGTCGGATCAGCGCGCTTTCAAGAATGTCTCCTGGGGGAAGGCCATGATGTGGATCTTCCTCCTCAGCGACACCTTCATCTTCAGCTGCTTCCTGCTGTCGTACATGACGGCGCGGATGTCGACGACCGTACCCTGGCCCAACCCGAGCAAAGTCTTCGCCCTGCACATCGGTGGCCAGGACATTCCGCTGATCCTGATCGCGATCATGACCTTTGTCCTGATCAGCAGCAGCGGTACGATGGCGATGGCCGTCAATTTCGGCTACCGCCGCGATCGCGCCAAAACCGCGGCCTTGATGCTGGCGACCGCTGCATTCGGCGCAACGTTCGTCGGGATGCAGGCCTTCGAATGGACCAAGCTGATCATGGAGGGCGTCCGGCCCTGGGAGAACCCGTGGGGCGCGGCGCAGTTCGGTTCAAGCTTCTTCATGATCACCGGCTTCCACGGCACCCATGTGACGATCGGCGTGATCTTCCTGATCGCAATTGCGCGAAAGGTCTGGCGCGGGGACTTCGATGTCGAAAGGCGCGGCTTCTTCACGAGCCGCAAGGGACATTACGAGATCGTCGAGATCACCGGCCTGTACTGGCACTTCGTCGATCTCGTGTGGGTATTCATCTTTGCCTTCTTCTATCTTTGGTGAGGTGGCGCATGACGAACGTAGCAGTGCAGATCGAAGGACAACAACCCGCGCTACACATGCATGCGCCTGACGCACACGCTTCCGGAGCCACGCAGACAAAGGGGCAGCAGCATCCGATCAAGCTCTATCTCGTGGTCTGGGGATGGCTGTTCGTGCTCAGCACCTTCTCCTATCTCGTCGACTACTTCGGCATTCATGGCTATCTCAGGCCGTCGCTGATCCTGTTGTTCATGGTATTGAAGGCCGGCCTGATCGTTGCCGTTTTCATGCACATGGCCTGGGAGCGGCTGGCCCTGGCCTATGCCATCCTGCTGCCGCCGGTGCTGGTGCTGGTATTTGTGGCGATCATGGTGTTCGAATCCGACTACACGCATCTCCTTCGCGTCGTCTTTTTTGGAGCGGGGACGTAGCGACCATGGCCTCATGGCAAAGGGAGGATGCTTGGATGCGCGGTCTCGTCGTCGTGCTGTGGGTCGGAATTTTCGCGGTTACCCCTGGATATGCGCAGGACGCGGCTTCGGGCGAGAAGATTTTCGTCCAGTGCAAGGCGTGTCACCAAATTGGGGAGAACGCAAAGAACGCCGTCGGTCCGGTGCTCAACGGGCTGTTCGGGCGAAAGGCCGGGACGATCGAAGGCTTCAGCTATTCGCCGGCGAACAAGAATTCCGGCATCACCTGGGACGAAGCAACCTTCCGCGAATACATCAAGGATCCCAAGGCCAAGATACCCGGCACCAAGATGATCTTTCCGGGCCTGAAAGATCCAAAGCAGATTGACGATATCGTCGCCTATCTCAAGCAATTCGATGCTGCCGGAAAGAAGGCGGGGATTGACCCCGCCGGAAGAAAGCTCGCGAAGGCGCAGTAGCGGCCGCAGCGGTCGGATGGGCCGGTCTCCCTTGCCGAGGGATCTCTATATTGTAGCTACAAAATATCGTTGACTGACGGATAAATTGTAGCTACATTATAGGTTGATGAAGATCGTTTGGGATGAACCGAAGCGCCTGGCCAACCTCGACAAGCACGGGTTGGACTTCGCCGATCTCAACGAGACGTTCTTCGACAACGCGCTGGTCATTCCTTCGCACAACAAGAGCAAGCGTTGGGTCGCGATTGGCGTGAGCATCCGGGGCGTTGTCGTTGTTGTATTCGCCCGGCTGGGGCGCGAGGGCGTCAGCATCATCAGTATGCGGCCCGCAAGCCGCAGCGAAAGGAAACTCTATGCCGAACGCTAGAAAGAAACCCGGCTACAGCAAAAAGGACCTGCGCGAGGTCAGCGACAATCCGGAGCTGACAAAGGCGGATTTCGCCAAGGCGCGGCCGTTCTCGAAAGTCTTCCCTGATCTCAGCGCATCCATTCGCAAGGGGCGAGGTCCAAACAAGTCGCCAACAAAAAAACTTGTCTCGTTACGCCTCAGTCCCGAGGTGGTCGAGCATTTCAAGTCGACCGGGAAGGGCTGGCAATCGCGGATAGATGAGACCCTGCGCAAGGCGGTCAAGCGCAGGGCTTAATGGAAGAACATCCACTCCTGCGCGCGGTAACCGGCTGGCCGGGTCGAGGTCCGACGCAGCTCGCATTCGAGGCGCTTGGCTTCACTATCCACAGAGAGTCGCAAAACGAAATCATCCAGTTTTGCGGAGAACAGCAGTCGCAGCTGATCAATCGATACTGGGACGAAGTCGCCTTGGAGACCATGCTGTCGATGGGGAAGTGCGATTCCGATCAGAGGTACTTCGCTATTCAACCTCAATATCGCTCCTCATTTTTGGACGAGCTTTTTGCCAACAGAGCTCCCATTGAGGAGCCATATCGCTACCCGCCGCCTGTCAGGTGCTTATTGGAGCACATCAAGAAGGTCTATTCGGATCGGGAGTTTCGCGAGAGCCGGATGGCGTTGTTTGATCGTTTGCAGAAGGCGGAAGCCGAGCGATTGGGTATCGACGCCGCCGGCGGGTTGAAAAAGAAAAAGGACGTCATTCCCTTCATAGAACAATTCTGCGGTGCTTTGGGATTTGAGGGGCGTTCACGCAACCGCTGGCGGAAGAAGGTCGGCGGCATCCTTGTTTTCGAGATTGGCGTATGGCTCGGTGGCAATGTCTTTCGCATGCGGTCTCCACTGAAGTTTCGCATCTTCCATGTGGACGAACCAAAGTATGCGCTCGACGTCGAGGGTGCCGCTGCCTTGTTGGATCGACTTGTTCCGGGAGCTGCGCTGTACGAGCGTTGCGGGAACGACCGCGACTATATTCTCGGCGTCAGAGCGCTCATTGAGCTGTTCGATGTGATTGCTGGTACTCTCGAGAAAGCCTCGCCACAACCAAACACCTCATCCTGAGGAGCGCGCACCGCGCGCGTCTCGAAGGATGGCCGCGGGCAGGAGTGGGGCCTCATGGTTCGAGACGCCCTGCGGGCTCCTCACCATGAGGGCCAGAAGTGTTGCAAATTCACGCCGGCAATTCGGCTTTAACGAATTCGTGATGGGGCCCGGGTAAAATTTCGTTTTACAGAAATTCTGATTTGCGTTATATATCCGCCCAGCCCGTACCACCATGAGGGACGTTTTCGCGAATCGTCACGGAACGTGGTGCGGGTTGCGATGGCCGCGGCCGGCGTCAGGTGCTTGCGCCAGACGATACGTTGGCAGCGGACGGTGAAGTCGTGTGGTCCTGGCGCCGCGACCGTGGCGTCTATCCGGCCTTCCTGTGAGGGCTCGGCAACGGTGACAAAAAACGCCGCTCACCGGGGAGAGTACGTATAAGCCGTAAACCATTGCGCGGGGAAAGCCGGGATGTCTCGGCTGTACCTGTCAAACCCGTGTGCGTTCTTTACTACCGTTGCACACGGTGCTGCGGGTGCCGCCGGCGCCCGGCCTTCCCTGCGCCCTCTGTCAGAGAGAGGGACAACGAGATGCACAACTCGGGCGAAATCGCGCCGCGAGAACGAGATTGGCTGTCCCTCAATGGCGCGGTTCTGTCAACGATTGAACAGCGGCGTTCGGATATGGCCGGATGCGGCATAGGACAGCGCGCTTTCCAGCGTCTCCAGTGGCACGCTGCGAGTCAACAGGTGGCCGACGGCGATTTCGACGATCAGGGGCGCGAGCTTGTCGGCTGGGCATGCATGCGGCCCGGCGCCGAATTCCAGATATTTTCGGTCCGTGCGGCCAATGTCGAAGCGATCCGGGTCCGGGTTGAGCGCAGGATCGCGATTGGCTGCCGCGAGCAGCACGATGATCATGTCGCCTTCGCGCAGCCGGTGTCCGGCGATCACTGCGTCGCGCGCCATGAAGCGGAACGTGCTGTTGGTAGTCGGATCGAAACGCACGACCTCCTGCACCAGTGGCCGGATCAGCTTGCGGTCGGCGGTGACCTCTGCAAGCAGCTCGGGCCGGCGCGCCAGCGTCAGCAATACCAGGCCGACCAGTCCCGCCATCGCCCCAAACCCCTGGATCATGTACCCAATGGCGTTGGCGACGATGTCCTTCTCGTCATTGCAGCCGGCGCGACTTGCTTCGCGCATGAGGGCGGCAAGCAGCGGGCCGCGTCTTGCATCGTCATGGGCGATCGCGGATCCCAGATCCAGCAGCGCCTGCGCACCGCGATGGCCTTTCTCGAAAATGGCGGCGTTCGGTGCAGGTATGCCGGTGGCAGCGGCCGCCGCAGCGGCACCATAATCGCCAAGCCAGCCCATGACGTCCGCATAGCGCTCGCGGGGAATGCCGAGCAGTTGTGCAATCACCTGAACCGGCAGCGCAAACATGAACCGCGTCGTCTTCGCCGCGTCGAGCGGCTGATCGATTTCGGCATCGAGTTCGCAGGCACGAGCCTTCGCAAGTTCGGCGACGTAACGGAGATCAAGTCCGCGCAGGGCGGTTGTGACAGCATCCTTCAGCGGCGCGCGCAACGAATCGTCGCGCAGGCGCACCAGGCGGCCGAAAATCTCCGCCATCGGTCCGTCCGCAAGCGGAGAAGGAACGAGATCGTTGCGCGGCCGCGTCAGGCAGAGTTTGCTGTTCAGCACTTCGCGCACGGCCGCCGCGCTGGCTGCCACCCACCAGCCGTTCGTGTCATCGCGGAAAAACGCCTGCTGCCGCGCCAGGCGGCCGTAATAGGGATACGGATTGCTGTGGGACGGCGCGGCGCGAACGTGCTGAGGCTCTGTTGCCAGCGATTCGGACATGAATGCACTCGTGAATTGATTGGGGGTGGCGCGAAGGGCGCGCCTTTCATCCACGAATTTGGCGTTCGCGCCTCAATCCGTCAAATTCATAATACCTCTACTATCGATCAGCTTTTTGCATGGGCGAAAAATTCGAGTTTCACGATCGATGGAGCGCCGCACTCGGCCCTGCTGACACTTGCCGCCATCTGCACGCGACGCATGCGCGAGACGCAAACTCCGCCGTTGGTCGCTTCCACCTTCATGCCTACCTTATCGCGCGAAGATTCGAAGGAAGCACCCAGTGACCGAATGGGTCGGCGTTGCCATCGCGCTGCTCTCGAGCTGCCTCGGCGGCACCGCCGCGGCGATCACGCGCTATCTCGCAGGGAATACCGATCCGATCACGCTGGCGATCCTGCGCTGGGCAATTGGATTCCTCTGCGTGCTGCCGGCTGCGGTCCTGCTGCGCGCCAAGTGGCCGCAGCCGCGCGATTGGCCCGCGGTAGCCGCGCTCGGCTTCGCCTTCTTCGGCGTGTTTTTCGTGCTCTACAACATCGCGCTGTCCTACACGACCGCGGCGCGCGCCTCGCTTGCGCTGGCCACGCTGCCGCTCTCGACCATGGTGGTCGGGGCCGTGCTGCGCGTGGAAGCGCTGACTTTTCGCAAGACCATCGGCGTCTGCGTCGCCGTGCTCGGCGTCGCTGCAGCACTGGCTTCCGGACTTTCATCGGCGCCGCCAGGCGCATGGCGCGGCGAGCTGATCATGCTCGCCGCCGTGCTGTGCATGGCCTTCTACAACGTGCTGTCGCGCCCCTTGATCCGGCGCTCCAGCGCGCTCGGCTTTCTCGCGGTCGGCATGGGGACAGGTGCGGCCGCCCTGATCCTGGCCGGCGCGGCGATGGGGAGCTTCACTGTGCTTGCCCAATTCACGACGCCGCAATGGATCGCCGGCATCTATCTCGGCATCGGCGGAGGTGCTGCCGCCTTCATCCTCTGGGTGCTGGCGCTGGAGCGCGCCTCGCCGACCCGCGTCGCCAACACCATGACTGTCAATCCGATCGCGGCCGGGTTGCTGGCGACGCAGCTCGTCGGCGAGCCCATCACCGCCAATCTGGTGCTGGGCCTGATCGCGGTGTTTGCCGGGATCTGGATCGCGACGTCGGAGAAGAGCACGTGAGAGGCTTACGCCGCCGCGATCGCTTCGATCTCGATCATGAAGTCGGGGCCATAGAGCTTCGACACTTCGACCAATGTCACGGCCGGCGCGGCCGGCGGTGTCACGGTGGCAAAGAAGCGATTTCGCGCCTCGCGATAACGTCCAAGGTTATTCATGTCGGTCAGGAACACGGTCAGCTTCACCAGATTGGCGGCCGTGCACCCGCCTGCCCGGAGCGCGATCGAAAGATTGTGGAATACGCGTTCAGCCTGTGCGGCAAAATCGTTCTTGCCGACGACGGCGCCATCGGCATCGACGGCGGTCTGGCCGGCGATGAAGAGGATACGGTTGGCGGCAATTTCGACGATTTGCGAATAGCCGGGCGGCGAGCCGAGTTCTGGAGGATTGATGCTGCTGATGATTGGCTTCCGGTCGGATGTCATTTGATCCTGCCCACCCAATTCAGTTGCGCGGCGCCGCGGGCGCCTGCACCGGCGGCGGTCCGAGACCCGTCGGCGCCTTCGGCTTCAGCGTGCCGGCATAGAAGGAGAGCGCGAACACCAGCACCAGCGCGGAGAGATAGACCATGTAGGACTGCGGCGGGGTGGTCACCCACTTCCACCAGCTACGGTTCGGGTTGGTATCGTTGTCCATGACCCTGTTGTCCGCGATCGCGTCAGCGATGGGAAGTAAAATGTTGGCGCGTTCAGGTCTCGCGCGAGGCCACGTTCCGGTCGAGCAGGAACAGCGCGGCGAGGGCGGCGAGGCTGAGCGCGGAGGACACGATCAGCACCTTGCTGCCCATCACGTCGATCAGGAGACCGAACGCCAGCGGCGCTGCCGCCTGCGCCATCCGCGAGGGCGCGCCGAGCAGACCGAGGCGATAGGCGTAGTTCTGCGAGCCGAAGATCGCGAGCGGCAGCGTGCCGCGCGCAATCGTCAAAATGCCGTTGCCGGAGCCGTGGAACACCGCGAACACGCTGGCCGCACCGCCGCCGAAAATGCCGACGATGGCGGCGCCAATCGGGTGGGTGATGCAGGACAGCCGGGTGGAAAACAGTGGATGAAAGCGGCTCAGGAAGCTGGCTTCCACGACGCGCGCCGCCACCTGCGCCGGGCCAATCAGCGCGCCGGCCGTGATCGCCTGCACCGGTGTCGCGCCGGCCGCCTCGAGGATGCGCGGAAAATGCGCCGCCATGGCGCTGGTGACGCTCCAGGCGGCCGCGAAAACGAACGCCAGCACGAGCATCGGCCGGTCCAGCGGAACATGCGGCTTCACCGCATTGGCGACCGCGGCCTTGGCGCCGTGCACGGCCGGCAGCATGAGGAAGTTGATGGGCAAGCCAAGCACGATATGCGCCGCCGCCCAGGCAAAGCAGGTGTTGCGCCAGCCGATATGTTCGAGCCCGAGTGCGGTCAGCGGCCAGCCGACAGTGGAGGCAAAGCCCGCAACCAGCGTGATGCCGGTGATCGAGCGCCGTGCCGCATCGCCATAGATGCGTCCGAGCGCGCCGAAGGCGGCATCATAAAGACCCATCCCCATGCCGACGCCAAGCAGCAGCCAGGCGATGACAAGCATGGCAATGGAGTAGCTGAAGCCGAGCAGGGCGAGGCCCGCGGCGAGCGTCAGATTGGAGATACACAGCACCGAGCGTCCGCCGACCAGATCGATCTGCCGCCCGACGCGCGGCCCGAGAATCGCCGCGAGCACCAGCGAGGCGGAGAAGGCGGCAAAGATCCAGTTCGAGGAGACGCCGAGGTCGCGGCCGATCGGGTCGGCGAGAATGGCGGGCAGGTAATAGCTCGAGGCCCAGGCCAGCGTTTGCGTGGTGCCGAGCGCCAGGATGATCGGAAGCTGCGGCGGGTTCATTTCCTCGTGAGTCCAATTCCAGCAGGCCTCATCCGGTTCTCCTTAAAGCGCATTCGCATTTGCCGTTGCCACATTACTGTCGTCAAGGCGGATAAGGCATTGCAGGGCCACGCTTTCGTCACGGCTGATTGGGGAGCATAATCGGTCCCATGCAACTCGTTCCACGCCTTCGCCTGATGAATTGGCTGGTCACCCAGGGCCTCACCGGCCTGCCCGAAAGCGACCTGATCCGCGGCTTTTGCGAGCGCTGCTGCGCCGAGGGTATCGCGCTGTCCTACGGGCTTGTCGTGATCGACACACTGCACCCGATCTTCGAGGGCCGCGGCTTCCGCTGGCACGACGTCGAGACCAATCAGCCTGATACCTTCGAGTACACATCAAGCGATGTGGGTGATGCAGCGGAAGGCTGGCGGCGCTCGATCTTCTACGAGATGCTCGAGCAGGGTCACGAGCAGCGTGTATTCGATCTCACCGACCCCGCCTCGCACCGCTATTCGCGGTTCGACGAGTTCGCTGCCAAGGGCCACAAGCACATAACCTCGTTCGTGCATCGCTTCGGCGAGGCCGGCACGATGGGCCAGATGGATTGCGTCTATTCCAACTGGACGACGCGGCGGGACGACGGCTTTGACGAAGAAGCGCTGGCGGCCCTGCGTGACCTCGTGCCGGTGCTGGGGCTCGCCATCAAGTGCGCCGCGCAGGCTGATATCACGCGCACCCTGGGCCGCGTCTATCTCGGGCGCGAGACGTCGGAACAGGTGCTGCGTGGAAAAATGTCGCGCGGCGTCACCGAGAAGATCAAGGCGGTGCTGTGGTTCTCCGACCTGCGCGGCTCCACCGCGATCTCGGAGAGCATGGAGCCCGGCGAGATCATTCCGTTCCTCAACGATTATGCGCAGGCCTCGATCGACGCCATCCACGACGCCGGCGGCGAGGTGATGAAGCTGATCGGCGACGGCGTGCTCGCCATGTTCACCAACGAGAACATGGCGATTGCCAAGCGCGCCGCGCTGCGCGCCGAGCACCGTTTCCGCCACAACATGGATGTTTTGAACGCGCGCCGCGCGGGCGAGGGCCGGCCGGTGACGACGGCGCATGTCGGACTGCATATCGGCGAGGTCTTCTACGGCAATATCGGCAGCGACGACCGCCTCGACTTCACCGTGGTCGGCCCCGCCGTCAACGAAGTCAGCCGCATCGCCTCGATGTGCCGCTCCGTCGACCGCGAGCTTCTGACCTCATCGGCGTTCCGCAATGGCCTCGACGCCACTGGCCGCAACTATCTCGTCTCCACCGGCCGCTTTGCGCTCCGCGGCATCGGCGGCGCGCAGGATCTCTTTACGCTCGATCCGGGCATCCTCACCGACGAGGTCACCGCTGGGAAATACGCAAGGTACGTGGCGGGGTAGCTATGGCAGGACATTCAAGATTGGAAACATCGAAATTCCGTTCGGCCGATTATCTCAAGACGCCCGGCGCAATTGCTGCCTATCTCACAGAGGCATTCGAGACCGACGATGCGACTCATATCCATGCCGCGCTGGAGGCCGTAGGACTGCGCGGTGCTTCGAAGACTGAATTCGAAACGGTTCGGAAGCTCCTGAACTCCCTAGGCGTTAAGCTCGTTGCTGAACCGATTCAGGGGAAGAAGAAATTAGCGTGATCTCCTTCACTTCAGCATCGCGCAGGCTCACCGACCATCTCGGGCTGCCGCGCCAGCGCCACGGCCGGCGACAGCCAGATCACCAGCGCCTGGGTCGCGAAGATCGCAGCCGCCAGGTAGAGGCACATCTCCGCGCCGTAGAGGCCGCCGACGATGGCGCCGAGTGCCGAGCCGAGCGGGCGCGCGCCATAGCTCATGATGTTGATGGCGGAGACGCGGCCGAGCAGCGAGGGCGGCGTCACCGATTGCCGCAGCGTGGTGGTCGAGATCACCCACAGGATCGGGCCGGCGCCGAGCAGGAAGAAGCTGAGGCCTGCAAGGAGCGGCGAGGG
>Ga0081455_10006935_pt1 | contig 12047 bp, 15 predicted proteins | sample TabmetS3T2R1_FD_70207 | JGI IMG/M metagenome (GOLD analysis project Ga0081455, IMG submission 70207) | Tabebuia heterophylla rhizosphere microbial communities from the University of Puerto Rico - S3T2R1 | ecosystem: Host-associated > Plants > Roots > Rhizosphere ...
TGATCTCGTAGGTGCACTCCGCACCTGGCTTAATGCCCAGTGCTTCGTACTCGTCCTTCTGGATCAGGATCTCGGCCTCGCCCGCACCTGCGTTGGTGATGGTAACACCACTACCCACTTCCTTTTCGATGATGGGCGCATCACTGCTCAGGGGGGCGAGCGCAAACTTGACATCGGTGCCGGAGGTCAGCGGCATGATCGTGTTGTCCGCTCGGTGAGCGACAAACAAGATCTTCCAGTTCTCTCCGAACCGGAATTTTAGATCAGTCCTGGTCGTCATGCCACTTGCCTCATGCTTGGTCTACCGTGGACCGTGTCCGTATTATCCGTTGCCAGGCCGCTCACGTTATGCCCATCGGCACGTCCAGAACTCGCCGCGAGGTCGTCTGCGCGGCCACTACTCACCGTTTGAGCATTCGCGCGACCGCTTAGCACCACTTTCTGTGGCGGCGATCCAGCGATCTTAGGTTGCCCAATCTCTGGCGAGCCCACCACAAGGTCGTTGGCAACGATGAAGTAACCGGACTCAATCGGCGTGCCAAGGAACGGTGGAGCAACAACGATCCCAACCGCCGAGAAGATATACTTTTGACTGAGCGACGACACCCCAATAACGGGGCTGCTGACCGTGAACCCAACAGCCCCAAAGATGTGCGTCTGCTTTAGAACAGGGCTGCCAATGACTGGCGAGCTCGTGTTCAGATTGTTTGCCGCGCAGACATTACCAATTGCTGCACTGCCAATCACCGGGCTCCCAACAACGAGGTTGGCACCAGTTGTCACGTGCTTTTGGGTCAGGCTAGGCGAGCCCAATACAGGCGAGCCAACCGTAAGGCTCTGAACATTCGCGATCAGCACCGGCGTTCCAAACGTCGGGGCACCAACCGTCAGACTGTTCGATGCAAACACATGAACGAGCGTGGCGGTCGGCGTGCCAAATACAGGTGGCCCAACTGTCAAGTTGACAGCCGACATCACATGAAGCTGCGTCAGGCTCGGTGAGCCTAAGACAGGCGAACCCGCAACTAGATTGCTCGCAGGAATTACCCCTTGCTGCGTTAGCGTGGGGCTGCCAAGCACCGGCGAGCCAACCGTCAAATTGTTGGCCGAGAGGTTGTTACCGTAAATAGGTTGCCCGAGGACTGGCGAACCAACGGTCAAGCTCTGGACGTTGGCAATAAGTACAGGCGTGCCTAGAACCGGTGAGCCAACCGCTTTGCCTGTCCCAGCCAAAACATGAAGTTGCGTTAGGACAGGCGAGCCAAGAACGGGCGACCCAACGGTCAAGCTCTGCGCAACTATGCCACCCGTATCACCAAGGTCACTGTCAAACCATCCGGGCGGTTTTGTTGTGGCATCAAACCATCCAGATACCGCGTAGGTTTCTTCGTAGAAAAGCTTGCTCGCCATCAAGCACTAACCCCAGGTACCCTGCGAGACGATCGTGTTCGAACCAATCGGCCACATGCGGAAGTACGTTCCGCGCTTGACCGTTGGGGCGCCACCAGGTGCCACACTGTACTGAAATTGCGGGATGAACGTTCCACCAGCGTTGATCCGCACAATTCCGAACACATTAAGATCAGTATCTTCCGTCGCCGATGTCGAAGCAGCCTTGACGGCTGTGTTCGTTGCGGCTGTAATACGCAAGCCGTTAACCGCCGCTGCGGCATTCGCGTCACCTGTACGCCACAACACCTCGTAGTCAATCGATGTGAGTGTCGCTGTACCGCCAAACAAAAGTCCAGTAGTGTGCGAAGTCACGCCTGCTGCGCGCGTCGTAACGAGGCGACCCTCAAAGAAATAGGCAGTCGCCCCATCAACGTTGACGCCACCAGCTGTTGGAAACCATGGCTGTGCGGTGGCGACGTTCTGTCCACCAGTATCGTCGGCATCAAGACACTTAAACAACAGGCGTGCCGCTTGCGCCTTGTGTGAACCATCCGATGCATAGATGTCCCAACCAAGACCTTCAACATAAGTAAGCACCTCGCCAGCCGCGAGTGCCGCCTTGAAAAGTTCTGGTGCGGTCGTACCATCAGTGTGTATAACAGTCAGCGTGTTCGAATTTGAAGCGTGAACGTTTCTGATGTTGAGAGTCTTGACATTGCGGATCACGTTTGACGCAGGCGCAGCCACGATGTCCGTGGTCGTCGCGGTCGTGGGGTTTGTATTGGTCCGGCCTGGCGTAATTACTCCAGAAGATTGTTGTTATCTACCCAAGACGCGTGCACATCAATATCGCCCGCAGATCCCGTGACTAACTGAATTTTATCAGATGTCGAAGCGAGCAGTAGCATTAGCTATCTCCCAAAGACCGCTACCTCTTCAAGGGTCGGTCTAACGATTGCCCCAAACGCTGTCCTACGGCGACGCGGAGTACGCTTTGCAGACTGCTCCTGTGTCCGGTTACGGTCCCTCGGCTGGAACTCTTCGGGCTGGAACACTTGGGCGCTCGCCCCCGCATTCCCCCCGCCGCTGAGCGTGCCGTTGATTGAAACAACCGCAGCATAAGCCTGAATTATGTCGAGGAGGACACCCTCACCAGGGTCAGCTCGGAGGTTGATGCCGACTCCAGGAGTGAGCGTAGCACCTGGATATTGAGCAATACCAACGATCAAACAACCATCAGAAGCGGGCGTAACGGCTCCAGAGTTGATACTCGTTACGCCAGTACCTTGGCTACTATTCGAACCATTCGCAACCTGGCGTGACCCGGACTTCCTCACCCCGCTGTACTGACCTACTGCTATACGTCGGAACGTGGCGTTCCCATCAAAAGTGGCTGTTATAGTTGTGTCACCGGCGTTAGCGTTCTCAACGTACCAAAGGTTGCTCCGCTCAGAATTACTCGTAACGGTAAACGCAGCACCAGTGGCTTCTAGATACGTGTTACTGTTGCCTACAACGCCCGTCACCGCCGTAGCACCCCCTATGTCCCACGTCACTGCAACCGCCAGAAAATTGCCGGCTATGACACCCGTCAGAGTAACGGCGATGGTCGTATCACCGCCGTCCTGACCGCCCAAGGAGTTGGCATTGACGAAGGTAATAGGCAACGGCCGCTCCCTTATTAAGCCGCGTCCGCTATATGCTTCTCGAACTCAACGTTGACCTCCTTGATCACAGCTTCCCAGTCCATCATTCGGGGTTGCCGGAATATGTGCATGTTGTCGTACCACACACAACGGCTCTCCCGCAGACCCCATCGCCAGTCTGGGTCAAAGCTGAGTAGCAACCATGTTGGCACGCCGAGTGCGCCCGCGAGGTGAGCGATGGCCGTGTCCACTGTGATCACCAGGTTCAGCGACATAATCGCTGATGCAGTGTCAGCGAACGACTCAAACTGTCCATCCTGGACCAGGTTGAGGAACGGACCAAATCTGTTGGTCACCGGGCGCATGAGCTCCGGGTCTATGTCACGACTGTACGGCCGTTCGCTCCGTGGCGATCCTTGCCAACAAAACCCAATCCGCGGCGTACCGCGGCGTAACCAGGAGTCGGTCATCGTTTTGTCGGCCCTCAGGTACGGCGAGCACCGGATCTCCTGGTCCTTGGTGATACCTAGGGTCGCGGGTAGGGAGGGAAGCGAGCAGTGTTTCGAGTATGTGGGCATAGAACGACCAAGTCTGAACAAGCGGTCCGGGCCCACCAGGTGCGAGGTTTCGAAGAGCTCGTACAGTTGAGGTTGAACCTCGACAAACGAGTTCGGGGCTCGCTCCAAAGCCATCCGGATGAACCGGGCAAACATAATACTGTCCCCGAAGCCTTGCTCCGACCACAGGCAAACAACGTCCTCCGTCTCTTTCCCATCCCACGGCTCGCCGTCGCGTGGCCTCACACCGAATGTATGGGGATTGGGCTGCTGAAGCCGAAGCTCATAGCCGGGCCAACCGGATATCCAGTCACCCGCTTGGAGATCGAGCATTGCCTTCACCGCCTTCGTCGGAATATGGTCCGGGTCGAGACGGAGGTTGTAGTCCAAGGCTGCGCGCGCCTCGGACGTACGCTGTTGAAGGTTTAAGTAGTGCGCCATCTTGAACCTGGCTTCCAAATCCTTCTCATCACGCGCGAGTATGCGCGCGAAGCGTGCGGCCTCCCGTACGTACATCTGGCTGTCTGGACGGATGTCCGCAACCTCCTCCGCACCCACCACTTTGAACCCGAGCTCCTCCGGGAGCGCGAACATGTTGATTGAGATGATACCACCAAACACGTTCCGTTGGTTGAGGTGGTGGTTCAACGGATTGAACAGTGGAGGCCTGTGCCAGAACAGGCGGTAGCCATGATCCACGAGCCAGGCGATGAGCTCGCAAGAATTCTCCGGCCGGTCGTTCTCGACGTAGATAAACGGTCTGCAGGTCTTGATCGTCTCCTCGGCGCCCTTCAGGACTTCGAGCTCGTGTCCTTCGACGTCGATTTTGATGAGCTTGCACTTACGGATCTTGAGACTGTCGATGGTAACAGTTTTGACTTCAATGCCCGCCCGATCTCCGTTGATCTCAACCCGCCCAAAATTGCAGTTTCCGAGCTTGTCGAGTCCAGGTACGTACGCAGTGCCTTCCCCAGAACTGGCGGCTGCAGCAATAATGAACACATTAGTTCCAACCCCGCTCTGTCCACAGTTATCGATGAGTAGGCGTCGTAGAGTAGGATGTGGTTCCACGGCGTAAACCATCCCATCTGCACCCACCATCCTAGCTAGCGGAACCGTGATGGCACCGATGTTGGCGCCAACATCGATGACAGTGTCACCGGGTCGCACAACCTTCGCGAGCCCGGCGACTTCCTGTTCGGAGTACTCCCCATAGAGGTCAAGCGACCGCCCAACAAACTCGTCGTTCTCAATGAACGACATCCTACCGTGACGACAGTCCTTGGTCCTGACTTGCATCAGATCCCTCCCTCCGGCCCCGAGGTTTCCAAATTGTCCGCCGACAAACTATGGTGTTTGTTGGGGTCAACAACCGTAGGCTCCGGAGGCGGATTTACCTTGGCGTGCGCCGTCTTATAGGCAGCGTTCGCCTCGTCACGCGTCGCATAGTCACCAATATGGTGCACCGTGCCGGTTTGGTCAGGACATGTGACAACCCACCGACGCCGATTATGATCGTATTCGATGCCAGACATCTTTTCTCTCCCTGTTGGTCCCGCCAGCTATTACTGGTTCGGGATACGGATGTCGAACGACGTGAGCGAGAACGTGTTGCCCGACGTCACCACTTGCGCGGCAGAGATCGTGCCATGCGCGTGGAAGCGTGAGTTCGTATTGTCCGTCACCGCCCACCAACTGGCGGTGCCAGAAGTCGTGATGGTACCATCGGTTACAGCCACCGATGAGACCTTCCTCCCATTGGGAGAACCCGCCGCAGGAGACCCGAAGGCAGCACCCGCACCGAAGTTCTTGAAGCCCAAAAGGAACGTGGTAGTGGCCTGAGCGTATGTCGTGGGCTCCGACGAGCACAGGATGATGTGGGTGGACTCCAAGTCCAGGACATTAAGCCCAAGGTCCAGGACGCGGTCTTCGAGCGACGCGGCCATATGGCAGCACTCCTATATAAGGTTCAGCACGATCAGACCGCTAAGATTAGCGGTCCAGAAGCACCAGGGCCTTCGTGTCGGCCGTCCCACCATAATCGCCGTTTTGGACAACGAAGTTATCCTCCGCTGCAAATTTGGCGAACAACGATGTAACATCCGACCAATCAGAGGTGTCGAGAACCTGCACGATCCGATCTCCAGCCAGCACACCAGGCGCGTTGGTATGCCCGCCTCCGTTTTCTTTCAGTTCAACAGTCGTAAACCGCACGGCCATTATGTGCTATCTCCCGTTTCAGCGGCCTTGTTGTACTCCGCGATATAGTCCTCGATCTGCTGAATGGCCATCCGCTTACTCGTAGGCTTCTTGCCAGACAGCTTCTCACCAAGGTCGCGGAGATCGGGCCAACCCATCTCATCCTGCCAATCCTTGGCAAGCGTGGAAGGGTCAAACTTCTCTGGTTGCTGATCACCGCTGCCCACAACCGTCTGCGTTTGGGCAGCAGCACCGTCACCAGGGGGTTGCGGTGGCTCAGACTGGACGGCACCTGACCCCTTGCGCTTCGGTGGGTCAATACCGTTGTTGGCGAAGTAGGTCGCCTCCTCGGTGTTGTACCCCATCCGGATTGCCTTGTTGAACAGACCACGCACCTCGGTCACACTCTGTGACGTCAAAACCGAACGTCGTGGTGCGCGCTCACTAGCAAGCCGCGGGGTGCCAGGTGCACGTCTCTTTGCCATGTCACAACTCCCTTGACGAGATCAACAACTAGATGCGGTGGACGAACCGCACGATGCGGATGTTCTTCTGGTCGTACTTGAGCGTCCAGTTGCCCGAGGAGGCCAGTTCCGCATCGCTCGGCGTCTGCTTGGAGGGCACGCCGGAAATCGGCGTCCAAGCGATACCGCGCGGGTGGAGCACAAAGTGGCGGCGAGAGACGACGTACTCTTGGCCGCCATTCTTCAGCGGTTGACGATCGGTCTCGACCGGCACCTTGGGCGCACCTTCGCCCCAGCCAATAGCGCCAGGACCAAACAGGTACGTCTCATAGATGTCGCCCGACAACGCCGCGAGCGCGTCGTCAACGATGACCCGCTTGCCCATGAACGTGGTCATCACGATGTTGCCATCGGAGTCACGGATGGTATCGAGCAGATCGTTCTTGCCCAGCTGGGCTTCCACGGCCGAATGCATGGCCACGCCCATAATCTGGTTCTTGTGGTCGCCGAGCTTCTGCGCGGCGTCGATAAAGGACGAGCCATCGATGTTGCCCGCCTGGCCCACGACCGAAGAAACGTCATGGGTGTTGGCCGAGGCCGCTGCCATCGCACCACGCAGCGTGGAGATGAGCATGGCGTTGAATTCCTCGGACCAGTTCTGGGCGAGGCCATCGCCGACGGCACGCATCGGGTCGTCACCAGCAAGAGCAGCCGACAAGTCGGACGCGCCGTACACGAGGGCACGAGCGTGCTCGACCGCGATGTCTTGCGCGGTGTTGACCTTCTTGATGTCCAGATCAAAGCGGTCGTCCAACAGCTGAGCGCGTTGATCCAATGCCTTCCAGTACGGCATGTTGATCTGGGTACCACCGCGATTGCCGAAGGTAAGGTCTTCGACCGGAGTGATGATGCCAGCCTGGAAGAACGTGTTGATCTTCACCGATTGCTCGATGACGTACGGAGTGAAAATCGACGGGACGATAACGTCTGCGACTTTCGTTGGGGTGTCAACCATCGTAGGTTATCCACTCTCTTGAAGCGTTGTTGTTTTGTCGCGCGGCGTTTAGCACACGCGACGGTTTGGTTGCGCTGCTTGCAGCGCGCCGGACTTGCCGGTAGCTCTACTGGGCAGGCGGAAGCGTGACGCCAGCTTGCTTCGCCAGCTTCTCTGCCAATGGCCGGTTAGTCTTGAGCAACAGACCCTGCTGCGTCAAGTTGGGCTTCTTGTCGGGCCAATCGTCGCCCTTCCAAGGGTTCTTCTGGTCGGAGCCGCCAGGTTGGCGCTGCTTGCCGGGACCACCTGCGTCCGAGCCTTTAGCCGGAGGAACGAAGATCTTGCCTTCGTCCGAAGCCACCCAGGTGTTGACATACTCGCCAATCTCGAGCTCGCCCGTATCAGAGGGCACCACAGCCCGATACTCACCATCCTCCTCAACGACCTTAATGCTTGACTTCAAGAGTGCCTTGGTCGCTTTCAGGTACTCCTTCGGAATGCCAGCCTCGACGAGCGATTTGGTCAGACCCTCATCGATAAGCAAGGTACCAATAAAGATAGCCTGCTTATCGATCTTTTCCTGCAGGCCCTTGGTCTTCTTCTCATGATCGGTGGTCATATTGGCGATCTTCTGCTCGAGCATCTTCTTCGCAGCAACCGCCTCAGCCGCCTCCTTGCCGTCCTTCTTCTTGGACGGGTCGGCCTCGTACTCCTCGACGAGCCCCTTCAACCGGTTGAACTCCTCAACCGTCATCTCCTCAGGCGCGTCCGCATACTTCTCCTTCAGAGCGTTTAGCTCCGTCTGGAGGTTCTTGGCATTCGTCTGCTGACGGTTCAACGCATTGCGCAAAGCAAGCGTCTCGGGGTGCTCCTTAACACCCTCGATCCAGAGGACGTGCTTGCCGTCCTTCTCCTGGTAGAAGTCATGCAGAGCCGCATCCAATGCTTCGAACGCTTCGGGCTCCAGGATCGCTTTTAGGGCAGGCATCATACTTCTCCTTCAATACATCGACCAGCTTGTGATCGGATGGTTTGGCCTGATGCTTGTCAAGCCATTCCTGAGTGGGCTCACCCAGAAACTTCATCGTCCACCCACTCATTGAACGGGTGGTGTGCTGCAACTCGGGGTAGCGTCGCTTCCAACCTGCATGGAACATGTCACAGGACGCCCAGTCGATCTTGCGAACTATGTGTCCATGTTTTGCTTCCATGGGGATACCGACGCACACCGCAGCAAAACCTTGCTCTAGTGCCACCTTGACACCAAACAGCCCCGACGAGCCCTGCCAGTCATGGCTCCATTTGGTAACGATGTTTTGGGGCTTGTGTGCCCAAAACTCAAAGTCCGTGTTCAAACCTTTGGCCTGACGCTGACGTAGGTAGCCTTGGGCACGGTCGGGGTGAAGCAGCACCCCGAGGTCGATACGCATTGGCCAGTGGACGATCTGGTCCTTGACGGCGACCACGATATCTGGGGTGAAGAGCTTGTACGCCCTCCAGGCGTCATCCCAAACGCACTCCCCACAGCCAACTACCAACGCGATAGGCATGTTACTTCCGGAAGAGCGTGAATGTCCCTGCACCCGTCTTACGGATGCGGAAAGTGGCTGACGTGCTGAGCGGGATGCCCAGAGCGCCGACGAGCGTCCAACCAGACGCGGTCGCAACGGTGATGGCGTTGGTGCCGTTGATATTGACGATGGTCACATCCACCGCCTCGTCAACGTTCATTGGCGCACCAGCATCCATGTTCGCGCCGGTTGGCAGCGTGTAGGTCGCCGCACCACCCGGGTTGCCAGTCAATAGACCATTCAACAGATTGGCCTGCGTGAGCGTAACGGACGCGCCCGTACCAAGTGCCGTTTCGGCAAGCTGTGGGAGACGTTGCGGCGGACCAAACATACGGTCCATATAGTCGGCGTTTGCGGCTGCCTGCCGCGTTTGCTTACCCTTAGAGACCCGTGGGGCTGGCATGGTAGTAGAACTCCTCTTGATCTATGGGTGGTCAGATACCCATGCTTTTCTTACCGGAACGCGCTCCTTTGCGCACGATTGCTGCCTTGACAGTCTTACGCGCCAGCACCGCTGGCGAAACCTGTACCGCGCGGGCCATGGCCTCAGCGTTGGCGTGCATCTCGCCATCCGTGGTCATCTCGCCAGCAAGTTGTGCAGGCTTGCGCGGGTTAGTAGACTTTCGTCCGTCGTTGGCCATAGTTCGCTACCTTCCTCTTCCTACCTTTGCGCGGCGCGAGCTTGCGCCGCAATTTGGAGTATCTTGGCCCGGTCGTACGTCGGCGTCTTGCCATGAGCGAACTCCTTCGGCTCGGGTGTTCCATCCACCTGCGCAGCAACACGTGCCATCCAATAGAGCGCCAAACCTGAGCGCATCTCGTCCAACGTGAATTGCTGGCACATCAGCGAAGCCAACCAATGCTCACGATCGGGGCGCACAGGCTTCTCAATCTCGAGGTCACACCGCCCAACAGGTGCGCAGGGACTGGTGCTCGTAACGAACACTGGGACGCCGGCAACCACCGCATCCACCGCAACGTTGGAGGAGTGGGTGACCACGCACCATGCCCCATCCAGATCATCCGCCAACGCACGTTCCGACTGCTTTGGGCGCACAATGATTGGCCGCTTGGAAGCATTGCGCAACTTCTTGTGGATCGTCGCCGTCCAACGGGGCACATCGATGCCCATCGCACGCCCAAACGTCATGCCCGGTAGAGCCAGCAGGACATGCCGACCGGTGCCAGCAGCACGCCAGGGTTGCATCCGCACGATGTTGGTGCGCGACGCATCCGGTCGCTCAAGCAGGTGAGGCCACATCTGCCGATAAGTGATCCGGTAGTAACCCGTGGGCCCACCCTTCGCTGGGGCGACAAAGCCATTATCCACGTGGAAGAATGGACGGCTCTGCTCCATCGCCTCCGGGATGGTCCGTAACGACAGCCACTCCTGGCCCCAGACGACAAACGGGTTGAGATCCTTCGCTGGTGAACCGTCGAGAAGCATCGGCTTGAGGTTTGGGTACGGGTACGAACGAGACCCTGCCTCCAATGCCTGCATGATCAGCCGTGTTTTGCGGTCTCGCTCAGGCGTTACGCAGAGGTACAGGTGGTTCATAGGCTGGTTTCTTCCATCTCACTACAACGTCGCCACCGGACTCGGCAACGACCCCTGCACCCCACTTACACAGCAGACCAGTCGCCGCATTCTCATGGCGACCGTAACGCTCGGCGTTCTTCAGGTGCGCTTTTTGCTCCAAGATGATAACCGGCTGATACTTCCGGATCAACTTCTCGGCGCCGCGCACCACATCGAACTCGTATCCCTCGGTGTCGATCTTGATGAAGTCCACCGGACCGAGCTCCATGTCGTCCAACGCAACCATCTTCACCCGGTGTGTCGCCTCCTCCGCATCGGTGGCGACTTGGGAGTTGCCACCCCTATAGATCATGCGCGCAGTATCCGCTATCGAGCCAACGGCCAGCTGATGGAAGTACACGTTCCGCTGGTGCACATTCCGATGGAAGCACTCCGCGTTCTCGGGCATCGGCTCGAAGGCGTGAACCTTCTCGAAGCACTGCGCGAGCACGCGCGTCCACAACCCCACGTTGGCACCAACGTCCACCGCGGCATCAAAGTTCTGTATCTGCGGGCATGCCATCCAAAACTTACGCAGTTGGTACGTCGCCCCACCAGCAAACCGAGGCATACCGCCAGCCTTGTCAAGCTGGACAGTGAGCGCGTCCTCGTCCTCCGGGAACCAGATGCCCCACCGCTGCTTAATCTTACCAGTGTAGGATGTGGTCTCCACCGATTTCACATTCATAATAAGCTCCCCATGACTGGAGCAAATCGACCGCTGATCTAAACTTGAGCCCGTAGCGGTCCTTGGTGTCGGGCTTCTGCTCCACAATGATCACCGGGCAGTTCTGCCTGATTGTGGCCTCACCACCCCTGATCACAAACGTCTCGAACCCCTCGCAGTCCATCTTAATGAAGTCGATCGGACCCTGGAGCGCGCAACGATCCAATGTCTCCTGCTTCACCTGCCGGAGGTCACCACTCGTGAGCGGGCCGTCCGTCGGCAACACATGGGCCACAGCAGTATTGCTGCTCTTCACACGCATGGAGCAGCTACCCGCAAAGTCACCCAACGCCATTGGATAGGCGGTAATCTTCTCCGCGAACGGCACCTCCAAGTTCTTCAGGAGGCAATCAAAGTTCTCTACCAACGGCTCGAAGGCGTGGACATGCTCAAACTCACTGGCCAGCACCCAAGCCCAACACCCAACATGAGCGCCAATATCCACGGCCACTCGCTTCTGCTTGCAGAAGAACGCAGCACGAACGTATTTGTGGTATTGGTAGAGTGGCTTGCCCATCAAGTAGAACGAAGTCATTCCCATGACCAACGGGATGCCTTTGTTCTCCGCCGTGAGATCGGGCATCCACCAGCCGTTGATCATTTTCATGCCGCCACCATTGGTCGGGGGTCCGGACTACCTGCGTCCCAGATCATCGCACCGCAACCCCCTCCGCCCTTGTTTGACGCTCGCGTTCGGGAGACACATGCGGCGACGCTCCGTAGCGAGGCAAGGGCCTCAAAATCATCTCCTTGACTGCGTTGAAGACGCGATCAACCGAGATCGACCGCATGATTTCCGCGCAGTGTGGACATGCCGACACCCGACCACACGGCGGGGCATGGTGGATGTTGAAGTGGTGCGGATACCCTGTCGAGTCAGGGCTGTTAAACCCTCCAAAGATAACAACCGCGGGTGTA
>Ga0081455_10006936_pt1 | contig 12047 bp, 11 predicted proteins | sample TabmetS3T2R1_FD_70207 | JGI IMG/M metagenome (GOLD analysis project Ga0081455, IMG submission 70207) | Tabebuia heterophylla rhizosphere microbial communities from the University of Puerto Rico - S3T2R1 | ecosystem: Host-associated > Plants > Roots > Rhizosphere ...
CGCGGATCGCCATCCGCAAATGGCTTTGGATCTCTTCTTCCAGCTCTTCCTCGCGTCGCCGCCACGGTGGGAACTTCATGCCTCACTCTCCTTCCTCGCAGGGTTCAGGACGCCCTCGACTGCTTCCGTGAGTCGCTCCCAGCGCGAGCGTTCGGCCGCCAAATGCTTTTTCCCAGCGGCGGTCAGGCGATAGGCCTTGACCCGTTGATTGTTCTCGGAGACCTTCCATTCCGAACTGATCCACTTTTGCCGCTCCAGCCGGTGCAGCGCCGGATAGAGCGAGCCGGTGTCCACTTGCAGCGTCTCGTTGGAACTGGTTCGGATCGCCTGGCTGATGCCGTAGCCATGCTGTGGTCCCCATTGCAGCGTCTGCAGGATGAGCATGTCCAGCGTCCCCTGTAACAACTCGATCCGGTTTTGGTATCGCGCTTTCATCTGCGGTTTCCTCCTTGAAGTTTAGGATGTAGGGACTCTACACCAATGGCCGTAGAATGTCTACAGCTTTTTGAGCCGGGGAGTGTCATCAGGTGTTTGCCAGGTATTTGCGGCTCGGTAGGAATGACTCTGGGTACGCGCTCCCAAGCGGCGCGTACCCAGGTTTCAAGGCGTAATCGCGATGATCCGCGCTGGCCCGCCCGTCCCGCCTTTGATCTTCATCGGCAATGCGACGAGCGTCGCGCCTTTCGCGGGCAGGCGGTCGAGGTTCGCGACGTTTTCCAGGCCGTAGATGTTCGCGCCGTTCAAAATCTGGTGCGCGATAAAATCTTTCGACTGGCCGTGATCGATGCTCGCCGTGTCGATGCCCACGCCGTCGATCTTTCTCCGCTTCGCCAGAAACTCGGCGGCTTCGCGCGAAATGCCTGGGAAATGCAGGTTGGCCGTATCGCCGGGCGCGTCCGTGCCCATATACCGCTTCCTGTCAGGCCAGAATTTCCCCCACCCAGACCGGGCTAGCGCGATCGAATTGTCGGGTATCTGCCCGTTGGCCTTCTCCCACGAAGCGATGTCGTTGACGGTCAGAAGATAATCGGCGTTCTTCGCGGCGGCCTCGGAAATGTCGATCACAATGGCCGGCGCCACCAGACGCGAAATCGGAATCTGGTCAGCGGCCAGCCTGCCCTCGCCGAAATGAATCGGCGCGTCCAGGTGCGTGCCGCCGTGTTCGCTCGCGGCGTATCTGGCCGCCGTGTACCAATAACCGCCCGCAGACCGCCCCCACGATTCCTTCTCCCATTGAAACGGCTTCGCCGTCGGCCAGTAGACGGTCTTCTCGTCGAAGCTGTAGGTCAGGTCGACGATCTTCGATTCGTCGATCCTGCTTTGCTCATTGATTGACAGTCCGGCGGTCTGATTCGAAATTTTTTCGGGGGCGTGCGAAGTGCGGTTGAGGGCGAAAAGCGCAATGCCGCCGATGAGTAGCGCTGCGACAATCGCCAGAATCAGTTTGCGCATAATCTTCTCCGTTGAGGATCGAGGATGGAGGATCGAGGATTGAAAATCGCGTCATCAGGACTGACGCGATCTTCGATCCTCCATCTTAGGTCCTCGATGCTATGGCCTGGCCACGCCGCGATACATCTCGGCCAAAATACGTGGCGCATTCGGCAATAGGAAACGATCGAGCGTGGTGATTTCAAAACCGGCGTTTTCGATCAGTTCATCGATCTTGCGGTTCATATTGCATCCCGCGCCGATGATCTTCTGAATCGGATTGAAGCGGTCCTGCCGCCGCGCGACTTTCGGATCATCGCTGCGTCCATGCTCTAAGAAGACGAACCGGCCTTGGGGTTTCAGGACGCGGCGAATTTCGGCCAGGGCCGCGGCCGTATCAGGGATCGAACACAAAGTCAGCGTGGTTACGACCGTATCGAAGGTGTGATCTTCGAACGGCAATCGCCCTTGCGCGTCGAGACGCATCCTGGTCACGGGGAACGCGCAGGCGGCGACGCGGTTTTCGACCCGATCTTCCAACATATTTTCCGAATCGATCGCGGTCAGCTTCGTCACCGCTTCGGGATAGTAAGGCAGATTCAAGCCCGTGCCGAAGCCGATTTCAAGCGTCTCGCCGCGCGACGGATCCAACGCGCGGCGGCGGTATTCGCCGAATTCGGGCGCGCCCGCGCTCCATTCAAGAATGCGTGGAAAGATATATTTCGCGTAAAAACCCATCCGCGTTCAATCCTTCCCTTCAGGCCTGATCGGCTGCGGATTGAACTGCGTCTGACGACCGTTTTGAAAACCCGCGATGACGGCGCCCGCCCGATCAACCTGCTCCTTGCCGGCCAGGATCGCAAAATCAATCGCAAACTTGCGCGTCTCGTTCGGTTTGAGTTTCGGCACGCGACCGGATTTGCGCTCGACGCTGCGGTTGGCTGGAAAACCCGTGCCCGGCTCCAATCCGGTCACGTACCCTTCCTCAATCGCCGTCGTATTCTTCCACAAAGTGAAATACGGCAGTTGATCAACCTGGTAAGACATCGTTACGCCCTTGTCACTGGCGGCGTTCCGCAGCATCACGGTGGCGCGATTGTTTTCATCGGCGAACGGGACGACGCCGTAAACCTGTTCGATGAAACCCTTCGTCGGCGCGACGTATTCGGTGAATTGGTTCAAGCTCTTCGCCGCATGCTCGTTGAACGGCCTGACCTCTTTGGCCGCGACCACGAATCGCGATCCGGCTTCGAGCAGCGGCGGGCCGTAATTCGAGTGGTAGATGATCTGGAACTCCTGATCGTATGCGCCGTAATTCTTGACCTCGTCCTCGATGCGTAAAGCGTTCGATCCGGGCTCGGTCGAAATCTCGGTCCACAATTCGAGTTTCGGCCCGTAAAACATCCGCTCGTCCACACGGCCACGAATTCGGATTCGGTACGGCGCGGACCGGTCAATCACGACCTCGACTTCTGAGGCCGGAATGTTTCCGACCTTTCCGTGAAGCGTCAAATCCATCTCGGCCTCGTCCCCAGTGTTGTTGATGAACTTGTCTTTGCCCGGATGGCCGGCCCATTCCAGCCCGCAACGAACCATCCACTCGTTGAATCCTTCGAGCCAGCCCAGGCCGCCGCGGCTCTGCAAATTAATGAACTGCGGATGCACAATCTCTTTAACCGGCGAATCCCAGCCGAGACGGATGTCGCCCATCTCGACCTTCGCCACGCTCATCCCGCGCGTCGGCGTGACGACGAAGCTTAATTTGCCGTTGTTGACGACGATCACGTCGACGCCTTCCTGTTTGCCTCCGCGCAGCATGTATTTCTGAACTGACCAGGGAGTGGCTGATTTGAAGTCGAAATCGCGGCTCGTGATCTGCCAGGTGTCGAGATGGATGTTGCGCGACACGCTGGTAAGCGTCTGACGAAAAGGGTCATTGGGCGAGGCCCCGACAAAAATTGAGGAGAACATGACGAGACAGATCAGCCTTAACACGTCGCTCGCTCCTTGGGATGATTTGTTATATTGCCTGTTAAAACGGATGACAGTCTGATGACGATTGTCGCGCTTGATTTAGCACACCAGTTTTTCAGAAGCAAATTTAGTCCCATTTCTTCCCGTAATCCAGAATCGGGTATTCGCGCCAGATCTTCTCCGCCATTTCTCGCCCAACGCGCTCTATGAAATCTGTGGGCCTGACCAGGGCCAGTTCTGCCATTTGTCAACGTGGCCATGATGAACCGGATTGTTGTGAATGTAATTCACGGTCGCCCAGAAATGGCGATACGATTTGATCGCGCGGTCAAAGCAATTATGCCAGACCTGCCGCCCGCGGCGCCGGTCTTCGCCGTTCCATTTGAATGACGAACGCCCGTGAAACCTGCCGATCTCTTTGCGAAGTTCTTTGTGCCGGACGGTTTTGACCAGAATGTGATAATGGTTCGGCAGAATACACCAGGCGTAAACGACGCTCGCGTAATTCCTACAAGCTTCCAACAGGTCGTTCTCGCATTCGGTCATCCGTTTGTGGTTGGCGCCGATGATGTGCGCGTGCTCGAAACAGGCTCCAGAAATGAAGAACTGTCTTTCGCCTTCAAAATTCCAGTGCGGCGGCGAATGCCAGGGGCGACGTTGCTGTCGCCGATACGCTACGACCTCGTTCCGCTGTTCGGGCGTGAGCGTGCGGTAGTAGTACATTCGATGCGCCTCCGAAGTTGAGTTGTGGCGTTGCGGTGCGCCGGGGGTAACCGAAATGTATTGGTAACTGAGCCAGCCGGCTGAAGCCGGTACTCTAAACGCTGTCTCCTGACTGTTTCAGTGACAATGGAAGAGCGTGTGAACAATCAATGGGAAGAGGGCGAACCATCTCCTCAGACCATCGAATAATACTAGAATCGTTGAACGACAGCGTTTAGAGTACCGGCTTTAGCCGGCTAAGACTTGTGCGCCAAGCACTTTCAACTTTGCTCACTATCTCTGCCGCGACAACTTGCGGACGCGCGCCTTTTGATAAGCCTCGATGCGCGCCTTCAATGGATGGCCCGCGGCGACGCGCAGGTTGGTCAGCGAGACCGCTAAGACCGACTTGTCGACTTTGCTTTCGATAGCGCACACAATGCCGCCCATTTCTCCGGAATCCATCACAGAAGTGACTTGCAGCGTTTCATCAGCGCGCACATTTTTGCCCTGCTGCCGTAACGCATAGGCCGCTTCAGGGGTAAGGTGGACGGGCAGAGGAAGATGCGCTTCGATCTCTTTGACGAGTTCCTGCGCTTTTGGCGGTTTCATTCTGATTTTCATATCACACTTTGATAATCAGCTTGCCTTGGTTCGATCCCTCGAAGAGCTTGTTCACCGCTCGCGGCGCTTCCTTCAACCCTTCGACGACGTCAACGCGGTATTTGAGTTTGCCTTCCATATACCATTTGATCAATTCGGGGATGGCCTCCTGGACGCGGGGCAGGTAATCGATCACGATGAAGCCTTGCATTTTCGCGCGGCGGACCAGGATGTTGATCAAATTGTACGGGCCGGGGACGGGCTCCGTGGAGTTGTATTGCGAGATCATTCCGCAGACGCTGATCCGCGCGCGCAGGTTGATCATCGCCAACACGGCGTCGAGGATTTCTCCGCCGACGTTGTCGAAGTAGATGTCTATGCCGTTCGGACAGGTCCGCTTCAACGCCCCACGGACGTCCTCGGCCTTGTAATTGATCGCGGCGTCGAAGCCCAATTCGTCCACGATCCATTTGCATTTCTCGTCGCTTCCGGCAATGCCGACGACGCGACAGCCTTTGATCTTGCCGATCTGGCCGACGATCGAACCGACCGCGCCGGCGGCGGCCGATACGACTAGCGTTTCGCCCGGCTGCGGATCGGTGATGTCGAGCAAGCCGAAATAGGCCGTCAAACCGATGGCGCCGAACAGGCCGAGATAAGCCGTCAAAGGGATCGCCGGGTTGTTCGGGAGCTTGTTCAAACCCGCTCCGTCGGAAACGGCGTATTCCTGCCATCCGAGAAAGCCCTGCACATTGTCGCCGGCCTGAAAATTCGGATTGCGCGATTCTTCAACGACGCCGGCCGTTCCGCCCAGCATCACGCTCCCGAGCGGAATCGGCGCCATGTACGAGCCTTCCTCTCTGACCCATCCGCGATTCGCCGGGTCGAGCGACAGATAGATGTTGCGGATGAGAACCTGACCGTCCTGCAATTCGGGCACAGGTTCTTCAGCCCACTGAAAATCGGTCTCTTTGATCATCCCTACCGGACGGGCGACCAGTCTCCATTGATGATTGATTCTTTGTGTCATTCGATTTCTCCACCAAAATGGTAGGGCAAACTGGCGGTTTGCCTGGTTTTTCCGAAAGACCGCGCCGAGGAGTCAGGACGCAGTTCGTAGTCCCGCCTTTAGGCCGCAAGGGTCCGATGCAGATCCATTCCATAACGCCAAACGATTGCGGCCTAAAGGCGGGACTACGAACTGCGATTTTCATTCTTTCAGCGCGTCGCCACGCGACCTGAAGGCTCCTCGGAAGTCGGCCACGAAGAAACTACTATTGAGGATAGTATAGATGATGCAGTCTTCGATCCTCATAGACGTTATATTATGACACGTCCCCACTTTTATCTCCGTGACAAAGTGTCACGTCAATCTCTAATGCCCGGACTGGCCGAGTTTCCTCTACTTGCAGAATCAGGGGGTTGGCGGAACGCGAACGTCTGGCGCCGGTTTTGCGAAGGCGATTAGCGTCCTTGATTGACGCTAGGAGATAAGGATCAAAAGATTTCAAACTGTTCCCACTATTGAAGTCGGATTGCTGGTCCGAACAACTCCCAACAGCGGCGGTCTCTTTCCGGGGGCCGCCGCTGATTGGGGCTGATCATCAATCCAATACGGATACTCATCCATCCTTTCTTGCGGCAGTGTCTTTGGGGGACCTGTCGCTGATCGGCGCAGTCGATGTTCTTCAAACGAGGCCCGAAGGACATCGACTGTTCTGATAAAAGGAGCGACCGACACCGTATTATCGAGTAGCCCCCCCCAGGAAGAGGGTGACAGGTTAAGGCGTGTACCTGTCACCCTCATTTCTATTTATAATGGTTTTTCGCTCCTCGTATGTTGAATCGCCCCCGAATCCTGGAAATGAGACTCCTCATCGGTAATTCACTCCGCACAATCATATGGGCGATCGCCATCATCGTCATTTCGACGCTGGCGGCGATAGTAGTGATGTGGCGCGCGCCGGCTTTGAAACTGGCGGCGCGCGACGCGCTAGTCCGCGCCCGCGGGACGGAGAGGCCGCCGGATGAGATCGTCATCGTGGCGATTGATGAAGCTAGCATTAAACGCTTCGGGCGTTTCCCCTGGCCGCGGCGTTTGATGGCGCAGGCTCTCAACAACATCTCCGACGCGCGTCCTAAAGTGATCGCGATCCACGCGCTCTACAGCGACCTTACGAACGAGGCCGACGACGCGGCTCTCGCGGAAGCCATCAAGCGCGCGGGCAACGTCGTTGCCGCCGCGCAACTGATCGAAACGCAGCTCGGCGGCGCCGAATGGCTGCGCCCGCTGCCCGCGATTGAAAAGGCCGCCGCCGCCGTCGGGCACGGCAATGTGTTGACAGATGTCGACGGCGTGGCGCGTTCTCTGACTCTGCGCCAAACCGATGACGAAGGGAACGCGTTCTGGGCAATGGCCGTCGAGGCGATTCGCGTCGGCGACGGCCTGCGCCCGGACGAAGCGCGCGACGTGCCCGACGCGGTGAATATCGGCTCTCGCGTCATCCCCGTCGAAGCGGACGCCGAGGCCGACGCTTACGCGTCGCGCGGGACGGAAAGTTCGCCGCAGACTTTCCGCGCCAGCCGAATGGCGATTGACTACATCGGGCCGGCGGGTTCATTCGCCAGCCGGACGGTGAGCATCGCCGACGTAATTGAAGGCCGCGTCGAACCTGAAAGACTCAACGGCAAGTACGTCCTGATCGGCGCGACGGCGGCGGCGATGGGCGACCGCGTGGCTTCGCCGTTCGCGGGGGGAGGCGCCCGGCGCGGCGCGCTGACGCCGGGCGTCGAAGTTTCGGCCAACGCGATCACTACCGTCCTGCGCTCGCGCTTTTACCGGGAGACGCCCGATTGGGTTGCGGCGATGTTCGCGGCGCTCGTCGCCGCCGCCGTGGTCGGCGCGCTGATCCTGGCGCAGGGCAGGCGCGAATTAATAAAACAGATCGCCGCGCTCTTGGGGCTAACTGCGCTAATCTTCGGCCTATCGTACCTCGCTTTCGCCCGCTGGATGATCACCCCGCCGATTGTTTCCATGATGGCCTCTCTACTCGTGGCGGCGCCGCTGGCGCTGCTGCTGCGTTCGCTGATGGTCAGCGCGAGCCTCGACGACCGAATCACCGAGATGACGAGGGAGAGCGCGCGGCTTTCGCCTTTCGCAATCGATAACAAGTCCGTCGCCGCTAAGCCGGCCTGGTGGCCGCGCGGGATGTCTCGCAAGGCCCGCGCGCTCGCCGCGCTGCAAGAGCGGCTGCTCGCGCGGACACAATTCGTAGACCGAGCGCTTCAATCGGTCGATGACGGCCTTCTGATCGCTGACGGCGCAGGGCGCATCGCTTTCGCCAACCCGCGCGCCGCGAAAATCCTCGGACTCGGCCAGCGCTCGCTGCTCGGCAGCAATTTGTTCGACCGGTTGAGCGAAATCGAATACGGCGCAGACAAGCCCGCCGTCGACCGGGCCAGCCCCCTGTCGCGATTGCTTCACGATCGCGTCGTAATTGAGCGGGAAATTGTTGTGGGGACGGCGGAGCCGCGATATTATACGCTGCGAATGGCGGCGGTCAGCGATGATTCGAGCGGATTCGGCGCTCCGCTGGGCATCGTCGCCACACTTTCTGATGTCACCAAACAGCGCGAGTTGCAGCGGATGCAGAACGACGTGATGCGCCTCGTGACGCACGAGATGAAGACGCCGTTGACCGCCATCAAGGGGATGAGCGAAGTGATGATGAAGTTCGACCCCGGCGCGGAGAAACGGCGCGAGATGAGCGCCACGATCAACGAGGCGACCGAGCGGATGGCGCGGATGATTGACGATTATCTGGACCTGACGCGCCTTGAATCGGGCGCGCGCGAGCCTCGGCTGGCTTGGCGCAAGGTCGAAGCGATGATCGAACAGAACCTGCTGCTGCTCGACCCGGTCGCGGCCCGGCGGGGCGTCACGCTCGTCCGCAAGTTTGCGCCCGACTTGCCGCCGATTTTCGCCGACGCTGATCTGCTGGCGCGCGCGCTGACGAACCTCGTCGCCAACGCGATTAAATACAGCCCCGCTGACACCGAGGTAGTGGTCTCGGCCTGGGCCGGAGAAGACAACCTCTTCATCGTCGTCGCCGATCAGGGATACGGAATTCCGCCGGAACACCAGGCGAGCGTTTTCGAGAAATTCTTCCGCGTTCCGCGCGTGGAAGACGCCGAGACCCCGGGAACAGGATTAGGGCTGGCGCTCGTCCGCGAGATAGCCGAATTGCACGGTGGGCGCGTGACGCTCCAAAGCGAGGTCGGGGCCGGCTCGATTTTTACGCTGCGATTGCCATTGAATAGGAAACCAATCTGAATCCGATATACGTATTGTTGAATCAGAGCAGCCAATCGTGGGACGGATTTAAATAGTTGTTGAATAATAAATGCAATAATAAGTGTGGCGCGATTTGTTTATCGCGCCGCGGCGGCGGCCGAAGCGGCGCGCCTGCGCCGCGAGGTCTGGTCGGTCTCGGGGTGGTAGAGCACGAGCCGCCACGCCGCGTCTGGGCGGCGCGGCTCGTCGGCTTCGCCGCGCTCGAAGACGTGCAGCTGGAGGTCGCCGACGCGCAGGTACTGCGTCGGCGCGTCGAAGTCGTAGGTCGGGATCCGCTCCATCCCGAACACGTCCTCGTAGAAGCGCACCGACCGGTCGAGCTGCCGGGCCCGGATCGAGACGTGGTTGAAGCCGGTCGCCGGCATCGCTCGGAGCCTACTCGCCGTCACCGGTTCGGGAGCTGCAGAGATGGGTATCACGGTCGTGCGTTACGCCACGTAAAGAAAGGGGGTCAGGACGATGCGATCGACTGTCCGTGCTCGCCTGGTCGCGGCCGTCGCGCTCGCCGGCGTGCTCACGCTCGCCACGAGCGTCGCCGCTACTGCGGGCTCGAACGCCGTCTCGGGCACGGTGACGCTCTCGGGATGGGCGTCCAATCCGGTGGAGACGAAGCTCCTGCGTGAGGTGATCCGCGGGTTCGAGAAGACATTCCCGCAGGTGAAGGTCGACTACGCGCCGGTCTCCGGCGACTACCCGGCCGCGATGCTGGCGCGGTTCGCGTCCCGGACGCCGCCGGACGTCTTCTACGTCGACTCGAACGTGATTCCGGACTGGATCGGCCAGGGCGTGCTCGAGCCGCTCGACACGTACGTGCGCCAGCAAGGGCTCGCGACGAGGCCGTTCTTCCCGCGCCTCCTGAACGCCTTCAAGGGGCAGGACGGAAAGCTCTACGGCTTCCCGAAGGACTGGTCGCCGCTCGCGATGGAGACGAGCACGCGCTTCATGCGAGCCGCGAAGGTGGCGCCGCCCGCCACGCAGGCACAGCTGACGGGCGTCGCGACGAAGCTGCGAAGCGTCATGCCGAGCGGCGCGAGGCCGATCTGCCTCTCGCCCAGCTGGGACCGGCTGCTCGCGTTCGTCTACCAGAACGGCGGCAGCTTCGTGAACGTCCCGGCGAAGCGGATGACCGTCGACTCACCGGCCACTCGCGCGACGGTGAACTGGTACGTCGGGCTGATCAAGCGCGGGCTCGCCGGCACGCCGTCCCAGCTCGGCGTGGGCTGGTGCGGTGAGGCGCTCGGCAAGGAGAAGGCCGCAATCATCTTCGAGGGCAACTGGGTCGTGCCGGCCATGGGCGCCGACTACCCGACCGTCCGCTACGCGACCAGCCGCCTGGTCGCCGGTGCGCGCGGGCACGGGAACCTCGCGTTCACGGTCTCGTACTCGATGGCGAAGGACGCCAAGAACAAGCCGGCCGCCTGGCAGCTGATCCGCTACCTCACGTCCCGGCCCGGAATGAGGACGTGGACGTCGAAGGGCCTCGCGCTGCCGTCGCGCTCCGACGTGCCGCCCGTGGCGGGTCGCCGTCCCTTCCTCGCCGACGCCGCCGTCGCGCGGCCGTGGCAGTTCGCGCCGGGCTTCGACAAGGTGCGGACGACGGCCGACAACGAGCTCAACGCCGTGATCGAGGGCAAGCAGACGGTGCAGGGCATGCTCGACAAGATCGAGGCCGAGGGCAACGCCGCCCTCCAACGCTGAGCCGACTCACGGGTCGGTCGCGGGCCCCATCGGGGGACGGGGCCCGCGATCCGGGCCGTGACGCAAGGCGGGTGTCGGGACTGGAGACGCTGCGTAGCGCGAAGCTCCGCGAGGCGCTCGTCGGCTACGGGTTCGTCGCGCTGCCGATGCTCGTCTTCTTCGCGCTGTTCATCTACCCGATCGGCTACGCGGTCTTCATCAGCTTCCACGACTGGGGTGTCTTCGGCTCCCAGGGCTGGGTCGGCCTCGCGAACTACGAGGAGCTCTGGCACGACGACATCTTCTGGAAAGCGATCCGGAACACCGTCTACTACACCGTCATCGTCGTACCGGCGCAGATGGCGCTCGGCCTCTTCGTGGCCCTCGTCGTCAACGCCGCTATCCGAGGCCGGACGTTCTTCCGCGCCGCGTTCTACTTCCCCTCGCTGACCTCGTCGGCGGCGATCACCGCGATCGCGGTCTACATCCTCTCGGCCGACGGCCTCCTCAACGCAATCGTGGGAGGCAACCGGTCCTGGTTCGGCGACTCCGACACGGCGCTCCAGTCGATCATGGCCCTGAACGCCTGGACGACCTCCGGGACGATGATGATCTTCTACCTCGCGGCGCTCCAGTCGATCCCGACGGACGTCTACGAGGCGGCGGCGATCGACAGCGCGAGCCGCTGGCGCACCTTCTGGAAGGTCACCTTTCCCCTGCTCAAGCCGGCGCACTTCTTCGTCGCCGTGGTCTCCGTGATCGGCGCGCTGAAGGTCTTCGACCAGGCGTTCATCGTCTCGAACGGGAGCGGCGGGCCGAACTACGCGACCCTGACCGCGGTGCTCTACCTCTACCGCACGGCGATCGCCGACATCCGCTTCGGCTACGCCGCCGCGATCGGGGTGGCGCTGTTCGCGGGCATCTTCCTGATCACGCTGCTGCAGCGCCTGCTCTTCGGCCGGCCGGAGACCGCCTGATGGTCGCGCAGGAGCCGCCGGTCGCGTTGGACGAGCTCGAGCGCGGCCACGACGTCGCGCTTCCCGAGGTTCCCGGGCAGTCCTACGACCCGGAACCGCGCCGGTCCGGCGAGACCGTGACCATCGAGGTGCCGCAGCCCCCGGACGTCGAGCAGACGGCGATCCTCCCGCAGCCTCTTCGCGTCGAGCGGCCCGAGGAGCGGACCGCCCTCCTGCCGCCGTTGGGCGACGAGCCGCCGGCACCGCGGGAGAGCGACCCCGTCGACCGCGTTCCCCACCAGGTTTCCGTGCAGCACGTCGTTGCCGTCGGCCTTCACCGAGTCGACGAC
>Ga0081455_10006938_pt1 | contig 12044 bp, 25 predicted proteins | sample TabmetS3T2R1_FD_70207 | JGI IMG/M metagenome (GOLD analysis project Ga0081455, IMG submission 70207) | Tabebuia heterophylla rhizosphere microbial communities from the University of Puerto Rico - S3T2R1 | ecosystem: Host-associated > Plants > Roots > Rhizosphere ...
TACCCGCGCCTTGCGCTTTGTTTCTATCCTCAAGTCCCACCACTCGAGCAACCGCTCGCACCAAGGCCACGGCAAGTGCCGAAAGGCGTCCGGGCGCTCCTGCTGAAGTGCTTTCGCAACAGCTTGCACGACGGCCGGGCGCAGGTCCGCGGGAATATGCGCTACTGCAGCTTCCAGCCGGTATGCAGAAGCTAGTGTGCGCTGCCTGTCGGCTCGCTCACGCCGCTCCGGGGTCAGACGAACGACGTTGGATGGATCAATCATGGCGCGCGCCAGACTGTACGATGTGGATTACGCGCGCTTGCGTCCTGCGCGCCAATAGCGAACATGATCGCAAATCCAACTTCTGAAGATCGCGTTCGGTCAGGTCTGACTGCTGCGAGGTATGAATGCGTGCCGGCCACGTTTGGCGCGGGCGTATCGCTCCAGCTCATGAAGTGCCTCGCAATGAGTCGAACAATAAAGCACATGAACCCACCAGCGGCGGTTCCACACGTTACGGGAGCGGACACCTAATCCGAGTTTTCCGTGACATTGGGCACATCTTTTCATCGCAATGCCCGTCTCATTGGCGGCTCTGTTTCTTAGTCGCTTTGCCTTGTCCCAGGGATTTGCTACTTTGCGCCAAACATTTGTTCGCCTGAGCCATGATGGCAGTTTTGCCCCTGCCCAGGGGGTCAAGGATGAGCAAGGGAACCTCTTCAGACCTGAATTCTGAACAGGACTTCGCTTCAATCCCGATGGCGCAAGGGGGCCTTACCCGCCTGGCGGTCGCACGCCTCAAAAGCGCCGGCGTGCCCGTGGCGCCCCTTCTTATGCGTGCAGGACTGACGCCGGAGCTGATCGCCCAACCGGCAGAGCGATTGACCGTGCGAGGCCAAATCGCATTTTTGAGCGAAGCGGCAAGTGCTCTGAAAGACGATTGCCTTGGCTTCACGCTGGCGCGCGATCATGACCCGCGCGAAATCGGGCTGCTTTACTACGTCATGGCATCTTCGCGGACGTTGGGCGAGGCCCTTCAACGGCTTGCTCGCTACAGCACAGTCACCAACGAGGCTCTCGTGTTCGGATATCGAGAGGGAAACCGGCTCGTTATCGACCTAAGCTACTCCGGCGTTCCACGGCACTCGGACAGACATCAAATGGAATTTTGCATGTTCGCTGCACTACGAATTTGCCGCATGCTGACGGGGCAGAAGCTTGTCCCGCAACACTTCTCGATTGCGCACTATCGATCGGGGGATACCGCCGAAATGTCGCGATTCGTCGGGACGAAGGTGGAGTTCGGCACCGACAGAGACGAGTTTGCTTTAAACATTGAAGCACGTGAGTTGCCGGTTGTTCATGCAGACAACCATCTCAATGACCTTCTCCTCAAATATTGCGAAGCAGCGCTAGCCGACAGACAAGGCGATGTGAGCCAGCTGCGAACGAAAGTTGAGAACGCGATTTCGTCGTTGCTTCCTCATGGAAGGGTGCTCGTGGGAGACGTTGCCCGCACGTTGGGCATGAGCGAGCGCACGCTTGGACGAAAACTTGCGGACGAAGGGTTGAACTTCACTGACATACTTCAACACTTGAGACGCGATTTAACGGTTCGGTACCTCGACGACCGCAAGCTCCGTGTATCCCAAATCGCGTGGCTGCTTGGTTTCAAAGAGGTAAGCGCATTCACGCACGCATGCAAACGCTGGACCGGAAAGACGCCGCGTCAGCTGCGGATAGCGTCGCCATTTGAGAACTCGATCCTCCATTGATTTGAAGCGAAATACGCAGAGCCGCTGTCGGGCCGAAGGACAACATCCTGCCAAACTCGACTTTGGGGTCGTTGGGCGGCCCTTGCACATTGATCGAGCCCTGGGGCTTGGCCTCGACGAGCAAATCTTTGGCGCAGATGGACAAGTCCGCGGAAGGGGGCGCAGCGACCAAGAAGCGGCACCCGCACTAGGTGCCGTCTTAAGCCATCGCGGGCCCTATCCATGCACGAGTCCATTGATCTGCTGCGGCGTCACTTTGGCTTGACGCCAGCCGAGGCCAGATTAGCACTTCATCTCGTTGCAGGAGAGACACTTCGGTCCGCCGAGGCCAAACTCAGCATCACTTACGAAACTGCGCGCACGCACCTTAAGCATATCTTCAATAAAACCGGAACCTGTCGGCAAGCTGAACTTGTCGTAGCCATCGTTACCGCCCTTCCTGGCTGCCTTGGAGCCCCCATTGATCGAGCCCGATAGAGACTTGGCTCAAACGAACAAATCTCTGGCGTGAATGAACAAGTCCGGGGACCGAGTCAGAGCGACTAAGCGACATCGGCCTGAAGGTGATTTGGGAAGAAGCAAAGGACAAGCACACTTCTTCCACCGCCGCAGAGTGAAGAGGCCGAGTTCGATCCGCTCTGCTAACTGAGGCCCCATCCCCACTCGCCCCCCAGCCTGAGGATGGGGCCTCTTTCCGTCGGGCGGCCCCTTGCCACAGCTTCAACGAACAAATGTTTGGCGTAAACGCACAAATCCCGCACGGCCACCAAAGCGACTAAGAAGCGGAACCGCCCATCAAAATGGGATACGGCGCGCGGCCCGTTTGCACGCGCGTGCACTTCCGCACCATTTGAGAGGGATTAATGTTCAAGCTCGTAGTCGCTACAGTCATCGTAGCACTCGCCACGCCGGCTGTTGCGCAAATACAACCAGATGTCCAGTTCGCCCTGCATAACGGCTCTGTCATGGCCGTGCTATCAGACGGCGCTGGAGGTGTTCGGATCGAATACGCAGAGCCGAAACCAAGCTTGCTTCAAATAGGTGTGCGCCAAGGCACGCTCCTGTTCGATGGCCATTGGCAAGGCGATGCACTATTCGGCCGAGCTCGTGTCTTCAACCTGGTCTGCGGCCCCGTACCCTATGAGGTTCAGGGAGGTGTCGTAGATCGTGGTGGCACGCTAGTGCTGCGCGGGCCACAGATGCGCGTGAACCAATTCTGCCAGCCATACTATCTCGAATGGACGGACAACTCCGTACTTGTGTTCACTCTACTTCCGGCACGAAAGAACCCCACAACTCCGGATGTGGTGCCTCTACCACCTCCGCAAGTACAGACCATACCGCCTACTTTTCCAACTATGAGCGATGCGCCAAGTTGGCTGAGGTAGAGTGTAGCGAAGCAGGCACTATTCGCGGTGCCTGTCACGCTACTTCCGCAGGAAGGAGAATGAAGCAATGAAGACACTCACCATCGCCGCGCTCACGCTCGCCGTGATCACGGCCGCGTCGGCGCAGAACCAAACCACGTTCCGCGATGCCAGCGGCCGGACCACTGGCACGGTCACGACTGACAGCAACGGCACCAAGACGTTCCGCGACGCATCGGGACGAACCACAGGCACGGCCACCCGCGACTCCAACGGCACCACGACGTTCCGCGATGCCAGCGGTCGGACCACCGGCACCGCTTCCGGGCCACGGCGATGAGTCCGACGCACAGACCGCCTCGCGTGCCGGCGCACAGATCTGACATGCCAGGTGCCAGCACCGCGCCTGACGAAGGACGGCCGTTGAGGGTGTCGGGGTCGCGTACAAGCCCGACAACGGACCCGCGCTGACAAACCGGACGTGCCGTAGTTTCTTTCGACTACGTACTACGTCCGGCTTCATTGGTGCTCACAATGTCTGTTCGTCGCTGAGCCTCCCCGTTGGGTTCACCGCGTCGCCCGGCTCAAACAGGCAAAGTTGTGACCGCGACTACAACTCCCGCAAAGAACCCGCTGACGCAGAAGAACATCAGAACATCGTCGATTTTGATGGCCATGGTTTTTCCCCCTTGATGGTGGGCCGACGGTGGTCCAAGGGCGGCCTTCTTGCAATCGTTTGTCGGCGACGGAGTTAGGCCAGTCCTAAGGCGAAAGATAAAATCCAATTGAATTGGTTGCTTCCGATTCGCCATCAAGAAAAGTCCCGGCAAGGTGAGCCGGGGCACTAGTCGAACGATGTTGAGAGCCTGGGCCCCGCGAAGGAGGCTAGACGGCTTCAAGCTATAAGACAGTTCTGCTTCAGCGCTATTGCGTGCGTCGAAGAATTTGGTTTCGTCGCGCGCTTTCCGCTACGGATGAATGCGGCGAGAGAAGAAATGAGCCCCACGCGCAGTCTGCCTTCTGCGAGCGGGGCTCAAGCCGTCAGGGATGACCCGCAGGAGGAACCGCGGTCATCGCTGTGAGTACAGGCAGGACCCGAATGTGGAACAAGCCCCATTTGGGGGTAAGATTGTGCGAGCGGCCGTGTGCGGGTAGCGAGCGGAAATGCGAGTACCGAAGAAGCCGATGCGTGCGACCGAGAAGTTGCGACCGTGGCGCGCGGCGCTGATGCGCTCGCGCACGCATTATCTCGGCGTCGTCTATGCGCCCGATGAGAAGTCGGCGGAGGCCGCTGCCATCGCCGAGTTCAAGATCGGCGCGGGCATGCGTCGGCGGCTGATCGTGCGGCCGGATGATGATTGAGTCGCCGATCATATGGCGCAAAGTGAAGTGCGCCCGCTGCCGTGACACCGGCTGGGTGTGCGAGAGGCACGCGACCGCCCCTGGGACGGCGAGCACGAGTGCGGCTGCGGCGCACCGGGCATGCCGTGCCCGTCGTGCAACGTCAGTAATGCCGACAACCCGCCGCGCCTACCGGCGGGCTTTCAGCGCGACGAGAGCCTGGACGACGATTGATCACTGAGCCGCTGATCCATGACCGATGAGCAATTCCGGGTCATCCGGGGCCTGCTGGTGACGATGGTGATCTTGCTGGGCTTGATCACCGGCCTCCTGCTGGCGTTTGCGTGGGAATACCAGTGAACCGCGTGGGCATCATAGCAGCGGTGATCGTGGCCACGTCGTTGGTGCTGCCAGCCGAAGCGCGCACCAACAAGCAAAAGCGCCCCGCCGCCGTCCAGACGCAACAGGCACCGTCGCTGGACGGCCGCACCCTAGGCCGCATGCGCACCTGCGGTTTCGACTACCTTCAATACGACGGGATGGGGACACCCACCGGTCCGTACTGCCATTGATGGGCAACGAGCGATGACCTCGCTGATCCTGAAGCGCGCGCCGGTCGGCGACAACCCAGACGACTTCTCAGTGCTGGAGAACGGCGTCGTGGTGGGGCGCATCTTCAAGGTGCCGGTCGCGCCGCAGGGCCGCCCTTGGATTTGGGCGAGTGGCCACAGCGCCGACAACATCAAGCGCGCGGCGTACGGCTACGAGCCGACGCGCGAGGCGGCAATGATGGCGTTCACGAAAAGCTGGCGGGGGACCATCTGATGGCACCCGGAGACGATTACGTCAGGTTCAGCGAATACGAAGACGCACTAGCATCGCTGGAACTGGTTGCGCTAGTGGCCCCGCTCGTCCGGGATAAGCCGCAGTACTGGAAATGGGTCATCGTGGCCGCTCATGACGCCCTCCAAGGCGCAATGGTCTGTGCTTGCGCCGTCGGCACAGGCTCTTCAGTCCTGGAGAAGAAATCCGCGAAGAAGAAGTCCGCAAAGGAGAAGTCCGCAAAGGAGAAGTCCGCAAAGGAGAAGTCCGCAAAGGAGAAGTCCGCAAAGGAGAAGTTGGCTCCGTTCGGCAGGCTTCTCAAGTGGTGTATTGCTGGGAGGAAACCTATCCTCGAGCCGCTCGTGCTAACGCCCAAACAGCGCAAGGATATCGAGCGGCTTCATGACCATTTCAGAAATGACTTTGCCCACTTCGTCCCACAGGGCTGGGGGATAGAAAAGGCGGGGCTGCCTCGCATGATCCGCGCGACGCTCGATGCCGCAGGAGAGCTCATGCACCGCTACTACGTGATCGGTCACATGGACCGGGATCAGCAAAAGCGGCTGACAGACGCACTGGCGACTGCGAGAAAATACCTCCCCATGACGTAGGCGGCGCCACTCGCGGCTCTAGCGAAGAACTGGCGCGAGGCCACTAGCGGGCCGTCTGCTCGGCGTCCTTATCCTCGTCGGCCTTGGCTTGGTATGTGGCGGCCATGTCGAGCATGCGCTGCTTGATCTCGGGATTACCGGCGATCTCGGCGAGCTGCCGATACTGGTCGGCCATTTGGCGAAAAAAATCTCTGCGATCAGCCATCGGCTTGCCCCGGGCGCGCGCGTTCTGGCGGCGTGCGCGTCGCGCCAGCGCTAACCACCCATTTGAGAGGCGGCCCCTCCTCCGCTCCGCCTCGGCTTGCGAGCTGCCAAGGACGATGTTCGCTGCGCCGCGTCGTCGCTCGCCGTGAGCGAGTTCGCCCGGCGGGCGGCTAATTCCTGCTCGGACACGATGCGATAGCCGTGGGCCAGAAGTGCCTTCAGCAGAGCCTCGGCGCGCTTCTCACCGAGCTTTTCATAGAAGGGGGCTCCGTTCTCGAACGAATATCCGGTGTGCAGGCGCAGTTCGGCGAGTTGGCGGACATCCATGGCTATTTCTGGGAGAGCGCGGCGTGAGCTTCGACCCATACGCTGTTTTGGATGGTCGCAGGTTCCTGGCCATGCTGGGCATCAACGAAGCTGCCCGATGCCTCGGCCTGCCGTCTCTCTTCGCGCATCTCTGCCAGCAGGCCATTCAGCGCGGCGAGCATTTCTTCGTAGTTCAGAGCGACGGCGCTCTTCTCGGTGGCCGTTTCGACATCCGGTTCGTGTTCGGCGTCGCTGGCGGCATCTACGGTGGCGGGAGGCATGCGGCCGGTCACCTCCCGTCCGGGGAGGGCTCCCTATTGGGGTCGGTGACCGCGAACGTGTTCGGCGGTCACCACGCGGACGGCATGGTGCCCCGTGATCGGTTTACGATTCGTTAACTTTCATGAACTGCATGAGGAGCCGCGCGGCCGTAATCGACTGCCAGCGGATGCACTCAGCGGTCGCGCCAAGCCCCCGGCTAACGGCTCGCCAGAAAAAAGCCCCGGACATCGCGGACCGGGGCACACAGTCGGTCGGAGGAAATTTCGCTCAATTGAACACGAAGGAATAATCCGCGAAGTGCTCAGTGGGCAGTTGTGTTGCGCTCGTCATCGCTTTGAAGGGATCGATCTGAACCGTCGCGGGGGCGGCACTGCGGGCCTGCGTGTCGGAGACTGCCCATCCTGCAACGCTGGCCAGGATCAAAGCGGCGGCGCTGGCTGCGAACAAATCGGTCCTCTTGCTCATCTGAAATCCTCCCGTCGTGCTGACCTGCTGTCCGGGGGTGAAGTAGCTCACCAAGGAGGTTGCGCCCTATGACGCAGGTCACAGGTGAGCAAAGATTCTTTGTGACCCAACGGAGCCGATGATGCTCGGCAAGGCGCCTGGCGCGCAGTTCGAGATATCTGTGGACGGCAAGCCACGTAGCTACCGCGACCGCAAGGCCGTCGTGATCGAGGCGGCGGAGCACCTCAAGCGGAAGCATCCGCACAGCGAGGTCGTGGTGAAGGACTTGCGGTGCGGGGAGGGGATGGCGGTGGTGTACAAGCCTGACACCGACCCGCGCTGTTGACGTAGTCCCGGCGCGCGCCGGCAACAGCCTATAACGCCTGCAACTTGGCGAGGCGGCGCCTCTGCGCCTCATTACGTGGGAAGCCTTCGTATTTTCGCACCAGTTCCATCGCACGTTCTCGCGCCGAGGCTGTGAGCAACTGGACTCGCTCGATCCTCTCGTTGGCCCTACGCACCCTCTCTGGCCCGCCAAAGAGATGCGCGCGTCATCGTTTTCATGTGATCGCCCCCCACGTCGGTTAGACTCCGACCTGGTGAATGACACATGCTGATGACGGCCATCTCATGGCTCGCGTCATAGGGGGCAACACACGTCATCACACAATCATGATGCCGCGTTGCGACCGCGTGCGCTGGCGCGCCCTAGGCTGCCAAACTGCGAGCCGTCGGCCTACGGAGCGATATTGCGATATGGGTGGGCGAGCTACAAAGCGCGCGCACGTTACGACGGTTACGCGTTACCAATAAAATCCCAACTTTGAGCCGAGCGCCGCCGCCGTGATCATTGCTGGGATGCCCATCGCAACAGTGGCAAACGCGATAGCCAGGGCTTCGATCATGTCCATTCCCCTTGCGGTAAAGCTCCAGCGCAGTCTGATGGGGAGCTTGAGAAACCGTCTTCCCGCTCAACATCTACCGCACGCCTGCTTCAGGCGTATTTCGCCGCAAAGGTTTTGGTTTCGTGGGTTGTGGCAATAATCGGGCCAGCGTTTCGCGGTTTGTGGCGGGAATCGGGCATGCGCCTAACTGTGCAGTCCCGCAGTGAGGTAAATGGATCGTATCTGAATCGGCTTGCTTGGAGTGGGATTAGGAGACCGTGATGGACGCGCGCCGGATCGCGCTGTTGTCTGCGGTTTGCGTTGCGGTCATCGCGGCGTCGTTCTTGCTCTCGCTGACGATATTTAAGCTTCTGGACTAACCGCAGCATGTCGAAGCCGACGACACCTCCGCCGCCAAATGTCCTCACTGATCCTCAGCGCGGCTCGGCTTCGCGCCCGTCCGGTCAATGGCGCGATGACGACTACGACGTACTCGAAGACGGCGTTGTAGTCGGCCGCATCTTCCTGTCGCCAGGCGCGCCGCAGGACCGGCAATGGATGTGGGCGAGTGGGTATAGTGCCGATAGCATCAAACGCGCCGCGCACGGCTAACGAGCCGACGCGCGAAGCCGCAATGGCGGCTTTCGCGAAGAGCTGGCGAAGGACCTAGGCGGCAACTGGCCCTTCGTTGCGGCTTCTTCACCGGCAGCCATATGATTAACGTTTTAAATTAATTGCGCCGGAATTGCACCCTGCGGCATCGTTGCCCAAGGCCAAGCGTCGAGGGGCGACGGATTATGCCGCAAATGACATTTCTCAAGGACAGATTCGATCTGACGCCTGCAGAGGCGCGCCTGGTTGCTCGCCTAATTGCAGGAGAGTCGCTTCGACCCTGCGCGAACGCACTCGGTATTAAGTACCAGACGGTCCGCACCTGTCTTAAGTCGGTTTTTCAGAAGACCAAAACGCACCGGCAAGCAGAATTAGTCCTGGTGGTTATCCGCGCATTGGAAGAGGCCAAACTGCTTTCGCCTCCAGCTGTCACTGCGGCGTCACCGAATCCACCGGCCGGATCGTCCGCCCACACATTCATCACCACGTGATAAGGGGGCTTAGCGTGGGCAAGAAGGCGCGACGAGCTCGCCTTGCAGCGTCCGATCGGGCGCGCAGACGTTTCGACAAGCGGCGTCGGAAGTGCCAACTGAGTTTCGATGAGTTGTACAGGCGGCTCATCGGCTCCGACAGTCTTGAAACGATCGCCAACGATGCGGGCATTAGCGGCGCCCGCCTGACGTATTTATATAACAGTTTGTTCGTGCCGACATTGGGCCTACCTTCACCGCTGCGGCGAGCGAAGGACATCCTCGCAAAGCGCAGGGCCATGGCATTAGCAGGCCCTTTTCGGGACGAGAGTCTTGAGCGCGTGCGGCGGCGGCTAGAGGCGCGCGGACACAGCGTCGAGTCTACCTTCTGCGACGAGAATGGCGGCACGCCTCGAAGGCGGCACAAGCGCCGCCTGAAAGTGGACGGAAAACTGTGCTCGTGGCATCGAATGTTTAATTTTAAACAGGGACGAAAGGCTGCAAGTCCTCGTTACAGCACGACGACAATGGGTCGATTGACGCTCGAGAGAACCAAATTCGTGCTCTTGGACGTCGCTCCGCCCCGATGCAAGCCTATGATACTGAAAGTGCCGTCAAAGGCCTTGCGACGCGAGTACTTCAGCGGAACCAGCCATCATCGGGTGCACATTTACGTGCCGCTCGACAGGATACCAGACAACCCTCGATTTCCTTTTCTCGACTACATCATTTAGAACACCGAAGGGGGGGCCCGCCGCAGGACCGCCCTGGATGTGGGCGAGCGGGCACAACGGCGACATCCGCCGCGCTGCGCACGGCTACGAGGCGACGCGCGAGGGGCGATGGCCGCCTTCGCAAAGAGTTGGCGGCGCGCCGGGGCGCCTGGTTGACGACCCAGGGCTTACTGTAAAAACGAGGTGTCTCGGATGGTCTTCAGCAGCCCGGCTGTGAGAGCATCGTAATAATCGCGCGCTCGTTTCGCGGCTTCCGGGCCGGCAAAGACCGTGACATAAGAGCGGCCGCCCGCGTCGAAGCATTCAACTACACAACAGCCGCCCTCTGCGTCGAAAATATTCAGCGCATCAGGTTCCACTGCCCATTCATCCGCCTTTCGTCCGGCCTCTTAGTCTACATCCCGGACGAGGCGATCGCTGGACTTCTCGCCCTTAGATTAAGCAACGCTTAACGTTAATTTAATGCGAGAGCGAGGGGGGAGTAGCGTCATCGAGGATAGTCGCAAGAACAGGCTTGCATGACTCAGGGAAGGCTGCAGGCTCCATCGTCGTGAGGAGAGGGCGTCGGATGATGCTGCTAGAGCGCACTGGCGCCTTCACGCTCGCTTGCGTGGCCGTCCGCTGGTCGTGGCGCTTGCGATGGTCTTCTTGTTGTAGGAGCGAGAGACTCGATTGGCTCGCGCCTACGCAGCTTGGCTGCGCGCCTCAAATAATCCAGCGCAAGCGCTGTAAGTGCTTCGGCCACGGTAGGCTCGGAACACTCGCTGGCAAGCTCTAGGCATCGTTTGGCCAGCTGCTCGTAGTCCCCCCGGTCCAGCGTGTACCTCTTTCATAAGGGTAGTATGTCCGGCATGTAATTTCGGCAGGTGTGACCGATGTCACTCGTCCTTCGAGACGACCGCCTCATTCAGTCGCCCCCAAATGGGGGTAGGACGAGGTTCCGGTTCAGGCGTAGGCTCAAAATTGTCCTACTGCCCAAGTCGGCGGCGGACTTCTCTCATTGACTTGAGCCCTGGTCTCTTTCTTCGTCCCCAAAGAAGAAGCCCACGGCCGAGAAGTTCGCTAGATGGAAGTAGGCTGATGCTAAAATCGGCAATCGCTAAGCGCTCTATTGTCTTCAATGGCAAGAAGACGAGCTTGAGCCTTGAAGTCGAATACTGGAACGCGCTCAAGGAAATCGCGGCCGAGCGCCACGTGAAATTGTCCCACCTTGTTACCGCAATAGATGGCCGCCGTGAACATGCCAATCTTTCATCTGCCATTCGGCTCTTCGTGCTCGACCACTATCGAAACCAGTGGTGAGGCTTGCATGACTCAGAGAAGCTGCGGGCCCGTCGTCACGAGAGGGGCCTCGATCGCACCCGCCTTCACGCTCGCCTCTGCAGCCGTCCTGATGCTCGCGGCAGCCGTGATGGCGCTGTTGGCGTGATATCAACAATCATTTCTTGAGTCGGAGATCGAGCAGACGCGCCACGCGCTCCAGAGTAGCTTACAGTGCCCCCATCGATGGTGGGAGATGTGAGGGCCTGAACCCCGCCTTGGTGCTTCCCAAGTCACCCTGGCGGGGTCTTCTCTTTCCGAGCGCGGCAGCCCCTCCACTTAGGACGGCTCTACGGCCACAGCAGCAACCTACGCCGAGCGGCGCATGGATACGAGCAGACGCGCGAGGCTGCGATGGCGGCGTTCGCCAAGAGTAGGCGGCGGGAGTAGCGTCACCAAGCTACTACCGCGGCTATTGTATTTTAACGCAGATGGCCATCAGCGGGCTTGTTGCTGCGCGGGTAACGTTCGCGTGCGAATGACGACCTTCGATTGCTACTCTCGCTGACAGCGTCATAATCAGGCTGCGCTGGTGACAGTCCCCCCGATCCCCCAACCCCGAACGTTACCCCGGTCCCCGAGCCCCAACCCTCATCCCCAAGAGAGAGTCGGGGCTCACTCACGACCACCGTTCCCCCGCGAGTTCCGAGTTGGCGATGGCGACCTATCGGGCCTTGGCGTTAGTTCAGCATTTGCGGCTTAGATCGGTTCGCTGCCATCGGGGCGATGAGCGTATCCTCAATCTCTTTCTTTATCGTCCCCAGCCATTGCTCAGCGCGTGTCGCGCGGCTTTCGAGACGCTCAACCTCGGCTTCCAGTTCCCTGATCCGATCTTCGGCACTTCGCAGCTCAAGCGAGAGCCGATGCGCCATAGTCATTGCTCGCTGCAC
>Ga0081455_10006939_pt1 | contig 12042 bp, 9 predicted proteins | sample TabmetS3T2R1_FD_70207 | JGI IMG/M metagenome (GOLD analysis project Ga0081455, IMG submission 70207) | Tabebuia heterophylla rhizosphere microbial communities from the University of Puerto Rico - S3T2R1 | ecosystem: Host-associated > Plants > Roots > Rhizosphere ...
TGGTGTCGGGACCGATCCGCACCCTGGTCAGCCAGGGCTACGACACCTGGTTCTTCATCGCGGCCGATTACGCGTTCGGCAAGAACATGGTGTCGGAATCGCAGCGCGTGCTGGCGGCGGCGGGCGGCAAGTCGCTCGGCGCCGTGTATCACCCGATCGGCAACGCGGACTACAGCTCGTTCATCCTGCAGGCGAAGGCCTCCGGCGCCAAGGCGATCGCCTTCGCCAATGCCGGCGACCAGCTGGTGAATCTGATGAAGCAATGGAACGAGTTCGGCATGAACACGGGAAGTCAGAAACCGGTGGCCGAACTTATGTTCGACACCGACGTTCATGCCGTGGGTCCGAAAGTCGCCAAGGGCCTGACCACGCTGACGGCGTGGTATTGGGCATTGAACGACGAGAGCAGGGCGTTCGGCCAACGCTTCTTCAAACTTCGCAACGCCATGCCCACCGCGCCGCACGCCGCGGTCTATTCCGGTGTCAGCCACTATCTGAAGGCCATCGCAGAAGTGGGCACGGATGCAACGGATCTGGTGCTGGAGAAAATGCGCTCAATGCCCGTCGACGACTTTTACGCACGGGGGGCGAGGGTGCGCGAGGACGGAAACTCGTGCACGACTTCTAACTGGTCCAGGTGAAGGATCCGTCCGAGGTGAAGGCGCCGTGGGAGTACTATAGCGTGCTCGAGAAAGTTCCGAGCGGCGACGTCTACTCCTCATTGGCTGACAGTGAATGCCCATTGGTCAAGCGGGTCAATTGAGAGGCTTGGAGTGCCAAACCGCTGCCTCATGGATATTCATATCGTTGGTTTGGTTGGCGCGGGGAAAGGCGGTAGCGCTCCGACAGCCGTAGAAGGGAGTCCTCACCTCCGCGCTGAACGCCCTCGGGAAGGCTTAGAATTATATAGCAATTTCAATCACATAAGAGTTCGCAATTTTATTCCGAGTGACGCGCCTGCAGAGGCTCTGAGATTCCAGCGGTCATGTTCCCCGCGCAGCCGAACTCATTTGCCTACCGATCTGATGCTGATCCGCGTTTCATCGACAAAATTCTTGATGTCTTGACCGGACCGGCGGAACAGGTTGCGTTCGACAACGAGCGAGCGACCGCCGATCGTCTTTGTACAGCGTTCCCTGAGATAGATGCCGCCTAGCGGCTCCTCTCCCTTGTCCGGTTGACCCTCGGTGCACGCCCAACCGTCCGATCCGTAGCGCGACTTGGCCTGGAGCCCCAGTAGAAACGCCTTCTTCCGTATATAGAGACGTGCCTTCGGATCGGTCTCGATCTGCAAACCGGCAACATGTCCGCTATCGTCGATCAGCAAGGTCAGCAGCGCCGGATGACCCGCCACCATAGTGCCGTCCCGGCTGATCGACGGATCGTAACCAAAACGGATCGCCCGCATCCCGCTTGCGTCGGAGGGACAGTCACGCCAGTTAGTCCAACCGGCCAACGAATGCTTCGGATCCGTTGCACAGGCAAAGTCGACATAGCCGGATTCGCTCAGCTCCGCCGCAGCCATCCCGACGCGGATGTCACGCAGATCGTTGCCATTGAATTCTTGCGTTCGGGCCGGTGAGCTCGCGAGAGTTATCGCCTGAATGAGAAGCAGACCAGCGGCAATAGTTCCGAATAATTTCAGTCTGTCGATCACTGGCTCTTTCCCGTGCTGGCAGTCGCGTCCGGCTTCTCCGTCTGTGTCTTGTAGATGTCGCAGACCCGCGACCCGCTTGAGAAGAAGATGACGCATTCCGCGTAAGTGGGCTCGCCGGCTCCCTTGATGTGGGCGATCACATAATCGGCGACCGCTTCGATATCCTTCGGCCGCAGAAATGTTCCGCCCTCGGGCGGCATCTGTGCCCCAATATCCTGGCGGTTCATGTCATGGCATTTTACTTCATCGTAGGCGCCGCGTGTAAAGAACGGCATCGCAGTGCCCGGGCGTCCGCAGCCGACGGTCTCAATGATCTGCTCCCGCGTCAGTTCGGTCTTGCGCAGCGACAGTGCATCACCGCCGTAGCCGCCGCCGCCATTGCCGTGCCATTTGTGGCACCCCACGCAATTGGCCTTGCTGAATACCGCCTTGCCGACATTGGTCGGATCCGACGCAGGCGTTTGAGCTGCCTGACCGAAGGCGGTTGGCATCGAAAAACCGATGGCGGCCACGCTAACGAGCAGCACGCTTGTTGCCGTCTGGATTCGTTTCAGTTCCATGTTTGCCTCCCTCGTTGACGAAGGGGAGGGCCCGGCCGGCAGCCGGGCCCTCAGTTTCAGGAGGTCAGAGTGCGAATACGTAGAGCATGGATCCCGGCTGGATCTTCTTCAGCTCGGGCGTCGAATCGATGAACCACTTGTCCCAGGCGCCGCCCAGGCCGACCAGAATGGCGACGTACTGTTTGCCATCGACCGTAAAGGTCATTGGCGGTGCGTTGACGCCGCCGCCCGTGTTGAACTCCCAGAGCTTCTGCAACGACTTGGCGTCAAGCGCCACCACTTCGCCGGACGGCTGACCGGTGAAGACGAGGTCGGGAGTCGCAAGGATGCCGCCCAAATTGGGGAACGGCGTTTCCAACTTGCCGGCGATCTTGCCGGTAGTTACATCGATCGCAGTCACGCTGCCGGTGATCTTGAACGGCTGGGCCGGACCGCCGCCGGTCCAGAACTCCCGCGGTTTCAGTTTGTCCGGCGTCATCACCTCAACCTTGATGCGATTGCAGCTCTCGATCACCGGGATGTACCAGAGCTTCAGATCCGGATTGTAGGCTGTCGGAGGCCAGTTCTTGCCGCCCATGTTGCCGGGGCAGATGTCGGTTTCCATGTTGGTGCGGCTTGGCGTCACCGACGCGATATAGGTCTGCACGGACTTGTTCGGGTCATACTCGATCGGCTTGCCGCTCTCCGGGTCGAGCCCCTTGGTCCATGTGACTTTCTTGACGAACGGCAGACCCCAGACGAACTTGCCGTTGGTACGATCGATCGCATAGGCGAAGCCGTTGCGGTCCGCTTCGAGCGCGAGCTTCCGCGGACCACTCGGCCCGGGGATATCGACCAGCACGTTTTCCGCCACGCTGTCGTAGTCGTAGGGGTCGTTTGGCGTGTGCTGATAGTGCCACTTGATCTTGCCAGTGGTGGCATCAAGGGCCAGCGAACTGTCGGTGTAAAGATTGTCGCCGGGCCGATAGGCATTGTCCCAGTCCGGTCCGGGATTGCCGATGCCCCAGACGATGGTGTCGGTTGCGGGATCGTAGGTGCCGGTCACCCAGGTCGAACCACCGCCGGCGGCGGCCGCGTTGTCGCTGTCTTTCCAGGTTTCGCTGCCGGGCTCGCCCTTGCCCGGGATTGTATGGGTGCGCCAGACCTCCTTCTGGGTCGTGAGGTCGGTAGCGGCGATCCAGCCTCGGATGCCGTACTCTGCGCCGGCAACGCCCGTGATTGCCATGTTCTTCACGATCAATGGCGCGCCGGTGATCACCTCGCCCTTGTCGGGATCGGCCACAGTACGCTGCCAGGCGACCTGGCCGGTCTCCTTGTTGGTCGCGATCAGCCGGCCGTCAAGCGTATGGGAAATGACGAGATTGCCCCACAGCGCGACGCCGCGATTGTCGACGCCGCAGCATGCCACGGCACCAGCCCAGTCACGGTCCGTCTTGGGATCCATCTTCCAGACCAGCACGCCGCGGCCGCCATGCGCATCGATCTTGTAGACCGAACCCCATCCATCGGTGACGTAAAGAAAGCCGTTCTCTGCAATCGGAGTGCCTTCCAGCCCGCCATGGCTCCATATGCCCCCGCCTTCGATGCCGCCGAGGTGCATCGTCCAGGCAACCTTCAGGTTCTTCACGTTATCGCGGTTGACCTCCTTCAGTGTGGAGAACCGGTGAGCCGAGTAATTCTGATGATGATGAAGCCAGTTGCCCGGCTCTTTGTCGACGTTGAGCAGCCGCTCCTGACTCACCTCGTCCGCGGCAGAGACAGGCAGTGCCCCCATCACGCTTGCGGCAGCGGCTGCTGCGGCAAGCACACAGCCTCGCATCAACATTCTTGTATGACCTGAAGATCGCTCCATGACTAATGCCTCCTTTTTGGCAAGTTCTTGTTGGCAGTTCATGTTTGGTTGAGCGTCCGGGATATCCGGGCGTTCCGTTGACTGGCCCTTTTCAGCGGGCTTCAACAGTCCGCTGTCGCGATCAAGGCGTTCGTGAAACCTGCACCTCCGTTTCTTTGGTTCCGGCTTTCTGGAAAACGACGGCGCACGTAAACTTCTCGCCGTCGACGAGCTTCTGCCGCGTCTGCAGCAGCATGACGTGATATCCGTCTCGCGAGAGTTCGATCGTCTTGTTTTCCGGAATCGGAATGGACTTGATCTCGCGCATGGCAGGCGCCCCTTCGCCGCGATCGACGGTGTGCTTTACGGAGAAATTCGCAAACGGACAGCGGACGCGCAGTATGGCGTCGGCTTCGGCCGCATCGTTTCTGATCGTCATCAGCAGCGGGAGATCGATACCAATCTCGTCGGACGCAGGAACCCGGGCGCCCGTCACCTGCAGTGCATCGCCTGCAGCAGCGAAGCCGGGCGTCAGCCCAAGTCCAGCGACCAGTCCGAGCGCTAAAAGCCGGGATGCGCCCGGCAGCGCGTCCCGCTCTGCCCGACCAAGAGCACCATCAAGACTCGATGTCGCTATGGCGGTCATCGGCTATCGCCGCGGCCGTCAGAGGCATACAGGCGTGGGACGCCCGAGCGACCATGTCGTCCGGTTCATCGGCGCCATCCTCCCCAATCGATTTTTCTTGTTCTTGTCTTCAAGTTGTGCCTTGGGGCGTCACATCATCTCAAGTTTGAGGCGACGGTAGGGCCGGTGCCGGAAAATGACTCCAACAGGAGGCTCGCCCAGCGCATTTTCATACCGGAAATGCGGCGCTGCATGCGCCGGTGATGACGGTCGAACGGCGCCCCTCACCGCTCCCGCTTCATCCGCTTGAACTTCACGCTTTGGCCGTCGGCCTGACGCGTCGCGATGTAGCCGCCTTCGAGGCAGGCCTCGCGTTGCGGCATCTTCTCCTGCGGGCTGCGCAGGCTGTCCCACCAGGAGGCGCGCTGCGCCGCGCGCGGCAGGTCGGCGTCGATGATCGCCTCGATCTGCTCGAAGGTCAGCACGAACTCCGGAAGGGTCTGCTTCTTCAGATAGTCCCGCAGCGCGTCGTAGTCGGTCACCGCAATTCCCCGTACAAAACTGTCATTGTCGTAAACCGAGCGTTAACCCATCGCGGAACCCTTGTCGCCACTTAAGCCCGCCGCAACGATTCCGGGCGCATTCCAGTTCCCCGGGAGCTAGGAATGTTATTCCAGCGGCGGAAACATGCGGCCAGGCGGCACTGGCGATTGTCGGCCAAGCTGCTGATCGCCTCGTCGGTGGCGACGGTGATCGGCTTCTCCGCCATTTGCGCTTCCGTCATGCTCGACATGCGCCGCGGCGAGGAGCAGCTGGCGCGGCAGATGCTGGAAAACCTCGCCGCCGGCATCGACGCCGATGTCGGCCGCAACATCGAGATCTACGACCTTTCACTGCGCGCGGTCGCCAGCAACATGGTGCTGCCGGAAATCAGGCATGTCAGCAAGGAAATCCGGCACCTCATCCTGTTCGACCATGCCGCGATGGCAAAGCATTTCGGCGCGATCCAGGTGTTCGACGCGACGGGCCAGCTGACGGCCGACGCCTCCACGCTCGACCCGCGGCTGGAAAATCGCAGCGACGAGGAATATTTCACCGTCCACCGCGACAATCCCGATGCGGGCCTGTTTGTCAGCAAGCCGATGCTGTACCGCAGCGCCTATTCGGTCGTGCTGAGCCGGCGCGTGTCGGCCGACGACGGCACTTTCCTCGGCGTGGTCGCGGGCGCGATCCGCTTTTCCTATTTCCACGAACTGTTCGAACGGCTCAATCTCGACCCCGACGATTCCATCACGGTGCTGCGGCGCGACCGCACCATCATCATGCGCAAGCCGTTCGACCTCGACTTCATCGGCAAGAACCTCGCCGAGATACGGTCCTGGAATCCCAGCAACCTGAAGGAAGGCGGCTCCTATGCCGGGCAAGGCCCGGTGGATTCGATTCCGCGGCTGTTTGTCCGGCGTGCCTCGTCGGGCCCTTTCTTCGTCGTGGTCGGCAAGCCGCTCGAAACCGTGTTCCGCATGTGGCAGAGCGAGGTCATGCGGATCGTTGCGATCATGGCCGGGCTGATCCTGTTCGTGCTCGGCATCACGCTGTTTCTGGCGCGCGAGATCGGCCGCCGCGCGGCTGCCGAGGCCAAGCTCGAGGAGCTCGCCATCACCGACGCGCTCACCGGTTTGCGTAACCGCCGCAAGTTCGACGATGAGATCGACAGCGAGTGGCGGCGCGCCGTGCGGCAGAAGACGCCGCTCGCGCTGTTGATGATCGACGCCGATCATTTCAAGGCCTACAACGACACCCACGGCCATCAGGCCGGCGACCAGGTGCTGGTGGGCATCGCCATCTGCATTTCCGATTCGGTGCGCCGCTCCGGCGATTGCGCCGCGCGCTATGGCGGCGAGGAATTCGCGGTGCTGCTGCCGGGATGCGAGGCGGCGGATGCCTTCCGGATCGCCGAGACGATCCGGCAAAAAGTCATGCAGTGGTCGGAAGGCCCTGACGTGAACACCGTCAGCATCGGCATCGCCAGCCTGACGCCGGGGGCGAACACGCACTGGACCTTGCTGCTGGAGGCCGCCGACAAGGCGCTCTACGCCGCGAAAGCCAACGGCCGCAACCAGTCGGTGGTTGCCAGCATGCCGAAGCTGTCGCTGGTGGCTTAGGCTCGAAGCACAGACACGTCATTCCGGGGCGGCTGCATCGCAGCCGAACCCGGAATCCCGATGTTGTTGGAAAAGAATCGATGTCGCTCGAGATTCTCAGGGGCGCAACTGCGCCCCATAGTTCGCGCTTCGCGCGCCCCGGAATGACGTCGTAAGCGCGCCGCGCTTCCGGCGTCATTTTTCCAGATACCGCTTCATCTCCGCGCGCAGGCCGTCGCGCAAATCGGGGCGGGCCATGCCGTAGGCGATGTTGGCGCGCAGGAAGCCTGGCTTCGAGCCGCAGTCGTGGCGCTCGCCTTCGAACTCGACGCCGTAGAATTTTTGCGACTTGGCAAGGCCGATCATGGCGTCGGTGAGCTGGATCTCGCCGCCGGCGCCGCGCTCCTGCGTCTCCAGAATCTTGAAGATCTCCGGCTGCAGGATGTAGCGGCCGGTGATCGAGAGATTCGACGGCGCAAGGCCGATCATGGCGTCGGTGAGCTGGATCTCGCCGCCGGCGCCGCGCTCCTGCGTCTCCAGAATCTTGAAGATCTCCGGCTGCAGGATGTAGCGGCCGGTGATCGAGAGATTCGACGGCGCGGTGCCCTTCGGCGGCTTCTCCACCATGCCGTCGACCTCGAAGATCTTGCCGTTGCGCTGGCCGACGCCGCAGATGCCGTATTGATGGGTGAGCTCCTCCGGCACCGCCTCGACTGCGAGCAGGTTGGCCTTCGCCTCCAACGCGCTTGCCGCCTCGATCATCTGTTTCAGGCAGCCCGGCGTGTTGAGCACGAGCTCGTCCGGCAGCACCACCGCAAAGGGCTCGTCGCCGACGATGTCGCGCGCGCACCAGACGGCGTGGCCAAGACCGAGCGGCGCCTGCTGGCGGGTAAAGCTCGTGGCGCCGGCCTCGGGCTGGTTGGCGGCCAAAATTTCCTGTTCGGCCTTCTTGCTGCGGGCGGCGAGCGTGGTGTCGAGCTCGAACATGCGGTCGAAATGATCTTCGATGACGCCCTTGTTGCGGCCGGTGACGAACACGAAATGCTCGATGCCGGCCTCCTTGGCCTCGTCGACCACATATTGAATGAGGGGCCTGTCGACGATGGTCAGCATTTCCTTCGGCATCGCCTTGGTGGCGGGCAGGACGCGGGTGCCGAGACCGGCGACCGGAAAGACGGCTTTGCGGATTTTCATGGGAATGTTGGAAGGCCTTGAGAGAACGGGAAAACGATCTAATGACACCTACGTAGCTGGTTTGCAGCCGGGAACAAAGGCGGATGTGTGGTGCGGCGAAAGGCCGGCAATACCGTCCGGCCCTTGTTAAACTAGTGGAAACCCGGGCGGGGCTTGGTGAAATCGGGATTTTTGGGCGGACGGGTCAGGGAATGAAGCGGCGAACGACACTATCAAGGATCGGCCGGGCGGCGGGAGCGCTGGCACTCGCTGTCACGCTGCTGTCGCAGAATGAGGCGTTTGCCCAATCTTCGAGCGACGGGGTCTCCAATTTCCTCAACAACCTGTTCGCGCCTAAACCGGACGCACAGCAGCCGCAGGCCGGAGGCCCCGGCGGCGCGCCGGCCTGGAGCGGCGAGGATGGCGCCTCCGGCCATCCCTTGATGACCGCGAGCGCGATCCGCGAGGCGGCGGCAAATTTCGACAATTGCGTTGCCGGCATGTGGCCGGATGCGGCGCGCCGCGGCATTTCGCAGGACAGCTTTCAGAAATTCACGGCCGGCTTGCAGCCCGACCTGCGCATCATGGACTTGATGGATTCGCAGCCGGAATTCACCAAGGCGATCTGGGATTATCTCGACATCCTCGTCAACGACAACCGCCTGGCCAAGGGCCGCGAGATCCTCGCCAAATACAAGGCGGAGTTCGATGCGGTGGAAAAGGCCTATGGCGTCGATCGCTACATCGTCGCTTCGATCTGGGGCATCGAATCAAACTATTCGACGCAGATGGGCGATCGCAGCGTGCTGCAATCGACCGCGACGCTCGCCTGCATCGGGCGCCGCCAGAAATATTTCAAGGATGAATTCCTCGTCGCGCTGGAAATCCTGCATCGCGGGGATCTCAGGCCCGAGCAGCTGCGCGGCTCCTGGGCCGGCGCATTCGGGCCGACGCAGTTCATGCCGACCGCGTTCAAGCGCTATGCGGTCGATGCCGACGGGGACGGCCGCCGCGACGTCGTCGACAATCCCTATGATCTGATCGCCTCCACTGCGAACAACCTGAAGAAGGACGGCTGGCAGTCGGGCGCGAGCTGGGGCTATGAGGTCGTCATCCCCAAGGGATTCAATTTCATGCTGGCGGATCGCGCCAAGGCGATGGCGCTGTCGCAATGGGATCATCAGGGGGTGAAGCGCGCCAACGGCAAGCCGTTCCCCAATCCTGCCGACAAGGCCTATCTGCTGGCGCCGGCAGGCAGCGAAGGGCCCGGCTTCCTGATGCTGCAGAACTTTCGCGTGATCATGAAATACAACCCGGCGGAGGCCTACGCACTCGCCATCGGTCATTTCGCCGACCGCCTGCGCGGCGGGCCGCCCTTTGTGCAGCCCTGGCCGCGGCAGGAACGGGTGCTGTCGCGGGCCGAGCGGCTGGAGTTGCAGCAGCTTCTGGCCCAGCGCGGTTTCTACAAGGGCACCCCGGACGGCCAGCTCGGCGGCCAGACCCGGGAGGCGCTGCGCGCGTTCCAGGTCTCAGCCGGGCTGGCAGCGGATGGATTCGCCACCTCTGATATGCTGGAGCGGCTTCGCGGCCGGTAAGGCATCGGATTGGATAGAAAGTAACCTTCAAAAACAATGATTTGGCTTCGCCCTTGACGGATGGGTTCCGCGCGCCGTTTATGGGGAAAAACCGCCCGCTTGCGGCCTCTTTCCGCTATTATGCTATTGCCTCAGAATCCATTGCGACCGAGCCGGATGCGAAAGCCAAAACCGTTTTTCCGCCTGCTGACCGAGAGCGGCCCACTGGTCGTGCTCGCGGTCGCCATTGCGCTTCTGGTCGGCATCGCGGGCCCGGCGTCGGCGCAGTTCTTCAATTTCGGCGGCTGGTCGCGTCCGGCGCCACGCAGCAATGGCGGTGGCGGCGGCTGGTTCGGCGGCGACTTCTTCCAGCCGTTCCAGCAGCAGCAGCAACAGCCCAAGCGCGTGCAGGATTTCTCCAAGGCGCCGGCGCCGGAAAAGCGCGACCCCTCCATCGTGCCCGAGCGCTATGTGCTGGTGCTCGGCGACGGCATGGCCGACTGGCTCGCCTCCGGCCTGGAAGACGCCTACACCGAACGCCCCGACATGGGCGTGATCCGCAAGAACCGCGCGACAAGCGGCCTGATCAAGTACCAGCCGCGCGGCGAGCCTTCCGATTGGACCGCGGCGGCCAAGCAAATTCTCGCAACCGAAAAGCCCGACGCTATCGTCGTGATGCTCGGCCTCAACGACCGCGTCGCGATGCGCGAAACCGTCACGGAAAAGTCCGACAAGTCCACCGACAAGAACAAGAAGGACGCCCGCAAGCCGGCGGATACCAAGCAGGCTGCGAAGCCCGATGCCGCCAAGCCCGATTCTGCGGCAAAGCCAGATGCGGCAAAGCCGGATGCGGCCAAGCCCGATGCCGCCGCAAAACCCGACGACAAGCCGGCTGATGACGCCGAGGAAGCCGACACTGCCGACACGCCCTCGAGCGTCGCGCCGGAAAAGGCCGCGCGCTCGGGCAACGGTCTCTACGAATTCCGCGACGAGCGATGGGTCGAGCTCTATGCCAAGAAGGTCGAGGAACTGATCGCGGTCCTGAAGGCGAAGGGCGTGCCGGTGCTCTGGGTCGGCTTGCCGGCGATCCGCGGCCCGAAGGGCCTCTCGGACATGCTGTTCCTCAATGCGCTGTACCGCGACGGCGCCGGCAAGGCCGGCATCACCTATGTCGATATCTGGGACGGTTTTGTCGATGAAGCCGGCCGCTTCCTGATGAAGGGCCCCGACTTCGAAGGCCAGCCGCGCACGCTGCGCTCCTATGACGGCGTGTATTTCACCAAGCCCGGCGCGCGAAAACTCGCGCACTATGTCGATCGCGAGATCGCCCGCCTCCTGGCCACCCGCTCTTCGCCGATCGCGCTGCCGAGCGAGCCGGCGACGCCTGACATCAACGCCGTCCCCGGCCAGCCGGCGCCGCGCCCGATGGCGGGGCCGATCGTTCCGCTGGTGGCAGCCTCGATCGGCACCGATCAATTGCTCGGCGGCCCCGGTTCGCGACCGGCGCCCGTCGACGCGCTCGCCGCGCGCACACTGGTGAAGGGCGAACCCTTGGCGCCGCCCGCCGGCCGTGCGGATGATTTCGCCTGGCCGCGCCGCGAAGTCGGCCGCGAGCAGGCCAAGGGCGATACACCCGTGGCTAACGTCGCGCCAGGTGGTGCTGCTTCGGGTACGCCGGCACAGCGCCAGCCGCAGCAGCGGCTGCAGCCCGCTCAGCCTGGGCAGGCTCAACCGGGGCAAGCTCAACCTGGACTGGCTCAGCCAGGGCAGCCTGGACAGTTCCTGCAACCGCAAAGGCCGCAACAGCCAAGACCGGCACAGAACACCACGCCATCGCTGCGCGACCTGTTCGGCGGCTTCGGCAACAGCGCACCCCCACCGCGTCAGTTCGCGCCGCCCGGGGCTGCCCCACGTCCGCCAGGTCCGCCGGCAAACAACGGTGCGCCGCGCCCACCGGCCAATGTCGGCCGCTCGGCCGAAGCGCCCACCAATCCCACGCGCTGACGTCAAACCCTCATGGTGAGGAGCGCGTCTTCGCGCGTCTCCGGACGATGCTTCGCATCGCCGGGCGAACCATGAGGCCTCTATGGTGCCATTCATCCTTCGAGACGCGGCGCAAGCGCCGCTCCTCAGGATGAGGTCGACATCAGAATTTGCGGCTCTAAAGTATCAATCCGCCATCGACGATGATGGTCTGGCCGATGATGTAGGACGACAGTGGCGAGGCCAGGAACAGCGCGGCGCCCGCCATGTCCTCCGGCGTCCCGAGTCGTTTCAACGGAATCCGCTCAAGCGCGCCTTCCAGCCGTTTTGGATCTGCTGTCGTCACCTTGGTCATCTTGGTATCGACCAGCCCGGGCGCGATGCCGTTGACGCGAATGCCGTCCTCCGCCCAGGCCTCGCCCAGTGTGCGCGTCAGGCCCATCGCGCCGGTCTTCGAAGCATTGTAGGACGGATTGCCCCTGGTGGAATGATAGGCGG
>Ga0081455_10006940_pt1 | contig 12041 bp, 10 predicted proteins | sample TabmetS3T2R1_FD_70207 | JGI IMG/M metagenome (GOLD analysis project Ga0081455, IMG submission 70207) | Tabebuia heterophylla rhizosphere microbial communities from the University of Puerto Rico - S3T2R1 | ecosystem: Host-associated > Plants > Roots > Rhizosphere ...
ACTCCGGTCGTGAGCCAGTTACTCGGCGGTTGGAAGGTTTCCGGAGTAACGACGTTCTCCTCGGGACTTCCGCAAAGCATCACGGGCGGCAGCGGTTTCGGCCGGCCCGATCTGATTGGCGATCCGGTACTGCCTGAAAAATATCGCGTCTATGGAGACGGCGTCACGCCGCAGCCTCTGCCCGATGGGACAACCATAGTCGTGCCGAAGAACCGCTTGCTCTATTTCAATCCGCATGCGTTTTCCGGCCGTGTTTTAACAACGCCCGTGCCGGGCAAAACCGGAACACAAGTGGTGAATAGTCTCTATTGGTACGGCACCGCTCCGCGCTTTTTCGACGACTTGAGAGGCTGGGGCATTAATAACTGGAATATCGCGGTCGATCGCGAATTCCGGCTCGCGGAGAAATTGCGTCTGTCGGTCTCGGCGCAGGCGGTCAATGCTTTCAACCGGAAGGAATTTGCCGACGCCGGAATCGACAAAGCGTTCGGAAGTGCGAATCTGGTGGCGGCGAACGGGAAGCTCGGGCAATCGACGAGCTCGACGTTCGGCACGATCGATATTACGCAGACGGGGCGGACGCCGCGCTATTTGCAGCTTGTGATGCGGTTGACTTTCTAAAATGTAGTCTTGTTATTCCGGCTGCATCCGCTGCGGTTTTCCTTCCTTGCGCGGGAGAGCATCGCCTTTCCGCCCGGAAAATCGTCGAATATTCTACGCGGCGCGTTTGGGACGATTTTTCGACGCATTGCATGCGTGCCGCAATGCACCGGTGCGAAAGAGTGCGAGTGGCGAGCGAGTTGTCCTTATGCGCGGATGTTCGAGCCGTCGGCTTTGGGGAACGGACCGAGCGGATTAGCCGATTGGCCGCGGCCGTTTGTGTTTCGGGCGATGCATCTAGATGGCTGCACGATTCCGGAGGGCGCGGGATTTCATTTCGATTTGAATTTATTCGATGTGAAGATGCCGGCGATTGCGTATCTGGTGCTGGCGTTTGCACAATTGGCGCGTGACGGATTAGGGCCGGGACGCAGACGCGTGGAATTGACCCGCGTGTCGCAATTGGATACGACGATTTTCGATGGAGGAGCGATGGTCCAAGCTCCGGCGCCAATCGAATTAGACTTGGACGCTCATGAACCGGTGCATCGGCTGCGCGTACGGTTTGTGACGCCGACCGAATTGAAGAGCAGGCAACAATTGGCGGCGAGACCTGAATTTGACGTTTTGGCCGCACGGATTCGCGATCGGATCAGTACGCTGCGGGAATTGTATGGGGATGGCGCGCTTGCAATCGATTTTCGGGGCTTCGGGGAGCGCGCCGCGCGTGTGCGTATGACTCGATGTGACGTGCGGCAAGTGGACGTGGTTCGGCGCAGCAGCCGGACCGGGCAGGTGCATCCGATTGGTGGCTTTGTTGGGGAAGCGGAGTATGAAGGGGATTTGGGTGAGTTTGTGCCGTACCTGAGGGCGGCGGGATGGACAGGGGTGGGGAGGCAGACGGTTTGGGGGAAGGGGCAGATTGAGATGCGCCACTAGCCGGACGTTGTATGAACACGTTCTACCCTGTCAAAATGGAGTCAAGGCCCGATGTCCACTGAAGCCAAAAATATCCACCTTGACGCAGCCGTGCTCGCCGCACTAGAAGAGGCAGCAATGCGGCGCCATAAAACTCTCGATGAAATGGCGAGTGAGGCAGTGATGGAAGGCCTCAAAGCCGAACGGTTAGACCGGATACAGGCGTTACTGGCTAAAGGCCACCGCCATGGGATAGCGAGCGGTATCGCCGAAGACAGCGTCGTGGATTTGATCCACGACGACCGGAAGCAACGCAGCAACGCGCGATAGCCGGTGCGGGTAACGTTCGATTCCAATGTCTACGTCAGCGGTCTAAATTACCCAGGGACACCCGCTCGTCTTCTTGAACTGGCTGCGGCAGATATTTTTCGCCTGCAGCTTTCGCAGAAAATTCTGGACGAAACGATTCGCATTCTCACTGGCAAATTCCGTTGGCCATCTCATGACATTACCGAAGCGCGGGCCGTGCTTGCCTCCATCAGCCAGCGTGTGACCCCGTATGTCCAGCTTGACGTGGTTAGGCGCGATCCCGACGACAATCGCGTTCTGGAATGCTCCCAAAGCTCCGGCTCAGACTACATCGTTACCGGTGATAAGGATCTGCTCGATCTGAGGCAACATGCTGGCGCTCGCATTTTGAGACCCACAGAGTTCCTGTCGATTCTTTGGCAGATGCGTTAGAAGCGATTCACAATCTCAACGTAGCGCAAGCGACAACATCTCAATTTTTCCGATTGCCCAGTCGATCGGCGGCGAGGTCGTTTCGCCATCCTCGCGCATGGCGCGCAATATCGGCAGAGCTTCGGCATCGTGCTGCCACGCCACAATGCGAACGGCTCGGTCACGTACTGGTGGATTCGTCGAACGCAACAGGGGCCGTACGGCCGGCAGAACGGACGGGCCGGCCTGAATCAAGATCCACTCAGCTCGATCGGCGATGGTCGTATCTGGCAAGCTAAGCGCGCGAATCGTTGCGCTAGAATCCCGAGCCACGCGATCCCAAAGCTGGAAGCCGGCGAGGGGGCCAACTGTCGAAGAATAGTCGCGCACGGAACGAAACGCCTCGCGCTCAAAGAACTTGCGCGCGTCTTCGCCACTCAACATTGCGCCGGATTCCGTCATTTTCATGAGTGCGCGATAGCGGGCCACCGTAGCAGCAATCTCGGATGGCGACAGGTGGGGCACACGTTTGTCGACGTACGGCGCATATTCTTTTGCTGCCATGCTTTCTTCGTGCATCAGCGCCTGTGGAATGGCCACCGCTGCTATTTTTGGTTGATGCCGCGCGAGGGCCAGCGCTGCCGTAGCGCGCACGAGCGCGTCTTGATGTTCGAGAAATGGCTCGATGCGGATTGCCGGAACATTTCCGGGACAGCGGCTTAGTGCAAGTAGAACCTCCTGCACGACGCGCGGATCTTTGTCGCGCAGCAGCCGCAGGAGCGATCCCGTAATCGGCGCACCGCGCAGCCCAAGAGCCCACGCGGAATTTTTGCGTGCGTTTGACTGTGGCGAAGTGAATGTCTCGACAAAAATCGAGTCAGGCACGGCCGGACGCAACGTCAAAAGGGACAACGCGGCGGCGCGGGAGATGTGATCGTCTTCATCCGCCAGCCAGCGCCGGAAACGGGCTTCGAGCGGAAAGCCTGGATAGCGCGCTAGTGCCAGAATCGCTTTGGCACGCTCCGGACTGGGACCGCTATCGGCCTTCGCAACGAGCTCGGCAATTTTTGTTTCGACTGGCTGACCGATGGCGTCGGCACCCAAGCGCGGGTAGTCTACGTTGATCCAATCTACACCGGCAGCAACTGCCGCTTGCATGCCCGCCAAATCCATCTCATGGCCATTCGCTGAAAAATTCGCGATGACGACTTTGCCCTGTCGATGAAGCTCTTCGACACGCTCGTTTGTGACAGGCGGCTCGACATTTGCTACCGGGTCCTCGTTCGCATGCGCATAAGCTTGCTTGACGTCTTCCCATTCGCCACCGAACCAGACCTTCTCGAGCATTCCTTCGTGCTTCAACGCGGCGAGAACGGCAGGTCCCATCTGCTTGTCTTTGAAATCAAGCGATAAACCGATGCCGTATTTTTCGGCAACGTGCAAGGCATCGACGAAACGCGGAATATGTAAACCTCGAAACCGGCTACCCATCCACGATCCGGCGTCGAGAAATTGCAGCTCATCGAAGTAGCTTTTGTCAGCCTCGCCCATGCCATTTGTCAGGCGTTCTAGAAAGCCATCGTGGTTTAACACAAGCTCTCCGTCGAGAGTGATACGAAGATCGATTTCCACTACGCTGCAGCCCAGGCGCGCCGCGAGGTCGAGCGACTCGAGCGTGTTTTCGGGCATTTCCGAATTGGCCGTGCGGTGACAGATCATCCGCGCGGGGCCGCGGCTCAAGATGCCGCCTTGCGCGAGAAGGGCAGCAACCGCCAGCAGCGAAATCACACGAAGCATGGCTAGGAGCTTAGCTGCTTTTACGCGGCTTTGCGCCGCCTGCGCCGGAGTTTTTACAAGATGTTTACGCCTTGCAGCTATAGCCGAGGCTTGCTATCCGGAAAGGCGCGCAAATATTGCTTTGGCGAGAGGAGCGGGCGTCCGAGTTGCCGCGCGGCGTGCAGGGGAAAGTAGGGCTGGCGCAGAAATTCACGAGCGAGCAAGACAATATCGGCGTCGTGTTCGCGAATGATGGCGTCAGCCTGCTCGAATTCAGTGATCATGCCAACCGCGCCGGTCGGGATGCCCGCTTCTTTGCGAATGCGCCGCGAAAACGGAACCTGATAGCCGGGGCCGAGCTCGATCTTGGCGTATGGCACGAGTCCGCCGGAAGAACAGTCGATTAAGTCCACACCTAGCGGCCGAACGCGCTTTGCGAGGTTTATAGAATCGTCGACGGTCCAGCCTCCCTCTGCCCAATCGCTGGCCGATATGCGGAGGAACAAAGGAAGCTCGTGCGGCCATTCCGCGCGAACCGCTTGCACGATTTCCAAAAGAAGGCGGATGCGATTTTCGAATGAGCCGCCGTATTTGTCCTGCCGCTGGTTCGATAGAGGCGAGAGAAATTCGTTGATTAAATAACCGTGGGCGGCGTGTATTTCTACTACTTCAAAGCCGGCCGCCAGAGCGCGGCGCGCGGCAGCTTGAAAAGCGCTGACGATCCCGCCGATTTCTTCTCCCGTAAGCGCATGAGGCACCGGATCGCCGTCGCGAAAGGCAATGGGACTCGGCGCTACCGCGGTCCAACCGTTCGTCTCATCGGGCGCAATCACCGCTCCACCGTCCCAAGGCACATGCGTGCTTGCTTTGCGTCCTGCATGCGCCAATTGGATACCGGGAACGGCGCCCTGGCTCTTCACGAAAGCTGTAATGCGCCGCAGGAATTCGATGTGCTCGTCCTTCCACAGACCGAGATCCGCATAAGTGATTCGCCCACGCGGTTCAACCGCGGTTGCTTCGACTACAACCAAGCCCGCGCCACCTACGGCACGGGAGCCCAAATGCACTAAGTGCCAATCGTTCGCGAAGCCATCACTGCTCGAGTATTCGCACATCGGCGAGACGGCAATCCGATTCGGAAAAGTAACACCACGGATAGTAAAAGGAGTAAACAGATCCGGACTCGTAGCCGGTTCCACAGCCTGCATGCTTGTTAGGATGCCACTCAGTACGGCAAAGCTTCAGGCGGCACGCTCCAAGGCCGTAATCAGCTTCGGAAGACGCATGCCGGCAAGAATCAAGCAGGCGGCGGCGATCAGAGGGCAAATGCCCGCAAGAAAAATGGCGAAGCGAAAATCTTTTTGCGGACCGAGGCTCCATCCAGTGATCACGGGAGCGACGGCTCCCGCGATTTGCGACATCGTGTTCAAGTAACCGATGGCGCGGCCGACCATTGGGACGGGCGACACGCTTTGCGAGATGGCCCAGAAGTTCGAACTGGCCACGCCGAACGAGCAGATCGAAAGAACGAGAACCGGGAGCACCGGGCCGCGACCGAAGGTCACATTCAAAAGCAAGATCGATGCCGCACCAGTGAGACCGGCAGCGGCGAACCAGACGCGCACCCAAAATGTGCTGCGCGTTTTGGAGGTGAGGCGATCGGCCAGCCAGCCCGTCAGAATGTTCGTGCCCGCCATAACGAAGAGCGGTGTGGAAAAAATATGGCCCATGCCTAACGTGGAGAAGCCGCGCGCCATGGTCATGTAGGCGGGCATCCAGGTCAGAAGAAAGTACCAGTAGTAAGAAAGGAAAAAAGAACAGGCTGACATCGCCCAGAAGGCCGGGCTCGACAGGATATCGCTCCATGGCCAACGAATAGCGGCTAGACTTTCGGAAGTGCGTTTGGAGGTGTCGCGCGGAACAAAATAGAGCCAGGCGGGAATCCAGAGCAATGCACCAAGACCGGTGGAAGCGAACATGACGCGCCAACCAAAATCGTTGAGCAAGGTCGCGCCGAGCAGCGCGCCGCACGCCGGGCCGAGCGTTTGACCGGCGATATAGATTGAAACCGGAACGCTGTATTCGCGGCTCGAAAAATTGGCGCGAATGAAGGAGAGGCTGGCGATCGGGCCGATCGATTCAGCAACGCCTAGCGCGAGCCGGGAAGCGAGAATATCGGGCCAGCCGCGGCTCAGTGCAATGCTCGCGGAAGCCAATGACCAGACCAAAAACGCTGCCGCGTAGACCCAGCGGATGCCGAAGCGATCTACCAACAGACCGGCGGGAATTTGGCAGATCGCGTAAGTCCAGAAGAACGCCGATAACAGCACGCTCATCGACTTGGGATCGAGCAGGAGGCCTTGCATGATCGTCGCAGCGGCGATGCTGAGATTGCCGCGATCGATATAGCTGACCAGGATGCCGAGAAAAACCAGCGCGAAAATAATCCAGCGCCGGTTCATTGTTTCGCGCCGCTATGTATGATTTTCCCGGCTTTGAGGACATGCGCAATTCCAGCCGGATGCGCAGCGGGCGCTTCATACGTGGCGGCGCTCGAAATGCGGTCGGGATCGAAGACGACGATGTCGGCGATGGCGCCGGGTTTCAGCAGGCCGCGATCTGGCAGATTGAGGCGCGCGGCAGGTTTGGCCGTGCTTTTGTGGATCGCTTCGGAAAGAGAGAGCCAGCGCCGATCGCGCACCAAAGTGCCGAGAAGCTCAGGGAACGTGCCGTAGAGGCGCGGATGAGGCTTACCTTTGACGTAAAACCCGTCGGTGATGACGGAGCACAGCGGATGCGTGATCAACTCGCGCAGATTGTCTTCACTTTGATTGAACGAGACGACGTTCACGGCGCCTTCTTCTTCGACCAGTATGTCCAGAACGGCGGCGCGGGGATCTTCACCGCGGAGTGCGGCAATGGCCGCAACCGTTTTACCGATGAGCGCAGCATTCGTTTCACTTGCGACGGATGAGATGGTTACGTCGTTCCAGCGCGCGGGATCGCCGGTCATGGAATCGAAGACGGCTTTCCGTTTGCCACTGTCGCGCAAGCGGTTTATCAGATCGTGTACGCCTCCGTCCAGAGCCGCTTGCGGTAGAAATTGCGTGAGAACGGTGCTGCCGCATTGATAGGGATAAATATCGAATTCGATGTCGATACCGTCGCGGCGCGCGGCTTCAATCGCGTCAAGAGTAGGTCGCTGTAGCTGCCAATTCGCTCGTCCGGCGGCCTGCAGGTGCGAGATCTGAAGACGGCAGCCGGTTCGTCTGGCGAGATCGATCTGTTCGTGAGTTGCATCGAGCAAACCGGCGGCGTAACTGCGCATGTGCGTGGCATATAGCTTGCCGCGTTTTGCGACTACTCGGCATAGATGTTGCAGTTCTTCGGGATTCGCAGCGGAACCGGGAGCGTACATCAGGCCGGTAGAAAAGCCTACGCAGCCGGCATCGAGAGAATCGGCGAGCAGTCCAGCCATTCGATCGAGTTCTACGGCGGATGGCGCGCGCTGCGCCGGGCCACAAACAGCGGTGCGCAAACTGCCATGCCCGATGAGCGAGAGAGCGCTATTGGATGACGGGCTCGAAGAAAGAATTTTCAGATATGACGATGCATCAGGCCAGCCCCAGCCGTCGTCGTCGCGACCCAAGATGCCGGCGCCGAATTCGCGTAGGGCAGCGGCGTCATGCAAGAAAGGATAAGGCGAGAAGCCGCAGTTGCCGACGACTTCGAGCGTGACACCCTGCTCCAGTTTTTCGCGGCGGCCTTCGAGCACTTGCAGGTCGGAATGGCTGTGAAGATCGATGAAGCCGGGGGCGAGTGCGAGGCCGGTGCAATCGAGCGTTTGAAAATTACCGGCGGGAATATTCTCGCCAATCGCGGAAATGCGCTCGTCGTCTACCAGTAAAGAACCGCGCACCGGATCGGCTCCGGAGCCATCGAAAACGAGCGCATTGGAAAGCAGAAGCATAATAGACTCTGCCCGATAGAATAGCCGTATGCCTCAGGGCGACCCGGTCGTCTCGCCACCCGCGATAGCTCTCGAACAAAAGGTTTCGCACTTCCGCTGGTACATTTGCGGCCTGCTGTTCTATGCGACCACGGTGAATTACATGGATCGCATGGTGCTGGGAATTCTGAAGCCCACCATCGCGCGCGAGCTGGGCTGGAAGGAAGCCGATTACGCGACGGTCACCCTCGCGTTTCAGGTTGGGTATGCCGTCATGATGCCCATTGCCGGACGGATCATCGATTGGCTGGGGCTTCGCATTGGTTATCCATTGGCCGTATTGGTGTGGAGCATTTCCTCGATGGCGCATGCGTTCGCGGGGAACATCTGGCAATTCGGTTTGGCGCGGCTGGGGCTGGGACTGGGTGAGGCGGCGAATTTTCCTTCGGCAATCAAGACGGTTGCCGATTGGTTTCCACGCAAAGAGCGCGCACTTTCAACGGGACTCTTCAACAGCGGATCGAATATTGGGGCAGTGCTTGCGCCTCTGGCCGTTCCGTTTATGGCAGCCCGTTTCGGGTGGCATTCGGCGTTTCTATTCACCGGCGCATTGAGTTTCTCCTGGATATTTTTTTGGTGGTTTTTGTATCGCGAGCCGGAACACCACCCGCGCCTTTCGAAGGCGGAACTGGCGCTGATTCGAAGCGATCAGGACGCCGAGCTAAAGAAACTTCCTTACACGGCGATGTTGGGCCACAAGGCCACCTGGGCGTTCATCACGGGAAAATTTTTGACGGATCCCGTTTGGTGGTTTTATCTGTTTTGGATTCCCGGATTCCTTCAGCTCAAATATCATGTCGATCTGTTGCACATCGGGCCGCCGCTTGTCGCAATCTATTTGGCGGCGGATGTGGGATCGATCGGCGGCGGCTGGCTGTCTTCATTCTTATTGAAGCGCGGCTACCCGGTGGGGCGTGCAAGAAAGATCGCGATGCTGGTCTGCGCACTTTGCGTGGTGCCGGTGGTATTTGTCCCGGCAGCGGCGGGCAATTTGTGGCTCACGGTCGCCCTGATCGGCGTGGCCGCGAGCGCGCATCAGGGTTGGTCGGCAAACCTTTTCACGATCACATCGGATTGCTTTCCGCGTGCGGGAATTGCGTCGGTGGTTGGATTGGGTGGTTTGGGCGGGGCCATCGGCGGTGTTCTTGTGCAACCGGCGATCGGCTTGTGGCTGGATTTTTCGAAGGAATCCTATGGACCGTTATTTGCGGTGGCGGGCTCGATGTATCTCGTTAGTTTGCTGATCATTCATTGGCTGTTGCCGAAGTTTGAGCAACAAGGAACGTGATCGGCATACTAACGCGATTCGCGGTTTCTTGGTGACTAGAGTCGAAAAAGTCGGTTACTCACCAGACTTCATTTCCGCGCACTCTGCCCCAACTAGCCTCTTTGTGGCGATTCTTAGCTGTTATTCGGGAGACAAGGCTTTCTAATGTCAGTTTCTGCTTAGTGGCTCGGATTAGCACGACGAGAACCCCCACAAACATATTTTGCCTTATATCTTAACCCGGACAAGGGGGGCCAAAGAGGCATCAGCCACGCTTCCTAACCCAGACGAGCCGGAATAAAAACTGAGCCGCGCGCTAAGCAAGCGGGCTCAAACGGTCCGTGGTTCCGACGCACTCCCGCTCCCTTACGGTCGCGGCTCAGTTAGATCGTTCAAAACTTGGGATATTCTGAAATTCGCTTTCTCATGCCCGTAATGTATATCCTTCAAATCCGCGTACTCAGGTGAAAGACTTCCTCGAGCCGCACGAGCGAGCGGTCGGGGGCTGCGCCTGCAGGATTCACAAAGAATTCGGCCATTTCGCGCTGCCAGCGCTCGTTGACGTCGCGCTTCGCCATTTCAGAAAGAGCGCGTGAGAAATTCTCCGTTTCCAGGTAACCGATTAGTAGTCCATCCGGCCGCAGGAAAAGCGAATAATTGCCCCAACCGGTCTCGCGCAGGGCCTGCTGCATTTCGGGCCAAACGGAACGGTGGCGTTCTTTGTATTCTTCCAGCCGCTCCGGACGCACTTGCAACACAAAGCAGACGCGTTCCATACTCTCGCTCTTTAGCGCAGAAAGGCGTCCTGCAGGCCGCCGTCCACCGGAATGATATGGCCCGTAGTCTTAGCGCTTTCGTCGCTAGCGAGCCAAACGATCGCGTTGGCGCAATCCTGAGGGAGAATAGGCCGGTGAGTCAGCGTGCGCTGGGCATAGAAATTGGCGAGTTTACTACGCAGCTCCTCCGTAGATTCGCTTTCGGCAAAAGCGATTTTGTATTTCTGCAGCGAATTGATGACGCGGTCGCGGGGAAACATCGTTGACCCGGCAACAACAGTGGCCGGCGCAATGCCGTTCACGCGAACCAGCGGCGCGAGGCCTACCGCTAGCTCACGAATCAGATGATTGAGCGCGGTTTTGCTGATGTCATACGCTTCGCTGCCATGTTTTGCCACAACGGCATTGGCGGAGCTTGTCAAAACTAACGAGACAGGCAACTTTTGATCGCGGAAGATCCAGCCGGCTTCGCGAGCGAGCAGATAATTGCCGGTTACATTCACCAGGAACGTTTTGTTCCATTGACCTTCGCTCAGTTGGCCATTCGCGCCTGCCACGGGGAAAATGGCAGCAGTGTTGACGATCGCATCCACGCCACCAAATTGCAGAACGGCAAACTTCGCAGCCGCGGCGATGCTCTCGGAGGAGCTGAGATCTACGGCCGTATGAACAACAGCGTCGGACGAAACTTCGGCGGCCACTTCTTTAGCAGCCTGCTCATTCTGATCGGCTACGACAACATGCGCGCCTTTGCGCGCGAGCAACAACACCACTTCGCGTCCGATGCCGCTACCGCCTCCCACGACCAATACAATCTTGCGGCTAAATTCAGCTTCAGGAGGCATGCGCTGGAGCTTCGCTTCTTCGAGCGCCCAGTATTCGATGCGGAACGCCTCGGAACGAGGCAGAGCGACGTAGTTATGAAAGCTCGCAAATTCTCGCGATTGTTCGGGGCGGCGCGCTTGCGGGTAAGGATGCGATACTTCACCCGATTCGAGTCCGTTCGCACCCAACATGACATGGATCGCATTCACGAAGAATTCGGTTGTGATGCGCGCTTCCTTTTTATTCTTCCCGAAGCCGAAGAGACCGACGCCCGGAATAATGACGACGGAGGGATTCGAGTCGCGGAGTCGCGGCGAATCCTTCGTCGCGTGGGCTTTGTAGTATTTCGCGTAATCGTCGCGATACACAATCGCTTGCTTTTCGATCGACGATTTCAGCACGTCCAAACTTTCTTCCCCCGGCTTCCAATCGACATACATCGGACAAATGCGTGTTCTTAAGAAATGATCCGGGCAGCTTGTGCCGAGATTGCCGAGATCGCGCGCCCATTTCGAAGTGGCAAACGCGAGGGCTTCTGCATTGTCCGCATAGTGCGCAATGACCCGGCGATTGGACGAAACGATGCCGCGTAAGGCGGGAAGAATGGCAATAGCGACGGATTGCCGATCGTCAATCGGGCGATGCGCGACGCCCCCGAATACGGTATGGATCTTGTTCAACCGCGCGAGAATAAATTCGCCCATCTGGTCGATGGTGCGGATGCTGCTCAGGTAGCACTCCTCGTTCGTCTGGCCCCACGTAAACAGGCCGTGACTGCCGAGCAAGACACCATCGCAGCCGGGATTCTCCTGAACCGCTTTTTCTAAAAGCAACGCCAGCTCAAACCCGGGCCGCTGCCAAGGGAGCCAAACGATTTTGCGGCCGAACTGCTTATTGAATTCTTCGAGCTTCTGTTTACCGTTGGCGCTCGCGGCGAGCGCGATGGACCAATCCGGGTGGAGATGATCCACGTGCGGAAACGGAAGAAAGGCGTGGAGCGGCGTATCGATCGAAGCGGCTACGCGATTTTGGCCAAATGCCGAGATCGGATAGTAGCCGACCATTTCGTCTTCATTGGCTTCGCCACGATACAAGTCTTTGAGCTGCTCGAGGCGATCGAGATGCCCGACGCGCCGGCGTTCGTGCTCGG
>Ga0081455_10006941_pt1 | contig 12041 bp, 9 predicted proteins | sample TabmetS3T2R1_FD_70207 | JGI IMG/M metagenome (GOLD analysis project Ga0081455, IMG submission 70207) | Tabebuia heterophylla rhizosphere microbial communities from the University of Puerto Rico - S3T2R1 | ecosystem: Host-associated > Plants > Roots > Rhizosphere ...
GCCGCTCGCGCATCGAGGAGAAGCTGGAAAAGCTCTCGGTGGCGGACGCCTTGCGCGCGGTGCGCTTTGCCGAAGTCGTCGTGCTGATGATGGATGCGCAGAACAAGTTCGAGGAGCAGGATCTGCGCATCGCCGACCTGATCGAGCGCGAGGGCCGCGCCATCGTGCTCGCCGTCAACAAATGGGATATGGTCGAGCGCAAGCCGAATTTGATCTCGGGCCTGCGCACCGACGCCGATCGCTGGCTGCCGCAGGTCAAGGGCGCGCCGGTTGTGGCGGTGTCCGGTATGACGGGTGAGGGCATCGACCGCCTGATGGCCGCAATCCAGCAGGCCTATGCGATCTGGAACCGGCGCGTCCCGACGGCCGCGCTCAATCGCTGGTTCGAGCAGGCAATCTCCGCCAACCCGCCGCCTTCGGTGTCCGGCCGCAGGCTCAAGCTGAACTACATCACCCAGACCAAGGCGCGGCCGCCGAGTTTTGTGCTGTTCTGCTCGCGCGCCGATGCCGTGCCGCAATCCTATTTGCGCTACCTCACCAACTCGCTGCGCGAGGCATTTGACTTGCCGGGCACGCCCATCCGCATCACCCTGCGCGAGAAGGCCAATCCGTTCGCGCACAAGCGGAAGCGGCCGTCATGAGCGAGCAAACTCCCGCAAGCCCGGCCGCGGCTGCGCCCCGTGGCGCGGCCGTCGCCTTCATCTTCGTCACCATCCTGCTCGACACGCTGGCGCTGGGCGTGATCATTCCCATCCTCCCCAAGCTGATCGAGAGCTTTGTCGACAACGACACCGCGAATGCGGCGCGCATCTACGGCCTGTTCGGCACGGCGTGGGCGGTGATGCAGTTCTTTTTCTCGCCCGTCCTCGGCTCGCTGTCCGACCGGTTCGGCCGCCGGCCGGTGGTGCTGCTGTCGAATTTCGGGCTGGCGCTCGACTATGTGGTGATGGCGCTGGCGTCATCGCTCACCTGGCTGTTCATTGGCCGGCTGATCTCCGGCATTACCTCGGCGAGCATCTCGACGGCGTTTGCCTATATCGCCGACATCACCGCGCCGGAGAAGCGCGCGGCGGTGTTCGGCAAGATCGGCGTCGCCTTCGGCGCCGGATTCATCTTTGGCCCCGCGCTCGGCGGCGTGCTCGGCGATATCGACGTGCGGCTGCCGTTCTGGGTTGCGGCGGCCTTCAGCTTTGCCAACACGCTTTACGGCCTCTTCATCCTGCCGGAATCGCTGCCGAAAGAGCGGCGCTCGCCCTGGCACTGGAAGAGCGCCAACCCGGTCGGCGCGCTGCGCCTGCTGACCTCCGACCGCGTGCTGGCCGGACTGTCGCTGGCGAATTTCTTCGCGCAGCTCGCGCATGTGTCGCTGCCCTCGGTGTTCGTGCTGTATGCGAGCTATCGCTATGGCTGGGACGCCAAGACCGTCGGCCTGACGCTGGCGCTGGTCGGCATTTGCCAGATGGTGGTGCAGGGCGGGGCGATCGGACCAATCGTAAGGCGCTTCGGCGAGCGCAATGCGCTGTTCTTTGGGCTTGCCTGCGGTGCGGTGGGCTTCTTTATCTTCGCCGTGACGTCTAACGGCTACCTGTCGTGGGCAGGCATTCCCATGATGGCGCTGTGGGGCGTTGCGGGCGCCGCCACGCAGGCGCTGGCCACGCAACTGGTAACGCCGGAGCAGCAGGGACAGTTGCAGGGCGCGACCACCAGCGTCGTCAGCATTTCGCAGCTACTCGGCCCGTTCCTGTTCACACTGACCTTTGCCCACTTCATCAGCCCGCAAACGGCATTCAAGCTGCCGGGCGCGCCGTTCCTGCTGGCCGCGGCGCTCCTCGTGCTGGCGCTGGCGATTGCGCTACGGACGCTGGCGGGCAAGCGCGGCGCGGTCAGCCGAAAAATCTAGAAGCGCTCCGTCAGCCGGCCGCGGCGGCGGGTTCTGCCGCGCCGGGACCGGCGTGGGTGTGAACTTCCTTTGCCTTTAGCGGCTCGCCGCATTCCGAGCAGATCATCACGGGATCGAAGAATTTTCCGCAGTTCTTGTGCTGGTGGAGCAGGGGCCTGCCGCGTTCGTCGACCATGTGGGTGTCGCCCCAGTGCACGATCGCCATCACGATCGGATATAGATCGAGCCCGCGCTGGGTCAGGATGTATTCAAAGCGCGCGGGACGATCCTGGTATTTCACCCGCCGCAGCACGCCGAACTTCACGAACTTCTTGAGCCGGTCGGCGAGCAGATGCCGCGTGATCTCGAGCCGCGACTGGAATTCCTCGAAGCGGCGGACGCGCAGAAAGCACTCGCGCAGCACCAGAAGGCTCCAGCGGTCGCCAATGACCGCAACGGTCCGCGCCAGCGAGCACTGTTCTTCCTCAAGCGTGTCCCATCTCATCGCGACTCTCCGCGGGCTGTCCTGCGCCGATCAATACGACATAACATATTGCATTCCAAATAAGAATTAACGAACGGTAGTTGTCGTTTCAGTGCGTGTTTATAACCAAAAGTATCGATCATTTGACAGTTCTTTTTTCGAACTATATGGTGCGCCGCCATCAAGCCGGCTTTCCGCCGGCCGACGCGACGGGGATGCACATGGCCGATCAAGCGGGGCTCAGGGTTCAATTCCTCTTCGATTTCGGCAGCCCCAATGCCTATCTCGCCGCCAAAATCATTCCCGACGTCGAGAAGCGGACCGGCGTCAGCGTCGAATATGTACCGGTGCTGCTCGGCGGCATTTACAAGCTGACGGGCAACTCTTCGCCTGCCGACTATCTCAAGGGCATCCGCAACAAGCGCGAATACATGGAAGTGGAGACCGGGCGCTTCATCCGCCGCCATGGCATCACGAGTTTCCGCAAAAACCCGTTCTTCCCCGTCAACACGCTGCAGCTGATGCGCGGCGCTATCGCGGCCCAGGCCGAAGGTCTGTTCTGGCCGTACTTCCACGCCGTCTATCGTCACATGTGGGAGGAGCCCAAGAAGATGGACGATCCCGCGGTGATGATGGCCGCGCTCGCTTCGTCAGGCATTGACGCCGAGCGCATCGTTGCGAAGGCGCAAGATCCGGCGATCAAGAGCAGGCTGATGCAGCTCACCGAGGATGCGGTCGCGCGCGGCGCGTTCGGCTCGCCGACATTCTTCGTCAACGACGAGATGTTCTTCGGCAAGGACCAGCTTCGCGACGTCGAGGAGGAAATTCTGGCGCAGGGCCGCGAGCGCGGAGCGAAGCGGGCCGGCGCTGCGTCCTGACGGTCGAACGGCACCAGAACAAGGGCGAACAGCCCAATAGCGAGGGAGAAAGCGATGCAGGCGAAGATCGACACGTTCGGCAAGGACGATCTGTTGCAGGGATTGCCGTCGCGGGTTCACGAGGTCTATGCGCGCTTCGTCAAGGAGATGCCGGACCATCCCGCCTTCGTCGAAGGTGGTCGTGTCTGGAGCTATGGCGAATTCTCGGCAGCCGTGGATGCCGCGGCCGATGACCTCTCTCGTCTCGGTGTCCGGCCCGGCGACCGGCTGATGATTGCGAGCGAGAACAGCGTGGCGCTGGGGGCGCTGCTGTTTGCGGCGAGCAAGCTGGATGCATGGGGGATTGCGACAAATCCGCGACTGTCGGCGCGTGAGCTCGACCTGATCGCCGAGCACAGCGGCGCGCGCCGAGTCTTGCTGAACTCCGGCCTGTCGCAGGAAGCGGCGGCACATGCCGACCGTCTGGGAGCAAAGACAGGCTCGATCGGTCCGTTCGTGATTGCGATCGGCCCGCTGAACGAGGCGGCGCAGCAGGAACCTGTCATCGCCGACCGCGCCAGGCAGGTCGCCGGACTGATGTACACCTCCGGCACGACAGGCACGCCGAAGGGCGTGATGCTGAGCCACGAGAACCTCCTCGTCGCCGCCAGAACCTCGGGCCTGCTGCGGCGGACGGTTCCCGACGACCGGATCTATGGCGTGCTGCCGATATCCCACATCGTCGGCTACTCCGTCCTCCTGATCGCGACGCTGATGCATGGCGCCACGCTTCATGTCGTGCCGAAGGCAGACCCGGCGGCGCTGGCGAAGGCCATCGCCGATCAGGGGATCACCACGCTGTTCGGCGTTCCCGCGACCTATCAGCGCCTGCTCGAATACAAGGCGGTGCAGGGGCTCGAGAGGCTGGCGCGCGGAAGGCTGCGCATGATGTGCGTTGCCGGCGCGCCGCTCGATCTCGTGCTGAAGGGGCGCATCGAGGCCGAATTCGGCATTGCCTTGCTGAACAATTACGGCATCACCGAATGCTCGCCCGGACTTTCCGGCGTGCGCGAGGATGAACTCGCCGGCGACGATACCGTCGGGCGCTTCCTGCCCGGCATCGAGCATCGCATCGTCGACCCGCAAGGCAGCGAGGTTCGCCCCGGCGCGGTCGGAGAGCTGCATGTCCGCGGGCTCAATGTCATGCTCGGCTATTACCGGGCGCCGGAGCTCACGGCTGCCGCGATCGACAAGGATGGCTGGTTCAACACCGGCGACCTGGCGCGGGTGAATGCGGAGGGCGAGCTCTACATCGCCGGCCGCACCAAGGAGCTGATCATCCGCTCCGGCTTCAACGTCTATCCGGCCGAAGTCGAGGCCGTGCTCAACTCGCATGGCCTGGTGGTGCAGTCCGCTGTCGTCGGCCGCCCCGTCGAAGGCAACGAAGAGGTCGTCGCCTTCGTGCAGCTTCTGCCCGGGGCGACGGTGACGGTAGCCGATCTGCAGGCCTACGCCGCGCGGCAACTCACATCCTACAAGCGGCCGAGCGAGATCGTGATCCTCGAAGCGCTGCCGGCGGCATCCACCGGCAAGATCCTCAAGAACAAGCTCAAGGAAACCGCGATTGCCAGCGGAGCTTCCGGAGCAACACGAGGAGCGGCTGCGGGCTGACCGGACAACAGGGAGGGAGGAGATGATGCTGGGGAAGCTGACTGCTGCGGTAGCAGCGATCATGACATTTGCGGTTGCCGCCGCGCATGCGGAAACGCCGGGGGTTACCGAGTCCGAAATCAAGGTCGGCGCCACCTTTCCGTTCAGCGGACCGGCGTCGCCTCTGAGCAATACCGGCAAGGGGCTCACCGCCTATGTCAATTCGGTCAACGACCGCGGCGGCATCAACGGGCGGAAGATCAACCTGATCACCTATGACGATGCCTACAGCCCGCCAAAGTCGGTCGAGCAGACGAGGAAGCTCGTGGAGAGCGACGAGGTCGCCTTCCTGTTCAGCCCGTTGGGCACGCCCGGCATCAGCGCGACCATCAAATATGTGAACGCCAAGAAGGTGCCGCACCTCTTCGTGGTGAGCGGCGTGACGAGATTCGCCAACTTCGCCGAGTTTCCGATGACGACGACCGGCTTGCCCAGCTACAACACGGAAGGCCGCATCTACGCAAAATACATCGCCCGCGAGCTTCCGAATGCGAAGATCGCGATCCTCTACCAGAACGATGACCTCGGCAAAGATTTCGTCACGGCCTTCCGCGAGTATTTCAAGGACGATTTTGAGAAGAAGGTCGTGGCCTCTCCCTATGAGGTGACGGAGCCGACGATCGATTCACGCATCGTCGCGCTGAAGTCGTCGGGCGCGGAGGCGCTTCTTGTGGCGGGGACGCCGAAATTTACCGCGCAGGCAATCAAGAAGGTGAGGGAGATCGGCTGGTCACCGCTGTTCCTGATCAACTACGTCTCCACCTCGGTATCCGCGACCATCATGCCGGCGGGGGCGGACAAGGCGACCGGGATCATCGCCGCCACCGCCACCAAGGATCCGAACGATGCGAGATGGGCCGACGATCCCGGCATGAAGTGGTATCGCGCCCATTTCGAAAAATATCTTCCCGGGGCCGACATCGGCGACAACAACTACCTGTATGGCACGCAGCAGGGCCTGATCCTCGAACAGGTGCTGAAGCAATGCGGCAACGACCTGTCGCGCGAGAACATCGTCAGGCAGGCGCGCAACATCCAGAAGCTGTCGCTGCCGACGCTGATCCCGGGAATTGTCATCAACACCGGTCCCGACAACAGCATGGCGCTGACGCAGCTTCAATTGCAGCGCTGGACGGGCAGCACGTGGGAGCCGTTCGGCGGGGTGTTGAGCGCTGAATGAAATCGAGCCCCGAATGTGCCGGGCACATCCGGGGCTTTCAGAGATTTCGGCTCTGGTGTTCGCGCGCTCCAGTCCGCAATAACAGCTGCGCCGTTACTTCTTCACCAGCGGGCAGTCGCTGGCTTCGAGCGGCTTGGCCGCGTCTTCGGGCGAGATGGTGGCGACGAGCTTGTAGTAGTCCCACGGGCCTTTCGACTCCTCGGGCTTCTTCACCTCGAACAGATAGGCCGGGATCAGGCGGCGGCCGTCGGCGCGCAGCGGGCCCTTGCCGAACAGGGGATCGTCGGTCGGGATTTCCTTCATCTTGGCGACAACCTTGGCGCCGTCATGCGGATTGCTGCCGAGCGCTTCCATCGCCTTCAGGTAATGCAGGATCTCCGCATAGAGGCCGGCGACCGTCATCGAGGGCATCGAGCCCTTCGGCGAGACCTTCTGGAAGCGCTTCGACCATTCACGGGTTTGGTCGTTGAGGTCCCAATAGAAGGACTCCGTGAAGGTCAGGCCCTGCGACGTCTTAAGGCCCAGCGCATGCACGTCGTTGATGAAGAGCAGCAGTGCGGCGAGCTTCTGGCCGCCTTGAACGATGCCGAATTCAGCGGCCTGCTTGATCGAGTTGGTGGTGTCGCCGCCGGCATTGGCGAGCCCAATGACCTTGGCCTTCGAGGACTGCGCCTGCAGCAGGAAGGACGAAAAGTCCGACGTGTTGAGCGGATGCCTGACCGCGCCCAGCACCTTGCCGCCAGTTTGCGTAACAACGTTGCCGGTGTCGCGCTCCAGCGCATGGCCGAAGGCGTAGTCGGCGGTGAGGAAGAACCAGGTGTCACCGCCGGCCTTGGTCAGCGCCTTGCCAGTGCCGTTGGCGAGCATGTAGGTGTCGTAGGTGAAGGAGATCGTGTTCGGCGTGCAGGCCTTGCCGGTGAGGTCGGCGGTGGCGGCGCCCGAATTGAGCAGCACCGAGTTCTTTTCCTTCACCAGATTGTTGACGGCGAGCGCAACGCCGGAGTTCGGCGTATCGGCGATGGCATCGACCTTCTCGGCATCGATCCATTGCCGGGCGATGTTGACGCCGATGTCCGGCTTGTTCTGGTGATCGCCGCTGAGCACCTCGATGTTCCAGCCCTTGGCCTTGAGACCGGAATCCTCGACTGCCATTTTTACGGCCGCCAGCGAGTTCGGGCCGCCGATATCGGCATAGAGGCTCGACATGTCGTTGAGCACACCGATCTTGACATTCTTGTCCTGCGCAAGCGCGGGCCCGGCAATGCCAAAGCCTGCAAACGCGATCAGCGCGGTAGAGAGCCGCGCAAGTTTGTTGGTCATTTTTCTTTCCTCCATAAGTTGATGCCGGGCGGATTCCAGCGAAATCCCCCGGCATTCCCTTTGATTGTTCCCGCCCCAAGCGGGTATGGCAATGCGCCTATCGTAGCGCGTCCGAAGTCAATTGGAATGCCTGAAAGGGCGTCCGACGGCCGACCCTGGCGGTAAGAGACTACTTTGGCCTTCACCGCCATAAAGGCGCGCAATAAATTTCCTTCAGCGCTACGCTGGTGCGCGAAAACTCAGGAGCGTGCGGCTCTTGTAATCGTAGAGCTTGCCGGTCTCGGTCCATTCCGGCGAGCACATCGGCACGATGAGTTCGGCGGCCTGATCCGGTGTGTCCAAGGTCATCGGGTCTTCGCCGGGAAACACCGTGGCGCGCATGCGGGTGCGGATCGGGCCCGGGCTGAACAGATTGATGCGCAGCGGCAGTGACGCCGTCTCATTGGCCCATACCCGCACCAGCGCCTCCAGCGCCGCCTTCGACGCGGCGTAGGGGCCGAGATAGGCGTTGGCTTTGCTCGCGGCGCCCGAGGTGACGAACACCGCGCGGCCGGCATCGGATTGCTTGAGCAGCGGCTCCATGCAGCGGATGAGCTGGAAATTCGCTGTCACGTTGACCGCGAAGGCATCGGTCCACTGCTTCACCTCGATATGGCCGAGCGGCGAGGACGGTCCGGGCACGCCGGCATTGCCGACGAGGATGTCGAGCTTGCCGCTCCGCTCGTGCAGTGCCGCGCCAAGGCGGGCGATGCCATCGGTGTCGGTGAGGCTGAGCGGCACCAGCGTGGCGGCGCCGCCGTCCTTCCTGATCTCGTCGTCGAGTTCTTCCAGCCCGCCCTGCGTGCGCGCCACCGCCACCACATGCGCGCCGCGTTTGGCCAGCGCAACCGCGGTGGCATAGCCGATGCCGCGCGAGGCGCCGGTCACGAGGGCAATACGGTTGGCGAGGGGTTTGGTCATCGTTCGGTCAATCCACGTCTGTGCGGGGCGGTATTACAGACGTGGATGGCCGGGACCCGTCTCCGCCAAGGCTCCGCCGGGCCCACAATTGCGCGTGGCCGGCGAAGCTTCAGCGAAGACGGCAAGCCCGGCCATGACGGCTTCGTCAAACTGCCTCCGCCAATAGCGAAAGCTGGCGCGGCTGCGGCTCGACGTCGTTCTGGTCGGTGAGGCTGGTCGGATAGGCGCCGGTGAAGCAGTGATCGGAGAACTTGGGATTGGCGGGATCGCGGCCGGGGAAACCCATGGCGCGGTACATGCCGTCGATCGACAGGAAGGCGAGCGAGTCGGCGCCGATGATCGCGCGCATCTCCTCGACGGAGTGGGTAGCCGCAAGCAGCCCGCCGCGGTCGGGCAGGTCGATGCCGTAATAGTCGGGATAGAGGATCGGCGGCGAGGCGAGGCGGAAATGCACTTCGCGCGCGCCGGCGTCGCGCATCATGCGCACGATCTTCTTCGAGGTGGTGCCGCGCACCAGGGAGTCGTCGATCAGCAGGATGCGCTTGCCCTCGATGGCGATGCGGTTGGCGGCATGCTTCATGCGCACGCCGATCTCGCGGCCGCTCTGGGTCGGCTGGATGAAGGTGCGGCCGACATAGTGATTGCGGATGATGCCGAGCTCGAACGGCACGCCGGAATGCTGGCTGTAGCCGAGCGCCGCCGGCACGCCGGAATCCGGCACCGGCACCACGACGTCGATATCGACGTGGCTTTCGCGCGCGAGCTGGGCGCCAAAGGCCTTGCGCACTTCGTAAACCGAGCGGCCGCCGACGATGGAGTCGGGGCGCGAGAAATAGATGTATTCGAAGATGCAGGGCCGCGGCGGCTTTGGCGGGAACGGCTTGTGGCTGTGCGCGCCGTGCTCGTCGAACACGATGATCTCGCCGGGCTCGATATCCCTGACATATTTGGCGCCGATCATGTCGAGCGCGCATGTTTCCGAGGCGAGGATCGGATGGCCGTCGAGGTCGCCGAGCACCAGCGGGCGGATGCCGAGGGGATCGCGGGCGCCGACCAGCTTCTTGTTGGTGAGGGAGACCAGCGAATAGGCGCCCTCCAGCGCTCGCAGCGCTTCAATGAAGCGGTCAATGAAGTGGTTGCGCTTGGACCGCGCGACCAGGTGCAGGATCACTTCGGTGTCGGTGGTCGACTGCATCATGGCGCCGTCGCGCACGAGTTCGCGCCGCAGCGACAGGCCGTTGGTGAGATTGCCATTATGGCCGACGGCGAATCCGCCAGCGTTGAGCTCGGCGAACAGCGGCTGCACGTTGCGCAGGATGGTGGCGCCTGTCGTGGAGTAGCGGACATGGCCGACCGCGACATTGCCGGGCAGGCGTTCGATCACCTCGCGCTTGGAGAAGGTGTCGCCGACGAGGCCAAGGCGGCGCTCTGAGTGGAAGCGGCTGCCGTCGTAGGAGACGATGCCGGCGGCCTCCTGGCCGCGATGCTGGAGCGCGTGCAGCCCGAGCGCGGTGATGGCGGCGGCTTCGGGGTGGCCATAAATGCCAAACACGCCGCATTCCTCACGCAGCGTGTCGCCTTCGAGATCGTCCTGCAGCTCGATACCTATCCCGGGTTGGTCGGCGGGATCGGAAGGGTTTTGCATCTCGTCCATCGCGCCTCTCTCTAGCGGCCCAAAGGTTAACGGCCTGCCGGTTTTTCGATCAGCTTTTTAAGGCTGTCGCGGGCAGGTTTACTATAACCATCGCCAGCACCCGGCTGACCCGGCTCGGTGTCAGTCTGCTCATCCTCGGGCTTATTCTTCTTGAATTTCTTTAAGATGGTGTTCTCGGGGTCGTCAGGCAAGAGGCCCTTGAGCCACTCGCCGGAGGCATCCAGCACCGCCCGGGACTTCGCCTGGACGACCCAGTCGGGCCGCTGCTTCTCCGGAACCAGCCAGATGAAGAATTCGTAGGCGACCACCACGATCAGCAGGCCGCGGGCGAGCCCAAACAGGAAGCCCAGCGTGCGGTCCAGCGCGCCAATCCGCGAATCCAGGATCATGTCGGAGATCCGGACCGTGATGACGGAGACGATGATCAGGGTGCCGATGAAGGTGCCGGCGACTACCGCAATGGTCGCGATGGTATCGCTGTTGAAATAGGCCTTCGCGGTCGGCAGCAGCTTGGCATAGCTGTAGAGCGTCACCAGGGCAGCCGCGCCCCAGGCCGCGATCGACAGGACTTCGCGCATGAAGCCGCGCACAAGCGCGAGCAGGCCCGAGACCAGCATGACGCCGAGCAGGACGAGATCAAGGACGGGTAGAAACGGCATCGGCTGGTCAGGTCCGCTCGTAGTTCGATGGCTCTCCGAATCGGAGGCGTCGGTGCCGTCCTAGCTGACGGTGATTCCGGCGCATCCGGCAAGGCCGGATGTCAGACCATCCCGCCCACCTTTATGCGCCGGTGGTATAGCGGCGCAGGCGGGTAACGTCACGCCCGCATTAGCCATTTTCCCTACGGAATCGGGCCGGTGTGGCATTTTTCTCAACCGGTGTCGCATCCCGGGGACTCTCGCGATTGCCCCGTGGTGTGCCGCGCGCGGCGATCTCGGCAACCAGCGTGGTGAGCCCGCCGATCGGGTTGAGATGGAGGCCGGAATCGCCGGAAACCTCGCCACGCGCGGATTCCGGCAATACGGCGCGGCCAAAGCCGAGTTTGGCGGCCTCTTTCAGCCGGGCGGCGGTTTGCGCCACTGGACGCACCACGCCGGAGAGCGAAATCTCGCCAAAATAGACCGCATCGGTCGGCAATTGCGCGTTCACCAGCGAGGACACCAGCGCCGCGGCGGCGGCAAGGTCAGCCGCGGGTTCCTGGATGCGAAGGCCCCCGGCGACGTTGAGATACACGTCATGGCCGGAGAGCTTGACGCCGCAATGGGCCTCCAGCACCGCCAGCACCATGGAAAGCCGGCTCGGATCCCAGCCGACGACCGCACGGCGGGGAGTTCCCAGCGACGTCGGCGCCACCAGCGCCTGCAATTCGACCAGCACCGGGCGGGTGCCTTCGATCCCGGCAAACACGGCGGTGCCTGGTGTGCCGAGGTCGCGCTCGGACAGGAACAGTTCCGAAGGGTTGGAAACCTCGCGCAGGCCGAGCCCGGTCATCTCGAACACGCCGATCTCGTCGGTCGGCCCGAACCGGTTCTTCACCGCGCGCAGGATACGGAACTGCTGCGAGCCTTCGCCCTCGAACGACAGCACCGCGTCGACCATGTGCTCGACGACGCGGGGGCCGGCGATCTGGCCGTCCTTGGTCACGTGGCCGACCAGTATGATGGCAGCGCCGGTCTTCTTGGCGAAGCGGATCAGCGCCTGCGCAGACGCGCGGACCTGGGTGACGGTGCCGGGGGCCGATTCCACGGTGTCGGTCCACATGGTCTGGATCGAGTCGATCACGATCAGGCGAGGAACGGCACCTTCGGAAAGGGTTGAGACGATATCCTCAACCGAAGTTTCGGCCGCAAGCTGCACCGGCGCATCTGCAAGGCCCAGCCGCTCGGCGCGCAGTCGCACTTGAGCAATTGCCTCCTCGCCGGAGATATAGACCGCGCGATGCCCGGCGCGCGCCAGCAGGCTGGTGGCCTGGGTGAGCAGCGTCGATTTGCCGATGC
>Ga0081455_10006942_pt1 | contig 12038 bp, 9 predicted proteins | sample TabmetS3T2R1_FD_70207 | JGI IMG/M metagenome (GOLD analysis project Ga0081455, IMG submission 70207) | Tabebuia heterophylla rhizosphere microbial communities from the University of Puerto Rico - S3T2R1 | ecosystem: Host-associated > Plants > Roots > Rhizosphere ...
ATTTTCTCCTCTTCTATCCCCAATGACATCATTTTTTTTTTGAGATTACTGCTGACCGCGATCAACCCGGTTGCTTTTCTCAAGGCCTTGCAAATCTTCGGTCTGATCAATGGCAACTTCGGGAAGTGAATGATGTCAGTGCCGCGCGCTGTAATGCTCACCGGAATATTCAAAGCCTGTCCTAGAATAATCGCCGCATAGCCGTCCGGATAGACATAATGTGCATCGATCAAATCGATCGGAGTCTGAGAGTGCATATTCCGCAAAAGACTTTCAGCTCCACTCGCCATCCATCGAGCGTAGAAGCTCATCCCGACCTTTGGCGTCAAAAGGTAGCGTGGGCGTAAAACCTCTATCCCCTCGATCGACTCGCGATCCGGAATCTGCGCTTTGACTCGCCAACCGCGAGGAATGAATCGCGAATTTATCCCTTTTGGAAAATACGGTACAGGCGCAACTACGCGAAGATCGACGCCGTCAATTCGAGATAATGCGAGTGCGCGATGCTTGACAAAGACGCAAAAATTTGGCTCCGCTCTGCTAGGCCATAATGATGTGAAGACAAGAATATTCATAAAAACCAGATTCAGGGAAGAAAGAGGGGGAGTGAAAACATAGTCCCTCACTTTTGACTTTTAACCTTTGACTTCACACAAACCCTCTCCCCCTCTCTCCTCATCCGAAGTTCTTCTGCCACATTCTGAACATAAGAATTGCCCAGAGGGGTCGGGAGTTATCGCGCAATCCTGATTGATGTTGTTTCCAAAGCCTGGTGACGGAGAGATTGTTAAGGATTCCATCACTCGCGGAGCGAGAGAAAAGTGCGCTCTCGGCCAGTTCCCGAAGTTCACCACGAAACCATTCAGCCAATGGCACGACGAAGCCTTGCTTGCGACGCGCGATGATTTGAGGCGGCAGAAGACTGCTCATGGCTCGTTTGAAAATATATTTGCCGGCGCGCCCACGAAGCTTCAGTCTGGACGGAATGCGCGCGGCCAACTCCATCAAATGATGATCGAGTAATGGGCATCTGACCTCAAGTGAAACTGCCATGCTGGCGCGATCGACCTTGGTCAGAATGTCATCCGTCAGATAAGTCTTGATGTCGACGTACTGAACCCGTGAGATCGGATCGCTGGCCGGCGCGCGTTTGAAATGATCGAGAAACAATTCGAATGGATCGTAGCCGCACAACTGAGCCTGCAGGTCCGGGTTCAACAATGACTGGCGATGATTCGCCATCGCGCCATAAACCGAATTGAAATAAGCGGGTGCGGGGTCCAGCGAAAGATTACGAAACGTCGCTTTAGCGCGCAGCGGCTGTGGCAACCAATCCGCTTTCGGATAGATGGCGGCCAGGGCCCCGAATAATGGTTTACGGAGAGCTGCCGGGGTACATCCTCGAATGCGATTTTCGAATGCATCAAATATGTATCGCCGATAGCCGGCAAAGTTTTCATCACCCCCATCGCCTGAAAGGGCGACGGTGACGAATTCGCGGGCCGCCTGGGAGACATAATAGGTCGGGATAACTGAAGCGTCGGCGAACGGCTCGTCGAAATGCCAGGCAAGTTTCTCGATAACGTGTACAGCATGCGGCTGGACAATCCTCTCATGATGATCTGCCCCAACTTCGCCGGCGAACCATCTCGCATCGCCGGCTTCGTTGTATTTTTCCTGAGAAAATCCCACCGAGGTCGTCACTACAGGTCGTCCCGTGATTCGACTCATCATTGCGACAACCGCAGAAGAATCGACCCCGCTCGAGAGAAAAGCTCCGAGCGGCACTTCGCTGATCAAACGCCTGTCGACCGCCTGACTGAACGATTCACGAATCATTTCGCACCATCGATCTTCATGGAGTTCGACCGCCATGCTGAAATCCAGGTCCCAGTATCGCTCCTCTCGAATGCCCTGAGAGGAGATGACCAGATAATGCCCTGCTCGCAGCTTACGGACAGAGCGATAGACCGTCTTTGGAGCCGGGATGTACTGGAATGAGAAGTAATCGGCGAGCGACTCTTCATCAATCACGCGCGGTATGAGCCGATCTTCGATGACTGATTTCAACTCCGACCCGAAAACCAGACGACCATCCGGGCAGGCATAATATAGTGGCTTCTTTCCGAGACGATCGCGCGCAAGAAGCATGACATTTTTCCGTGCATCCCAGATGGCGAACGCAAACATGCCATGTAACATCGCCACGCAGTCTTCCCCGTATTCTTCGTACAAATGGACGATTGTTTCCGTGTCGGAACGAGTCACCAGTTTATGCCCTTGCTGCTCGACACGGCGGGCGAGTTCGGGATAATTATAGATTTCCCCATTAAACACTATCGCAACTTTGCCGTCTTCGTTGAAGATCGGCTGCTTGCCTCCCGCGATGTCGATGATCGAAAGGCGGCGATGGCCGAGACCGGCGCGGCGATCGATGTAATATCCATGGTCATCCGGACCGCGATGGGCGATGACTTCCGTCATTCGCCGCAAGGTTAGTTCGTCGACCGGCGCTTCGTTTGCGTAATGATAGATGCCGCTGATTCCACACATAACTCTCCGATCATTGCGCGTACAACGGCGCAGGGGTCGTTTCGGCCACTGATTCCGCGGCCTCATTCAGATACTTGCGCGCGATCAGCATATAACTCCCGGCGAGGGCCGCAATCTGATAAAGCAGTTCCAGGTCATGGCGGCTTGCAAACATTGCGGCTGTCCCATAGCCGATCAGGGCGAGCTGCAGGCCATGTGTATATTCAATAATCAGTGAATCGGGGGCGCGGGCATTGAGGAAATTGCGCGTCCTTCCCAGCCGCCAATAGCTGAGTAGAATGATCCCAATGAAATACCCCATGGCCGGTACCCCGGCATCGACGCCGATTTGCAAATAGGCATTGTGCGATACTCGTGGGCGCTCCTCCTCGGCATAACGCTGGTGGATTCGCCAATCCATCATGTTGCCCGGCCCGACTCCCGTCACAGGGTGATCGAGGATGATCCTCTTCGATATTCCCCACATCATGAATCGGAGCTGTGCCGACTCGTCGATCGAGGGTCCGGTTTTGATTGTGTTCAAACGCTCAATTACCACTAAAGGAGCAAACGAAAGCATAACCAGGAGGGCGGCGGCTGAGCCGATGAGCCCGGTGATTTTATACTTGCTCTTGAACGCCATGACGAGCAGCATCATGCATAAAGCAATGAACCCTCCACGCGATCTCGTGAAAAAAATGGTGATGAAATCCATGGCTGCAAAACCGTAGCTCATGCACTTGATCCATTTGTTTTGTTCACGACGAGCGAGATAGATCATCATCGGCAGAGCTGTGACCAGGAGGAGGGCGTAATCGTTATTGTCTTCGAACATTCCGCCGGGCCCGTCAGTACGATAGGCGCCACCGGTCAGCAGAACACTGATTATCGATCGGGTAGCGAGCAAGCCGATCGCGATCACTGTGCTCATATATAAGAAGCGTGCTCGCCACTCGGAATCGACCAGTGAAGTAATCAGAACCGCAATCAGTAGAATCTTGCTGAATTCGATAAACTTGGGCTGTGCAAGCTCAAGCGAATAAGCAAAGGCCGTCGAGAGACACATCTGCAACCAGAGCAGACAGATCAACCAATTGACCAGGAGTTTCGGGGGTCTTTTTGAAATTTCGAAAATCAGGTAACCGGCAAGCGAGACCACCGCAATGACCAGGGAAAAGCGCGCAGACGGCATATAAGCCCATTCGTGCAACCTGAGATAGCCGAACCAGATATATGCATTGATCCCGATAAAAGGCACAAAAAATGCGATCGGTAGGATCAAAAAGAAGAGAGAAAAGACCAGGGCAGCTTTCATGGTTTATTATCTTTGTAATGATGTAGAGAGAAAGATTCAGGAGCTATAGCTATTAAGAAAACATTTTTCATTTTCCATTTGTAATTTTACATTTTTCATCGAAGAAGGCCTTTCAATCTGATTTCTTCAATTACAAATGACAAATTACAAATGGAAAATGAAAAATGTTTTCTTAATAGCTATAGCTCCTGAATCTTTCTCTCTTTATCCTTCATCCTTTTCCTCGCGTTTACCACGCTCGCTAAACTCGGCCGGTTGTTCGTTCGCTCCCATGCGTTTGTTGGCGAGGCGAGCCATGACAAAGAGCAGGTCGGAGAGGCGGTTGAGGTATCTCAGCGCAGCCAGGTTGACCTCTTCGCGCGCCGCCAGGGCAACCATTGCGCGTTCGGCCCGCCGCGCGACTGTTCGCGCCAGGTGTAGAGTGGCTCCCGGTCGCCTGCCGCCAGGTAATATAAATTCCCGCAGCGGTTCCAGCTGGCTATTGAACAGGTCGATCGATTGTTCCAATCCAACCACCAGCGGTTCCCCGACACGTGGAACATTTGTCTCGGCGGGACTGGCCAGGTCCGCTCCGAGAATGAACAATTCATTTTGAATGCGGCCGAGAAGCTGATCGAACTCATCATCCGCTAGATCGATGCGCGCCATTCCAAGCAAAGAATTGAGTTCGTCCACATCCCCGTATGCCGCCACGCGCAAATCCGCTTTGCTCACGCGGCTTCCGTCGACCAGCGAAGTTTCTCCTCTGTCGCCGCTCTTTGTGTAAACTTTCGATATTCTCATCACGGCTCCTCACAAAATCGTCGTCAACCACAAATACATTTCCTCATACCGCTTCAGCATGAGGTTCAGACTATAATTACGCTCGACCTTTTGACGGGCGGATGCGCCGAATCTGCGACTCAGTTCGGGATCGTTAACCAGTATTGCTAATTTCTCGGCCATTGCCTGCGGAGCGCGCGGTTCGACGAGCAATCCGCTCAATCCGCCTGTCACCAACTCGGGCACGGCGCCGACTTTCGTAGCCACCACGGGCAATCGCGCGCACATCGCTTCGAGCACTGCAATGGGCAACCCCTCGGAGACCGATGAGACAGCAAAAATATCCATGATTCGTAATAATCGCGGGATATCGTCAGTGAAGCCCGTCAAAATCAGCCGATCCCGGATGCCCATCTCCGAGGCCAATTTTTCCAGCGCCGGCCGCTCGCTGCCATCACCCACGAGTAGTAGTTTCAGTCTCCGGCCATTGTGATGAGCACAGAGTAGGGCGAATGCCCGAATGAGCGATGCGAGATCCTTGACCGGATCGAAACGCGCGACCGTCCCGATGACACAGTCATCTGAAGCAAGCCCGAGTTCTTCACGAAGGCCACGTTCATCAGCCGAGTCGATCTTCGCGATATCGACACCGTTCGGGATGACATGCATCCGTTCATAGGGAAACCTGGTTTCTCGGCAGAGATATTGCCGCATCTCCTCAGAGACCGTGAAAACCAGATCGACCAGATGATAGGTGCAGCGACGAACCACTCTACGCTTTACCGGCTCACCGTCGACATAGGGTAAACTTCGCCCATGCTCGCTATGGACAGCGCGTGCGCCGCGCGCGATCAAATGAGCAATCACGCCGTCGACACCCGCCCAGCTTTGCGTATGAATAATGTGGGGCTTTTCTTCCCGGATAAGACGCGCGAGTTTCCACGGCATCAAATGATCCGCTCGGGGACCTTTCCCCATGTCAATGCAACGAGCATGTTCGCCCAGCAGCTGAGCCGATCGGCCTTTATTCGAGATACAGCAGACAATCTGTTCGAAACCCTCGGGATCGAGACCGTTGACGACATTGATCACCACACGTTCCGCTCCACCGATTCCAAGTGAATCGATCACGTGCATAATTTTGATTCTTTTTTTAATCTTTACTGCCATGCTCCAGGATCATCCAGAATTCCAGCCAGGATAATTCTTCGGGTGAAAGATGACGAAACTGTTTCGCCAGCCCGGGCTTAATGATCTCGATCTTTTCCCGTTCCAACTTGCCTAGAGGAGCGAATTTATTGCAACTTAACCCGGATTTCTCAATCAATTCCTTGTATTTATCTATCCGCCACCTGTTAGGGAACCCTTTATGGCTATACATCGACCGATAGAGAATCTCGGGCCAGGTGAGAAAATCGAAGGTCTGATATCGATCCAAACCGTGACTTTTTAAATCTACTTGATGAATCGAAATACCACCTTTTTTTAACACCCGACTGATATTATTGAGCGTGCTCTCCAGATCATTGACGTGCTCCAACACGGCTCGCGAAATGATCAAATCATATTTCAGCCCATTTGGCGCAAGCCCATCCGGTGTGACCGAATAAGTGATCGCATTCGGGTTGAATCCGCTATCGACCTTGCCGCTCACATTAAATGCTTTTTTAGCCCGTGCCCGTTTATCTCTGTCGATGGAATCGAGGAGAAACTGATAGACCTGCAGATTCTTCCGGGACTTCTTTTCGATCGGGAATCGATCGACGCAATGGACGCTTTCGGCGCCATGGGCGTACATCAGAAGGGCGACTCCTAAAATATCGCCCGGGCCATACTCGAGCACCTTCTTCCCCCTGAGGTACTCTTCGGATTGATCAATGCTCAACCCGATCTGGTCGATATATTCGCGGAAGCATCTGATAAAATAAAATGCCGTCTCATAACGGCTGGTCGCCTGGCTGCTTCTCCCTGTCTGGCGGGTCAGCTTTATGTAGAGCGACGGCACGAATCTGGCCAGCTGATTCGAGAGGAAAGCATGGCTAAAATGGAGAATGTCAAGTACGGGGTTCTCACTGTACATAATCACTATTTCTACTTCGCCCATCGCTTGACGAGACCGGGCATCAGACACATCGCGGCATGGATCAGCCTCAGCTTAAAACTGCCATAGTAATTAATTGCCTGCTCAAGTTGCGCGGTCGCTTCTTTATAATTCTGAGTCTGTATGAGCTCTTTGAAGCGCGTCAGATTCATCTGTGCTCTTAAACCGGCAATGTATTCTTCAATCTTTTGGCGCTGTGCGATCGTCGTCCCTTCCTTCTGTAGATATCTCTCGAAAAGCGCAATCGTTCCACGTATGCTCCCGGTATTGCTCGAAAGAGAATCATGCCGCAGACGGTATTTGACGAGCGGCTCGCTCGTGCATGTAAACCGGTGTCCCCGCTCCAAAATGCGCAACCACAACTCGAGGTCTTCCGCCCAGCGCATGGCTTCAGCGAACCCTCCGACTTCATCGAGGACGCTCCTGCGCAGGAGCACCGCAATAAAAATATAACACTCGCGCTGTAAGACACGTTCAAAGGTCACCGGGTCAGAAGCCGGGTATCGGTCTTGATACAACGTTCCATCGAAAGACGAAGAGCCGAAATAGATGGCATTGGGAAATGCTCCCGCAGCTTCCTTGTCTTTTTCGAGCATGCCGATCATTGTCTCCAGATAGTGCGGTAACCAGATATCATCGCCATCGAGAAAGACGATATATTGTCCGCGAGCGACTTTTAACCCGGCATTCCGCGCATTTGAAACACCCAGATTCGGCTGTTTGAGATAAATGATCCGATCGCGATAAGGCTCGAGCACCTGCTCGGTTCGATCGGTAGAGCCATCATTAATTATGATCGATTCGAAATTACGATAGGTCTGGGCGAACAGCGAATCGAGCGCTTCACGAATAAACGGCGCAACGTTATAAACTGATGTGATCACGCTGACTGTCGGTGCTGATGACATATTCTTTCCTTTAAAAACCTGTTTTCGATTTAACCCGGGATCAACCGGGGTTCGGCTTCCTTTTTAAATTTCCCCGCCAGCGCATGTCGGCTGCGAGGGAGCGCAGCAGGAGTTTCTCACACAGCTTTCGCTTCGATCAGCAAAGTGCCTTTGAGCGCCGGCCAGCGTCGCGCAATGGAGTGCCAGAGCGACTCGAGGGGGGCGAAATAGGGCACGTGCGCATAGGAATTTGGATGATCGAGTCTCTCAATCTGCAGATCATTAAATCCGGCATTGCGCAACAACCTTTCGATTGTTCGGGGACGATTGAATTGAAAATGTGTCGGATAAACCTCCTTTTTGAGGCGTGTTTCCATTTGAGAAATCAACGCCGGATGAAAGCCATTCGGCACGATGCGGGCGGCAATTGTGATCAGATCGAGCCAGTTCGGTGTATGAACAATCAGGAGTCCGCCAGGCTCCAGAACGCGGCGTATTTCGGACAATATCGAGCGTGGATTTTTGACGTGTTCAAAAACCATATTGCTGGTCACCAGATCAAAACACTCACCGGCGAAAGGCAATGACGCCGCGTCCGCTTTCAATTTATGATGGCAGGCACGATTCTCGAGTAAGGCATCGAAATCCGGGTCGATCCCGATAAACAGGCGCGCGGTCGATCTCATTTTCGCCTCCATCCCGGAATGACCATTCAGCCAAATCGGTACCAGCCGTCGCCCACAACCGATGTCGAGCCAACGCGTGTTTTCACTCAATAATCCCGCTATCCTTGCCAGATAAATTAGCTGTGGATGATCAACATGACCATTTTTCATTGCTATTCGCTCCCTTTCTGAGAGTGGGAGAGATAGCTTTTAATAAATCATTTATCATTTTCAATTTGTAATTTTATATTTGTCATTGAAAGAAATCAGATCGAACGGTTTTCCCTTCAATATCAAATCTAAAATTACAAATGGAAAATGATAAATGATTTATTAAAGCTATATCTCCCACTCTCCCACTCTCCCTCAAAGAAACTCTTCCTCACCCATCTCCGGTCGCTCGCTCGATGGGAGCAACCGCCAGCGATGAGGTGAGTAAAACATCCCACGAACTCTTTTTCCCGGAATTACCTTGAGCAGGCATTGCCGCGGTTTCCAATCATATGCTTCTTTTGTTCCACGCCGGTGGATGAGCGCATCGATCTTGAACATTCCAGGTGTGAGCCCGAACTCTTCGCACTCGATCTGAACCACACCGCGTCCCTGAAGCGCCGGAATATGGTCGCCGCTCAAGGCCGTCGAATAGTGGCAATGCAGGTGGTCGTCGGCGGAATAGAAGAATAATTCGAAGACGGGGTCCTCGATCGAGTTATATGCATTGTATTCGATCTGCGCGATCATCTGCTCTCCGGTCGCAATCGCATCGACTATGGAGCCGTCCCGATCCAGAAAACGCACGCTTTGAATTTCAACGCCGGCACCATTACTGCCGTTGGCTATCCCGGCATTCTCATCCGCTTCACGCCGGAGCACGACTGTGCTGAAATATTCAGCGATCACACTCTGTGGTTCACCTTCCGCGCGAATCTTCCCCCGATCTATAAAGAGCACGCGGTTGCATAACCGCTCAACAGCCGACATATCATGCGAGACGAAAACGATCGTCATCCCGTTCCGGCGCAGCTCTTCGATCCGCATCTGGCATTTGGCCTGAAAAGCGGCATCACCGACCGCCAGAACTTCATCGACCAGCAATACTTTCGGATTTATGTGCGCGGCGACGGCGAACCCCAAACGCACATACATTCCGGATGAATAACGTTTGACGGGCGTCTCGATGAAGCGCTGCAGTCCGGAGAATTCGACGATCCGGTCGAATTTCTCACGCACTTCGGCCTTCTTCATTCCCATAATCGAACCGTAGAGGAAGATATTTTCATGTCCGGTCAGCTCGGGATGAAAACCAGCTCCGACCTCGATTAGAGAAGCGACCGATCCGCGCACGACGATTCTCCCGCCGGTGGGATAAATAATGCGCGAGAGAAGTTTGAGGATCGTGCTTTTGCCGGAGCCGTTCGGGCCGATCAGGCCGAGAGTTTCTCCCTGATCGACCTCAAAACTGATCTCGTGCAGCGCATAAAATTCCTCTTTCTCGCGTGAAATCCCGACCTGGACGAGGCGGGCAACCTCTTCACGGATCGATCTGGCCCCGAGCTGACTCAAGCGATAACGCTTCGAAACCTGATCGACAGTGATGATCTTCATACAATATCGGCGAACTCGCGCTCCAAATGCTTGAAATACTTGTAACCCAACCAGAGGAGAACACATGAGACAAGGGCGGCGAGCCCGATGTAGCTTAATTGAGTTGGAAGACCCTGAACGACGGCGTGTCGATACCCGTCGATAATCACGGCCATGGGATTGAGCATGAAATAAACAACACGCCAGCGCCCCGGCACTACCGAAGCCGGATAGAGGATCGGGGTGAAAAACATCCAGATTTGAATCAGCAGCGGCAGCATATGACGGACATCGCGATACAGCACGGTGAAAGCAGAAAGCAGTAAACAGACGCCGGTAGTAAATGCAATTTGAATCGCCAGGAGCGGCAGGAGAAATAATAAATTCCAGGTCAGCTGCACCCGGTAATACGCAAGAATTAACAAGAAAACAGCCGAAGCGATAAGGAAATCAAGTAATGCCGCGAGGACCGATGCGAGCGGCACGATCTCGCGCGGGAAATAAATCTTAGTAATGATGTGCGCATTGGTGATCAGGCTCGGAATGGCGAATGAAAGGGAGGTGGAGAAGAAAATCCAGGGTAGTAAAGCCGAATAAACGAAGAGTGGATATGGAATCCCATCACTCGGCATCCGCGCAAACCAGGAAAAAAAGACGGTCATGACGATCATCAGAGAAAGCGGCTGAAGAATCGCCCAGAGGACGCCGAGCACACTTTGTTTGTAGCGCACTTTAATTTCACGCTCTGTCACCAGCCAGAGCAGTTCCCGGTGACGGAACAATTCCCTTGCATGCGCCAGTAAACTGTCGCTCCAGGCAATCGTGTTCTCGAGCACCGGCTCCCGAGCTTCCGGCCCCGGCAGCTTCGCTGATCGTTCGTTTTCCCGATCTGACAGTATCAACGGCATATTATTGATAGATTTTGAGATATTTTTCGGTGATCCGTCCCCAGTCACGTTCTCGCTTGACAAACTCGCGTGCCCGACGACCGACGGCAGCCAGTAACGTGACGTCGGTCAGGATTTTCGCCAGACATTCGGCGATCTTCTGCGCATCCTCGGCATCTACCAGAAATCCTGTCTCCCCATCTTTGACCAGTTCTCGGATGCCTCTGACATTACTCCCGATCACCACCTTTCCCATGGCCATCGCTTCCAGAGGTTTGAGAGGTGTCGTTAATTCAGTCAATCGTGAACGGACCCGGGGATAGACCAGAATGTCCATGACCGAATAATAACGCTGCACCTGATCGTGTGGGACTCGTCCCATGAAAACCAGGTTATCTCTGAATTTTTCCGGGATGCGCGCGCGTAATCCCTCTTCAGCTTCGCCTTCGCCGGCCAATAACAATTTCAATCCAGCGTGTTCTTTGATCAATAAAATAACGGCATCGAGCAGATATTCCAGACCCTCGTAGAAATAGAATGAACCGATGTAACCGAGCACAGTTTTGCCGGCCAGATCGTATTTTTCGATCAATTCCCGATCCGGTTCGCGCGGCTGGAATAATTCGGTGTCGACCCCATTCGGAACTTCGACGATCTTGTTCTCCCGGATGCCGCGTTTAATTAAATCCTCGCGCAGCGCCGAACTGATCGTGACAATGGTCCCTGCCTGTTCCAGGGCCGAATGCTCGAGGCGCTGTGACATCCGATAGCGGAGCGAGTTGTAGCGGATTTTCCCGCGGTCGACCGCCGCATCTTCGTCGTAATAGCGCAGCTCATAGACCCATGGCAATCCGAGTTGTTTCGCTGCGCGGGCTGCCGCCAGCCCATTGAGTGAAGGAGAGTGTGCGTGGATCAGGTCCACCCTTTGCTCCTGGACCAGCCTGGTAATTTCTTTCGTTAAAACCGCTACGCATGACATCTGTCTGAGGAGCGAGACACCTTGCAGTCTCTGCGAAATCTGCGGCGAGGGTGAAAATGTAGGCCAATGCAGCCGGAAATAATCGACGTCGTCGATCTTTTCATAGCGGGCCGCGAACTCTTCGTGCTTGGGTGAAGTTACGACTACCGGTTGCAACCCGAGACGCCTCTGGTGGCGAATGATGTAATCGCTGCGGTAGCTATATCCGCTCAGATAGGGCAGCGAGTGATCGAGGATGTGAAGCACCTTCATGATGGTAATTCGGCCTCCACCAGCGGTCGCCATCCACGAGTGACGCGTGGTCTGCAGGCGACCGATTCGACGAG
>Ga0081455_10006943_pt1 | contig 12038 bp, 13 predicted proteins | sample TabmetS3T2R1_FD_70207 | JGI IMG/M metagenome (GOLD analysis project Ga0081455, IMG submission 70207) | Tabebuia heterophylla rhizosphere microbial communities from the University of Puerto Rico - S3T2R1 | ecosystem: Host-associated > Plants > Roots > Rhizosphere ...
AACTGACAGAAGGGCGCTGGCGCATCTATTCCGACAACATCGCGATGGCGCGCTGGCTGCAGACGACTGTACAAGGCATGCTCAATGCCGAACTTTCCGACACAACGATCCCCTGTGCGGAGGCGACGTTTTCCAAGGCTGGAGATCCCCGCTACTTCTGGACTGAGCACATCAAGTCGCACGGCGAAGACATCTCGCTCACTTGGTTCGATATCGGCGAGCCGCTGCTCATCCACTCGCAGCCGAACCAGATCCCCAACCGGCGCTACGGCGTATGCACTGTATTGATACCAGCGCTCGGCACGCGCCTCGTCCGCAACGGCATTGAGGCCAAGGGGCAATCCTGGCCGCGCGAGCGCGAGGGGCGGCCCTTCTCGACATCGGCGTTGGCATTCTCGGAAAGCTGGACGGACGCGGTCTGAGGCGGAACGGAAGGAGTGGCAGACGTCTGCTATTGGCCCTTAGTGGACGCTCCAAAATTCGCGATTAATGTCCGCTAGACATCGAATTGTGGCGCGGCTTGCCAATTCCAGTGTGGAACCGAACCGCCACATATACTGTTGTTCCCGCATCACCGGCCGAGGACCTATTCCTACAGGCGTCGGTGGCTGAGAGACACTGCCGTGCTCCCGCCTGCAACGGAGGGGAGCCACCGTGGTCACCAAACGCGACGAGTATATCCGGCAACTTCATGAATGCAGCGCGCATGCTGCCAGTGCCGCTACGACCGAAATCAGCGCGATTTGGGAGACCATAGCGGGCAGTTATCGTTTCCTCATAGAACGCGAGGATCGGTTGGCACGCCAGCTCAAAGAGGATGGTATCCGCTTATATGATCCGCTGCTTTAGTCGGCCTGAAGGCGCCTACGAGTCCTTCAGCTACCGCCGCCAGCAGTGAATGCGACATGTGCCCCGATGAGCTATGCGCTCGGGTCTCACGTGCCGCCATCGCTGCTCACGCGTGCCGACGAGTAATTTAACAAGTGACGCGGAGAATTCAGTCACGCGTTGAAATGTCCGCTTTCCGAGGACAGACATGACTTTTTCACCCTTCTGTTCGGTAGACGACTCTGCGAATTAAGGTTTGTAAAAAGCAGCGCGGTAGCGCGCCATGGCGTCGTTTTACAACTGCCGCATTTCTTTCGGTGGATCGAAGGCGTACACTGCGCATTGTTGTAAATGCGACAACTGCCTGTTCGACACCCGCCCTACCGTACGCTGACATAGTTCTTTCAGACGCGCCTAGTTTTTAAAGACCAGACGATTTCCGACCGCTCCCGGGCCTTGGACACGGAAAAACGGGAAGAAGCGGCGAGCCAAACCGTGGCGCGCTGCGGGCTGGCTTATGTGAGGGCGCGTCAGGAGGACCACATGCTGGATATTTCGACGCAAGGCCATCGGGATAATCGGCTGCTTGCGGCGCTACCGAGCGAGATGCTCAACCTGATGGGACACGACCTGAGGCAAATCTCGCTCGCGCAGCATCATGCGATCTATGAGCCCGGTGCGCCGATAGACGAAATCTATTTCCCGCAGTCAGGGATGATCTCCCTGCTGGTGGTGGCCAAGGATGGCGGTGCCGTTGAGACGGCAACCATTGGCCGCGAAGGCGCGATCGGCCTGCATGCGGCGTTGGGAAAGCGGCTTTCATTCACACGGGCCACCATTCAAGTCGCCGGTAAGTTTTCAATTATTCGCGCCAGCGCTTTGGCGCATCTTGTGCAAGACCACGGGCCGCTGCGCGACATGATCACGCGCTATACCGAGGTTCTTTGGGCCGAGGCGCAGCAACTCGCGGCCTGCAATGCGGTTCATGACGCACCCGCGCGGCTCTGCCGCTGGCTGCTGCAAACGTCTGACCGTATTGGCAACCAGACGCTACCGCTGACACAAGAATTGATCGCCCAGATGTTGGGTGTCCGCCGGACAACCGTGACCCTTATGGCGCAGTCGTTACAGAGCCAGGGCGTAATCAAGTACATGCGCGGGCGTATCAGCATCCTCGACCGAGAAAAACTGGAGCACTGCGCGTGCGAGTGTTACGCGGTCCTGCAACAGGAAAAACTTCCACTCAAGATAGGAGTGAAACTCTAGGCAATAATGCCGCCATCAGCCGATGAAGCAGTCGTGCCTGATCAACCTCTGGCCGGGAAGGAGAAAATCCCGATGCCCATTTACTATTTTCATCTGCGCGACCAAGACGACATCACGGACATAGACGGCACTGACCTTGCCGATATCGGGGCGGCACGTGAGCACGCTAACACCGTAGCGCGCGAGCTGACATTCAAAACCTCGGGCATGCTGGGCGAAGATTGGTCGAAATGGTCCATGGTTGTGCATGACAGTGCCGGCCTAGAACTATTTTCCTTCGAGATGTCCGATGTAGGGAAAGGTAACGGCGGCAAGTGATGGGCGCGCCCTCGACATCATTTCGCATCGAATGCGCGCATGAACTAGGCGACGGTTAGCGCTTTGCATAAGTTCATTGGGCAGCCTTCATGAAGTCCTCGCATGTGAAACCATCGCGTAACCGGGTCAACCTTTCCGGTTCAGAAGTATCGCGGGGTTGGCGCAAACATCTAGGAAAGTCAAAAGATGAGATTGAAGCTGCGATTGGCAAGGTCGGCAATAATGCCGAAAGTGTAATGAAAGAGTTAGATGCGAACGGGGACAAAGATCGCCGAAGAGAACGCGCGTAAGCATTTTCGTTGCACGCTGTTCGAGTCTATAGCGAATTAAAGTCCAACAAGGTAATAATCGGCAAAAAGGAGTGGTCATGCCCTTGTTTTATTTCATCCTGAAAGACGGCTGCAGCACAATTCCCGACCGCGATGGCGTGGAACTTTCTGACGAGCACGCGGCTCGGAGCGAGGCAATATGTGTAGCGCGTGAATTGATGCGCAACCGCCAGCATCAGACGCGCCTGTGGCGTTTGCAAGTCTGCGATGCCTATTTGCGCCCCTGTTTTGAGCTATTGTTCGCTTCAATCGACGACAGCCGCGCGCACCTGCCAGTTGAATCCCGTGCTTACTTTGAATTGGTGTGCCACAATACCGCCGCCCTCCAGGACGCCATTCTCGATCTCAAAGGCACTTTGGCGCAACTGAGGGATACCCTGACCAAGGCGGACGAGGTCATGGCGAACGTGCACGCAAGGTAGCGGCCCGTTTTTGGGCATTATCAGCAACGGAAAAGATTGCGCAGGTCGCACGGGCGACAGCCAATGCGACTGTCTTTCAGCGGGTTTCGGCGCGTAGCGACATTGACATTGCACTACTGATGCTGAGTGAATTGCTGCGCAAGGATTCCCGCAATGCGGTAATGGAGTCGGAGCGGATTCTGAGCCGTATGAACAACAATCGCGATGCGCGAGAGCACGTCTACTAAATTGCGAGCCACCAAAGCACCTAAGCTTCGCATCCGAAGTAGGCTATGATGGCTCTGACCGCCAAGAACTCAGGATGCCGGTTCCACGTTCACGAAAGGGCGGGCCACCGTTTGGAGGAGTAAAGTTCCGTTCGGAAGAAGGCTGGACGTGCCATCTAACGATTGCGAGACGTTAGCCGCTGGCTTAATTTCGACCCAATCCCTCCAATCAAGTGGGGGCAGAAGTCGTGGTCGCTGATAACAAGTTCCCCATTGTTGGAATCGGTGCTTCGGCAGGCGGCCTTGAGGCACTTGAGGGCCTCTTCCGATCGATGCCGCCTGACACTGGACTCAGTTTCGCATTAGTCACCCATCTCGCGCGCGGACATGTTAGCTCACTAGTCGAAATACTCAGTCGCTACACGCCGATGCCGGTAAGAACAGCTCTGGACGGAGCTGTTATGAACCCCAACGAGCTGCACGTTTGCCCACCTGATCACATCATGACAATGGTGGACGGCAAACTTCGCTTGCGAGTTCGCGCCGACGAAGCACAACGCAAGCCGATCGACGTTTTTTTAAGCTCGCTCGCCGAAGAACATGGCGAAGCCTCAATCGGTATTCTTCTTTCGGGCGGAGGCAGCGACGGCACCCTTGGGATCAAAGCAATCAAAGAACGTGGCGGGCTCACACTGGCACAGGGTGGTGACGGAGCAGGTCCGCTGCAAACGGGCATGCCAGATACCGCAATTGCCGCCGGCGTCGTTGATCTTGTCCTATCGGTAGAAGAAATGGCTTCGCGGCTTGCCGACTATGCGCGGAATTTTGGAAAGATAGAAAGGCTGATCGACGACGAACATCGCAGCCAAGATGAGGTCAGGACGAAAAACGAAGGCTACCAGGCCATCTACAGCATTCTGCACAAACAGCTCGGCCATGACTTCAGCGGCTACAAAGAAAAGAGTTTTCAGCGGCGCGTGCGCCATCGGATGCAGGTGCTTCAGATTGGAAGCCTGAAACACTATGTCGCGAGGTTGCGTGCAGAGCCCGAGGAAGTCACGCTGCTGTTTCGCGACCTGCTCATAGGAGTAACTAATTTCTTTCGTGATCCGGGCGCGTTCGAGGTGCTCGAAAAAACCGTCATCCCGGCATTGTTTGAAGGCAGGGGCCGCAGCGATATGGTCCGAATTTGGGTGCCGGGGTGCGCGACCGGCGAAGAGGTTTATTCGCTCGCCATTCTATTGCGCGAGCACATGGACACCTTGCGTGTGGCGCCCAAAGTGCAGTTGTTTGCGACCGACATCGATGAAAATGCGCTGGTTGTGGCACGAACAGGGCGTTATCCCGAGCCGTTGTTGGAGAACGTCTCCAAACAAAGACTGAAGCGATTTTTCGCGGGGGATGATATAAGCTATTCGGTGAACAAAGACATCCGCGACTTGTGCATTTTCTCGGCACACAGTGTTATCAAGGATCCGCCTTTTTCGCGTATTGACCTGATCTCGTGCCGCAATTTGCTAATCTATTTTGGCACCGATTTTCAGGCGCGGGTGTTTCCAGTTTTCCACTTTGCTCTCAAGCCGAGCGGGTATCTCTTTCTAGGCACGGCAGAGAATGTTAGCCAGTTTACCGATCTGTTCGCGCCGATCGACAAGAAACAGCGCATTTTCCAGCGACGCGACCACGTGGTTTCACCGTTGCAATTTCCGGCTTTCAGTCCAGCCGGCAGGCACATTCCGACTTCCACCGATATGCGGCGCGAACATGGCGGCATGGCTAGTAACCTGCGACATACCGTCGAGGCGCGGATGCTCGAACGCTTCTCGCCGGCGCATGTGGTGATTAATCGCGAAGGCGATGTCTTGCATTATTCCGCCCATACCGGGAAATACTTGGAACCCGCACCTGGAATACCTAATAGACAATTGATTACGATGGCACGTCGCGGCTTGCGCCTTGATTTGCGCAATGCCCTACGCGAAGCGATGCATAGCCGGCGTGCCGCGGGTCGCGAGCGAATTTCCGTTGAGATGGATGACCGCGTGCAACTAATGAATTTGACGGTCGAGCCGCTTGGGGATCATCATCGAGACCCTCTATTTCTCGTTGTGTTTCAGGACCTCGGCGCGCCGATCACGACGACAGACCTGCCGCCACGGCCTGACAATGTCGAGGGCTCTAATCGACAAGTGGAGCAAGAACTGCGGGACACCCGCGACCGTCTGCAGGCCACGATTGAGGAGTACGAATCGGCGGTCGAGGAGCTCAAGTCCTCAAACGAAGAATTGCAGTCGATGAATGAGGAATTGCAATCGACAAATGAAGAGCTGGAAACCTCAAAGGAAGAATTGCAATCAGTCAATGAAGAATTGCAAACCGTAAATTCTGAGTTGAACGCCAAGGTGGATGAAGTCGATCGCGCCAATAGCGATCTACGCAACGTGTTCGAGTCAACCCAGATCGCAACTATCTTTCTCGACCATAATCTTGTGATCCGCAGTTTTACTCCGGCGGTAGCTGGCATCTTTAATCTGATTTCCGGCGATCGCGGCCGGCCCCTCACGGATATTGTCAGCCATCTTGCCGACACGGGCGACCTGAAGCGCGATATCGTATCCGTCTTGGAGAACGGGAACCCGATCGATCGACGGGTCCATCGCAAGGACGACACTGCGCACTTTCTGATGCGAATCTTGCCTTATCGTGGACGCAACAACGTGATCGACGGCGTGCTCGTCACCTTTGTCAACGTCACGAATATAGTCAAGGCAGAGGCCCAGCAACGCACCTTGGTGGAGGAATTGAACCATCGTGTGCGCAACATGCTCACTGTGATTGGCGCAATCGCCAATCAGACTTTGTCCAAAAGCGAGACGCCTGAACTTTTCACTGAGGCCTTTCTCGGCCGCATTCAATCCATGGCCAAATCCTACGAGCTTGTATCGCGCGAGCAGTGGGGTGAGGTGTTATTGGAAGACATGCTTTTGACCGTGCTAAGTTCCTATGCGGCGGAACGAAGCGATAGGGTCAAGATGGGGGGACCGGAGATTGCATTCGCACCCCCGCAAGCGCTGGCTTTGGGACTTATCTTTCATGAACTCGTGACGAATGCGGTGAAATACGGCGCGTTGGCTAAAGCCAAGGGACGCGTAAGCGTCACTTGGGGCGTCGAAAAAAGCCGATTGATCATCACATGGCTCGAGCGTGACGGGGCCAGGGTCGAGAATCCAAGTCGAAAGGGATTTGGAACTGATTTGATTGAACGAGAGTTGAAATCAGCGTTGGGCGGAAGAGTGACCTTTGATTACGCCCCAGAGGGAATTGAAGTGCAGCTATCTATTCCATATGACGCAAAACATGTCTCCGGAGTCGGTCGGCCTGGCAAGTGACGATCTACCGCATAACAGCATTCTGCTCGTTGAAGATGAGCCATTGCTGGCCATGGACGTCGAGTCAAGCCTGGCGGCGGCGGGTTACCGCGTTGTCGGTCCCGCTGCAACGGCTGCCGAGGCCTTACGCCTGATCCGCGAGGAAAATCCGGATCTGGCGGTGCTTGATTTGAACCTGGGCAAAGAGATGAGTTATTCGGTACCGGATTTGCTGGCCGATCGACGGATCCCATTCGTCATATTGAGCGGTCACTCCCGCGGAATGGTGCCAGCACGGCATAAAAAGCGCCCCTTTCTGCAAAAGCCTTATGTGGTTGCGATCTTGTTGCGAACCATTCGTGAGACGTTGAACGGGAGTAAAGCTCAGTCGTTGCCCGGGTAGCTACGAAAAGTTGATCTTCGCCACCGTAAATTTGCCGGGTGTAGTTGATGGATCGAACAAGCGAACTCGAACACTTGCGAATGGCCGACGCTAATATCGCGGCGGCGCGCGATCGCATCGAGCGTCAAATCAGCATAGTCACGCGCCTGACGGAAGGTGGTCACGAGGTAACGACCGCTCAGGCAATTCTGCAAACCATGATGAATACTCTGGAAGCGATGGAGGAGCATCGACGGGCTATCGAAAAAGAGATTGCTCGCAGTACCGATTGGTCAGTAACGCACCAAAAAGACTAGGACAGAATATTACTAAGCGGGCAATGGGCATCTTGGGCGAGGAGCGGTCGAAATGGACCATGGCTGTGCATCATGGCGATGAACTATTTTCATTCGGCATGTCCACTGATTGGTTGGGCCGACCATGATTGGCCGCCTTCCCCCAGTAAGATCGTGCGATCGCAGGCTTTGCACTGATATCGGCGCTCGACCCCCGCATGGCGTGAAATCACTTCGACAAGCCACATAGGGACCGCACACGACGGACACATCGGGTGCTTTGGGAAATCCCTACCTACAAAGCGGTCAAGGCGCTCGGAAAGTCCGTAGCTTTCCGCGAGTTTGAGCCAACTCTTTTCAATCGCGAGGAACTCATCGCGTTCTGCTATCGTGCTGGCTTGTAGAGCGCGCTGTCTCGCTTCAACCGCGCTTTCGTAGCATTGCCTTGCCTTTGGGTTACCAGGTTTAAGCACGACGTGGCTGACCTATGCAGCTTTCCCGACCGCAGTTTCGAATCGCTCGCAGTTGGGACACTGGAAAGTGCGCAGTTCGTAGCCGGGGCGCTCGGGCTCTATTCCAACTAGTACCGTCCCTGTTCCGCATCCGGAGCAGTTTGGTCGCACAATGGAATCTGAATACGGCGTAGCGGATGCGAAGATGGCTCTCATGCGGCTTGCCCGTCTATTTGGATAACCTCGGCAGTCGACGACGACTAACGGAATTTGACCGTTACTGTTTCGCCATAGGCGCACATCGAGCATTCATAGGTTCGCTCTTCATAGTCGACGCGATCTGTTGGTTCGATGCGCGACAGAAACAACTGCAATCCGCAACCCGGACAACGTCGTCTGGCAATTGGCGGCAACGGGGACGGATCTGGACGATTTGGCTGTGGCATAGCGCTGTCCCAATGTTACAGGCGGGAGCGCAACTCATCTCTCAGCCACCGACGCCTGCGATAAGCCGCTGTCGATGATGTTGCGATTGGAAGTCCGACCAAAGAACGAGTCAATCCGCGAAGGTCTAAAGCACAGGTCAACCCGCCAAAGTCATAAGGCACGCCATCGCTGTAAATTGAGCAAATGTTCGCTAGCGGACATAGTCCGATAAACTGTACAGACGCAATGTCCGTTTGGTCACAAGCAGACGTGTGCAGCGCACAAGCTGACGTCCGCTTGGGCCAATAGCGGACATCTCGTTCGAATTAACTGACGAGGCTGAGTTTGGTGTCCACCTTCATTGATGCCGGCAATGCAGGACCCGGCCATGCCACACGGTCTTCCTTGATCTCATTGAAAAACCACGCGTGAAAACCGCGTGCCAGCATCCATTCGATCCGATCACCGCGCCAAAAAATTCGCTTCTTTTCAATGTCTCGGTCCTTCATAGTCAAGACGTAATCCCGAGCACGCTTTAAGTCAGCCGCACATATCGGCAGGGCCCGCATTTCCTTGAACCAACGCCCAACATTGGGGTGATCTTGTGCCGAGAATTGAACCTCCATCGCTCTCGCACTCGCGATATGTGGAAACAGCGCAATGTCAGCGATTGATAAAGGTCCGCTCACGAACTGACGTGCGGCAAGCTCCTTGTTGAGGGCGTCGTAGACGACGCGAAGGTCGGCACGCGCTGCCTCGAGCAGGCCATCGGGTATCTTGTCCGCCCGTTCAGCCCATTTCCAATACGAGATGTCGACGAGAATTGGATCCACGAACGTGTCAGCCACGCGCTCCCAAGCACGCGCATGGACCCGCGCGGCAGGGTCGTCGGGATACACACATTTTGCCGGGTAGCGATAATCCAAATAGTCGACAATGTCGGCGGAATTCACGACAACAATGTCGTCATCAACCAACGCTGGCACTTCAACACGTCCATTAACGGCCTTAAGCGCTTCGTGGTTCGACCTGAGTAGTCCGTCAACGGCCTCGTAAGCCAGCTCCTTGTGCTCCAAGGTCATCCGCACTTTGCGCGCGAATGGACTGAATGCACTGTCATAGAGTTTTATCATGACATGACATCCTCGCCTTGGGCGCCTGACGCGCACCGCGACAATTTTTTAGAATAGCACGCTGGGCGTATGACGGAGCGAAAACGCACGATGTCCGCTTTGGGTCATAAGCTTATTCAATCACCTCGTCTGGGCGAGCGAGCAGCGCTGGCGGCACTGGGATGCCGAGCGCTTTGGCGGTAATCAGGTTGATCACTATTTCGAACTTGGTCGGCTGTTCGACCGGCAATTCGGCCGGCTTTGCCCCGCGCAGAATCTTGTCAACGTAGTCAGCGGCGCACCGAGATAGATCGGGGAAGCTTGGTCCATAGGCGATCAGACCCGGCAAGGACCACAGCAAGACTTAGAGGCTAGCACGTTACGACAGGTATGTCCGTTTTGGATCAAAAGCAGACATATGCGGTGCAATTGATGTCCGACCAAGGCCAATAACGGGCACTCAGTCTACCGTGAAATGGTCCTTCCGAGGCGCCTCGAGCTTGGTCATCTTTTCCTTCTTGATCGCAACGCTCTTCGTCTTCTTCTTGTCGGTCGTGGCCGACCTCTTCTTGGCCTTGCTGGCGAGCTGTACGTAGTGCGTCGGCGGCTCGACCTTCCGCGCCATGAAGCGGTTAACGCGCTCGGTCCATAGCGCGATGAACTGGCCGCTAGTCAGCGCCTCAACTCCACCCCTGAACGTGTTTTTGAGGTCCCGCGGAACATTGCCCCAGATGGCCTTGCGCGCCCATTTAGCGCCCTTCTCCTGACCCTCAGTAGTCAGGTACATGTTCTTCCATGCCAGCTGCTGTGGCGCGTCGTAATGAAACGCGCAGCCTTCATAGCCTTGCTGGTGGATGCAGTAGAGTTCTGCCGCCGTGGCCCTACGACCGACGTCCTTTTCAAACTGCGCGGCCTCAGTCGCAAACTTTCTGGCCGCCGCGACCGAGCAGTCGTGGATGTCGTAGATGGCGCCTTGCCAATATTTGGCAAACTCCGAGTTGGAAAGCTGGAACAAGCACTTGTACGAACCGGTCTTTGCCTTCGGATTGTAGCCAGACTCGATCCTGGCAAATGCGTTCATCATTTGAATGTCGACATCGAACAGCTTTGCCGCCTGCTCGATCTCGGCGCGTATATTGTCAGTGTGCGGGCTGCTGGCGGAACTGATGCCGTTTGGCAACGGTACCGGCGTCCAATCCGTCGGCAAATTGGCGTACATGATGTAGCCCTTCGATGCCGGTTGATCGGACTCATCCGGCAATCGGACATTCGGGTCGAGTGCCGCCACTTGTACCGTAGGCTTTGGCTCGAGTTTGGTTTCCACCGTGGGCGGCGGAGGCTCGACCGCATCCTCTGCCATAACAGGAGCCGTCAGTTGCATAGTAGGCTTTGGCTCGGCCTCGATTTCCACCGTAGGCGGCCGACGCTCGACAAAACTCTCGGCCACAACAGGAGCCTCGGCAACGACAGGAGGCTCCGCCACAACAGGAGCGTCGGCTACAATGGTGTCTTCGCTCTCCCATTCGCGAGTGCCAATGTCGAGCGCAAGACCGGCCATGCCAATCAGAACAATTGGCAGATAGCCATATTTAACGATCCATTGCGTCAGCAAACCGCCCCGTCCCATGTCCGCTTCGAAAGTTTTCCCCATTCTCGTCTTCACAGGCAAGAAAAATGTGGTGAATCAAAGTCATATGCCTGACGTTTCGCTGGTTCTACCTTACCAGCGGGATGTTTTAGCTGTGTTCGATAGCCGCAATCTTGTTTTGTACCTTTTAGTCGGAAGCGGGATGAGCACACTGAGGGCGGCAAGTGCGGCGACCTTCATTCTCTCCTCCTAGGTACACCCCATGGTCCTGCTACATTTTCTGATGAGTCGTCCGTCGGCGCGCGGTATTCAGATCACATTTTCAAATTTACCGTAAGGAAGAAACCTTAATGCCGAGCGGCGCATGTCCGCTTGGGTCATCAAAGGACCAATAACGAACGCAATCTTATCTGCGGGGGCGCTGTAAAGTGGCGGACAGCTCTCTCTTATTGGCTTTCATGATGCGGCGCTCCGCTTCGCATGCGCTCATCTGATTGGCTGCGAGGCAGTTCTCATAGTCGGCAACGGAGCGTTCGTAGTTGCGACGCGCGTCCTGGCCCGACCCCTCCGTCGCGCAAGCGGAGAGCACGCCTGCAACTGCTACAATCACGGCGGTCACTGGAAAACGAATTCTCACCGCTGGTCTCCTAGACCAATTACAGGCTCATCATTTCACTTTTTCGCGGAAACCGCCAAGCGACATTCACCGCGTGCGGGAACGTGCCAGCTAAAAATTAAAGTCTCACAACGGATAGACGACCTCACGGGCAAGTGTCTGGCAGGCGATTTTACCCTACACTAATGTGCTGGTGGTGGAGTGGCGGCCTGAGTCATTCCTTACCTCCGCTGTCGATGAGGCGTGTATCGTCGCGGCGGGGCCTTCGGGAATCGGCGATGGACACTAATTTTCGCGAAGGAATTGCAGCTTCGGCCTCGTCCGCGTACAGCGACCGCTTGTTGATGGGCTCGCCGCTGCGCCGGCGCGGAGTGTGCCTCGTGACCAGCGCAGCGGCGATCGTCGTGCTGGCGTTCGCGACGATAGTCC
>Ga0081455_10006944_pt1 | contig 12038 bp, 8 predicted proteins | sample TabmetS3T2R1_FD_70207 | JGI IMG/M metagenome (GOLD analysis project Ga0081455, IMG submission 70207) | Tabebuia heterophylla rhizosphere microbial communities from the University of Puerto Rico - S3T2R1 | ecosystem: Host-associated > Plants > Roots > Rhizosphere ...
CACCGCGGCTTTGATTTTCCCAGTCATCTCATCCACATCGATAATCGATTTGCCGGCAAGATGTCCGCAGCGTTTCGGAAACTCCTGGTCTTCAATGTGACACCCGGCCAGACCCGCTTTCTCCAGTTCGCGAATGGTGCGTGCGACATTCTCCGCGCCACCAAAGCCGGTGTCTGCATCGACGATTACCGGAATCTTCACCGCATTCGCAGCAAACCCAGCAAGCGTGACCACTTCCGTCATCGACAGCAACCCGATGTCCGGAACGCCGGCAGTCGCGTTCGCCATTCCCGCGCCGCTGATGTAGACCGCGTCAAAGCCGGCATGCTCCACCTGCCGCGCCATCGACGCGTTCGGCACGCCGGGCAGCAGGATGCAGCCTTGTTGGATTAATTCACGCAATCGCGCCGGTTTGCTTTTCATTGCCATGTCGAGCGAAGTTGCGGCACTCAGTTGCTATTTCTGCGGCATTTCTAACGCCTTCATCAGTTCATCAACGTTGGCGGCTGCGTCCAGCTTCCATGCCAGATCCACGATCTTCTCCGCGCGTTTTTGACCAATCGCCGGCTCGACCAGCGCAAAGAACTTATTTTCGACCTCTGAATCCTTCAGCGGATTCTTCGCGTGTCCTGTTGGATAATCCACGCGCTTTGTCAGCCGTTTTCCGTCGACCAGATCGACGTGGACGATATTGGCGACTGCCTCAGGATACATGCCGCTCAGCTCGCCATGGCGCGTGACTTTTACGTTCTCCAGAAATTTCCAGACCGCATTGTCCGTGAAACGTTCGGGAGCGAATTGCTTTTCGGTGATTTCTCCATCGATCAACGCAATAGCCGTGATGTACGGCAGACTGTGATCAGCTGTTTCACGTGTTTCAGGTTTCCATTTCTCCGGCTCGCTGCCGATGATGTCGACCGAAGCATCGTGACTTTCGATGGTCATCGATTTTATCTTCGCAAAATCGCCAACCTCTTTTCGCAACGCGAGGGCGGCTTCAACGGCGCTCTGGCTATGATATTCTGCCGGCCAATACTTGATGCTCGTGTTCAAAATCATTTCCGGCGCGCCCTTAAATTTATCGCCCACGTTTCCTAACGAAACGCCAAGTTCCTTCTCAAAGCCCATTTGTCCCTCGAAGATTGGCGCTGGGCCGGTCATGCCTGCGCGTGCAAGAAGCGCGGAGTAAACGCCGCGCCTGGCAGCGTCCGCGAATGCCACGCCTTTCCAATGTGATAACTCGCCCACCCGCGCCTGCCTCATGGCTGCACACGCAACACCGGCAATGTTCACAGCGTGGCGGGTCTTTTCTGCATCAAGCTTCATCAAGCGGGCGCATGCAAGCGCCGTGGAGAACGCACCGTAAGTCACATGGTCCCAGCCGCGCGCGCGAATACTGGCTGCGTCGCAAAAGCGGCATTGGACTTCATAGGCAAGCGCAATCGCGGCGATCAATTCCCGCCCATTTGCGGCTACGCTTTCCGCCACGGCCAGCGCAGCGGCAATATTATCGCTCGGATGCGCCGGTTCCTTTGAAAGATAAGTGTCGTTGTAGTCGAAATAGCGAATGCAACAACCGTTTGCGAATGCGCTCCAGTCGGGCGGCCCCTTGTGATTCGTGCCGATGATTGTCGCTCCATGTTTGGCCGAAAAATCGGAAGCGACTTTTCGCGCGATCGCGCACGGTTCTTCATTCCATGCGCCCAGTGCGCAGCCCAGCGAGTCGATGACGCGCCGCTTTACTTCGTGCACGACTTCCTTGGAAAGATCTTCAAAGCGAAATGAGGAGGAGTAATTGGCGAGTTGATGAGCAAGTGTTGTCTTCATGGAAAAGTTGCAATTTTAATCTGCCGATGAAAACCACGTCGGCAAGGACATGATCGACGATTAACACCGGGCTTGAGCGCGGTGCTCCGTAGTTACAAAGATGGAGAGCCGTTTCACCGGCTTCCAAAATGTTCCAAAGCCGTTAAAACGGCCAGATCTGGTGACTCGTGCGATACACTGGCCTGAAGGCCGGTGTTAGTAACAGGCTTCTAAAATCGATCATGCGTGTTGATTCGCGCGCTCCGTGGTTAAACTGTTGGCTAGATGAACAAGGTTTATCCGAATGCAAAAGCCGCGCTAGAAGACCTGCTACACGACAACATGACGATCGCCGCAGGTGGGTTCGGATTGTGCGGCATTCCCGAAAATCTCATCGCCGCGCTGCATACTAGCGGTGTCAAAGGCCTGACGATTGTCGGGAACAACGCCGGCGTCGACAATTTCGGAATGGGGATTCTTCTCCCGACGCGCCAGGTGAAAAAAGTGATGGCGTCGTACGTCGGCGAGAACAAAGAGTTTGAGCGACAAGTGCTGGCGGGCGAATTGGAACTCGAGCTGATTCCGCAAGGGACACTTGCGGAACGATTGCGAGCCGGTGGCGCCGGAATTCCGGGATTTTACACGCGGACGGGTTTCGGCACCAAACTTACCGAAGGCAAAGAGACAAAGAACTTCAACGGTACTGATTATGTGCTCGAGCCCGGGATCACGGCCGAGCTTTCCATCGTCAAAGCATGGAAGGGCGATAAATCCGGGAACCTCATTTACCGAAAGACATCACGGAATTTTAATCCGATGATCGCCACCTGTGGCAAAGTTTGCGTGGCTGAAGTCGAACAGCTCGTTGAGATCGGTGAGCTCGATCCCGACCAAATCCACACCCCCGGCATTTTCGTTAGCCGGATCATTCAGGGCGCAAACTACGAGAAGCGGATCGAGTTCCGCACGGTTCAAGGCGCCGACCCAAATAAGAAAACTTCTTCCCCTGTTCGCGATTTGATGGCGAAACGTGCCGCGCAGGAATTGCGCGACGGCTACTATGTCAATTTGGGTATCGGCATTCCGACGCTAGTGGCCAATTACATCCCGAAAGGAATGAACGTCACGCTGCAATCCGAGAACGGTTTGTTAGGCATCGGACCGTTTCCCCAGCCCGGCGAAGAAGATCCCGATCTGATTAACGCCGGTAAGCAAACGATTACCACGATGCCGGGCTCAGCGTTCTTTTCCAGCGCTGACTCGTTCGGCCAGATTCGCGGCGGACATATGGATCTCGCCATTCTCGGCGCGTTTGAAGTAACCGACAGCGGTGACATTGCAAACTGGATGATTCCCGGAAAGATGATCAAGGGGCCGGGCGGCGCGATGGATCTGGTCGCAGGCGTGAAGCGCGTTGTTGCGGTGCTGGAGCACACGTCCAAAGACGGCAGCCCAAAGATCTTGAAGAAATGCACGTTGCCGATCACTGGACTTGGAGTGGTGAATCTAATCATCACTGATTTGTGCGTGTTCGAAGTGAAACCCGGCGGTGGTCTCGTCCTGACCGAGATCCATTCCGAAGCAACCGTGGACGAGATCCGTGCCAAGACCGGCGTGCCGTTTGAAGTAAAGCTTAAGAGTTAGGCCTTAGTCGCTCATTACATCTCGAAATAGAGATGATGGTGCGTTGCGCAGCCCGGATTGAACCGATGCTCGCAATGCGGACACGCGGAGGCGCTATTAGAGATATTCGCGAATGGTCAACTGCGTTCCACAGTTGCCGCACATTACGGCCTGTTCGCCAGCTTCCTCTTTCGCCCAAACCTCAGCTGCATGTCCAGCTAACTCGGAATGACATTGAAGGCACGCGAACCAGTTGCCGCAGCATTTGGACTTAATCGCGACGATATCGCATTCGGCATGATAATGGGCGCATCGCGTTTGCGGATCGATATCTACTCCACGGACAGTTGCGCCGTAAATTTTCAATACAGGTTGTTAAACTTTCTCTCGCGGACACATCAAGACCAATGCTGATGCAATAACGAAACACGCAATCATGACCGCGAATCCGCCGTCAAACGAGCCGGTGCGTTGACTGATGTCGCCGACGATTTTGGGACCGAAATATCCGCCGATACTAGCAGTGCAATTAATGAATCCAACCGCCGCTGCGGCTGCTGAACTGGACAAGAATGCAGAAGGGAACGCCCAAAATGCTGGAAGGTACGAGATTGTGCCGAACACAACCAAGGTGAACAGCGTGATCAGCAGCGCGTTCGACTGCGGAAGGACGAACCACAGACCGAGCGCCAGGGCAGCAGTCAATTGTGGAATTGCAAAATGCCAACGACGCTCGCCAGAGCGATCCGAACTCCATCCGAGCAACAGCATCCCAACCAAACCGGCGATAAACGGAATGGAACCGATCCACCCCACCCGCTCAACACTCCAGCCGGTCAACCGCTGGAGCATTGTTGGCATCCAAAACCAAATGGCGTAGCCGCCAGTGTAAGTAAAAAACAAACCGCCTGTGAGCATTAAGACCGCTGGATGCCGCAGCGCCTGCCAGACTGTGACGTGCTCAACCTGCGCCTTGGCGCGCCGCTCTTCGGAGAGCCGCGATGTCAACCAGTCGCGTTCATCCGCGCGCAGCCATTGAACCTCGTTAGGTCGATCCGGCAACACGAAGAACGTTGCGATTCCCAGTAGAACCGCCGGGATTCCTTCGAGCAAAAAAAGCCACCGCCATCCCGCGATTCCAAGCCAATGAACACCCAGGATCTTTGCTGCAATCGGTCCGCCGATGATAAACCCGATTGGAATAGCGGACATAAAGCGCGCAACGGCTTTGGCCCGGTCTTGATAGATGAACCAGTGAGAGAGGTAAACGATTACACCAGGAAAAAATCCCGCCTCCGCCGCGCCGAGCAGAAACCGCGCGCCGTAAAGTTGATGAGCGGTTTGAACGAACCCAGTCAGAGCGGTAAGCGCCCCCCAGGTTATCAGAGTTAACGTCAGCGATCGCCGCGCACTCCAACGTTCGACCAACAACGCCCCCGGAATTTGCAGCGCGAAGTAACCAATAAAAAAAATCCCGCTCGCAGTGCCGAACACCGAATCGGTCAGACCGAGATCTCCTTTCATGCCGAGCGCCGCGTAAGCGATGTTCGTGCGGTCTAGATAATTCGCGACGTAAAGAAGGAATAGGAACGGCAGCAATCGCCACGCAACCCGAGTCCGCGCACTTTCCCCCGTTCCTATTCGCGTAGAGTCCATAAACGCGCGGCAGCATAACGCCGTCCCTGCCGCTAACAATTTGAATTCCCATTGCGGCTCGGAGATTGTTACCGGCGATGAAGACGAACTGCTCGCAAAGCTCCAGCGCATCGCCGTTGAGCGTAGCGTCCAGCTAGGCATTGCCTGTGATGGAATGAAGCTGACTCTGTGACGCCGAAGACGGAGTATGACTGGCGTTTTGCTGGAAAAGGAAAGCAACCTGTCACCTGCGTGATCAGGTTATTGTGGCAACGAGCTTGCCAAGGAAGTGTTCCACTTCTGAGGGGTCTTTGAGCGAATATTTCGCCGCAGTCGGCCTGGGCTCTTCACTTACGAGAATACCTACGCCCTGCTGTTCGAGTGCGCGAAATGCGTCCTCGTCGGTTCGATCATCTCCAATGTAAATCGGCCGAACCTTTCGCTGCTTCAAACCGAGACCTTCCAATAACCACAGCGCAGCTTTGCCTTTGTTCCAATCGATGCAGGGCAAAAGTTCGTAAACTTTTTTGCCCTCCATTCTGCGCAATTCTCTATATCGCGCGACGACTTCGCTTACGGCAGCCTCCACCTTTGGAAGGTCGTTCTCATTTACGTTTCGATAATGGACAGCGACGGAGAAACGCTTTCTTTCCACAAGCGCGCCCGGAACGCTGGCAAGTTTCTCTAGGAGCTCTTTCTCCGCTGCGTCCAGTGTCGGCAGGAAATCTGTTGCCTCTTTTCGTTGCAGGTTGCGCGGTCCGGCGATATCAAAGCCGTGGCTGCCAGCATAAACGATCCCGTCGACATCAACGCGGTCCCGAACGTCTTCGAGCCCCCGGCCGCTGAGAACAGCCACAGGTCCTTTCGCCACGAGCATGCGGAGGATTGCACGTGTCGACTCTGCAAGAACCGCTTGATCAGGTCGGGCGACGATCGGTGTGAGTGTTCCGTCGTAGTCCAGAAAGATCACAAGACTGCAGTCGCCGCCTCCGACGATTTCTTGGACGTGATCCAGTGCTGAAGGAAGCATACTTTAACGAAAGGAGTTAAAAGAGTTACAATGTTAAAAGGTTACAAACATAAGGGAGCCGTGCTTCCCTTGTAACACTGTAACTTCTTAACTTTTCAACCACTTTTAAAATGAATCGTCTGATCGTTGTTTCCAATCGATTGCCATTTGCCCTGGATTCGACCAGCGAAGATCTCTGGACAATCACCCCCGCGACCGGAGGGCTTGTCTCTGCGGTAGAACCGGTGCTACGCGAACGCGGTGGCACTTGGATTGGCTGGCCGGGAGTCGCCGGGAAGATCCCGAAAGGGCCCCTCGCCGAAGCTACATGTGATGCCGGCTACAAGGTCGTGCCGGTTACTCTCAGTAAAACCGAGCGCGACGAATTTTACTACGGTTACTCCAACGAAGTGATCTGGCCGTTGTTTCACGATCTGCAAAACTTCTGCAGTTTCGATCCTACGTATTGGGAAGCTTACAAGGCAGTAAACGAACGTTACGCAGATGCGATTGCGGACTGCTCGCAAGCTGACGACTTCATCTGGGTGCATGATTATCACCTGATGTACGTGGCGCAGGCGTTGCGGGAGCGCGATCTGCGCGCTGCCTTGACGTTCTTCCTGCACATCCCTTTCCCGCCATATGACATTTTCGCAAAGCTTCCACAGCAGCAGCGATTACTGCGCGCTCTGCTTCAATTCGATCTGATTGGATTTCAGACCCGGCGCGACCTTCGCAACTTTCTCGGGTGCGTGCGGCGCGTGATGTCAGACGCACGCGTTGTTCCTCGTCGTGAACTGGAAGTAGTTCGTTTCGAAAAACGCGAGATTCGGCTGGGGCATTTCCCGATTGGGATCGATTTCGACTCTTTCGAAAAAGGGGCGATGTCCGACGAGGTCGCGAACAGATCCCAGAAGTTGCGGGCTGATTTTCGGGAGCGCCAGCTGATCCTCGGTGTGGACCGGCTCGATTACAGCAAGGGAATTCCTGAACGATTGCGCGCATTCCGCAACGCGCTGGAACGTTATCCGGAACTGCGCGGACGTGTCGTGCTCATTCAAGTTGTGGTGCCGAGCCGGGTGGAGATTCCCAGATATCACGAATTCAAGCAACGCATCGACCGCCTCGTCGGCGACATCAATGGCCGTTTCTCCACCAGTAATTGGTTGCCGGTGCAATATCATTTTCGCGGCTTCGATCGTGAAGATCTGATCGCGTACTACCGGAGTTGCGACATTGCCTTCGTCACTCCGCTCAAGGATGGAATGAATCTGGTGGCGAAGGAATATTGTGCGTGTCGGATTGATGAAGATGGCGTGCTCATCCTTAGCCAGTTTGCCGGAGCGGCGGAGCAACTAAAAAGCGGTGCGCTGTTGGTTAATCCCTACGATGTCGAGGAAGTCGCCGATGCAATTTTGAAAGCATTCCGACTGAGCGATGTTGAGCGCACCGCCCGCATGAAGCGCATGAGACGCGTGGTGCGTGACGAGAATGTTTTCTGGTGGGTCGACTCGTTTTTGAAAGCCGGAGCGAAACTTGCGGTCCAAGCGTCGCAGGGCCGCAAAAAGCGGCACGTCAGTGTCGCGCGGTAGCACGGTCTCAGAACCAACCGCGAACCCTCTCACTTTCGGTGTTGCACAAGCCTTGGCTGTGAGGGGCTATTTGAGCAAGGCCATGAGCATGAGAGAGAGTAGGAGTAAGAGCAGGAATCCAAATGGCGATCATCGATAATCTCCAAAAGATTTCCGATACGGTTTGGGAATTGCCTGTCACTTATAAAGATCGGATGGGCGTGCCGGCCCGGATCATTGCAACGGAGAAACTGGTTCGCGAGATGGACGAAGCGGTTTACCAGCAAATCAGCAACGTCGCCACATTGCCCGGAATCGTCCGTCATGCGCTCTGTATGCCCGACGGTCACAGCGGCTACGGCTTCCCCATCGGCGGCGTGGCAGCAATGGACGTGCAACAGGGCGGTGTCATTTCGCCTGGTGGCATCGGGTTCGACATCAACTGCGGCATGCGTCTGCTTATCACCAATCTCACGCTCGACGATGTGCGACCGCATCTGCGCCAGATTGTTGACCACCTTTACGAGCGTGTTCCTGCGGGCGTCGGAAGTCATGGCTTTCTCAAATTGTCGCGCCAGGATTTTCGCGATCTTGTCGAACGCGGCGCACGCTGGTGCGTTGAGCGCGATTACGGGTGGGAGGACGACCTTGAAGTGACCGAGGAGAACGGCTGCATCTCCGGCGCTGATGCATCAAAAATCAGCGAACGAGCAATCGATCGAGGATGTAACCAGGTCGGTACCCTGGGCAGTGGCAATCATTATCTGGAAGTGCAGGTCGCGCGGCCGGAGGACGTGCGCGATAAACAATTCGCTGAAAAATTTGGAATCACCATCCCGAACCAGGTCGTGGTGATGTTTCACTGCGGCAGTCGCGGTTTTGGCCACCAAGTCGCCACCGATTATCTCCAGAAATTTCTGAAGGTGATGGAATCGAAATACGAAATCAAAATTTTGGATCGCGAACTTGCGTGTGCGCCGTTCGAATCGCCGGAAGGCCGCGATTATTTCGCAGCCATGAAATGCGGACTGAACATGTCGTTCGCTAACCGCCAGGTGATTCTCCACCGGATCCGTGAAGCTTTTTCCAAGGTGTTTGGTCGCAGCGCCGAGGATCTCGGGATGCAGATGATTTACGATGTGGCGCATAACACAGCAAAGCTGGAAAAGCATATCGTCGACGGAAAAGAGAAAACGTTGCTTGTTCACCGTAAAGGCGCGACCCGGGCCTTTGGCCCAGGACACCACGAAGTGGCCACGCGTTACCGGGACATTGGTCAGCCGGTGATCATCGGCGGCTCGATGGAAACCGGCTCGTATCTGCTCGTGGGCACAGCATCCGGTGCAGGAACGTTCTTTAGCACCGCACATGGAAGCGGCCGCACCATGAGCCGCACCAAGGCGCGCAAACAATGGCAGGGTAAACAACTCCAGCGCGAGCTGGAGGCCCGCGGCATTTATGTCCGCAGCACATCGTGGGCTGGCCTCGCCGAGGAAGCCGGGCCCGCTTACAAGAATATCGATGAAGTGATCGCCGCAACAGAGCTGGCAGGAATTAGCAAGCCCGTCGTGAGATTCACTCCCATTGGGAACGTAAAGGGATGATTTCTTCCATGACTCCGCGCACTCCCATCACTCTCATCACCGGTCCTCTGGGCAGCGGCAAAACGACATTGCTGCGGCACATCCTTGCCACGCATCCTGCCAAAATCGCGATTGTGATGAATGAATTTGGCGAGATCGCGATCGACACGAAAGTGATTGAAGGCAAAAACGTGCGCATCTCGGAACTGAGCGGCGGCTGCGTTTGCTGCTCATTGCTCGGCGAGTTTGAGGCCGCGGTAACCGAGATCATCGAGAAAGTTGGGCCCGAAACCATCGTGGTCGAAACCACCGGCCTCGCCGAACCCGAAGCGCTGGTGTTCGACATCCAGGAGGCACTCCCTCAGTGCCGGCTGGACGGCGTCGTTTCGGTAATTGACGCGGACATGCTAGTTCGGTTCCCCGAGCTGGGTCACACGACCCGTCTGCAGATCGAGGGCGCAGACATTTTGCTTTTGAACAAGATCGATCTGGTGGGCGCCGCGCACAGAGAGCCCCTTCAAAAAAAATTGCGCAATATCAATCCAACGGCGGCAATCGTTACCACCGAGCGTTGTCGAATCGATCCGGAACTCTTGTTCGGTCTTCGACAGGTGCGGGCGGGCAAGATCGCGCTGCCGCAGCATGCACATCGGCCTGAGTTTGATTCGTTCACGTTCAGGTCGGGTCACACCTTTTTCCGCGATTGCTTCGAACGGTTCGCGGACGGACTGCCCGGGAACGTGATTCGGGCGAAGGGCTTCATCCGCTTTCCTGACGGCGCGCAGCTTTTCAATTTTGTGGCCGGCCGCTGGGAGTTGGAAGCATTTGAAGCGGATCGAACAGAGTTGGTTTTTATCGGGAGAAAAATCGCTCAGGAGAAGTCTGGGATTCTCACCGCGCTCGATGAATGCGCCGCAAAAAACGAGGACGGGTTGGCGTGATCCGTTGAATGCTTACATCGTTACATCGGACTTCCGGTTTAACGATTCAACGATGTAACGAATTACCGGGCGAAGCCCATGCCCTACAACTACCTCGAAGATATCGGAACTGCCGACATTGCGTTTGAAGCGACGGGGCGCGATCTGCGGGAATTGTTCATAGCGGCTGCCGACGCGACGACGAACGTGATGGTTGATAATCTCGACGCTATCGAGTCCCGTGAGACGCGACAAATCGAACTCGCGAGCGACAGCATTGAAATGCTGCTCTTCGATTTTTTGCAGGAGCTTATTTATTTTAAAGACGCCAGCCGCCTCTTATTGCGGGCCCGCTCAGTGCAAATCACGCAGAAGGAGGAAGGATATTTTTTGAAAGCGTCAGTCGCGGGCGAACAATTGGATGCGACACGTCATCACCAACGCGCGGACGTAAAAGCGGTCACGCTTCATGGCTTTTTTGTCGAGAAAGACGACGGGGGCTGGAGGACCAGGGTGCTTTTGGATATTTGATTGTAGGGATTCCGGACCGTGGTGTCCCAAAGTGTGTGAAAGCGTCGCTTAAACACTGCACGCGTTTGACGGAATTCCGGGGAGCGCACGCTTGGAGCGTGCTGGCGAATGCATTCTGCATTCGCGAACTTTTTGGACCAAGCCCCACCATGCCTAACGAGTCGCCTATCAGGGCGGATTCGACGGTCTGTAGAAGTTCGTTTCGGCAGAATGCCGAAACCAGCACGCTGCAAGCGTGCGCTCCCCGGAATTAAAGAGCCCAACCAGCGGATATCACTTCGGTTCCAGCGCGACGTAACCGCTGCGGCCCTGGCTATAGACGCGGATTAAAATCTTCTCGTTAGGTTTCAACTTCTTGCTGACGGCGACAAGGTCCTTCGCGTTCCTAATTCGCTGTTTGTTCACTTCCTGAATGACGTCCCCTTCACGCAGGCTAGCTTTTCCTGCGGACGAATCCGCATCAATTTCTGCGATCACCGCCCCTTGAACCTCCCTGGGAAGATTCAACGCACTGCGAATGTCATCGGTGATATCCGCCACCGCGACGCCGCCAAATACAGTTGTTTTTTCGGGCTGCGCACTCTCTTCAGGAGACGCTTCAGGGCCGCCTTCCGCAGTCACGCCTGCAGGCATCTCAGCAAGCTGAACGTCAAATATCTTCGTTTGGCCTTCGCGGTTCACCTGGACCTGCGCCTTACTGCCGGGCGCCATCGAGCCAATCATTAAACGCAGCTCGCGCGCGTCGCTTATTTTCTTTTCGTTCACCGTGGTGATCACATCGCCAGTCTTCATTCCCGCTTTTTCCGAAGGAGTTTTCGGTGCGACTTCACCTACCAACGCGCCGGTCGACTCCCCTTTGAGCTTCATCGCTTCGGCCAACTCAGGGGTAAGCGTTTGCACGGATGCGCCGATGTAGCCGCGTACAACACGACCCTTTTCGCGCAGACTCTGCATCACATCGCGCGCAAGATTCGCGGGAATGGCGAAGCCCACTCCCTGGTTACCTCCGCTCCTGCTAAAAATGGCCGTATTGATGCCCAGCAACTGGCCCTTGATATCGACGAGCGCGCCGCCCGAGTTACCCATGTTAATCGCGGCGTCGGTCTGAATGAAATTTTCATAATCAACAATGCCCACCCCGCCGCGACCGGTGGCGCTGATGATTCCCATGGTAACGGTTTGCCGGAGGCCAAATGGATTGCCCACGGCTAGCACGATGTCACCCGCGCGCGCTTTATCGCTGTCGGCAAAGGTGATGGCAGGCAGATTTTTCTCGTCGATCTTGAGCAAGGCCACGTCGGTGCCTGGATCAGTACCGACTTTTTTCGCCTTGTACTTACGCAGCTCCGTGCCGAGTCCG
>Ga0081455_10006945_pt1 | contig 12037 bp, 11 predicted proteins | sample TabmetS3T2R1_FD_70207 | JGI IMG/M metagenome (GOLD analysis project Ga0081455, IMG submission 70207) | Tabebuia heterophylla rhizosphere microbial communities from the University of Puerto Rico - S3T2R1 | ecosystem: Host-associated > Plants > Roots > Rhizosphere ...
GCATGAGTCGACCGGTCTCGGCTACGCCACCACGATTCACAGTGCCCAAGGGGTCTCCGCCGACACGATGCACGGTCTGGTGACCGGGCAGGAGTCCCGGCAGCAGCTGTACACGATGCTCACCCGCGGCCGGCACGCCAACCACCTCTACCTTCAGGTGGTCGGCGACGGCGACCCGCACAACCTCATCCGGCCCGATACCATCTCACCGCGTACGCCGACCGAGACGCTGCAGCAGATCATCGCCCGCGATGAAGCGCCGGTCTCCGCCAGCACCGTGCTGCGGGAGCTCAACGACCCAGCGGCCCGGCTCTTCCAGGCGGTCCAGCGCTACATCGACGCCCTCCACGTCGCAGCCGAACAGCTCCTCGGACCCCAAACCGTGGCAGAGCTCGACCAAGCCGACCAATACCTCCCCGGACTCACCACCGAACCCGCCTGGCCAACCCTGCGAGCTCATCTGCTCGCCCTCGCCGCCGAAACCGGTGAACATCCGCTCCGCCACCTGGTGACGGCCGCCGACGGACGCGATCTCCGAACCGCAGACGATATGGCGGCCGTCCTCGACTGGCGTCTCACAGCGCTGGCGTCAACCGATCCGGGTCCGCTGCCCTGGCTCCCAGGCATTCCATCAACGCTGCATGACCATCCCGTCTGGGTGGCCTACCTGGCCAAGCGATCCCAACTAGTCGTAGACCTCGCCGGCCGGGTGCAAGACCACGCCTGCCAAGGTGCCGCCGAGCCGGTCTGGGCACCACCGGGAAGCCACCCGAGCACCGCCCTCATCGGTGAAATCGCTGTATGGCGCGCCGCCAACGGCGTCAATCCCCACGACCCGCGACCAACCGGAGGAACCCAACTCGAAACGCTCCCGGCCCTCTGGAAACAACGTATCGACCGGGACATTGCGCGTGCCAACCAACCAGCAGATGAAAAGGCCGACGACCGACAGAAACGACATACCGCACTTAGTCGCAGCTACGACGACCGGCAGCGCCCCTACCGGACCCCCGAACGGCGTCCGAGCGGGCCGTCCGCGCCCAGCCGATAGCACACCTCAATCGCCAGATCGCGACGCTCGGAACACGAGGTTCCACTTCACGCGGCGACAGCGTGACACGCAGCACACTGCCGAAAACGGCTCGTCTCTCAGATCAAGGACCGGGCTCCGCCCGGCCGCCGCTTCGCGTGTCCTTGCTACGCTGCGGGCCGGTCGCGGCTGGATGCGCGTGGAACTCGAGCATCATGTCGTCGGCATGCCGCTGACCAAGGACACGACACACGTCGTTAGTCAAGAGTTCCGAGCATCGCTGGAACTGGATCTTGCGTTTTGCCAGTCGATCCATGCTTCCTCGGCCTACTCCCTGAATACGCTGGTCACCGGCTGCAAGACCCAGAACCACGCGCATTTGCCGTAAATCTTCTCGTGAAGTTGCGTCCAAGATCGGGCTTGCATGCGACTTCCCAATTGATTCGCAGCCATGTTCTAATCAGACATGGAGCTGAGGGAAGGGGAACTGCGGCTGACACCCGAGGCCGATCGCCAGACAGTCGATCCGCCGATCGAGGTGGAGGTAGCCTCCTGGTCATACGGCGGCCAGCTCGACTGGTGGGTCAAGGAGCGGCAAACCCGGGACGCTGTGCGACTCTCGTCGGTCATCAGCATGGGAGTGCTGCGCAGCCGCGCTCAACAGCGTCACTACACCGCCGGACGTTCATCCGACCGAAAATGAGTGCCCGAAGACCGATCGAGGTGCAGCTGGCGAAGGCCCAAGACAGCGTGCCGCCGAAGTCGGCGCTCGTTGGGGGAACCATTTGGGAGTTGAAGTACGACGGATACCGAGCCCCGCTCCGGGTAACCGCCGAGGGCGCCGAGCTGTGGTCCCGGAATGGATCGAATCTCAGCAGCCACTTCCCCGACCTCGCCGCCGCCGCCGAGGCGCAGCTAGCGGCCGGGGTCGTCCTGGACGGCGAGGCTGTGGTGTGGCTGGACGGCCGGCTCAACTTCGACCAGCTGCAACGCCGGATGGTGTCCCACCCAGCCGCAGCCGCCAAGCTGGCCCGGGAGCACCCGGCCTCCTACGTCGCCTTCGACCTGCTGACCCTTGACGGACAGGATCTCCGGCCTCACACGTGGCGTGACCGGCGGGCCGCCCTCGAGGACCTGGCCGCCACCTGGCGGCCGCCGCTGCAGCTATCCCCCTATACCGACGACTACGACACCGCCCTCGAATGGCTGGTCGACTACCGGGTGGCCGGGGTCGAAGGCCTGGTCGCCAAGGGCGCCGGCTCCCCCTACCGTCCCGGCAGCCGAGACTGGATCAAAGTGAGGTCCCGGGAGAACCTCGACGTGATCGTCGGGGCGGTCATCGGGTCCACCAGCCGGCCCGAGGCCGTGGTCGCCGGCCGCTACACCGACACCGGGGAACTGGTCATCGTCGGACGCACCACTGCCCTGTCGACCCGGCAGGCCAAGCAGCTGGCCACCGTCCTGGCCCCGGCCGCCGCCGGTGAGCATCCATGGCCTCCCCGCATCGGCTCCGGACATTTCGGCGGCAGCTCGGTCGACATCACCCGTGTCCAGCCGGACGTCGTCGTCGAAGTGGCCGCCGACAGCGCCCTCCAAGCCGGCCGGCACCGGCACGCGCTGCGCCTCCTGCGGCTCTGCCCCGACCTGGCGCCCGACGACATCGACACGTTCGCCGGGTGACCGTCGCGAGGCGACGGGGACGGCTGACGACTCAGCCGTGCACCGGACTCCGCTAACCGGCCCGCTCCCGTCCGATCTCCACCCACCGCTCCAACGCCTCTAGGTCGGCACCGGCGTAATCATTCAAACGCGCAGCGGTTGAGCCGCGACAGCATCGCACGGCTCGCTGCGGATCATCCTCGTGCGCCGCGGGTACGCCGAAGAACGCCAGGATGCCGTCGCCCAGTACCTGGCTCACCGATCTTCGTAACGTCACCGATGAGCTCGGCTCACTCCTCGGGATCCATGGTCTCGGCGAGGCCGGTCGAGCCAACGACATCTGCGAACAGCGTCGTTACTGGCCGGCGTTCACCAGCCGTTCGTCTTGAGGCACTCCGGCCGTACCTCAGGCCCAGGCTGATACGTCACGCGGTGAACGCAGTCGCCGACGCCCTCGCGCGCGAGGGCTTGACTTGACCGGTCACTCGAAGCAGCACAATGTCGAGTGTCGGGCTCACCTTTGTTATCCACGATCTCTCCCAACGGTGACGACGTCGACTGGCCCGAAGGCTCCATCGGGTCAGGGCTGCTGACCAACAGGCCCAGGAGGGATGACGCTCGACCTCGCGGGGTCCTCAGGGCAGTGGCCGTAGGCCCGCGCGCAGTACGGCAGTATCGATACGAGTTTGGAGCGGGACTGACAGGCTCTGCCAGAGCCGCTTATGCGCATCGCCCGGTGAAGGACCGGGCGCCCAGTGCGCCTGCAAGAACGGCAAAGGCGAGAAGACGGCGTGGCGGAGGTCGTGGAGTCCCGCGGCCTCCAGTTGCTTCCGCAGCTCCGAAAACGTCGGAGCCGCCGCCTCCCCAGTTACGCCGTTGCGCGCAAGCAGCGGTGTGACCCCGCCGACGAGCTTCTGTAGTGCCGGGTAGGTGTGCGCGCTGTTGAGACGAGCGAAGTTGAAGAGCCACACCGCACAGCAGTGCGTTTTCGGACGTCGCCGATTTCGGCCAGACAGCGGTCCATCTCGCTGAGTGTGGGGTAGGTTCTCCAACGCCCAGGAGCTGGCTACGACGGCGACGTCGTTGGGCACAAGTTCGCCGAAGGACCGCATGTCGCCGACCCGCATCGTCACCCTGTCGGAGAGATGTTCGGCAGCGAGCGCGCTACGCCCAGCGCGAATCATTTCCTCGGAGAGATCGACCGCGACGATCCGCGCGTCTGGGCGATGCTCCGCAAGAACCGCCGCTACACGGCCAGTCGCCGCCCCCAAGTCGATCACCTCGCCGCCCTCAGGCAACAGGCCGCTGATGGCCGACGCGCATACCTCATACACCGAACGCATCGGCCCTCCGGGCTGGCCGCCAGCGTGATACTCGGCCACCAGCTGCTCGACCTCCATGACTTGGTGATCCACCGGCATGGCCACGCGCGGGCGTTGCTCCCGTGTGAAGCGGTCACGCACCGCAAGGCCGCCAAGGAAGACATAACCGCGAAGCTTCACGAGCGAAACCTATTCGAACTACCGCCGCGACTTCGGCGGAAGGTCAGCGTTGCGGCATTAGACAGGGGGCCGATGGCGCTCCTGCAGCGCTCACCGAAGCGCTGACAGCCTCCCAACTTAGCCGGACGACTATTAGCTGAGCGGATGGCCAATCTGCCACCCGCGATGCTGTGCTGGAAAGCAACCCGGATAGTCGCCGCCCGACCATCCAACTACTGGGAGCAAGGCAGCAGCGCAATCAGCGCGCGACTCGGTGTGCCGATAGCGCAGGTTCGCTGCAGCCTGATCACACTCGTTAAAGAATGGAATACCGACCCTCGGCGAGCCGCACGACAACCGCTCCAGGCCATCGGCGATGTTAAGCGCCGCATAGCAGCGGCAATCGAAGGTCCGGCTGGACAGCCAAGGACGACTCCCGCCCGCGGCCTCGACGAGCGTCTCCACCAAAACCCACAGCCAGCGGGCAGCATGCGGAGGACCAAGCCCGGCGGGAAGGCGTGTACCTCCATCAAGCCGGACCGGAACACCGCGAACCCGAGCACGGTAGTTAGGTCAGCTCGTCAGCTGCGGACCCTACGAGCCACCAGAGACTACCCACATCGGTACCGGGCACGCGCCGTGCACAGCTGGTCGCAGCCCTGGTCGCACGCTTAGTAGCAGGCCACCGAAGATGATCTTCACCTTCATATGCGATATGTATTCAGTCCTCCACAGACAACAACTCCCCTTCGCTCTCTCGACTCGAGATGAGCCGAGAGTCCGGCCGAAGAGGGTCAATATTCGGCCGACGCTTCGGGATCAGATTTCAGCCGTCGCTGACAGCGGCCGCCGTCAATGCGTGCAGCGCATTGCGGACCCCGGTCCGCACACCTGCCGGGGATGATCGTGCCTTTCACTGACTTGGCGCATCAGTCCAGCCAGCGACTTCGACAAGGCTCTCAGAGGCTCAGCAGTGCCTCGACCTGCCCTGAGTTGGACGCCTCGGCGAAGGTGGTACGGAACCGCTCGGGTCGGTGCCATCGGACCTTCTGATTCATTTCCGCGCACTGGTCAACACAGCATCGAGGTCGAGTCGGAGTGCATCGCCATCGAGGAAGGCTTGCCAGGCGGTCGTGACGTCCCGCTCGAGCGCCGCACGCGCGTCGTCGCCGATCTCCCCGACCGGCCCGGCCAGCGGTGTGCTGTGCACGTACTGCCACAGGAATTCGCTCGGCGGCGGAAGCATGACGCGCAGCGGCTTGGACTGCACCGAGACCGATCGCAGACCTGAGCCTTCCGCCAGGTCACGCAGTTCCTGATGCTTGTGCAGCGAGAAGACGTGTCGCACGAATGCGGCCACCTCGGGCTTCACGTGACGGGCGAGGGCCTGCGCCAAGATCTCGAAGACCGGGGGGGTCGGACCGGCAGTCGCGATCGCGACACGTCCGCCGGCGGCGAGCACGCGCTGGATCTCGCGCATGGCCGCAGATCGGTCCGGCACGAACTGCAGGCCCAGCGAGCACGTCACGACATCGAACGAAGCGTCCGAGCACGGGATGGACTCCGCGCTGGACTCGTGCCACTCGATCGAGGTCGGGGACGCGGACCGGGCTACCGCGAGCATGCCCGGGTTGACGTCCAACCCCGCCACGTTGCCTTCCGGGCCGACGAGCTCCGACGCACGCCGCGTCACAACTCCCGTGCCGCACGCGACGTCCAGCACCCGCTCACCGCTGCTCAGCCCAGCCACCTCGAGAAGAGCGGTAGCCCAGGCCGTGCCAATGGTCGGGACGAAATACCGCTCGTAGTTCTTCGGAGGCTCACCGGCATAGTTCATGAAGCCCACCGCGGGCGTCGAGTCTGTTTTCATCGTTCGCTCCTTCCGTTCATTGCGAGATAGCGCCAGTCTGTAAGTGCACACGCACGATCAGGAATGACCGCTAAACCCAGATGGATGACCGAAATGGCAGGGGGTGCCACCCGTGACCGAAGTCGCCGGGCACCTGGAGGCGCTCGATCAGGCCCTCGAGCGGCTCCGTCTCGAAGGCGCCATCTTCATGCGATGCGAGTTCTCGGAGAGCTGGACTTTCGAGGGAGGGGGCGGGCCGAACTTCGCCGCGATGATGCACCCGGGGGCGGAGCGTCTCGTGCTGTTCCACGTCATCGCCTCAGGGCGGTGCTGGGTGGCGCTCCCGGGCGGCGAGCGCCACTGGGCGAGCGCCGGCGAGGTGATCGTCCTACCGTACGGCGACGAGTTCACGATGGGCGGCGTCGAGGCGACGACACCGGTGCACATCGCCAGCATCGTCCCACCGCCGCCGTGGATTGCGATGCCGGTCGTCCGCTATGGCGGTGGCGGGGAGCGTACGGACGTGGTGTGCGGATGCCTCTATTCAGAGGATGCCCTGTTCGACCCGGGCCGCGCCGCGTTTCCCCCGGCGTTCGTGGTTCGGCCCGCGGACGGGCCCGCGAGGAGCTGGTTCGACGCGAGCATCGCCTACGCACTGGAAGAGTCGTCAGGTAACGCACCGTCTCGCAGATCGACAAAGCTCCCCGAGTTGCTCATCACCGAGGCACTCCGGATGCATCTCGCGACGGCCCCCGCCGCCGAGCGCGGCTGGATCGTTGGGTTGCACGATCCTCTGCTCGGAACCGCGATGGCCGCGATCCACGCGGCTCCGGAACGACGATGGACCGTTGACGACCTTGCTGCCCAGGCCGGGGTGTCACGCTCGCGGCTCGACGCTCGCTTCCGGGAGGTTCTCGGGCGTTCGCCAATCCGCTATCTCAACGACTGGCGCATGCACATGGCGCAGGACCTGCTGGCCACCACGGACCTCACGGTCGCGGCGATCGCCCGCAGAGTGGGATACGACGCGGAAGAGGCGTTCAGCCGAGCATTCAAACGCGCGCACGGGCGGTCCCCAGCCTTGTGGCGCACGGCTAGGGCGGGCAGGTCCGCAAATTAGCGATGTGCTGGACCTTCGTCCTAGTCATCTGGAGAACCCCTGTCAATGGCCAGCGAACCCCTCTAGCGTTCCCGGTCTTCGACGTGCGCCTTTGCGCCGCAAATGTTGCGTCTCGTCATATCTGCCGGCAGCTCGGACGCGCTCCGACCTAACGTGCCGAAGCAACCGACACCGGACAGCGTGACCCACTGACAAGAGCTTTCGAAATGCTCCGCGTCGCGCAATGTGGGCGCCTTCAACGCTGCGTGTGGAAACACAGCTCGGTGGCCAGGTCCTGGTTAGCTGTCAGGGATTTCGTGGGGTGGCGCATCGTCGGCGAAGAGCTGGAGCCGGCCGAGGAGGAGGCGATCAAGGAAGCAGCACGGGAGTGCTGAGGGCGAGAGCCTACGCAGCATCGCGATGGACTGGAATGAGCGAGGCGTCTTGACCGTCGGCGGAGGCACGTGCCAAGGCTCCATGATCAGGTGCGTGCTGATGTCCCCGCAGCTTGCGAAGCTTAAGAGCATCGCGCCAAGATCTCCGACGAGGCCATGTGGCCACGGATCATCGACCGCGATCGACTGGTGGGGCTACTAGGGGACGAAAGCCGGCGACCCGCGAACGACGGCGGGCCGAGCGTCCAGCCCTCGCTGGCTTGCTCGACTGCGGGTCTCGCTGTTGACGTCTGGTCATCGACGCAGCCTCTACGGTGCCGATCAGCTCACGATCGAGCGCGCGATTGGCTCGATGGTGCTAGATGTCGAACCATCGCGCGCGACGAAATGCTCCGAATTCGGCCTTCTCAGCGGTGTACTCAGCGCCTGGACCCAGTAGTGGCGCTGTGGGCCCTCCTTCGGCTCGGAATTGCACGTCGACTCGGCCCACCTGACCGTTACCCATTTCCACAAAGCAGAGGCCGGCGCCGTCGTACGGTCTGGCGGTGCCGCCCCGAAGGCTGGTAGCGATCTCGTCTGCGACGGTCCGGGCGGCCGATTCGGCGAAGACACCGGCCTTAGGGATCCCGGTTTCGGCGCAGTCACCGAGCGCGTAGACACCAGGAAACGGAGTGGCAAGGGTAAGCGGATCCACCTTGACCCACCCGTTCTCAGTCAGGCCGGCCTCCATCAGCACGTCGGGCACCTTGTGCACCGGGATGCCGATGAACAAGTCGTACGGCTCCTCATGGTCTTTGAAATGGGCCACCTTGCTCGCGGGGTCAATGCCATAGACGCGACGGCGCTTGGTGTATTCGATGTCGCGCGCAGCCATCGTTTGCTCCACCGCCTCGGACGCCTCCGCCGACACCGGGATGGGTGCGGGCTGGGGACTGACTACATGCAACTGAGTCGCGTCGCGGATGCCCCGCTCAACCAGGTAGTCGTGTAATAGCAAGATCCCTTCGTACGGCGCCGGCGGACACTTGAACGGAATTGACAAGACCGCCAGCATCACCCTGCCGCCTCCGAACGAGGGCAGCTGGTCTCGCAGCCGTTCAGCGCCGTCGATCGAGTAGTACTCGAAGCCGCCCTCCATGAACCCAGGCGTGGCGGCCCGGTCATAGTCGGCACCCAGCGCCACGACCAGGAAGTCCGCATCGTAGGTCGCTAAATCAGTGGTCACCCGGCGGTGTCGCGGGTCGATGGAGAGGACAGTCTCCTGCCGGAACGCAACCCCCGGTTTCGCCAGATGCCGATACGGCAGCCGCACCTCATCACGTGTTTGATGACGGAAGACGATGTCCAGCTTGGAGAAGCCGAGAGTGAATGCGTCGCTCTGGTCGATGAGGGTCACCTCAACGTCGTTAGATAGCCGCTCGGCAAGCAAGGTACTCAGCTCCAACCCACCGAATCCCGCGCCGAGGATGACCACCTGGTGCTTCATCTGCTCAGCATGCTGCAATTTGGTCCCGACCGCCCATACCCAGGGCTGAGAGGCCGAACGAACCTTAATGTCATTCGCCGCTGGCACGCGCCACTTCGGCGATATGGTCCGCCGCCTCGTCGACGTCCGCTTGGCTGGTCCAGCGGCCGAGGGTAAGGCGTAGGGCGCCCAGCGCGCGGTCGGCGCTGCAGCCCATGGCGAGCAGAACCGGCGACGGCTCCGTGGTCCCGGTGTGACAGGCCGATCCGGTGGACGCCGCGACCTGCGGGCAGCTGGCGAGAAGATCATCGCCGCGGACTCCACCGATCGTCACATTGAGGGTGTTCGGCAGCCGTTGGGTTAGGTGGCCATTGAGTTGCACGCGGCCGGGCAGCTGATCAACGAGGCGTTGGAACAGGCGGTCGCGCAGCCCACGAAGCCGGTTGCCCTCGTCGACCAGCTCCGAACCTGCGATGCGTGCGGCCGCGCCGAACGCTACCGCCCACGCAGTGTTCTCGGTGCCCGCGCGAAGGCCGTGCTCCTGACCGCCCCCACGAACCAGCGGCTCGAGGCGTACGCCGGGGCGGACATAAAGCGCACCAATGCCTTTCGGTGCGTACATTTTGTGCCCCACTACGGTGACTAGGTCGACGTCCAGTTCGGCGACGTCGACCGGAATTTTGCCGACGGCCTGTGCCGCATCAGTGTGCAGCAGCGCGCCGTGCTCATGGGCGATGGCGGCGAGCTCGGCGATCGGCTGCAGCACGCCGGTCTCGTTATTGGCGTACATGATCGACACCAGGCCCGTCGGCTGGGTCAGCGCTTTGCGCAGATCATCCGGGGCTACTCGCCCATACGCGTCGACAGGGAGATAAGTGGTCTTAATGCCGTGCTGGCGGCTGAGGGTCTCACACGCACCGAGGACAGCAGGATGTTCGGTGACCTGACTGATCATGTGCGTGCTGTCGCTGGCTAAGACGCTCCCTTGAATGGCGAGAGCGTCGGCTTCGGAACCACTGCCGGTGATGATGACGCTGTCCGGCTGGGCGCCGATCAAATGGGCCACCTCTGCACGCGCCTCCGCCAAAGCGGCGCGCGGCTCTGCGGAGTAGCGGTGACCGCTAGAGGGGTTGCCGAAGTAATCGGTCAGATACGGCAACGCTGCCTCGACCACTCGTGGATCCACCGGCGTGGTCGCGTTGTAGTCGAGATAGATCGGCCCATCGACGAGGGCGGGATGGCTAGCAGTCATAGGTCGTTCGGCCGGCGGCCGGCCGGAATGGTCAGGTGTGCGAGGATCGTAACTCCAGCATCGGCTTAAGTGCGAGAGCGGCTCCCACGACGAACACCACAGTCGCTAGGTAGATGAGCCCGAGGTGGCCGAGGGTGTCGAGGTGGTACGGGTAGTGCGCGGGTAGCGCCACGGCTAGCCCGAGCACCGGCGTGGCGATCGCGGTCACGTACGCCCAGAGCTCGCCGCGCCGCACCCCGTACCAGGCGAGTGCGGCGGTCGCTAAGCCGGTGGCCGCTATGAATCCTGACACCGCGATGTGCAGATGCGCGATGTAGTGGTAGAGCGGGAGACTGAACTCGCGGATCTCGGTGCGGTCCACACCGACCTGGCCCGGACCAATGCCGAGCTCGAGAAAGGCACCGGTGAAGTTGCGGACAAAGAAGATGACCGCATAGCCGATAAATGCCAGGCCGGCGAGTGCCATGAGAGTGGAGCCATAGCGCAACATGCGCGGCGTCGCGGCGATGTTCTGGCGTCGCTGGGTGATGGTTGCCATTGGGGTCTTCCTTTCGAATGGATGAGGAATAGTTGCCGGCTCAGTGGCCGGATTTGACCGCGAGCACGCTGATGCTGCGCACCCCGTATGTGACGCTGGCGTTGCGGGCTTGGGTGGACAGGAACTCATACGGGTTGACCCGGGTCGTCTTGATCGTCAGGCCGCCCTGGAAGGCCCGCACCGGGCCGTAGCGGTCGACGACCTGCTGGCGCACCCAGGTCGTGAAGTAGGGGGTGGCGGGCGTCGGGGCGGTCTGCGCCGGCGGATGCACCGCGTTCTCGGCCGGGATCGCCTCCTGGATGAACTGGCGGTACTCGGCATCGGTGATCTTGCCCTGCTCGCGCATCTTCGCCAGCACCGTGTCGCGGCGTTCGCGGGCGGCCTGGGGGTGGGCGACCGGGTCGTAGCCGGTCGGGTTCTGGACGATGCCGGCCAGCAGCGCCGATTCCCACGGATGCAGCTCCTTGGCGCACGGTCGCTCGGGCGTCTCGCCGCAGCCGGGATGGTCGGCGGCGAAGTACGTGCGCGCGGCGGCCTCGATGCCGTAGGCGCCGTTGCCGAAGTAGATCGTGTTCAGGTAGTCGCGGAGGATCCGCTCCTTGGAGTACTTGCGCGTGAGGTGGTATGCGAGCGCCGCCTCGCGAAGCTTCTGGAAGACGGTCCGGTCGTCCTGGGCGGCGAGCGCGTTCTTGACGTACTGCTGCGTGATCGTCGAGCCGCCCTGCACCACCTTCTTCTGGACGACGTCCTGGTAGAGGGCGCGCGCGATGCCGCGCAGGTCGACGCCGTCGTTGGTGTAGAAGCGGCGGTCCTCGATCGCGATGACCGCGTGCTTCATCACCGGCGCGATCTCGTCCTCGCGCAGGAAGATCCGCTTCTCGTTGCCGTTCAGGACGCCGATCTTCTGCCCGTTGAGGTCGTAGATGACCGAGTTGCGGGGGGTGGCGGTCTCCGGCAGCAGCTTGGGCACGTCGGAGGCGACGGCCATCATCATCCCGAACACGGTCGAGACGCCGGCGAGCAGCCCGAGCCCGACGAGCAGCGCGAACAGCCGCAGCTTGCGGATCCGGACGCGGCGCCTCGGCGGCTTGGGCGCGCGCTGCTTGCGCTTGGCGTGTGGACGCAGCGCAATGACATTGGCGCCGTTTCCGGCGCCGTTCGGGGCGCCGGAGGACGGATCGGCTGTGCGTTCGCGTTCGCTCATACGGTGGGTGGGGACCCGCCCCGAGCTTCCACGCCCGAAAGGCCGTCGCACCCCTGTTATCGGCA
>Ga0081455_10006946_pt1 | contig 12036 bp, 7 predicted proteins | sample TabmetS3T2R1_FD_70207 | JGI IMG/M metagenome (GOLD analysis project Ga0081455, IMG submission 70207) | Tabebuia heterophylla rhizosphere microbial communities from the University of Puerto Rico - S3T2R1 | ecosystem: Host-associated > Plants > Roots > Rhizosphere ...
CAATCGATCTTCGGCGCCAGGCGCACGAAAAATTCGGCGCCGCCGTCATCCGCGCAACTGGTTGATTGCTCCGCGCCGGAAAGCAGACCCTCGACCACGAGCTGGGGCGACGTATCCTTGTAGTACAGGGTTGCTGGACCGCCGGAATCACCCTTGCAGGTGCGCGCGCCGCTGGCGATGAGGTTGATGGTTTGCGGATTGATGACAGCCAGTGCTCCGGAGCCGGCGCGTAGCGTGCCGTAACCTGTGCCGTCGTTCGCGTTTGCGCCATAGCCGTAGAACTCGAGCCGCGATGGCAGGGGCGCGGCATTGATGACGGCATAGTCCGCGGGTCCTACATCCACGAACGCAAACTTGCTCTTCATGAGAGCGAGATCACTCGTATGGTCCTGCGAACCTTGCGTGTAATTGGGGTGCACCCAAACGTCGTAGTTGATCCATACTTCGCAGAGCGGTACTCCGAATTCGATCTTCGCAGTACCTCCGCCGAGGCAATGGTGTTCCGTGCTGCTGCCGACTTTCCTCTTGTACGACACGCTCACCGCCTTGGTTTGGTATGTGCCACCGGCAATGTCCCAAAAGCAGTGGGCGGCAGTCAGTATGGTGAACCGGTTCAGAAGAATGCCGGTGCATATCGAGTCGTTCTGGAAATGGAGCAGGACGACTCCGACGCGAGTTACGCTCGTGCCTCCTCGGATCTCGCTGCTCAGGTCTCCCACGTCCGTTTGATCCACCGGATCCTCGGGATTCCCGATGCAACCAGTGAACGCCAGCAGCAGGGCGACGAAACACCCAGCTGCGAGGGAGCTCCGATTTTCGACCGACCAGTGCTTGGGTATGAACATGGACGTAGCCTCCTGAGTGCGAAGGCCGTTGGCCTCGGCGTGAAGCACGACCTAGCAAGTTAGGATCCAGCGCTAGATCTCGAACCCGTCCGCCTGCTGCGGTAACGCCGCTCGAGCCGGCAGTGCCAGTATTGGCTCGGATCGATGCCGAATCTGGCACGCTCGTGCCAGCGGTGGCATCGAGCAGTGATTGGCTCTCCGGTGGTGTCGTGATCGCGCCGGCGCTACGCGGCGGCAGGCTTCTGGTACACCACCATCACGCCCGAGTCCGTGGCCATGAAGTAGCCGAAGAGCCCGTACAGGAGAGTCTGCGGCGACCACAGCTTCCAGCTGTCAGCGCGCTTCGGACCGAAGGCGACATCCATGGTGTTGTCGAAGCACTCGAGATAGTGGCGCACGAAACGCAGGTTCACGAACGGCACGGGCGTGTTGACGTACTCGGTCGGGTAGTACTCCACGAGCTTCCAACCCAAGCGCTCGCCCAGCGACTTCAACGTGGTGCTCGACAGAATGTGCCGGTGATAGGGCTGATGCAGCGCGTGGATCCACCACTCGGTCTGCTTGAGATCGATGGCTTCGGCGTTTGGCGTACCGATCGCGAACACGCAGCCCGGATTCGCTAGGCCATCGAACGTCTCCAGCAACTCCCACGGTGAAGCCACGTGCTCGATCACGTCCTGACTCACGATGCAGTCGTAACGCTGCGCGAGTAGCTCCGGTTTGTGAAACTCGGGCGAATATTGATCGTAGCCTTCGGCGTGCGTGTACCCGACCGAGCGCAGATACTTGATGAACGCGCCACTGCCGCAGCCGTAGTCGAGGATGGCAGAATCCTTGGTGATGCCAGCACGCGTCAAACGCTTGGCCATGTTGCCGTACACCGCGCGCTGGGTCCAATCCAGTTCGGTGCTGCCGTGAAACGGATAACCGCGATAATAGAAGTCGAGATCGACTTCTTCCTCCGCGTGGATGCTCTTGCACTTCGGACAACGCCAGACGACGAACCGCTCGCCGACGAAGCGCCGCACGTTGGAATGCGGGAACGCGCGCTCCACTTCACCGCTCACATCGGCGACACAGATGTTGCAGTGGTGCATGCCCAGCTTTGCAGCGGGCATCTCGATGTCGGTAGCAGCGCCGCTGGCGGCGGCGCTATGTTCGCGGATGGCTTCCATCATGAACGGGGCTTTCAGGTGTTCGAGGTAGGTCGTGGGAAAGTTCGGCAAGTCGCTGACGCCGATGTCGTGCGGAGGCAAGCGATCGCTGGGCAAAAAGCGCGTTCCGAACACGATGTCCCAGATCAACACGTGCCCGCTGTAGTTGGTGTTGCTCTCCGCGATCGACTTCGAATGGTGCCAGCGGTGCAGCTCCGCCATGCTGAACACCCAGTTGAGCGGCCCGAGTTTCACGCCCACGTTGGCGTGCTGAAACGTGCCGTGCATGCCCGCGAACAACACGGTCAGCGCCAGCGCATCCGGCGGACAGCCGAACAACACGAGTGGCGTGAGCCCGCCCAACACCAGCATCGCCATGTCGATCGGATGAAAGCGCGCCGCGTTCAGCCAGTACAAGCGCGGCGCGGCATGGTGCACCGCATGCAACGCCCACAGCGGCGCGTACGTGTGCTGCAAGCGATGCGCCCAGTAGCCGCCGAACTCGCTGATCACCAGCGCCAGCGGCAACTGCAACAACAAGTGCCAATGGCTCGGCCACTGGAACCAGTGCACGTGCGACGCGAGCCACGCTGCCGGGGCCACGAGCGTCATGCTCAAAAGCCAGGTCAGGCTCTGCGTGGTCAGCATGCTCGAGAACACCAAGTGGAATAGGTCGGTCTTCAGATCGCCCTGGTCGCTGCTCCACGTGCGGCAATACGGATGGAAACGCTCGAGGAACACCATCCACACGATGAACAGCGGCACCGCCGTCGGGCTCAGCAGATCGGGCGGCAGCCCATGCTGGAGCGCGTACACGCCGTACGCCATGAACGCGCCCATCGTCAGCGGAAAGATCGCGATCGAGGCCAGCTTCCGAAACGGCGTCGTGTAACTCACGATCGGGTCACTCGGTTGCAGCGCACTACTCAGGCTCGGGCGCGGGTTCATGTCAGGCCGCGCGTCCGCGGCTGGTTCCATCGGAACGACCTCTCCCAATCCCAGCCGATTCGCCATGCAGCTCTCAGACTCGGGACCCGCGGGCCCGAACTCCTGACATGCAGTTCTACGCGATGGCGGCACCCCTGACCACCGCGTAGATGGCTGCGCGGTGCGACGCGGATGTGTAAACAACTGCGCATACTTAGGGTCGACGCGGGTTAGCGCGACAGGAGTTCACGCGCCGCAACCAACTCCGGTTGTGCCTCGCCGACCAGAGAGCCCAGCGCGGTCAACGTGCGTACCGCATCTTGGCGCCGGCCGGCGAAGGCTTGCAAGTGCGCGAGTTGCAGCAGCGCCATCGGGTCGCCGCGCTCGAACTGTTTCTGCAGCAACGTGCTCGCAGCGTCGCGTGCTCCGCTCGCCCAGAGCATCGCGGCAGCTTGGCGCAGGGCGTCTTCTGCCGACACCAAGAAGCTGTCGTGGTCGTCAACGATGGTCGGTAAACGGGTCGCTGCGAGCGTGTTCGCCGGGGCTTGCACCAGCGCCCGTTCCTGCGTCGGCAGGCGCCACAACGCGAGGCGTAAGGTCGCGAGGGCTTCGCGCCTGAACCCAAGTTCGTACAGACGCTGCGCGCGCAGACACAGCGCATCGCGGATCACGCTCGCAGCGGAGTCGGAGTCGCCCTGAGAACCACGGCTGATCTCATGCGCGATCAGCTCCACGGAATGTTCGACGAATGGGCCGTCCAACACCGACGCCGCCGTTGGCGGCAGCCCGCTATCGAGCAACGTGTACGGTCCGCTGATCGTTCCCACGCGCACGCCGGGCAGATCGCGCTCGAGCACGACGGCGACGCGCGGCAACGCTTGCAGAACTGCGCCGCGCACGTAGCGGTCGTACGCGTCTGCACCGGGTGCAGTGCGAGGTTTGCCGTCGAACGCAGGATGCTTGCGCAGCTGCGCCCAGTGCCAGGACGAAGTCGCAAGCCCCGAGGCGAACAGAGCGACGTCCGGGCGTGCGCCCTCGACGCTCTGCGCCATCATCCACGACGCCGCGACGAAGTCAGTCGACACCAGCACCAGGGAGCGCGGTGGCGGTCGGTCGAGCATCAAGCTCGAAAGCGACTCGAGCGCTGGCACCTCGGCGCCCAGATGCTCGCCGAGATGCGTCATGCTCGCGGGCGGAACCGCAACGCATAACAGCGCCGCAGCCGCCACGAGCTGCAGGCGCGCCGTTTGGGCAGCAAGTTGAACGAAACCCACGGCCCCGGCGATGATCGCCAGCGCCAGCGCGGGAGCCATGTACGCGACGTTGTCCGGGTTGCGCGGCTCGAGCGGTTGTAGACATGCCGCTACCAGCGTCAGAGCCGTGGCGAGCAAGAAGCCGCCGATCGGGCGCTGTCGTGCTTCCAGTGCGGGCTTGAGCAGCAGCACCGTGCCGAGCGCAGGCACGCCCGAGCTCACTTGGAGCAGATACGCGGCGTAGTCGCGCAGCAACTCGAGCGGATTCTCGTGAGCGAGATTGCGCGCGAACGCGTGCCCCGAGACGTAGCGCAGGAAGCCTTCGAGCGTGGTCGGCTCGCCCCACATGCTGGCACCCGCGTGCGCGCGCAGCGGCAGATAACTCAGTGCCAGTTGCGTCAGCAGGCCGAATGCGATCGCACTCCAGGCCACGCGCGGTGACGGGAGCAAGGGTCGCAGCTGGGGTGCTGCGAGGCAGGCCGCAGCGAGCACGGCGGCCAGGGCATGCGGCAGATGCACGAGCGCTGCGAGTCCGGTGAACAGCGCGGCCGCTCGCAGCCGTGAGCTGCGAGCATCACAGGCCCACGCAAACGCCTGCGAGACTGCTGCGAGAAACAGCGCCAACGCCAGCGTGTAGACCTCGATGCGTAGCGTCTGTCGCAACACCGGAAGCACAGTCAACACGCCGAGCATAGTCGCGGCGTGTCCGACGTGACGTAATGTGCCAGTCGCGATCGCCAGCTGATCGCAGATCTGACAGTACAAACGCCCCGCAACGAACGCAGCCAGCAACGCACACACGAGACTCAACAATCCGAAGCGCAGCGGCATCGGGCCGAGCGGCAGGAGCTGAAACAGATGCGCTAACAGCGCATGCAACAGCTGCCCGGGCGGGTGCGAACCGCCGAGTTCGACTGCGGCGGCGGCCAGTTCACCGGAATCGAAGAGCTGTGGCCCTGTGGCCACGCAAAACACGAGTGAGCCGCCTGCGCCAAGAAGGACGCCGGTCGGTAGCCATGAGAGCGAAGCCGCAGTCGCTTGCGGCACGCTGGACGCTGATGGCACACCGCGATGCTATCACGCCCCGTTCACCCAAAGCCCCAGGGCGACTACTGCAATCACGAGCAGCCATAGTTTGGTCAAAGATGTGGCCAAACTGGTCGCCCTGTCAGTAACTGCGCGTGATTCGTACACCGTGGCGCATCGGCAATGCACATGTAACGCGAAATCCTCAGTAAACAGTGCGCGTTTGTTAACAAAGCCGTGCTAGGCAACACCCCAAATGCTTCCGCAGTTGCGCCAGAGTTTGCGACCTGCGCGTCGACCGCTGAACGAGTTGCTGCGCACGCGCGTGGTGAGCGCGCTCGTCAAGCCTCGTCGCGTCGATGACTACCTCGAATTGATCGATCCGTTGTGGTCGGTGCAGTACGTGCGCGCGCGCGTCGTGCGCATCCACGAGGAAACGCGGCGCGCGGTCTCGTTGTGGCTGCAGCCGAACGAGTTGTGGCGCGGGTTTCGAGCCGGCCAGTACGTGCGACTCACGATCAGCAATCGCGGCGTTCAGTATTCGCGCTGCTTCTCGCTGTCATCCGCTCCGGCGGATGGGCTGCCGCTGCGCGTCACGATCCAAACCGTCGTCGACGGATGCGTTTCCGAATGGGCGCGCCAATACGTACAGGTTGGCGACATCGTGGAGGTGAGCCAGGCGCTCGGCGAGTTCGTGTTGCCGCACGCCGTGCCGCGCCGCTTGTTGTTCATCACGGGTGGCAGCGGCATCACGCCGGTCATGTCCTTGGCGCGTCAGCTCACACACGAACGCTTCACGGGCGAGCTGTACTGGCTCCATTATTCGCGCGACGAAGTGATTCTGGCCGACGAACTGGCCGACCTCGAACGCACATTGCCCGGGCTGCGCTTGTTCGTCCACAACACCGGCAGGCGCTGTGGCGTTCTGAGCCGCAATCATTTCTCCGAGGAGCAGTTGCACCGCAGCGTGCCGGAATATCGCAGTTGCGAGGTGTACGCGTGCGGTCCCGCCGCGCTGATCGAGGATGTGACTGGTCTGTTCCGCGAGCGCGGTTTGCTCGATCGCCTGCAGGTCGAACATTTTCTGCCCAGCCGGCGTGTCCCGATCGCTGGGCAGCAAGCGTGTCGAGTCGAGTTCCAGCGCAGCGCGGTCGTGAGCACGGGCACGGGCTCGTTGCTCGACCGGGCCGAAGCTTCGGGACTGCTGCCGCGCTTCGGTTGCCGCATGGGCGTGTGCCGAAGCTGCGTGTGCCGCAAGATCTCTGGCGTCGTGCGCAACGAGTTGACGGGCCGAGTCAGCACCGAACCTGACGAGGACATTCAGCTCTGCATCAGCACGGCATGTTCCGACGTAGTTCTCGACTTGTGAGTGTCTTATGTCCGTTACAGCAGATCATGAATCTCCGCGACGCAGCCTAACAGCGCGCGAGCTGGAAGCCTTTCGACTCGAGCTCGATGCTTTGCGTGAACGCATCCGCGAAGACTTGGGCGAACGCGACGCGCGTTACATACGCAGGATGATCAAGCGCCAGCGCCAGGCGGAGCTCGCTGGCCGAGCGTGCTTGTTCGTGCCGCCGCTGTGGGCGGCAGGTACCGGATTGTTGACGCTATCCAAGATCCTCGAGGTCATGGAGATCGGTCACAACGTGATGCACGGCCAGTACGACTTCATGAACGATCCAGCGCTGCGCGGCCGGAACTACGAATGGGACTGGGCGTGCCCGGGCGATCAATGGCGCCACACGCACAACTATTTGCATCACGTCTTCGCCAACGTCGTGGGCGAGGACCGCGACGTGGGCTACGGCTTACTGCGCATGGCCGAGGAGCAGCCGTGGCACGCGGGCTACTTGCTGCAACCGCTGTATGCTGTCGGGCTCGCGCTCGCGTTCGAACTCGGCGTCGCAGTCCATCACCTCGAACTCAACCGCGTGCTGCGGCAAGAAAAGTCGCTCGCGGAGTTCGTGGAGCACGCCAGACCGGTCGTGCGCAAGCTGAGCTCGCAGCTGTTCAAGGACTACGTGGCATTTCCGGGGCTCGCAGGCCCGGCGGCGCCGTTCGTGTTTTCGGGCAATCTCACCGCCAACGTGCTGCGCAACGTCTGGGCGTTCGCGGTGATCTTCTGCGGGCACTTTCCGGACGGCACGCAGACGTATGGGCGCGAGCAAGCGGCCGACGAGAGTCGTGGCGCCTGGTACCTGCGCCAGATCGCGGGCTCAGCCAACATCGAAGGCCCGCGCTGGCTGCACGTACTGACCGGCCACTTGAGCCATCAGATCGAGCATCACTTGTTCCCTGACGTGCCTGCTGCGCGCTACCCGGAGATCGCGCCCGAGGTACGCGCGTTGTGCCAGAAGTACGGTGTGCGGTACACGTCGGGTCCGTTTACGCGGCAGCTCGGGCAAACTCTCAAGAAGATCGCGCGCTTTGCGCTGCCTTCGCGATCGCCAGCGCTCGTACCGACTGCGAAGCCACCCGTGACCCGCCCGCGCGAGGTCGCGTCCGCACACGCCGCGTGACGCGAGCTGGTGTGCCAGTCTGCTAAGGAGCACAGCTCGCGTGAACGCGCTGTTTCGCCAGGCCGGGAAGATGCGAGCGAATTGGCGGGTAGCCCTACGCTCAGCGGCCGAGCACCAGGTCGATCCCAGCGAAGACGAGCTCCAGGTGCTGTTTGCGTATTTTTCCTGCGCGCTCCGTGAGCATAGCTCGATCGATCGACACGATCTGCGACACGTTGGCGACTGAGTCCTTCGGTAAGCCCGTCGCCTTTGATTTCAATAGGACATTCCCCGGCGCATCTGCCCATTTGAGGTTGCTGGTCAACGGCACGCAGATCGCCGTTGCGATGCGACTCGCATTCAGTGAATCGCCCTGGACGATCAGCACAGGTCTGCGAAATCCGGGAGCGGAACCGCTCGGCTCAGCGAGATCGGCCCACCAAGTCTCGCCTTGGGAAATCACCATTCCGTGTTCTCGAGCACTCGGCGCGCGGCGCGTCGTCCGAACTCATCGGAAGCCGAACCTAGCTCATCACAAACGCGATCCATCGCGTCGGTCACCTGATCGGACCCGTGCTTCGCAAGAAATTCCTTCAGCGCGCGGCTGTAGAGTTGGCTGCGCGACGTCTTAAGCTCGCGGGCGAGCCGATCTGCTTGCTGGAAGACATCGTCTGGAATCGAAACTGCAGCTTTCATACCACGAGTATGACCGCTGTGCCACGCGTGGTCAAATCGCCCCTGTGGTCTGTTTGTGCGCAGGTTCAGCCAACAAGCTTGGCTCGGTCTGCGCCTCTAACATTGGCGCGGATTGCAGATCACTTTCGAACGCCTGGTAGGCCGTGGCACGCGACAGCCGCAGCAGGTCTCGATTGGCGCTCGCTACCCGATACAGTCCCGTCGTAGGCGGGGCCTCGGCGTCGGCCCACAGGTCGTGCGTGTGCTCGACGCGCCGGCCATAACTGGCTTCGAACTGATGCAATGCACGTGGTGCAATGTAGACCAGTTTAACTACAGCGGTTATATCAGCTCGCGCTTCGACTACGGATCGGTGTTGTCGGGAACGTCGTTCAGGCAAGCTTGCGCCTCTTCGCGTTCATTCACCGCTTCCGGATTCGCGAGCTCCAGGGCTTTGAGGCAATGCTGTTTCGCGATCTTGTATTCGTCCGAGCTGTCGGTCGCGCGTTCGACGTCGTGAAAGTAGCCTCCGAGCACTGTGTGGAACATGCCGGCCCAGCGCTGGTGTTCGGAGCTGCTCGCCTCCTTGGCGATGAGCACGTCATTGTAACCGAGGCTCTTGCGCATGGCTTCCTCCCAGCCTTCTGTCTTGCATTCCCAGCGCAGCATTGCCAGGCCAACATTCGCGTCCGCCAGCATGTAGAACGCGTCGACCGACTCGCGCTGTTCGCGTTCATACGCTTCGGCATCGTGGAGTCCTTGTTCGACCAGTGGTAGGACCTCGTGTGGCCGGCCCTGATCACGAAGAAACTTGGCGAAGTCTCGACGCGCTTCGTACAGTGCCTTGCGGCCCTCCTTCGGGTTGTCACTCTCACTGAGCACCTTGAACAACCAGGCTGCAAACAGCTTCTCGCGTAATATATGCTCACGATCGGCGTTGAGCTCAGCTTTGCGCGTGTCAGCGGCTGACTCGAGCTGCTTTGTTTCCAGGGTGTCGATTTGAGTGAGCGTCCAGCTGAGGTTCCGCCAGTAAATCGGCTCGAACGGATAGTTGTCGATCACGCTGCGGTACTCATCGGCCGATCGCCGAAACAACGCTAGCGCGCTGTCGCCGTCTGCCTTGAGCGCGTCCCCGTACAACGCGGTAGCTTTCTCATTGCGTGAGCGAGCCCGGTCGTGCGCGTCGTCCCAGGGCGTGCCCAGCCGCGCTTCCAGCACTTTTTGCTCTGCGCGCAGTGCATCGGCCTCGCGCCTGCGCTGCGACTTCTCCAAGAGCGAAAGCTTGGCGTCGATGAGATAGATTCGCAGTGAGATCGCAGGTAGCGCTTGTGCCGGCATGCGCGCTACGTGCTCCTGTCCTCGCTCGAGCGCGGCCAAGGCGGCCGAGAGATCGCCCTGCGCTTCGAAGAGTTTTGCACGATCGACCGACAACTCGACCAGAACTCCGAGCGACTCGATATCGAGAGGTTGCGGGAGGGTCGTGTACAACTCCTCGACTTTGTTGAGCAGCGGGTGCGCCTTCTGCGGTTGACCGCGCACGCGAAACAAGGTGGCCCGGACGCTTAGCGCCCAGGCCATGTCGACAGTCAGCGATCGGTTCTCGGTGTCGAGTGCGGCGAGGTGGCGGAAGATCCCGAGCGAGTCCAGGGCGGCAAGCTCCGCATCCCGTAACAGCTCGGGCTTGAGCGTCGCCTTGCATTTCACTGCGTCCGCGCACGTCGCGGTGGCGCTGCTGACCCACAACTGGACGGCGGCACGCTCGCGCACCATCCGACGATTCGAGGGGTCGCCCTGCGTCAGCTCTTCGTACTGGGCGCGCGATTCAGCCAACAACTTCAGCGCTCGTTCCGGCTCGTCGCCTACCAGCGACGCGGCGTACATCGCAGCGGTCACGCCGACCTGAACTCGGGCGACTGCCGAAAGCGGTCGCAGTCGCAATGCCTCGCGCGCCAGCGCGAGTGCGCCTTTGTATTGTGCTGTCTGGTTCCATGACCGTGCACGGCTTCGTGCTGAGTCGGCGTAGACCTTCATCGCACGGCCGAGCTCATAGACGGCGTCGGCGTGCTGGCTCTGGGCATGCGCATGGGCTGAGGCAAGCACTTCGAGCGCAAGCTTCAGCGATCGGCCCAGACTCGCGTCGGCGTCTGCACATGCGCCCAACCGTTGCTGAAAGTCGCCCAACGAGGACTGGATGTCAGCGGCCGCGAGTCGATCCACATCGGCAGTTGGCCCGCCCAACACTGACTCCCAGATGCGAGCGGCGCTGGCGTACGTATCCCTGGCTCGAGCCGTCTGAAGCTGATCGGCTTGACTGGATGCAACGCGTTCGAGCAACCGCGCACGCTCCGCTGCGAGCTCGCGGCTCTTTGGGTCTCGACTCAGCAGCTGCTTCAAGACGCGGTCAGCCTTCTCGTACAGCGCAAGCGCAGCGGCGAGCGTACCCCGTTCGCGTGCGACATCACCCTGATGCCGCAGGCTGAGCGCGAGCGCCAGACTCGGCGACGATTCGCTGATGTCTGCATCCAGCAAAACGCGCTGCAATGCCTCGGATAGCCCCGCCTCGCGCAGGCGTGAGACCAGATCCTCTCCGAGCAGGATCCCCAGCGCGCGCTCCGCTTGTTTTCTCGACTCATTCACCTGATATGCGAAGACGGACACGATTCCAAGCAAAGCTACGGTGATCGCGGCAGCCGAGCGAACCCAGCGCGGCAATCGAATCTGCCGATTGCCTGCTATGGCGTCGGCCAATCGGTCGTGACTGATCTCGTAGAAGATGCTCTCGTTGCGCGGCTCACGCCGTAACAAGCTCCCGCTCACGAGCGTCTCGAGAGCGGCCGCCGAAATATCGTAGCGGCGCTCGATCTCGCCCTGTTCCAGCATCAGTCGCTTGCCGCTGGGGTCGAGGAGCCCGAGCTCGAACATGGCGCGCGCACGGGACCGCATGCTGCGGGTGGGAAGCTTGGCGAGCTCAGTCGCGAAGTAGTTGCGCACCAAGCGCTCGAGCCCGGGTGCGCCACCGAAGTTTTCGAGCGTCAGCTTCGGCGAGCTCGCGCCCTGCGCGACGCTCTGGGACGCAAGAACCTCGGCCTGCTGACATACGAGCTGCAACGTCAAGGGCTCGATCAGCTTGATCGTCTCGGAAGCGCCGTCGATGAAGTCGATGAGGCCGTCGAGGCACGTTTCCGTGAACTCGAAGCGTGGAGACGACCACTGATCGCCGGGCAGACTGGCGGGCGTGGTGATGGCGGCGCGCGCTTCTTCTGCCGTGAGTGGAGCGAGGCGCAGCCGTTCGTGAAACAGCTCGGGGATGCTGGAGCTGAGATCCTCGAGGTGCCCCAGATACTCTTCGCGCAGACTCAGGATCACCTTGCAATCCGGGACTGGCGCGTCGCTCGGCCGGGCTTGATCGGAAGCGAGCGCCGATTGCGACAGGCTCAGCTCACCCAACTGTCGCGCGAGGTCCTGACGGAATGCGTCGTCCCGGAGCGTGAAGACTTCTTCGAACTGGTCGAAGACGAGCACGGGCTTGAGTAGCAGCAATTCCTCGTTCCACAGCTGCGTGCCAGCCAGCATCTGCCACAAGCTATTCGCCCCGTGGGGGATGACCGGCCGCTCGAGACCCGAATTGTCAGCCGCCTGTTTCAAAGAACGCTCGACG
>Ga0081455_10006947_pt1 | contig 12036 bp, 8 predicted proteins | sample TabmetS3T2R1_FD_70207 | JGI IMG/M metagenome (GOLD analysis project Ga0081455, IMG submission 70207) | Tabebuia heterophylla rhizosphere microbial communities from the University of Puerto Rico - S3T2R1 | ecosystem: Host-associated > Plants > Roots > Rhizosphere ...
CCCTGACCGCGGGAGTCGGCCGGCTCGTGGCCGAGATGAGCCGGCAGGGCACCACGACGGTCGAGATCAAGAGCGGATACGGGCTGACGGCGCATGACGAGTCGCGCGCGCTCGCGATCGCGCGGCAGTTCACCGACGAGACCACGTACCTCGGTGCGCATGTGGTGCCGAGCGAGTACGCCGACGACGTCGCCTCGTACGTCGACCTCGTCACGGGTCCGATGCTCGAGGCGAGTCGGCCGTACGCGCGTTGGATCGACGTCTTCTGCGAGGACGGAGCGTTCGACGCCGACCAGGCTCGGGCGATTCTGACTGCGGGTGCGCACGTGGGCTTGACGGCACGGGTGCACGCCAATCAGCTCGGACCCGGACCCGGTGTGCAGGTGGCCTGCGAGGTCGGTGCCGCGTCGGCCGACCACTGCACCCATCTGACCGACGCCGACGTCGCCGCCCTGGCCGACTCCGGTGTCGTCGCGACCCTGCTGCCAGGCGTCGAGTTCTCGACCCGGTCGCCCTATCCCGACGCCCGGCGGCTGCTGGCGGCCGGCGTCACCGTGGCGCTCGCGAGCGACTGCAATCCCGGCTCCTGCTACACGTCGTCCATGCCGTTGTGCATCGCCCTGGCCGTACGCGAGATGCGAATGTCACCCGCCGAGGCGCTGTGGTCCGCGACCGCCGGCGGTGCCCTGGCGCTGCGACTCGACAAGGTCGGCTGGCTCGGCGTCGGTGCATCGGCCGATCTCGTCGTGCTGGACGCACCGTCGTACATCCATCTCGCCTACCGCCCCGGCGTCCCGCTCGTCAGTACGGTGTGGCGCCGCGGCCGCCAACTCACCTGAGTCTTGGCGTTGTGGTCGCTCGCACAACCCGAACTCCAAGACTCGCGTCTCCGGGTCGGAGTAAGGTGAACGACGTACGACAGGGGAGCGCCGTCCGCTCGGCGCTGAGAGTGCGGAGAGTCCGCAGACCCTCGAACCTGATCCGGTTAGCACCGGCGAAGGGAGTCGCTTCGCGATGACATCAACGCTGTCAACATCCATGCGCAACATCGGCCTGACGAGCTGGCGAACGATCGACCTGGTCACGACCGCCATGCTGGGCGTCGCCTTCGGCGTTGCCTACTGGGGCTGGTCGTTCGCGTACGAAGGTCTGATCACGGCCTTCAACGCCTATCAACCGGCGGCGGGCGTCCTCGGCGGTCCTTGGCTGATCGCCGGTGTCGTCGGCGGGCTGATCATCCGCAAGCCCGGGGCCGCATTGCTGGCCGAACTGATCGCGGCCAACGTCGAGTATCTGATCGGCAACGAGTGGGGCGCCTCGACGATGGTCTCCGGCCTCCTCCAGGGGCTGGGTGTCGAGATCGTGCTCGCGCTCTTCCTCTACCGCCGGTTCGGAGTCGCCATCGCCGCGCTGGGCGCGATCGTGGCGGCGGTCGCCGAGTCGGTCTACGAATGGTCGGCCTACTTCGACTACTGGGACCGCGGCGAGCAGCTCGTCTACATGGCCTGCTTCGCCGCGTCCGGAGCGGTCGTCGCCGGTGTCGGCGGCTGGCTCCTCGTGCGGTCGCTGGCCACGACCGGCGCGTTGGACGCCTTCGCCGCGGGACGCGAGCATCGGGACCGGCAAGCTGTCTGAGCCCGAGCCGGCGTTGTCCCAGCCGCCGTTGTCCCGCCCGGCCGCACTGCACTTTCGCGGGTTCGGCTGGCGTCCGGTCGGCCGCCGGCGGCCCGCCGTCCACGACATCGACCTGCGGATCGACGCCGGGGAGCGGGTGCTGCTCACGGGTCCGAGCGGAGCCGGCAAATCGACGCTGCTGCGGGCGGCCGCGGGCGTGTTGCAGTCGGCCGGTCAGGGCGACGTCTCGGGCGCGGTCGAGGTCGACGGTCCGACCGGCCTGCTGCTGCAGAACCCCGGCGACTCCATCGTCGCCGATCGGGTCGGACGCGATATCGCCTTCGGCCCGGAGAACCTGCGGTTGAGCCGGGACGAGATCTGGGCGCGAGTACGGGAGGCGCTCGGGCTCGTCGCGTTTCCCTACGACGCCCGTACGCCGACTCGGACTCTGTCGGGCGGCGAGACCCAGCGGCTGGCGCTCGCCGGTGCGCTGGCTCTTCGGCCCGGACTTCTGCTGCTGGACGAGCCGACGTCGATGCTCGACGACGAGGCCGCGATCGACCTGCGGGACGCTGTGCTCCGGGTCGTCGAGACGACCGGGGCGACCCTCGTCGTCGCCGGTCATCGGATCGGTCCTTGGCTCGACCACGTCGGCCGGCTCGTGGTCCTCGACGCCGAGGGGCGGCTGACGTGCGACGACGAACCGGGGGAGGCGCTTCGCGCTCAAGGGCCGGCGCTCGAAGCGGCCGGACTCTGGTTGCCCGGCCGGCCGGCGCCGGAGCCGATCGAGGTGCCCGTGGGGGACGGCGACAACATCCGGGTCGGAGCGGACGCCGATGCAGCCCCGCCACTCACCACACCGCTCGTCACTGCCCGGGACCTCGGCGTACGCCTGCGACGTCGGAGCCTCACCGGCTGGCGAGAGCAGCAGGCCGTCGACGTCGTCGATGCGACAATCCAGTCCGCCTCGATCACCTGCGTCACCGGTCGCAGCGGCGCCGGCAAGTCGACCCTGATCGCCGCGCTCGGCGGGCTGCTCGCGCCGACGCGAGGGGATGTCCGAGCCGAGCCGGCCCTCGCCGACGGCATCGACCCCGCCCCGAGCCGATGGCGACCGTCCGAGCTGGCCGGCCGGATCGGCTGGGTGCCACAGGATCCCGAGCACGGCTTCGTCACCCATCGAGTCCGCGACGAAGTACGCCTGACGGCCGACCGGCTCGGCCGCGACATCGACACCGACGCGTTGCTCGACGCGTTCGGGCTGTCCCGGTTGGCCGACACGAGTCCCTATCACCTGTCCGGTGGCGAGCAGCGCCGAGTCGCGCTCCTTGCCGGTTTGGGCCACGCGCCGCGACTCGCACTGCTCGATGAGCCGACCGTGGGTCAGGACCGGCACACGTGGGGCGCGATCGCGGGGATCGTGCGGACTCTGGCGAACCTAGGCAGCGGCATCGCGATCGCGACCCACGATCGCGCCCTCGCGGCGCTTGCCGATGCGGAGCTCGTCCTCGACCGCGGTCGGGTCCGGGAGACGAGATGAGTACGCCCGTGCTCCGATCGACTCCGGTGACCCGGGCCAATCCACTCGTCCTCCTGGCGCTGGGGCTGCTGGCCGTCGTGGCGTCGTTCGGAGTACGCGATCTCACCGTGGCGGTCGCCATGGTCGGCGTCATCATCGCGCTGTCCGTCGCGTACATCCCGGGTCTGGTCGGCAACAGCTGGCGGCTCCTGGCGCCCTTGTTGGGTGCGGCCTCGGTGACCTTCTCGACCTGGCTGCTCGCGGGCCGTCACGAGTCGATCGCCGCGACGGCCGGGCTTCGGGTCCTCGTCCTGTCGCTGCCCGGGGTGCTCGTCGCGCCGTTCATCGATCCGAGTCGACTCGGCGACCAGCTCGCCCAGCGGCTTCGGCTGCCGGCGCGACCGGTCTCGGCCGTCACGGCCAGTCTTCAGCGGTTCGAGGACCTCGGTGCCGTGTGGGAGCAGCTCGACCGGGCTCGTCGAGTACGCGGTCTCGGACCCGGTCGCAATCCACTCGCTCGCATGCGGCACGTCGCCGCGTTGACCTTCGGCCTGCTGGTCGCGACGCTGCGGAGCTCGGCCCGGATGGCCGTCGCGATGGACGCCAGAGGCTTCGCGACCGCATCCCGCCGCTCCTGGGCCGAGCCCGCTCCATGGGCACGGGTCGACTCCGCGGTCCTCGCCGGGGCGGTCGGCTTCGCCGCGTTGCCGTACCTGCTCGCCACCGTCCTCTGACCGCGCCACTCGGGCAGTCGAGCCCCGCGGTCGAGCCCCGCTGAGCGTGACGTATCTACCGTCCAAGCACCGGTCCGGCCGTCATTGCGTCACGCTCAGCGGGGAGCGGCTACCGCGAAGCTTGGGGAATACCGCCTTCGGTCGCAGAGTTGAGTCAACTACACTCAAGGGTGTTGATCGGGCCAGAGTCAGTGGGCACACTGACCCGGACACTCACAGACGAATCACGACGCGGTCGCCAGGCGCGGCCGGCGCAGACAATGACAGACAAGACATACACGGAGGCAACATGGCGCGCGCTGTTGGCATCGACCTGGGGACGACGAACTCCGTCGTCGCTGTACTCGAAGGTGGCGAGGCCACCGTCATCGCCAACGCCGAAGGCTCGCGGACGACCCCCTCGGTCGTCGCGTTCGCCAAGAACGGGGAGGTCCTCGTCGGCGAGGTCGCCAAGCGGCAGGCGGTGACCAACGTCGACCGTACGATCCGATCGGTCAAGCGCCACATGGGCACCGACTGGTCGGCCGAGATCGACGGCAAGACGTTCACCCCCCAGCAGATCTCGGCGTTCGTACTGCAGAAGCTCAAGCGGGACGCGGAGGCCTACCTCGGTGAGACGATCACCGACGCGGTCATCACGGTCCCGGCCTACTTCGAGGACGCGCAACGGCAGGCCACCAAGGAGGCCGGCGAGATCGCGGGGCTCAAGGTCTCCCGCATCGTCAACGAGCCGACCGCGGCCGCGCTGGCCTACGGGCTGGACAAGGGCGAGACCGAGCAGACGATCCTGGTCTTCGACCTGGGCGGTGGCACGTTCGACGTGTCGTTGCTCGAGGTCGGCGAGGGCGTCGTCGAGGTCAAGGCGACCAGCGGCGACAACCACCTCGGTGGCGACGACTGGGACCAGCGGATCGTCGACTGGTTGGCCGACAAGTTCAAGAACGCCAACGGCATCGACCTGACCAAGGACAAGATGGCCATGCAGCGCGTCCGCGAGGCCGCTGAGAAGGCCAAGATCGAGCTGTCCTCGAGCCAGCAGACGTCGATCAACCTGCCGTACATCACCGTCGACGCGGAGAAGAACCCGCTGTTCCTCGACGAGACCCTGTCGCGGTCGGAGTTCCAGCGGATCACGTCGGACCTGCTCGACCGGACCAAGAAGCCGTTCCAGAACGTCATCAAGGACGCCGGGATCAGCGTCAGCGGGATCGACCACGTCGTTCTCGTCGGCGGCTCGACCCGGATGCCCGCGGTGAGCGACCTGGTCAAGGAGCTGACCGGCGGCAAGGAGCCCAACAAGGGCGTCAACCCGGACGAGGTCGTCGCCGTCGGCGCGGCGCTGCAGGCCGGAGTGCTCAAGGGCGAGGTCAAGGACGTCCTGCTGCTCGACGTGACGCCGCTGTCGCTCGGCATCGAGACCAAGGGCGGCGTGATGACACGGCTCATCGAGCGCAACACCACGATCCCGACCAAGCGTTCGGAGATCTTCACCACGGCCGACGACAACCAGCCCTCGGTGGCGATCCAGGTCTACCAGGGTGAGCGTGAGATCGCGGCCCGCAACCAGCTGCTCGGCACGTTCGAGCTGACCGGCATCCCGCCGGCGCCGCGTGGCGTGCCCAAGATCGAGGTCACCTTCGACATCGACGCGAACGGCATCGTGCACGTGTCCGCCAAGGACCACGGCACCGGCAAGGAGCAGTCGATGACGATCACCGGCGGCTCGGCCCTGGGCAAGGACGAGATCGACCGGATGGTCAAGGAGGCCGAGCAGTACGCCGACGAGGACCGTAAGCGTCGCGAGGCCGTCGAGGTCCGCAACCAGGCCGACTCGCTGGTCTACTCGACCGAGAAGTTTCTGGCCGAGAACGAGGACAAGATCGGCGACGACATCAAGACCGAGGTCCGCGCCGACGTCGACGCGCTCAAGAAGACCCTCGAGGGAGAGGGTGAGGACACCGAGGCCATCACGGCCGCGATGACCAAGCTCGGCCAGTCCAGCCAGAAGATGGGTACGGCGATGTACGAGTCGTCGGCCGCCGAGGCCGGAGCCGCGTCGAGTTCGGAGTCGGCCGAGTCGAGTGGCTCGGAGGACGAGGTCGTCGACGCCGAGATCGTCGACGAGGGTGACGAGACCGACGAGGGCAAGGAGAAGTGAGCGAGCTTGCGAGCGAACCATTCAATGCAGCGATCCGTCACGCTGGCGACGAGCGCTAGCGAGGAGGAGGCGTGAGCTCGGATCCCATCCATGGCGACGTCCCGCAGCCGGAGCAGCCCGAGACCGAGGCTGCTCCGAGCGGGTCGTCCGAGCGTCCTGCCGAGCCGACCCCTGACGCTGGCGACGAGCTCGCCGGTCTGAAGGGTCAGCTCGCCGAGCGTACGTCCGACCTGCAGCGGTTGCAGGCCGAGTACGTCAACTACAAGCGCCGGGTCGATCGCGACCGGGAGCTCGTCGGTGAGGCGGCGACGGCCCGCGTACTCGCCGACCTGCTCCCCGTGCTCGATGACATCGACCGGGCCCGGGATCACGGCGAGCTCGAGGGCGGCTTCAAGGCGGTTGCCGAGTCGCTCGAACGCGTCGTCGAGTCGTTCGGGCTCGAGCGGTTCGGCCGGCCTGGCGACGAGTTCGACCCGCGGATTCACGAGGCCCTGATGCACGACTACGCCGACGGCGTCGACACGACCATCGCGCAGACGATCCTCCAGGTCGGCTACCGGGTCGGCGAGCGGGTGATCCGGCCGGCGCGGGTCGCGGTCGTCGAGCCGAAGCCGATCGACGCACCCGTGACTCCGGAGTCGTCCGGCGAGCAGGCGGCCGAGGGAGCCTCGGCGGGATCGCAGGCCGAGTCGACCGGCGACCCGGAGGATGACCAGCAGCAGTAGTGAGGAGGTGTCGTGAGCGAGCTTGCGAGCGAACCATTGACGCCGCGAGCTTTCACGTGGTCGACGAGCGCAGCGAGGAGGACGCGTGAGCGAGCTTGCGAGCGAACCATTGACGCCGCGAGCTTTCACGTGGTCGACGAGCGCAGCGAGGAGGACGCGTGAGTAGTAGTGATTGGGTCACCAAGGACTTCTACAAGGTCCTGGGCGTGAGTAAGGATGCCTCCAGCTCCGAGATCAAGAAGGCGTACCGCAAGCTCGCTCGCGACAACCACCCCGACTCGAATCCGGGCAACGCGGCGGCCGAGGAGCGGTTCAAGGAGATCTCCGAGGCCTACTCCGTGCTCAACGATCCGGAGCGGCGCAAGGAGTACGACGAGCAGCGGGCGCTGTTCGGCAGCGGCTTCGGCGGCTCCGCGGGTCAGGGCGGCGGCTTCCGGTTCCCCGGTGGCGGCGGCGGTGGCGGATTCGACATCTCCGACCTGCTCGGCGGCATCTTCGGCGGCGGAGGTACGCGGACCCGGACCCACGCCCGTCGAGGCGCCGACGTCGAGACCGAGGCTCGGATCAGCTTCGAGCAGGCGGTCGAAGGCGTCACCGTGCCACTGCGGATGACCAGCGACGAGGCCTGTCCGTCGTGCCATGGCACCGGCGCCCGTGCCGGCACCATGCCCCGCGTCTGTGACAACTGCGAGGGCAGTGGCATGCAGACCGCGACGTCGGGTGGCGTCTTCGCCATGACCGAGCCGTGCACCGTCTGCCGCGGTCGGGGGCTGGTCGTCGACGACCCCTGTCCGACCTGTCACGGCTCCGGCCGGGCGTCCTCGTCGAGAACGATGCAGGTGCGGATCCCGGCCGGCGTCCGCGATGCTCAGCGGATTCGGCTGCGTGGCAAGGGCGCGTCCGGCGAGGGCGCGGGACCCAACGGCGATCTCTACGTCGTCGTCCATGTCGATCGACACCCGGTCTTCGGGCGCTCGCACGACAACCTGACCGTGACCGCGCCGGTGACGATCGACGAGGCCGCCTTGGGTTCGCAGATCAAGGTCCCGACGCTCGGCGGCGCACCGGTGACCTTGAAGCTTCCGCCTGGCACGCCGAACGGCCGGGTCTTCCGCGTTCGCGGTCGCGGTGTCACGCGCAAGGACGGCACTCGCGGCGACCTGCTCGTGACAGTCGAGGTCGTCGTACCGGCCGAGCTCAGCGCCGAGGCCAAGGCCGCTCTCGAGGCATACCGCTCGGCCCGTGGCGACCAGGATCCGCGATCCGGGTTGTTCGAGGCGGGAGTGTGAGACGGCGATGACCAAGAGCGCTCCGATGGGCCCGCCGGGGCCGGACACGCCTGTCTACGTCATCAGCGTGGCGGCGGAGCTCACCGGCTTGCACCCGCAAACCCTGCGTACGTACGACAGGCTCGGCCTGGTCAGTCCGGATCGGGCCGGCGGCGGTGGTCGGCGCTACACGATGCGCGACATCGAGTTGCTGCGCCAGGTCGCGCGGCTGACCGCCGAAGGGCTCGGTCTCGAGGGAGTACGCCGTGTGCTCGAGCTCGAGGCCCAGCTGGTCGCGTTGCGCGAGGAGGTGGCGGCGCTCCGGCAGCAGTTGGCCGCCGCTGACGCCGCTCTGGCGACGACGCCGAACCTTCCCGTACGAGCATCGACCTCACATCAGATCGCAGTCTGGCGGCGTCGCTCCTCCTGATCGCCGCGTTGGCATGGTGATATAGCTCCATGTCTCGAGTGGTGGTACTCGTGACGATCGCCTTGGGCGCGATCGCCTGCGGCGGTGGTGGGGACGATCCGACCGCCGCGGCCGATCCGCCGTCGCAGTCGGCGTCGGCGTCGGAGGAGGCGTCGGCCGGTGGGTCGACGGAGGCGAAGTCGGGGTCCGAGGCGGATTCCGGCGAGGCGGATTCCGCCGAGTCCGGGTCGAGCACGAGGACGGACGCCGCCGCAGACTTGTCGGAGTTCGTCTGCGAACCTGACGCCGACGGGGAGTGGAGCGCCAGCGGCGTCGTCACGAACTCGTCCGGTCAGCAGGCCGACTACCGCGTCACCGTCGTGGTCGCCGATGGCCCCGGCGCCTCCGTCCCCGGCAAGCGCCGCACGTTGACCGAGCTGGATCCCGAATCTCCCGAGCCGTTCGACATCAAGCGGCTCCCGGCCGACGGCTCGACCGACGCCACCTGTCAGGTCGAGGTCCTCCGCCTCCGCTGACCCCAGCCCCGCCCGCCCCGCCCAGGGTCGAAAGTTGGCGCAGTCTCGCACCAACTTCGATTCGAATCCGCGGTTTCCCGCCAACAGTTGCCGGGGGCCGTATGCCTGTCCTGTGGATGATCGAATCGAGCCCGTTGGCGCGACTACAGAAGGAGGCGTGGACGAGATTGTCTTGACATCGGAGGTCGGCTCGGTCGCCCGGCGTGTCGGGTACGAGCAGGTGACACATGGCGTACACGCGATTCGGGGATCGGTCTCCGATCTGGCCGCGCGATGTCTGGCCATCCAGCGGGTGCTGCCCTCGGAGGCACTGTTCTCGCACTACACCGGAGCCAGGCTGCGTGGCTGGCAGCTGCCAGTAGTGCCCGAGTGGCTTCCGATCTTCGCGAGCCTGCCGCGAGGCGGAACGCACCTCAAGCGCCGTGACGTCTATGTCGCCCGTACTGACGAGGCGAGCGTCGGAATCGAGATGCGGCGCGGCGTCAAAGTCCCGGCGCCATGGGCGATCCTGGCCCAACTCGCGCAGCATCTATCGCTGCTGGACCTCATCACCGTCGTCGATTCCGCGCTGCAGATCGGCGACTGCAATCCTTCGGACATCGAAGAGTCGCTCCGGCCCGGACAATGGGGAGGGTCCCGGCTGCGCCGTACGCTGGAGTTCGCTTGGGTTGTCACATCGTCCGACTCGATTGCGGCGTTGGCGTGCCGAGGTCGCTCGATCGACTCTCAGCGGCAGCGGCCGCAGAGCGCTCGCGCGCCGGTTGGCCTGGTACGACCGGCGGTGACGCCAAGAGTTGGCGCAAGTTGCGAGTCCCGCCGAATGTTGGCGCATCTTCGCACCAACACTTGGCTCGGGCAGCAATCTCACGCCAACATTTGGCCCCGGACAGCGCGCCAGAACCCAGACTTGAGTGGAATGGGCTCAACTTCGCTAGCGTTGAACCAGACAGAATTGTCGTACGCACAGCCAGGAGACTCACTCTCGATGGACCCTTCGAACCTCACCACGCGCAGCCAGGAAGCACTGTCGACGGCGGTGCGCCGAGCCGCCACTGACGGCAACCCGCAGGTCGAGACGCTGCACCTGCTGGCCGCCCTGCTCGCCCAGCCCGAGTCGACGGCGGCGGCGTTGCTCCGCGCGGTCGGCTCGGACCCGAAGCAGGTCGCCGAAACGGCCGAGGACGCGATCCACAAGCTACCGACCGCCTCCGGCTCCAGCGTGAGCGCGCCGTCCCTCACCCGGCCCGTCTACGAGGTGCTCCAGCGGGCGGCCGACCTCGCCGAGGAGATCGGCGACGAGTACGTGTCGACCGAACACCTGATGGTCGGACTCGCCACCGTCGACAGCCCGGCGAAGACCGTGCTCGAGAACGCAGGGGCGAGCGCCAAGGCACTGGAGGCAGGGTTCGAGTCCGTACGCGGATCGGCTCGCGTCACGAGCCCCGACCCCGAGGGCACCTACCAGGCGCTCGAGAAGTACGGCATCGACCTGACGGCGCAGGCCAAGGAGGGCCAGCTCGACCCGGTCATCGGTCGTGATGCCGAGATCCGCCGAGTGGTGCAGGTGCTGAGTCGTCGCACCAAGAACAACCCGGTCCTGATCGGCGAGCCCGGCGTCGGCAAGACGGCCGTCGTCGAGGGCCTGGCCCAGCGCATCGTCGCCGGTGACGTACCCGAGTCGCTGCGGGGCCGGAGACTGATCAGCCTCGACCTGGGCGCGATGGTGGCCGGCGCGAAGTATCGCGGCGAGTTCGAGGAGCGCCTCAAGGCCGTGCTCGGCGAGATCAAGGACTCCGACGGCCAGATCATCACGTTCATCGACGAGCTCCACACGGTCGTCGGCGCCGGCGCGACGGGCGACAGCGCGATGGATGCCGGCAACATGCTCAAGCCGATGCTGGCCCGCGGCGAGCTCCGGATGATCGGCGCCACCACGTTGGACGAATACCGCGAGCACGTCGAGAAAGATCCCGCGCTCGAGCGCCGGTTCCAGCAGGTCCTCGTCGACGAGCCGAGTGTCGAGGACACGATCGCGATCCTGCGCGGCCTCAAGGAGCGCTACGAGGCGCATCACAAGGTGGCGATCTCCGATGCCGCTCTGGTCGCAGCCGCCACGCTCAGCCATCGCTACATCACCGGCCGGCAACTGCCCGACAAGGCGATCGACCTGGTCGACGAGGCCAGCAGCCGACTGCGCATGGAGATCGACTCGTCGCCGGTCGAGATCGACGAGCTGCGACGCGTGGTCGACCGGCTCACGATGGAGGAGATGCACCTCGGCAAGGAGCAGGACGACGCGAGCAAGGAGCGGCTCGCCAAGCTCCGCGCCGAGCTCGCCGACGCCAAGGAGCGACTGCGCGGACTCGAATCGCAGTGGGAGCGGGAGAAGCACAGCCTCAACCGGATCGGTGAGATCAAGGAGCGCATCGACGAGGTACGCATCCAGGCCGAGCGGGCGCAGCGCGACGGTGACCTCGAGACGGCCAGCCGGCTGTCGTACGGCGACATCCCCGCGCTCGAGAAGGAGCTCGCGGAGGCCAACGCGGCCGAGGACACCAGCGAGTCGATGGTCCGTGAGGAGGTCGGCGCCGACGAGATCGCCGAGGTCATCTCGGCCTGGACCGGAATTCCGGCCGGCCGGCTGCTCGAGGGCGAGACCGGCAAGCTGCTCCGGATGGAGGACGAGCTGGCGCATCGACTCGTCGGGCAGCGCCCGGCCGTACGCGCCGTGTCCGACGCGGTCCGACGGGCCCGGGCGGGCATCTCCGACCCGGACCGGCCGACCGGCTCGTTCCTGTTCCTCGGTCCGACCGGTGTTGGCAAGACCGAGCTCGCCAAGGCTCTTGCGGAGTTCCTCTTCGACGACGAGCGCGCGATGTTGCGCATCGACATGAGCGAATACTCCGAGAAGCACAGCGTCGCTCGCCTGGTCGGAGCACCGCCGGGCTACGTCGGGTACGAGGAGGGCGGCCAGCTCACCGAGGCGGTCCGCCGCCGGCCGTACTCCGTCATCCTGCTCGACGAGATCGAGAAGGCCCATCCCGAGGTCTTCGACATCCTGCTGCAGGTGCTC
>Ga0081455_10006948_pt1 | contig 12035 bp, 12 predicted proteins | sample TabmetS3T2R1_FD_70207 | JGI IMG/M metagenome (GOLD analysis project Ga0081455, IMG submission 70207) | Tabebuia heterophylla rhizosphere microbial communities from the University of Puerto Rico - S3T2R1 | ecosystem: Host-associated > Plants > Roots > Rhizosphere ...
CTGTTCTGTTTGACCAGGCCTTCAAGATTTTCTTCCGCAAGCGCGGATATATCGAAAAAATGATCGCTTCGATTCTTCCGGAGACGCCGCCCGGATCGCCGGCAGCGCCACCGCCCGGCGCGCAGCGAATCCAGGAGGCACTATTCTCCGGGCTCGATCAGCGCGAACAGCAAAAATCCGATATCGAGATCGACGCGCGGTTGACTGTCTCGGACCGTGAAGTTCTTCAGAAAAAGGACTTCGCGCAGATGACCGTAGCCGAACTCGCGGCTGCGAAGGAGGCGATTGCGCGCCTGACGTTGCCCCTCGACGAGGTGCGTACGCGTCGGCTCATTCCTCACCGGCACGGCCACCTCATCGATATTCGCCGAACCTTGCGGGCGAGCATGAAGGCGGGCGGTGCGGTGATCGATCTCAAATATCTGGGTCCGCGGGTGAAGGAGCCGCCCATCGTCGCGCTCCTGGATATTTCCGGGTCGATGAGCGAATACACACGACTGTTTTTGCATTTTCTGCACGCCGTCACCGACGCGCGAAAACGGGTGACGACCTTTCTGTTCGGTACCCGGCTGACGAATGTAACCCGCGCGATCCGCCAACGCGATCCGGATGAGGCGCTAGCCGCTTGCGCCGCCAATGTGGCGGACTGGTCCGGTGGCACGCGCATCGCCACATCGTTGCATGCCTTCAACAAGCAGTGGGCGCGACGCGTGCTGAGCCAGGGCGCTGTCGTATTATTGATCACCGACGGACTTGAACGGGACCCCGATGACAGGCTCGCTTTCGAGATGGATCGGCTGCATCGATCTTGCAGGCGGCTGATTTGGCTTAACCCCTTGCTTCGTTTTCATGCCTTCGAAGCGCGTGCCAAGGGCGTGCAAGCGATGCTCCCGCATGTTGACGAATTGCGGCCCGTGCACAATCTGGAGTCCATGGCCGAGCTGGTGCGCGCCCTGTCAGGCGCTCCGGCCAAAGGCTACGATCCGAAACAGATGCTCAAGCGAGTCGCTTGATGGAGGAGGCCATGCTTGCACGTGACGAAGATATCCTCAGAGCCGCCGAGGAATGGCGGAAATCGGGACGTGGGGTTGCCCTCGCAACCGTCGTGGAAACATGGGGCTCTGCGCCGAGGCCGATCGGCTCCAATCTGGTGATCGACAGCGACGGCAATTTTCTGGGATCGGTTTCAGGCGGCTGTGTCGAAGGTGCCGTCGTCACCGAGGCCATGGACGTGATCGACAGCGGCAAGCCGAAGATGCTGGAATTCGGCGTGGCCGACGAAACGGCATGGAAAGTGGGTCTGTCGTGCGGCGGGACTATCCGCGTCTATGTCGAAAAGGTGACCTGACGTGAAGCTCGACGTGCTGCACACGTTGAATTCGGAACGTTCTGCCCGCCGTGCCGTAGTGCTCGTCACTGATGTGGCCAGCGGCGAGCAACGCCTGGTCAAAGCTGCCGACGCACCAAAGGATGCTCTGAACGACGTGTTGGACAAGCGGTTGCGCATGGGCAAAAGCGGGATGGAGGAAACGCCGCAAGGGCGCGTTTTTTTGACCGTCTATGTGCCTTCGCCGCGTCTGGTCATCACCGGCGCGGTGCATATCAGCCAGACGCTGGCGCCGATCGGCCAACTGCTTGGTTACGATGTCATTATTGTCGATCCGCGCACGGCGTTTGCCTCGATTGAACGTTTTCCGGATGTGAAGGTCATCGCGGAATGGCCGGACGTGGCGCTGCCGCCGCTCGGCATCGACCACTACACGGCGTTCGTCGCGCTGACCCACGATCCGAAGATTGACGATCCTGCGCTCAAGCATGCGCTCGCGCATGACTGCTTTTATGTAGGCGCACTCGGTTCGAAAAAGACGCATGCAAGGCGCGTGGATCGTCTCAAGCAGGCGGGACTCACCGATGCCGATATAGCGCGCATCCATGCCCCGATCGGGCTTGAAATCGAAGCGGTGTCGCCGGCGGAAATTGCAGTGGCCATTATGGGCGAGATCACGCAGGTCCTGCGCAAGAAGGCGGAAGCGGCATGAAGTTTGGGGCGGTTCCTGTCACCGATGCGATGGGCGCGACGGCCGTGCATTCGATTCGCCAAGGTGAATTTGTGCTCAAGAAGGGAACACGAATCGGCCCGAACGAAATCGCCGCGCTCAAGGCCGCCGGCATAAAGGAAATCATCGTGGCGCGTCTCGACGCCGGAGACGTGGCGGAAGATAAGGCTGCCGCCGAAATCGCGGACGCGATCAGGGGCGAAGGCCTGCGCGCCGATATCGCGTTTACGGGTCGCTGCAATCTGTTTGCTGAAAATGCTGGCGTGCTGGTCGTCGACAAGGACGCTGTCGACGACCTCAATCGTATCGACGAAGCGATCACGATCGCGACATTGCCGGCCTACAAGCCGGTGGTGGATGGAGAAATGGTTGCGACCGTGAAGATCATTCCGTTTGCGGTCGCCGGCGCCGCCCGCGACCGGGCCGTCGCCGCGGCCGAAGAAGCGAAGCCGGTCATACGGGTGGCACCCTACAAGCTGCGCAAGATCGGAATCATATCGACATTGCTGCCCGGACTGTCGCCCAAGGTCGTTGAGAAGACGCTCAAGATTACCGCGACGCGCATCGCGCCTGCCGGAGCAGAGATCATCGCGGGACGGCGCGTGCCGCACGAAGAGGGCGCCGTTTCACGCGGGATCGACGAACTTCTCAAGGGCGGAGCTGAACTCGTGATTGTCTTCGGCGCTTCGGCCATTGCCGACCGGCGCGATGTAATTCCTGCGGCGGTCGAGGCCGTCGGCGGTCAAATCGAACATTTCGGCATGCCGGTCGATCCGGGAAACCTGATGCTCGTTGGCAATGCGGGCGGTCATCCGGTGCTTGGTGCGCCCGGATGTGCGCGCAGTCCGAAGGAAAACGGCTTCGATTGGATCTTGATGCGGCTGCTCGCCGGCCTGCCGGTTACCCGGGCGGATATTACAGGCATGGGTGTTGGCGGGCTGTTGATGGAAATCGTCACGCGTCCGCAGCCGCGCGAGGAACGGGTTGCGGAAACCAGGCGGCGTGTTGCTGCGATTGTGCTCGCGGCCGGGCGTTCCACGCGCATGGGCGCGGTAAACAAGATGCTGGCCGAGATTGGCGGCAAACCGCTTGTGCGCATTGCCGCTGAACAAGCCGTTGCCTCGCATGCTCACCCGGTCATCGTCGTGACCGGTCACGAACGGGAAAAAGTGGAAGCAGCGTTGCAGGGTCTCCCGGTACGCCTGGTGCACAACAAGGATTTCGCGGAAGGGCTCGGCACGTCGCTGAAAACGGGCATCAGTGCCGTACCAGAAGAGGCCGATGCGGCTACAGTCTGTCTTGGCGACATGCCGCAGGTCGACGCCGCATTGATCAACCGGTTGATCGCGGCCTTCGACCCGGAGCGCGGTGCGCTCGTGATCGTGCCAAGTATCGAAGGCAGACGCGGGAACCCGGTCGTCTGGTCACGGCGCTTCTTCCACGACCTGATGGCTATTCAGGGCGACGTAGGAGCCCGCCACCTGATCGGCAATTACGCCGAGGCGGTTGTCGAAGTACCGGTCGCCGGCGAGGCGGCGCTGACCGATGTCGACACGCCCGAGTCGCTTTCTGCCGTCAAGGCAGAAATCGAGCGCGCCTGAGATTCGAATCATTGATTGCTTCCCGCGACTCGCACCTATCTTGAGCAGACGCTTGGCTAGGGAAGCGTGATGACCAACGTCTATGCGCCCATCATGCGAGTGCTTGTTGTGGTGGCTCTCGTCGCCGCAACCGCCACGTTGATGTTCGTCGCCGTCAGTACGATGCGGCTTGCCGCCGTGTGGCCCTCCGTAATCACCTGAGATATCTAGATAATTTTGGCTTCTTGCGCCCCGCGGCTATTGCCATTAAATGGTGACTGACCGGTCAGTCATGAGTGCAAGCGATGTTGCGTTCACCAGCGAGGTCCCGCAAACCGGCGACACGGCGGGAGAATCGGCGCAAGCGTGCGGCTCTGGCCGCCCGCGCGGTCCGACTTTCTGCCAGTGCGGCGCGCAAGGCACGTAGCGGCGAAAGACGCGACGCCATTCTTTCGGCAGCGCTCGATGAATTCTCCACTCGCGGCTTCGAGGCCGCGAGGCTGGATGACGTTGCGAAGCGCGCGGGCGTCGCCAAGGGTACCATCTATTTGTATTTCCGCGACAAGGAGGCGCTGTTTCAGGAATTGATCCGGGCCATGCTGACTCCGCTTGTCGGCACGATCGAGGCACTGGGTCAGTCCGATTTGCCGCTCGCCGTGCTGGCTGATCGCATTGCCGACCTGTTCGTGCGCGAAGTTTACGAGACGAGGCGCAAGGACGTCATTCGCCTCATGATTGCCGAGGGCAGGCGCTTTCCGAAACTTGCTGAATTCTATTACCGGGAAGTCCTGTCACGCATCATTGCGGCCGTGCGTGCGTTGCTTCGACGCGCCGCGGCGCGTGGCGAGGTGCCAGAAAGCCTTGCCGAATTTCCGCAGATTATAGCTGCCCCCGGCTTGGTCGCGATCATCTGGAGCGGCCTATTCGAACGCTTCGAGCCGCTGGACGTTCGGAAAATGATGAAAACTCATGTCGAGCTGCTCTTCGCGCCGAGGAGAGCATGAACATGCACATGAACATGAAGCTCAGTGGCCTGCGAATAGCGATGTTGGCCGCGCTTGTGCTCGGCGGCTGTGACAACGGCAATAACCGGGTCTTGCAAGGCTGGGTCGAAGCCGAATTGATCTTTGTTTCCCCTGACGAGCAGGGACGCGTGATGACGCTGAAGGTGCGCGAAGGGGACCAAGTCAATAAAGGCGATCTGATCTTCACCGTCGACGATGATCTGCAAAGAGCAGACGTGGTGGTGAGAAACACTGCCGTCGTCAACGCCCAGCAGAGCTTCGATCGGGCAAAAGAGCTATTGAAGTCTGCAGCTGGAACGCAAAAAAATTATGACGACTCGGAGGCCGCGCTGCGGCAGGCCAGGGCCAACCTCGAATGGGCGAAGACGCGCCTCGATCGGCGGAATGCGTTCAGTCCCGGCGAAGCGACGGTCGAGCAGATTTACTATCGTCCAGGCGAAACCGTGCCCGCGGGAAGGCCGGTGGTGGCGCTGCTGCCGCCTGGCAATCTCAAGATTCGTTTTTTTGCGCCGCAGGCGATATTGCCCGAGATCCAATACGGCGATGTGGTGGGTGTTACCTGCGATGGATGCGAGAAAGGCCTGACCGCGAAAGTGAGCTTCATCGCGCGGAGCGCAGAGTTCACACCGCCCGTTATCTATAGCCAGGAGGAACGTGCCAAGCTGGTGTTCCTGATCGAGGCACGACCGGAAAGGCCCGAGAAGTTTCGTGTGGGCCAGCCTGTCACGGTCACCTTGTCGCAAGAGCCGCGCAAATGAATGCGCACGATGTCGTCATCGATGTCCATGGTCTGACCAAGAAGTTCGACGGCCGTGCCGTCGTGCGGAACCTGTCCATGCAGGTCAAGCGCGGCACGATCTACGGTTTTCTCGGCCCCAACGGTTCCGGAAAAACAACCACCATCCGCATGCTGTGCGGCCTGTTGACGCCGGACGCCGGCACCGGAACGTGCCTCGGTTACGACATCCGAACGGAAACCGACAAGATCAAGCGTCACGTTGGCTACATGACGCAGCGCTTCAGCCTCTATCAGGATCTCTCGGTGCGCGAGAATCTTGAATTCATCGGCCGGGTCTATGGCATCGATCAGCCGGTTGCCGCTGCACGCGGTGCGATCGAGCGGCTTGGTCTCACGGGGCGCGAAGAGCAGCTTGCGGCTGAACTCTCGGGTGGGTGGAAGCAACGGTTGGCACTTGGCGCCTGCACGCTGCCAAGCCCGCAACTGCTGCTCCTCGACGAGCCCACCGCCGGGGTCGATCCGAAGGCAAGACGGGAGTTTTGGAACGAAATTCACGCCCTCGCGGCCGACGGACTGACGGTGCTTGTGTCCACGCACTACATGGATGAAGCCGAGCGGTGCCATGAGATCGCCTACATCGCCTTCGGCGAGTTGCTCGCGCGCGGGACAGTCGACGAGGTTATCGCGTCATCTCATCTCACAACTTACGTGGTGAGTTCAGCAAATGGCGAGGGTCTCGCTGATCTGACCAACGAACTCACCGGCAAGCCGGGCATAGACATGGTCGCGCCTTTCGGCACCAGCCTGCATGTGTCCGGCCGCGATGCCGACGCACTGGAAGCTGCCATTGCACCCTACAAACGACGCAAAGGCCTGGACTGGAAGCGATCCGAGCCGTCTCTCGAAGACGTATTCATCGACCTGATGAGCAAGGCACGGGACAATTTCCAATGACGCATTTGCTTCCGCCGGCACAAGAGGCGCGTCGACTTCCCGGCGAGGGCTTCTGGCGCAAGACCTGGGCCATGCTTGTGAAGGAGTTCATCCAGCTCAAGCGCGATCGGGTCTCATTTGCCATGATCATTATGATCCCGCTGGTGCAGCTCTTGTTGTTCGGCTACGCCATCAACACGACCCCGCGCAACTTGCCGACGGCCGTGCTGATGCAGGAAAGCAGCGATCTGTCACGCTCCATCCTGGCTGCGCTGGAAAATACCAAATATTTCAGGGTCACCCATCTGCCGCGCAGCGAAGCCGAGGTCGACCAGCTGCTCGCGTCGGGCGCCGTGCTGTTCGCGATCGAATTCCCGGCAAATTTCGAGCGCTCGGTGCGCCGGGGCGACAAGCCGGCCATGCTGGTTATCGCGGACGCCACCGATCCTGTCGCCTCGGGGACGGCGCTGAGCGCCCTGAGCGAGGTTCTTCAAACTTCGCTATCGCATGATCGGGATGTCCCCAACCGCCCCGAGATGCCGTTCGAAATACGGACCCATGCCCGCTACAATCCCGCGGCGCTTACCCAGCTCAACATCGTGCCGGGCCTGGTAGGCACGATCCTCACGATGACCATGCTGATTTTCACCGCGCTTTCCGTGACGCGTGAGATCGAGCGCGGGACCATGGAAAATCTGCTGTCCATGCCGATCACGCCGGTTGAGATCATGCTCGGCAAGATTATTCCCTATGTGTTTGTCGGTGTGGTGCAGGCGAGCATGATTATTTCTATCGGCGTCCTGCTGTTTGGGGTTCCGATCCTCGGTAATTTGGCGATGCTGGCGCTTCTCAGCACATTGTTCATCGCCACCAACCTGTCGATCGGCTACACCTTCTCGACGATTGCCCAAAATCAATTGCAAGCGATGCAAATGTCGATGATGTTCTTCCTGCCAAACATTTTGCTGTCAGGATTCATGTTTCCATTCGCCGGCATGCCGGTCTGGGCCCAATATATCGGGGAGGCATTGCCGTTGACGCATTTTATCCGCATCGTGCGTTCGATCATGCTCAAGGGCTCGAATCTGTCCGATCTTCGCTACGACGCGATCGCGATGTTTGTTCTGATGCTGGTGGCGATGACCATTGCGGTCACCAGGTTCCGCCGCACGCTCGATTAGGTCACAGCCGTTTTAGAACGCTGATACGCACGTAGGGGCTGGCGCGAGCCTGCGAGTCCCACGCCCAGCCTGTCGCGGCGGACCATTCGGTGTCTTCGGCCTTCATGCTTGTGATGTGCGCGCCAACGCGCAAATTCCGGTAGCCTTGTGAGCCGAAATATTGCGTTTCCGGACCGACATAGATTCCGCCCATTAGGTCGTTGAGAATGCGCCAGCCGTAGGCCGCGCGCGCCGAATTTCCTGTTGCAATCGATGACAGCGAGACATCGGCCGCAATCATCGTTTCCGGCGTCGGCTCGTGCCAGAGTTCGACCGCGATCCGCAGGCCGATTGAAGTGCCGCGCAGCCGGTTTGATGGATCGTCTGGAAAGAGATAGTGCTGCTGAAATTCGGGTCCGAAGAAGACCTTGAATTCGGCGTTGCCGCGCTTTATCCGCCAACCCGGCAATACCTGGGACAGCACTCCGACGCCCATGACACTGCGATCTCCAAGGTCGCCCGCCCTGTACCAATAGAGCCCGCCCGAAGACAGAAGTTTCAGAAGCAGTCCGTCCTGATCAAAGCCGTTTGGAGCAATTACAAATCCGCCATGGACAAAGCCGCCGTGGCGCCAGAGATCGCGCCCGGAGAACAGCATGATGCGGGCGTCCTCATCGTCGCCATCTCGTGCTCGGCCAGTCACCGCGCCCAGGCAAAAAACCAACGTCGCGACGGCGATCACCGTCGCATATACGCGCCGTCTGGAACGCATCCAGCTACTCGGACTTGGAGAACGCTACTAGATTGCAATCAGACGATTGCACAACTTACACGCTATAGCGTCACCCGAGCGGGGGAGGGTTGCGCCAGCTGACCGGGACAAGCGCGGTCAATGGGTATATGCATCCAGTAGAGTCGCAATACTGAACGGAAATTAGATGACTGCTGCCACTGTCAGTGCCGAGGAGCGCAAGCGCTCAATTGCCTTTCTGAATTGGGCGCACGCGCTCGATCATTTTGTGCTGCTGATCTATCCGACCGTGGTTATCGGGCTGGAGGTCGTCTATCGGCGGCCCTACAGCGAGTTGATCGCGCTATCGAGCACGGCCTTTGTTGCCTTTGGCTTGTTCTCGTTGCCGGCCGGCTGGCTCGCGGACCGCTGGAGTCGACGCAACATGATGACGGCCTTTTATATCGGCTGCGGGCTGTCGCTCGCGGCCGCCGGGCTCGCCCCCAATCTTGCAGCATTGGCGCTGGCGATGTTCGCTTTGGGCATGTTCGCCTCGATCTATCATCCGGTCGGCATGGCAATGCTGATCGAGGCCTCGAACGCGCGCGGTCGAACGCTCGCTTTCAATGGTGTGTGCGGCAACCTCGGTGTATCGCTCGCCGCCGGCATCAGTGCCGCACTTGCCACGTGGTTTGGATGGCGCGCGGCGTTCTTCGCGCCGGCTGCGGTTCTGGTAGCCACTGGAATCTTTTACCTCTGGGTCACGCCGGACGATCGCCACCATGCCAAGACCCGCGAGTCCAGACCGGCAGTCCCGCTTACGCCGCGGCTTGCCGTGCTGTTGTTCGGGCTCTTTATCGTGATCGCGCTGAGCGCCGGGCTGACGTTCAATGTGCTGACCATTGCCTTGCCGAAGATCGTCGATGAGCGTCTTTCGAGCGCGTTGCCATTGGTACTCGTCGGCACCATTGCGACAGGTGTGCTCATATGTGGAGCGCTGGCGCAACTGACAGTTGGCCGTCTGGTCGAATGGGTTCCGCCCCACGTGATATTCGCCGCGGTGACGGGGCTCGGTTTCCTCGGCAACTTGTGGGCCGCCTATGCCAGCGGCACGGCTCTCCTGATCGCACTCGCGATTGGGGTTGCCGCGATCTACGGCCAGGTCACAGTGAACGACATGATCATGGCCCGCTATACGGCCGATGCATGGCGCGGGCGAGTTTACGCCGTGCGCTACTTCCTCCTGTTCATCAGCGCCGGCGTAGCCATCGGCATGATTTCGATCCTGCACGAGAGCGGCGGATTTGCGCTTGTCCTGGGCGTCAACGCCGTCATTGCGCTCCTGCTCTTCCTCGCCACGCTGGCGCTGGTTGCGATGATCATCAACGTCGAGGGCAAGCAGCGGTCCCCCCAGCCCGCCGAATGATCAAAACACGGGCGGCACGAGATCGGCGACCTTGACCGACATTCGTTTTCTGACATTCGCAACGATGCGGCTGCGGTGACAGGTTTTCGGGTCACGACAGTAGCAAAGCAATGCGATACGCCTGCCTGACTTGATCAGCGCGATCAGCTCACCGAGTTCTTGCTGCGCCTCAGGCTTCCGGATGTGCCTGTCGTAGATACGCCACAGGGCGTCGGTGTCGCCGCCACGCGCTGCCGCGCGGCCTTCAGCCGGCGTCCCCAGCTTCTGCAGATGGACATAGTCTATTCCGGCTTCCCCAAGCGAGGCTGCGAGCTGACGCTTGGAAAAACCCGGCCGGCGCGAGGCGGCAACCGCCCGTGTATCGACCAACAACTCAATCTTTGCGCGCTTGAGCTCATTGAGGACCGCGGCGGGCTTTGCCTGCTCGTATCCAATTGTGAACAGAGGAGGGGTTTTTGCTTCTCTCTTTTTTGTTGTCATTTTGATTTTCATTTCAATCATCCAATCACATTGCCGTATCCGTTCGTCCCCGCGGAAGCGGGGACCCAGATTAATCGCCCTGGATTCCCGCTTGCGCGGGAATGAGCGGAGGACCCTCATTTGCCTAATCGTTCGATCAGCGCCATGGCGGCAGCCGGCGCACGCACCTTGGCCTCGTGTATGAAATACATAAAAACTTCGCGCGGCTTCTTCTTTGCGCTTTCCTTTGCAACGCGCGGCAGATCCTTCGGCTCTCCGCCTTGCGACCAGGTTTTGGCACGAGCAGCCCAGGCATCGAGGGCCTTCGGCGGGTAGCCATCCTTGAGTTTCTCATCGCCCTTTTGCAACCGCGCGTAAACAAAGTCTCCGGTGACGTCGGCAATGGTCGGATAGGTTTCGTGCTCGGCGAAGACCACCGGCATTTCGAATTGCCGAAGCAGCGCAATAAAGGCCGGTGTTTTGAAACTATCGTGCCGCACCTCCACCACATGACGCAGCGCATGTCCACCGAATGTCTTCGGCAGCAATTCCAGAAAGCCGCCAAAATCTGCTTCGTCGAATTTCTTGAACGGCGCGAATTGCCAGAGCAGGGGACCGAGGCGGGTGCCGAGCTCCGTCACCCCGGAGTTCAGGAAATGCTTGATCGAGTCGCCGGCTTCCTTGAGCGCGCGGCGGTTCACCGCGTAGCGGGGACCCTTTACCGAAAAAACAAATCGTTCGGGCACTTCGGAAGCCCATTTGCGAAAGGTCGCCGGACTCTGGGTGCGGTAAAAGGTACCGTTGATCTCGATCGAGGTCAGGTGCTCGCCGGCGTACTCGAGCTCGCGCGCATGCGGCAGCCCTTTGGGATAGAAGACGCCGCGCCAGGGCTCATAGGTCCAGCCTCCTATCCCCGCGTATATATTGCCTTGCCGCTTTGTCATGCTGACGTCATGTCAGGCGTATAATGTGGTTTGCAAGTGGCGATGCGTATTAGTTTGTTGCCACGACGGCCACTAGCGAGGAGGCGACGCCGGATGAACGCGCGCCTTTTCGCGTGTGGTCGTTACTTTTTTGGGCTTCCATTGTCATGCGGTAGAAAGGCAAAAGGCCCGGGATGTTCCTCCCGGGCCCTTGCATTTCGCGTTGAGCTCGCCGAGCTTAGAAGTCCATGCCGCCGCCCGGAGGCATGGCGGGCATCGCCTCTTTCTTCTTCGGCACTTCGGCGACCATGGCTTCCGTGGTGATCAGCAGGCCGGCGATCGAAGCCGCGTCCTGCAGGGCCGTGCGTACGACCTTGGTCGGGTCGATGATGCCCTTGGTCACCAGGTTCCCGTACTCTCCGGTCTGCGCGTCATATCCGAAGGAGTACTGGTCCTTCTCCATGATCTTTCCGACCACGACCGAGCCATCTGCGCCGGCGTTGATCGCGATCTGGCGGGCAGGCGTCTGCAACGCCTTGCGCACGATCTCGACACCGTGCCTCTGGTCCTCGTTTTCGGGACGCAGACGCTTGAGCCCCTCGACCGCACGCAACAGTGCGACGCCGCCGCCCGGCAGAATGCCTTCCTCGACCGCGGCGCGGGTCGCGTGCATCGCATCATCGACGCGATCCTTGCGCTCCTTCACCTCGACCTCGGTGGCCCCGCCGACGCGGATCACCGCGACGCCGCCGGCGAGCTTGGCAAGCCGCTCTTGCAGCTTTTCGCGATCGTAGTCGGAGGTGGTCTCCTCGATCTGCGCCTTGATCTGGGCAACGCGCGCCTCGATGTCGGCTTTCTTGCCTGCACCGTTGACGATCGTCGTGTTCTCCTTGTCGATCATCACCTTCTTGGCGCGGCCGAGCATGGAGATCGTGACGTTCTCGAGCTTGATGCCGAGATCTTCACTGATCGCCTGCCCGCCGGTCAGGACGGCGATGTCCTG
>Ga0081455_10006949_pt1 | contig 12032 bp, 11 predicted proteins | sample TabmetS3T2R1_FD_70207 | JGI IMG/M metagenome (GOLD analysis project Ga0081455, IMG submission 70207) | Tabebuia heterophylla rhizosphere microbial communities from the University of Puerto Rico - S3T2R1 | ecosystem: Host-associated > Plants > Roots > Rhizosphere ...
TCTGCGACGGCAACAATTCCGGTCACCGGGCAATCAATCTTGCCGAGGCCTTTGGCAGCAAGCGGGTGCTTCTGATTGGCTTCGACATGCATGTCAAAGACGGCGCCCACTGGCACGCGCCGCACACGTCGAAACCGTTGCACAATCCGACCAAGGACTCGACCAAGCTGTGGCGTATGGAGCTGGAGAGAGTTAGCGCTGGGTTCAAGAAACGTGGAATCGAGATAATCAACTGCACGCCGGGATCGGCATTGACTTGCTTTCCGATGATGGAGCTGTGTGAGGCGCTAAATGGCGGGAATGCAGTGGCTCGCTGAGCCGATCAATCGCGACATTGTTTTGTTCTTGGGCAACATATCGCCGGAAGAGCAAAGCCGTGCTTTTGCGACTTTGGCACGTGAGCAGATTGATGATGCCAAGCGCTTTAATCTGCGTGTGCTCGGGATCGAGCCGCCGTCGCGAACGTATGTCGATGGATTGCTGGGCGTGCCGCTGGAGCAAGTCAAACCCAATGGCGTGATCTTCACCGAGTTCGAGCTGCTGGTCGATGTGCTTGCTTATATCAGTGCGATGCTGCATGCGTTCTCGCCGGTACGCAGCGGAAGATATGAGAGAGGTCATCGGCTTTTGGTTGATGGTATTGCGATGGATATCGATACGCCCGCGCTGCTAGCGCAGATTCGAGGAGGCGAAGAATTCGTGTTCGTCAATGTCGTGCCGTATGCACGTAAGATCGAGCAAGGCTCGTCGCAGATGGCCCCAAATGGGGTCTATGAGGCTGTGGCTATGTTGGCACGCAGACGGTTCGGACGGATTGCCAAAATACAATTCAATTACCGCACGACGCTTGGCGGGATTACGAAAGAGAAATCGTTGCGCCAGCCTGCGATCATTGTACGGATGTTCTGATGCCAACCAAGGCGGTTGCAGATCTGTTTGAGCAGCGCTTGGTCGAGCAATGGACCCAGACGCCGATCATTTCCTACGACACGATTGCCGAGCCACCCGATGTCCCGGCTTTTGTTGTGCAGCAATATCCGGTCGTGCAGGGACTTAAGCCTGTTGTCGGTCGGAGATTCTTTGAGGAAGGTGTTTATCGAATAGTTCTGAACGTGCGGCGTGGTATCGGATTGGCACAAGGTTTGACCTGGACTGACGAGCTGCTTTCTATCTTTCGCTCGTTCAAATTTCCGAGTGGGCAGCTTGAAACATTCGCACCTGACGGGCCGATCATTGACGACAACAGCGAGGAAGGCGATTGGATCGTCTACTCGCTGTTGTTTCCATATCGCTACCAGTTCGATGGATGACAGTTTCGGGAGCACGCCCAATTCCCGAGATCCATGATGGTTGGGCAATTAAGAGGAGATCACCATGGGTGATATCGTAACTGCATCAGGTACGAGAGTTTACATCGGAGATGCGGTCACTACCGCGCAAGCCGACACGCTCGCGGAATTCCAAGCCATGTCTAACTGGACCGAGATCGGCTTGGTTGAATCCGTGGGTGAGTTCGGCGACGAAGCCGCGGACGTGGCTGCAGCTGCTCTCGGTGACGGGCGCACGCGTCATGCTAAAGGCGCGCGTGATGCTGGCACTATGGCCATTGTCTGCTTCCACGATCCAACTGACACTGGACAGGCTGCTGTTGAATTGGCAGAGCAATCCAACGATAACTTTGCCTTCCGCATTGTGTTGCCGGATGGACCGCCGAATTGGTCGGACACTACGATCTATCTTCGGGGTCTAGTCCGGTCACGCCGAAAGAACATTGGCACGAATGACAATATCATTCGCAACACGTATAATGTCGGCGTCAACAGCGAGCTGTTCACGCAACCCGCAGTATCTATGTAGAAGGAGGGTACATGAAGTTAACTGAGCTGGCGGTCGATGCCGATCGCGCAGAGAATGGTGCTTGGATCGGAGACATTCCAGAGATGGAAGGTCTGCGGCTCAAGGTTCGTGGCAACATGAATGCCGACTGGCGCCGCTTGCAGGCTCGGCTGCTTGATACCGTGCCACGTAAGAAGCGATTGGGCGGACGGGTCGATCCCGACGAAATGGATCGCATCATCGGATCCTGTCTGCTCAATGCTTGTTTGCTGGATTGGGAAGGCCTTGAGGATGAGGATGGTAAGCCCATTCCATATTCCAAACAGTTCGCTCAAAAGCTGCTGACCGAGCCAGAGTATCGGAGATTTCGTGACGGTGTTTCCTGGGCTTCGCAGATGATTGCCGAGACGACCGAAGCGGATCGGGAAGATGCCGTGGGAAACTTGTTGCAGCTCTCCGATGGCAACATCAGTGGGGAGCACAGGAAAAAGGCTGGCTGAATTTAATTGAACGGGGGCGTGAAGCTCCTGCGCAATTCTACGAAAAGCCAGAAATTTCGGACTGGAATCATTGGTACTGGTTGGCGTTCGGTGATCTTTCTACCGAGCGGCAGATCGGTATGTCGTTGGGGCCAATCCCTCGATCATCGATTTTGAATTACGCTGCCGAGCATGGCTTGCTCGGTGACGCTGCAGAGCATTTCGAAAACATCATCCGTGATATCGATTCCGAATATCTTTCGATGCTCAATGCTAAACCGGAACCGGAGCAAGCTGCTTTGGTGAAAGCGACCGATATTGAAGGATCAAAGCGAGTGATCGAGCGAATGAAGTTGCGCGCAGCTTCGGCAACGAAGAGACATAGTAAGTAATGGCAAGCTTGGATGTCATACGCACGTTGACGCTACGCGCGAAAGCCGAGGGCTTTCCGCAAGCAGGACAGGCTGTCAGCGCTTTGGGTGAGATGTATGAGACGTCTGCGCGCAAGCAGGCCTCGATGGAGAAGACCCTGGAGGGGTTGGAGCGCCGGTTCATTACGTCTGTTCGACAAACGCAGGATTTTCAGAAAACGCAGGAGCAACTCAATCGGATCACGGCGGCATTCCCGCAGCTTCAAGAGCGGGCCAATGCAGTTCTTGGCGAAGCGGCAGCTCGCTTTGGGCAAGTGCAAAGTGTGTCTGGAACCGTCGCGGCACAATTCGGCAAGGTCACCAGTCAACTTGCTATCATGCAGCCTGCAGTGCAAGGCACACTCACTGGATTTACGAATCTCCAGGGAATGATGAGTGGTGTGCAGAATGTGTCGGGTGCGACTACAGCTCGTTTAGCCACGTTTTCGAATACGCTGAATGTAATTCAGGGTGGTGTCACAACGACAGCGGCAACGTTAGGCACGCTGGGAAATCAATTCGGTGCATTGACTGCCCGAGTTGGATTGGGAGGGACTGGTGCTGGAGCCGGGGCTGCAGGACAGATGCTGCAGTTCGGCAATCAAAGCAAAGCCGCCCGCTACGAGTTGATCAACCTTTCGCGTCAGATCCAGGACGTTGGCGTCAGCTTAGCGTCGGGACAAAATCCGTTCACGGTTCTGATCCAGCAAGGTTCGCAGATCGCCGACGTGTTTGCATCGTCGCAATTGACGATGGCGCAATGGGCGCAACGATTTTTGACGTTCTTTACACCAGCACGCTTGATTATACTTGGATTCACGGCTGCTGTTGGAGCATTGGCATTTACGTTTATAAAATTAGCTGAGAGTGTTGTTACAACTGAGAAGATATTGAAGGATCAGGGAAATACTTTAGAACAACTTCGTAAAGCATACGGTGACGCAACTTCTTCAGCTGGTTCGTTTCTTGAAGTGAGCAGAGAAATATTATCGCTTGAGATAGCTAGAGGTATACGAGAATCACAGGAACAAATAGAACGACTTAGTGAATCATTTAGAAAATTAACTGCTACACCAGTTGCGGTACCGCTGGATGTATTGTTGCCGCCAGGGTTTGAGAATATTCCGCAAATATTAGAAACGACTTCGACCGGATTTGTGCAATTAGATGCTGTTATTAATCGGTTCAATCAGAGCGCTAAAGGGTGGCAAGACGTCAAGCGGATGCGTGACGAGTTGGCGGCAATTGACAATGCCACTCGCGCGACAAATCCGGCATTAGCACAACAGGCTTTGCGATATTTTGATCTGACTAAAGAATTAGGCAACGTTGCAGAGGCTATGCGGAAGTATGAAGCCGCACAGCGCATAAACCGGGGCGAAGCTGAAAAGACTGATCGTACAACAGTGGGGTTGTCGGAAACACTCAGGCAACTTCCGTTTGATCAACTGGTAAAGCGAACACAAGAGCAAATTGAATTGCGCGAATTAGAGACTGTAAGCATTGGAAAGACTGATGCTGAGATAAAGAAATTAAAATTGCAGTTCGATGCCGAGCGTGCAGCTCGTGAAGGTTTAACCTCCGAGCAGCAGCATACCATAGATCTGCTGAAACTGGAGATTGAAATCGCCGAGCTGAATAATGAAGCACGAAAAAAAGCAATTGATCTGCTGGATAAAGAACGTAGAGAACGAGAACGCATTGGACAGTCATTTGATCAGTTTCTGACAAGCACTAAGAATTCAATTGAATTACGCAAATTGGAAACTGAAAATATCGGCAAGTCAGAAGCAGCGGTCAAAGCTGCTAAAATTCAGTTTGATGCCGAGCGCATCAGCAAGGGCAATTTGACGGAGGCACGACAAAAAGAAGTTGATGCATTGAAAGCTGAAGCTATTGCCACTGAAAATAGCTTCAAAGCAAGATCCGATTCGATCGCACTGACTAAAAAACAAACCGATGAAGCAGAACGACTGGCGAAAAGATTACAGGATTTGAGAGATACACTTAAAGCAGAACGTGAGACTCTCTTTTTCTCCGATGAAGACGTCAAGATTATCGAAAAATTGCGTGAATTGATGCCCGGTTTGAGTATTGAAGAAATACTCAACACGAATGAAGCGGCGATGATACGCTTCAATACGCGAGTTAAAGAAGCGCGAGATCTAACTGCAGATTTTCTCAATACATTCATCAGTGGTCTTGTCGAAGGCAAATCGGTAACCGATGCACTTGCTAAATCCGTACAGAGCTTGGGGGCGGCGATTACACAAGCAGCAACTAAGCAAATCGGAACGTCGATCATTGGTGCTCCGGGGGTCGGAGAAGCGGCTGGCACAGGTCTCACTGGGCTTCTGGGTGCGGGCGGTCTAGGTCTTAGCGGTTTGGGTCTCGGTGCTGCTACAGGCGGGGCCGGGATCGCGATTGGTGTCGGTCTTAGCCTCCTTGGCAAATTGCTCGAAGATAATGAGCAAGAGGCACAAGCGGCAGCACAGGCAGCAGAGCAATTCAATAATCAGCTGCAACAGTCGCGCGAATCATTGAATAGTATGGTTAATTCACTTGAAGCACTCAATAATGTTTCCGGTGATGTGACGACTTCAATTAAGAATGCAGCGTTGCAATTGGATCAAATCAATAAGGCTGCATTGGCGCAGATCCAGATTGCCAAGACACAGGGCGGCGTTACGATTGCCGCGCCGGAAGCCAAAAAGGCGGCCGACGAGGCAACACTGGCAATGGAGAAAGCCGCGCAACAGTTCAAGATGTTCAGTGAACGCACCATTGAGAATGCTCGTGAGGCACTACGTGGTGCGGACGCGCTTTCCGAGACTGCGCAGAGAATGGCCGACCTGGAGGCGCAAGCCAAAGATCTGCAGGAAGCAATGGTCGCGCTCGGTGTCAGCGGCATCCAGGCATCTGAGATCGTTGCCGAGGATTTGGCCAAGGGCCTTGATCGCTTGCGCCAGCAAATAGAGACCGATCTCATTCGTAGCATCAATGAATTGCAGGGAACTGGCTGGATCAATCAGCTGACCGACATGTTTGAATCAATTGCGGATGCGCAGAAACTTGGTGTTGATCCGCAAGTCATTAATAAATTTATGGCATTACAAGCACAACAGATCGTCAATCAAAATGAAATCATGGGTGAGTCATTCCAACAATTGCTACAGCTATTTCCGCAATTGAATGGCGTGATACATGAATTTGGTGAAGCGGTTGAACAAACGGTCGATGTGGTTATGCGCTCGGCCGGGGATCTCGCACGCGCGCAAGAATCGCTGCAAGATAGGATGTTGGCCGCGCAGACCGATACTTCGACGCTCGAAGGGCAGTTGCTTATTTTTGACCGCCAGGCGCAGCGAGAGCGTGAAGCAGAGATCAGGGCTGGTGGGGAAAATATCGCCCTCCTGGAACAAACATTGGCACTTGAGCGATTGCGCATTGTCAGAGACTTCAACGATCAAATGATTGAAGAACAGCAGCGCGCACAAGAGTCGCTGCAAGATAGAATTTTGGCGGCGCGGACTGATACTTCAACGCTCGAAGGGCAGTTGGCTATTTTCGATCGGCAGGCACAGCGTGAGCGCGAAGCCGAGATCAGAGCAGGCGGGAAAAATCTGGCACTGCTGGAAGAGACACTGGCTGCAGAACGATTACGTATTGTCGAAGATTTCAACAAGCAGCTCTTGGAAGAAGAACGACGCGCGGCCGAGGATCGGCAGAACACGATCAATGCCGCTGCCAAGAATGTCGTTGATTATGTCAACAGCTTGTTGGCTGGATCGCAAGCAACCGGATCGCCACGATCGCGTTTGGAAGCTGCTCGGTCTACCTATGAAAAGACTTTGGAATTGGCGCGGCAGGGCAATATCAATGCCGTCAATCGGATTGCTCAGGACGCCGAGGCATTGCGTACCGCTTTGCGTGACGTCTATGGATCCACTAGCCGGTATCAAGAAGGCCTGCAACAGATCACCACCGATCTGCTCACGCTGCCGACGGTGGAAAGCTCGACCGACCAGATTGTCAATGCGATCAGGGATTCGATCATTGTTCTAAAGAACATCAATGCGCAGTTGAGCGGCGGTATCGAGACCTTTCCGGCAACTGAATCGGGATTGGGCCTGCTCGCGGTACAAGGTTTCCAGTACGGCGGATGGGTCAAAGGCGGGGCCATGACGCAAGACAATCAGCCGGTCATGGCGTCGGCAGGTGAGTTCATGGTGCGCCGCTCGGTGGCGCTAGCTAATGCAAGCTGGCTGCCGCAATTCAATCGCAGCGGAACGATTCCGGGCAATGATAATACGGTGGAAGAGCTTCGGCTGCTGCGACGGGAGAACGCTTTCATGCTCACGCAGCTGTCGAAGTTAGTCGCGCAAGGCAATACTGACAACGTTACTGCTATTCGCGATCAACAGCGCTCAGTGAATGCGGAAACCCGTCTACAGGCCACTCGCGTGCAAGCGCGGCAACGTAAACGAGAATCTGTTGGCTAGCCTTACCCGATATGCACAGAAAAAATTACTTGATCACCTACTCGGCATCGCAACATTCACCATGCCGACGGTGTATGCCGGATTGTTTACGTCATCTCCTGGCGAGACCGGAGTTCTGAGTGGTGAAGTAGTTGGCAATAATTACGCCAGAGTCGAGCTTACATCTAAGATGGGAGCGGCGACTCTTGCGACTGGTGTCGCTGCAAATACCTCGGCAGTTACGTTTTCGGTTCCATCAGGATCGTGGGGTCTCACGACGCATCTCGGCGTGATGGATTCGTTAACCATCGGAAATGTCTTGCTGCATATTCCATTGGCTAATCCAATGTTGGTCGGAGCTGGCAGCGCGGCACCCAGTTTTGCCATCGGCAAGATCACGCTTACTGCTGGGTTCGATGGTGTGCTTTCTCAGCTTACCAAATATTTGGCCAAGAAATGGATCGATCATCTTCTCGGCAAGGCGGCATTCACTGCTCCTGCCGCGTGCTATGTCGGAATGTTCAGCGCCGATCCAACATCGGATGGCTCGTTGACTAACGAGATCGCCACAGGTGGAGCTGCGCGGCAGAGTATCGCTGACTTGATGGAAGAGACTGTATTGGCTACTGGCATTTCCGTTAACGGTGATTCGATCTTATTCCCGACGCCAACAGCAGGATATTCGGTTACGCATCTTGCCGTGCTTGATGCGGTATCATCGGGCAATATGCTGATGCGTAAGGCGCGCAACTCTACGCTCAACGTTGCAGCAGGATCGGCAGCAGTTCGTATTGATATCGGTGGTCTCCAGCTGAGAGCCGACTGATGCTGGCTCTCGCTGCGCTGTCGGAAGCTTCGACATCATCGCTCCCCGACAGCTATGCGTTGGTCTTCACTGCCGGTGGGACGGTTGAAGGGTTCTTGGATTATGCCGCTCGGCTACGTCTGGTTACTGAATTTGGCGATCGCCCGATATTCGCAGTCGAGATAACGCTCTCCAGAATTGATGTCGAGATCCCGCCGACCATTATTCCGCCCACTGATGTATTTGTGCTTAGCAGTGCGACATTCAGCGGCGCAGGTAGACTGTCGGTTAATGCGACTGTCGTCAGTCCGCAGGTTCACTTTGGGTTTGCGACGTTTGCCGGTGCCGGTAGTTTCCGGGCCAGTGTTCTTAAACCGGGGCTTCAGCCTGGGCAGGCGAGGTTTGCAGGTGCAGGTAATTTCTCGATCAGCGTTCTCAAACCGGGGATTCAGGCTGGCACTGCGAGATTTGCCGGAGCCGGGAATCTTTCGATCAATGCTGCCCCGGTTCGGCAACTGCATGCGACATACTCTGGAGCCGGATCACTGTCGGTTGAGGCTCGAGTTTACAAGACTGCAGCGGCGAGGTTCGCGGGGGCAAGCAATCTGTCCATCAATGCCGATAATGACGAGTTCTTCGTGGTGCAGCGTGACGGGCAGCGTGTTACGCAACGAGACAATCAGCAGGTTAGAAACCAGAGACCATGACAGTACCGCTTCATAATCTGACTGATACGTGGGATAGCGTCGGCACAAATTTCGATGCTATCAAGATGAATGCCACGCGCACCGGATCGGCGGGCAATTCAAAGCTGATCAATACTCAAGTCAACAGCATCGTTAAATTCAGTGTCGATGAATTTTCTCGCACGATCATCAATGCGACTTCTACCACAATTACCTCGCCGCTCGGACTTAACCCCAGCCTATTCAATTACACTCCGTATCATCAGATTCACGGCTTCGATAATAATAGCCGTCAGCTCTGCATGTTCATATGGCAGAACGGCGGTTTCGGTCCAAGATTGACTTTTGCCAAATCGCATTCTGATACACCCGGTACTTTTGCCATGGTCGAAGATGGCGACGGTATTGGATCCATCATGTTCATGGCGTCAGACACTGTCGAGCATCGTCCGGTTTGTTTTCACGAGGTGAGTGTTGACGGGACACCGGGCGGGACCAACGATATCGCAGCCAAGTTTCGCTGGTACACGCGCGGCGCCGGTATGACCAATACGCAAGAGCGCATGTCGTTGCGTGGCGATGGTCGATTGCAGCTGTTTGGTGGCGGTACGATTACGTCACAAATTCCAGTTCTTGAGATGGCTTCAACGTGGAACAACGTCGCGGTGACTTTTTCTGCCGTTACGCTCAATGTAACTAATACCAATTCGGCCAGTGCCTCAAAGCTGATTGATCTAATGGTCGGTTCGGCATCAAAATTTATTGTTGATGTTTCGGGACGTGTGTTGCTCGGTCATACAACGAGCGTTGGTGACGTCAGCAATCGGCAGTCGCCTTTACAATTACACGGTACTTCTGAAGCTACGACTCAATCTACCGCATTCAATTGGGCTAATAATGCTAATGGAGGTTGTTGGGTCACTGCTAAATCTCGCAGCGGTACTATTGGCACTAATACCATTGTTCAGAACGGTGATTCATTAGGCCGATTTCTCTTCTGCGGTGCTGATGGATCGAATTTCATTACTGGGGCAGAGATTAAAGCTGAAGTTGACGGTACTCCCGGCACTAATGACTTACCGACGCGAGTACTAATCAAGACAACACCAGATGGAAGTAGCTCGCCTTCTGATCGGATGCTTGTTGATAGTAAAGGCAATATCATTATCAACACCGCGGCGATTGCCACGAACGCGAATGACGGTTTTCTTTATATTCCATCCTGTGCCGGAACACCGACCGGCACGCCGACGAGCTATAGCGGTCGGATACCGATGGTCTATGACACAGCAGCAAACAAGATTTGGTTCTATAATGGCACGTGGCGTGGCGTGCTGGTTACTTGATGAAAGAGAAGTAAATGGTCCTCCTCGAACTGACGCCCGAAGAAGCTCTCGTATTGCGAAATATAATTGACATGGCAGTACGTGCGGAAGGAATGCGCATAGCCCAGGTAGCAGTCGTGCTCGACGCCAAGATCTTGGCCGCTGGACAAAAATATGAGGCAGCGCTTGCTGCAAGCGGCAAAGACGCCGCCGGTAACGGCAAAGACGCCGCGGCATAGATGCTCGCACTTCAAGCAATCAGCGAGGTCGCTACTTCTGCGCTGGTTGGCACTTTCGCGGCTAACGGTGACATTGTCGCCGAGCTGAATATCAACGATCTGGCGTCGCTGCGAATATATGCCGCGACAAGAGAGTTCATTACTTATGCGACCGACACGCCCGCTAATCAGCCATTCATTGGAACGCTGGAAAAGCCGATTACGTTCGAGCGCTCGATCATCAACACCAGTGGTTTTGGCGAGATTAACATCGGCTATGGCGAGCTGGAGCTGATCAACACCGAGGCCGACTACGACGGCTTGATTGATCACCATGGTGTCGATGGGCAACGCGTGCGGCTGCGTATTGGATTGGAAGACAATCTCCACATCGTAGACTCTTATAATAATTTTACGATTGTCGCGGATCTGACTGCAACCGGTTGGACGATCACTGAAGATCGAATGACGATCTCATTGCGGGATAACTCATTCCTGTTAGAGGTTCCGGCGCAGCCGAATTCATACGCCGGAACTGGCGATCTCGAAGGTGGTGAGGATCTGGCAGGAAAACGCAAACCGCTCGTCTGCGGACAGGTTCGGAATATCTCGCCGCCATTATTGATCCCAGCCGAGTTGGTCTATCAAGTGCATGATGGATCGGTCGAAGCCATTGACGCTGTTTACGATGCAGCTGGCTTGCTTGAAAATCATGGCGATCATCCAGACTCCGACACGATGCGAGCGACGATCATCATGGATGGTTACGTCACTTGTTTAGCCGAGGGGTTGTTCATGCTCGGCGCGAGCCCGTTCGGCAAGATTACTGCCGATGTACGTGGTGAAAACACTGACGGATATATTGAGACAACGGCAGATATTGTCTCATTCCTTATATTGAACGCTTCCGATTTGACGATTGATGATTTTGATCTGCAAAGCTTTGAAGTTGCCAATGAAATACAACCGGCTCCAATCGGTTATTTTCTTAATACTGATTCAAACGCTACGGTCGCAGAGGTGGTCGGCAGATTGATGGGCGCGATTAGCGGTTGGATCGGTTTCGATAGCATTGGTAAATTACAGATTGGTCTGGTCAATGTACCGTCAACAGTGGTTGTTGCCCGTTATGATCAGCACGACATCATTACGTTGACACGCGATCGATTGCCAAGCGGAGTTGATCCGATCATCCAGCGGGCTCGAGTTGCTTACGATGTGAATTGGACTGTGCAACAGGGTACCGAGCTGATCGGGGAAGTATTTGAAACTCAACCTGAGCTGGTTTCTTATCTAGCATCGCCGTTTCGAATTGCGGAGCCGTCGGAGGATCAATCAGGATCGATCCTTGGATTTCATCCATTGGCAATCGATCCAGATCCAGTCGAGGCGTACTTTGTCAACTTCTCCGACGCTCAAGCAGAAGCCGACCAGCGTATGGCGCTCTACGGTACCGAGCGGTCGATGTATCGGTTTACGCTCAAGGAGCACTTGTTTGATCAGGATATTGGCGATTCGATCTTACTCACGGTTCCGCGACTCGGGCTCACGAATGGGAAATATTTATTGGTTGTGCAAACGCGCGAAGATCTGGAGCAAACTGAAACCGAAGTTGTGGGATTTGGCTGATGGGTAACATCGCCATGGCCTGGGAGAATTTATCTGATGCGGGAACGATCTCAGCCTCGGGTTGGATCACGCAGGCGCACCCCAGTCGGCTACAGAACAAGCACGTCTCGCGCAAGTGGCGGGTCAACACCTCGTCGGCGTATATCATCGCCGATCTTGGTGC
>Ga0081455_10006950_pt1 | contig 12032 bp, 8 predicted proteins | sample TabmetS3T2R1_FD_70207 | JGI IMG/M metagenome (GOLD analysis project Ga0081455, IMG submission 70207) | Tabebuia heterophylla rhizosphere microbial communities from the University of Puerto Rico - S3T2R1 | ecosystem: Host-associated > Plants > Roots > Rhizosphere ...
GAGGGGCAGAAGCCTCATGCCTAAGCTCATCATCGGCGGCAAGGAGCACGACGTTCCCCAGGGCATCACCCTGATCCAGGCGTGCCAGCTCGCCGGCATCGAGATACCGCGCTTCTGCTACCACGAGCGCCTGTCGATCGCCGGCAATTGCCGCATGTGCCTGGTCGAGGTTGCCGGCATGCCGAAGCCCGTCGCCTCTTGCGCCATGAGCGTCAACGATCTCAGGCCCGCGCGCGACGGCACGCCGCCCACCATCATCACCACTTCCGAGACGGTGAAGAAGGCCCGCGAAGGCGTGCTCGAATTCCTGCTCATCAATCATCCGCTCGACTGCCCGATCTGCGACCAGGGCGGCGAATGCGATTTGCAGGACCAGACCATGGCCTACGGCTTCGACGCGAGCCGCTTCCAGGACAACAAGCGCGCAGTCGAGGACAAATATCTCGGGCCGCTGATCGGCACTTACATGACGCGCTGCATCCACTGCACGCGCTGCGTCCGCTTCATGACCGAGGTGGCGGGTGTCGAGGAGCTCGGCGCCATCGGGCGCGGCGAGGACATGGAGATCACGACTTATCTGGAGCGCGGGCTGCTTTCGAACCTGTCGGGCAACGTGGTCGATCTTTGCCCGGTCGGCGCGCTCACCTCCAAGCCTTACGCCTTCCTGGCCCGTCCGTGGGAGCTCACCAAGACGCCGTCGATCGACACCATGGATGCGCTCGGCAGCGCCATCAGGGTCGATTCACGCAACCGCGAAGTCATGCGCATCCTGCCCCGCGTCAACGACGCCATCAACGAGGAATGGATCTCCGACAAGACCCGCCACGTCTGGGACGGGTTACGCACGCAGCGGCTCGACCGGCCCTACATCCGGCGGAACGGCCAGCTCGCACCGGCGAGCTGGGACGAGGCCTTCAAGGCGATTGCTGCGAAGCTGAAGGGTCTCGACGGATCGCGCTTCGCCGCGATCGCGGGCGACCTTACGGGCGTGGAGGAGATGTTCGCCCTCAAGCTTCTCGCCGAGGCGCTCGGCTCAGCCAATGTCGATTGCCGCCAGGACGGGGCCAAGCTCGACCCCGGGCTCGGCCGCGCGACCTATCTCTTTAATTCCACGATCGCCGGCATCGACGAAGCTGACGCCTTCCTCCTCGTCGGCACCGACCCGCATCTCGAGGCCCCCGTGCTCAACGCGCGCATCCTCAAGAACATCCGGCACGCCTTCGACGCGCGGCCTATCGGTTTGATCGGCCAAGAAACCGATCTTACTTACCCTTACGACTATCTCGGCGCGGGACCCGAGACCCTCGCCGAGATCGCAAATGGCAATCATCCCTTTGCAAAAAAACTCGAAGCCGCTGAGCGGCCGATGCTCATTGTCGGGCAGGGGGCGCTCGCCCGGCCCGACGGCGCGGGCGTTCTCGCCCTTGCCGCCAAGGCCGCAATCGCGATTGGCGCGATCAAGCCGGCGCTTGGCTGGAACGGCTTTAACGTGCTGCACAACGCCGCGGCGCGCGTCGGTGGTCTCGATGTCGGTTTCGTCCCTGGCGCGGGCGGCCGCGACGTCGAGGCGATCCTCGATGGCGCCACGCAAGGAAAGATCGAGGCGATCTATCTCCTCGGCGCCGACGAGATCGACATGGCGCAGCTGGGAGATGCCTTCGTCATCTATCAGGGCAGCCACGGGGATGCGGGCGCGCATCGCGCCGACGTGATCCTGCCCGGCGCGGCCTACACCGAGAAGTCGGCCATCTACGTCAACACCGAAGGGCGGCCGCAGATGACGGCGCGCGCGACCTTCCCACCTGGCGAGGCGCGCGAAGACTGGAAGATCGTGAGAGCCTTGTCGGAGGTTCTGGGCCAAACGCTGCCCTTCGACAACGTGCAGGAGCTTCGGGCCGAACTGTTCATGCGCCATCCGCATCTGGCTGAACTCGATGCCATCGTTCCGGCCGACGCCGCCGCGATCGAGCATCTCGCCGGCCGCCCGGCCAAGCACGGCAAGGGCCGCTTCGAGCCGGCCATCGCCGATTTCTATCTGACCAACCCGATCGCGCGCGCCTCCGCCATCATGGCGAGCGTGAGCGCGCTTCACGCCAATCGCACCGGCAAGGCGACGGGCACCGATGGCTGAGTTCTGGGTAAGCTACGGATTGCCGTTCGCGCTGATCTTCGCCCAGAGCTTCGCGCTCCTCGTCATCCTGCTCATCATTGTAGCCTTCCTGCTTTACGCCGACCGGAAAGTTTGGGCCGCGGTGCAGATGCGGCGCGGGCCGAACGTCGTCGGGCCCTGGGGCCTGCTGCAATCCTTCGCCGACCTCCTCAAATTCGTGTTCAAGGAGCCGATCATTCCGGCCGGCGCCAACAAGGGCATCTTTCTCATCGCGCCTTTGATCACGGCCGGGCTCGCGCTCTCCGCCTGGGCCGTCATCCCCGTGGCCAAGGGCTGGGAGATCGCCAATCTCAATGTCGGCATCCTCTACGTCTTCGCCATTTCGAGCTTGCAGGTCTACGGCGTCATCATGGCGGGCTGGGCGTCGAACTCGAAATACGCCTTCCTCGCCGCGCTCCGCTCGGCGGCGCAGATGGTGTCCTACGAGGTGTCGATCGGCTTCGTCATCATCACCGTGCTGCTCTGCGCAGGGACCCTCAATCTCGGCGAGATTATCGCGGCGCAAGACGGACCCTTGGGCCTGTTCGGCTGGTACTGGCTGCCGCTCTTGCCCATGTTCGCCGTGTTCTTCATCTCGGCGCTCGCGGAAACCAACCGGCCGCCCTTCGATCTGCTCGAAGCGGAGTCGGAGCTCGTTGCGGGCTTTATGGTGGAGTATTCGTCCACGCCCTACATGCTGTTCATGCTGGGTGAATATGTCGCCATCGTCCTGATGTGCGGGCTCGGCACGGTGCTCTTTCTGGGCGGCTGGCTGCCGCCGTTTCCGATCGTGCCCTTCACCTTAATTCCAGGCGTGATATGGTTCACCTTGAAGGCCTGTTTCTTGTTTTTCCTGGTCGCCATGGTCAAAGCCATGGTGCCGCGCTATCGCTACGATCAGCTGATGCGGCTTGGCTGGAAGGTCTTCCTGCCGCTGTCGCTCGCCATGGTGGTGATCGTCGCAGCGATCCTCAAGCTGATGCAGCAGGTGGCCTAAAAGGACGGCAAGCGTGAAACGCTGGGCGGAAGCTACGAAGTCGTTGTTGCTGACAGAATTTTTGTCAGCCTTCTGGCTCGCCCTGAAATATTTCGTTGGTCCGAAGGCGACGCTCAACTACCCCTACGAGAAGGGACCGCTTTCGCCGCGCTTCCGCGGCGAGCATGCGCTGCGGCGCTATCCCAACGGCGAGGAGCGCTGCATCGCCTGCAAGCTGTGCGAGGCCATCTGCCCGGCCCAGGCCATCACCATCGAAGCGGGTCCGCGCCGCGACGACGGCACCCGCCGCGCCACCCGTTACGACATCGACATGGTGAAATGCATCTATTGCGGCTTCTGCCAGGAAGCCTGCCCCGTCGATGCGATCGTGGAGGGACCGAATTTCGAATTCGCCACCGAGACACGGGAAGAGCTTTACTACGACAAGGAGCGGCTCCTGGCGAATGGCGATCGATGGGAGCGCGAGATCGCCAAGAACCTCGAGTTGGACGCGCCGTACCGGTGAGGGGGCTTCAGCACATGCAAGCGACAGCTCACCCCGCCTCTCGCCCAAGGCGAGAGGCCCCGGCAGGATTGTCGCGGCGGACCGGCGCGCGCGAGGCTCCTCGATGCTGAGCGCGCTCTTCTTCTATCTGTTCGCCACGATCTTGGTTGGCGCGGGCTTCATGGTCATCGCCGCAAAGAACCCGGTGCATGCGGTTCTGTACCTGATCCTCGCCTTCTTCAACGCCGCCGGCCTCTTCGTGCTGCTCGGCGCCGAGTTCCTGGCGATGATCCTGGTCGTGGTCTATGTCGGCGCGGTGATGGTTTTGTTCCTGTTCGTGGTGATGATGCTCGACGTCGATTTCGCCGAGCTCCGCGCCGGCTTCATCAAGTATCTGCCGGTCGGCGCCACGGTCGGTCTCCTGCTCCTCGTCGAGCTGATCTTGATCCTCGGCGCTTGGGCGACCGCTCCCGAAACCGTGGCCGAGGCGCCGACGCCTCCCGCCGTCGATATCAGCAATACCGAGGCGCTCGGGCTCATTCTCTACACGCGCTACGTCTATCTGTTCGAGGCGGCCGGTCTCATCTTGCTCGTCGCCATGGTCGGCGCGATCGTTCTCACCCTGCATCACAAGCGCGACGTGAAGCGTCAGAGTATTAGCCAGCAGGTGCAGCGCACCCGCGCCGAGTCGGTCGAGCTCGTCAACGTCGAAACGGGGAGGGGACTGTCGTGACCATTGGCCTCTCCCACTATCTGACCGTCGCCGCGATCCTGTTCACGCTCGGCATTTTCGGCATCTTCCTCAACCGCAAGAACGTGATCGTCATCTTGATGTCGGTCGAGCTGATGCTGCTTGCCGTGAACTTGAACCTCGTCGCCTTCTCGGCCTTCCACGCCGATCTCGTCGGGCAAATCTTCGCCATGATCGTGCTTACGGTGGCCGCGGCCGAGGCGGCCATCGGGCTCGCCATTGTCGTCGTCTATTTCCGCAATCGCGGCACGATCGACGTCGCCGAAATCGACCTCCTCAAGGGCTGAGCCGCGAGACCGATGTATCAAGCGATCCTCTTTCTCCCCCTTGCCGGCGCGCTTTTCGCCGGGCTGCTCGGACCGTTCGCCGGCGCGCGCGCTTCGGAGGTCGTTACCACCACGCTTGTGCTGATCGCGGCACTCCTGTCCTGGATCGGCTTCTACGAGGTGGCGATCGGGGGACACGAACAGCGCATCGAGCTTGCCCGCTTCATCGTCTCGGGCGACCTCAAGGCGATCTGGTCGCTTCGCATCGACACGCTGACCGCAGTGATGCTCGTGGTCGTGACCACCGTCTCCGGCCTCGTCCACCTCTACTCCATCGGCTACATGGAGGAAGACGACGGCAGGCCGCGCTTCTTCGCCTATCTCTCGCTCTTCACCTTCGCGATGCTCGCGCTGGTCACGGCCGACGATTTCGTCCAGCTCTTCTTCGGCTGGGAGGGAGTGGGGCTCGCCTCCTATCTCCTGATCGGCTTCTGGTATCACAAGCCGTCGGCGAACGCGGCCGCCATCAAGGCGTTCATCGTCAACCGCGTCGGCGATTTCGGCTTCGCGCTCGGCATCTTCGCCGTGTTCACGCTGTTCCAGTCGGTCCAATACGACGCGGTATTCGCCTCGGCGCCCGACCATGCCGGCGAAACGATGCAATTCCTTTGGATGCGCGTCGATGCGCTGACCTTGATCTGCCTCCTCCTGTTCATGGGCGCGATGGGCAAGTCGGCGCAGTTCCTGCTGCACACCTGGCTGCCCGACGCCATGGAAGGCCCCACCCCGGTCTCGGCCCTGATCCACGCCGCGACCATGGTGACCGCCGGCGTGTTCATGGTGGCGCGGCTTTCGCCTCTGTTCGAGCTTGCGCCGATCGCGCTCAACGTCGTCGCCGTTATCGGAGCCACAACCGCCTTCTTCGCCGCCACGGTCGGTCTCGTGCAGAACGACATAAAGCGGGTCGTCGCCTATTCGACGTGCTCGCAGCTCGGCTACATGTTCGCGGCCGAAGGCGTCGGCGCATACGGCGCGGGCATGTTCCACCTCTTCACCCACGCCTCGTTCAAGGCGCTCCTGTTCCTCGGCGCGGGCGCCGTCATCCACGCGCTCCATCACGAGCAGGACCTCCGCCGCATGGGGGCGCTGCGCAAAGTGCTGCCCTTCACCTGGGCGATGATGCTGATCGGCACACTCTCGCTCACCGGCTTCCCCTTCACCGCGGGCTTCGTCTCCAAGGACGCAATCATCGAGGCGACCTATGCAGCGCATAGCTGGGTCGGCAATTACGCGTTCGTTCTCACGCTGACCGCCGCGGTCCTGACCTCGTTCTATTCCTGGCGGCTGATGTTCCTCGCCTTCGAGGGAAAGCCGCGCGAGCCGAAGGAAATTCTCGCCCACGCGCATGAGCCGCCTTTGACCATGGGCATTCCGCTCGCCCTCCTTGCTCTCGGCGCGCTGCTCACGGGCGGGCTGTTCGCGCATCTCTTCATCGGGACAGGACAGGCCGAGTTCTGGCGCGGCTCCCTCGTCACCCATGAGGGCGCGCACCACGAAGCGCCCCTTTGGCTATTGGCCGCGCCGACGCTCGCCATGGCCGCCGGCTTCGTCACGGCCTGGTATTTCTATATCACCAATCCGCTCGTGCCTTTCGGCCTCGCCAAGCGCTTCCGCGGCGTCCATCAGTTCCTGCTCAACGCCTGGTATTTCGATGCGCTCTACGACGCGCTGTTCGTGCGGCCCGCGCAGCAGCTCGGCCGCTTCCTGTGGAAGACCGGCGACGGTGCCGTCATCGACGGCATCGGCCCCGACGGCATCGCCGCCCGCGTCATCGACATCGCCAACCGCGCCATCAGGCTCCAGACCGGCTACATCTATCACTACGCCTTCGTCATGCTGATCGGCGTGGCGCTGCTCATCACCTATTTCCTCTTTACCGGCGGAGGGGTGAAGCCATGAGCTACGGCTGGCCGATCCTCTCCACCATCACCTTCCTGCCGCTGCTCGGCGCGCTCCTCATCTGCCTCTTGCGCGGCACCGACGAGGCTGCCTTCCGCAATGCCCGCTTCGTCGCGCTGTGGACGACGCTGATTACCTTCGCGGTGTCGCTCATCCTCTTGCGCGACTTCGATCCGCTGACCGCCCAGTTCCAATTCGTCGAGCTCAGGCCTTGGCTCGGACCGATCAGCTTTCACATGGGGGTGGACGGCATTTCGCTCCCGTTCGTGCTGCTCACCACCTTCCTCATGCCGCTCTGCATTCTCGCGAGCTGGGTTGCGATCACCGAGCGCGTCAAGGAGTACATGATCGCCTTCCTCGTGCTCGAGACGCTGATGCTCGGCGTCTTCACCTCGCTCGACCTCGTGCTGTTCTATCTCTTCTTCGAGGGCGGGCTGATCCCGATGTTCCTCATCATCGGAGTGTGGGGCGGCCAGCGCCGCGTCTATGCGAGCTTCAAGTTCTTCCTCTACACGCTCGCGGGCTCGCTGTTGATGCTGCTCGCCATCATGGCGATCTATTGGGAAGCGGGCACGACCGACATTCCGGTGCTGCTCACGCATGCTTTCCCGCCGGAAATGCAGAAATGGCTGTGGTTCGCCTTCCTCGCTTCATTCGCCGTGAAGCTGCCGATGTGGCCGGTGCACACGTGGCTTCCCGACGCCCATGTCGAGGCGCCGACGGCGGGCTCGGTCATCCTCGCCGGCATCCTCTTGAAGATGGGCGGCTACGGCTTCTTGCGCTTCTCGCTCCCGATGTTTCCGCTCGCCTCGGCCGAGTTCGCGCCCCTCATCTTCGCGCTCTCCGTCGTCGCCATTATCTACACCTCGCTCGTAGCGCTCGCGCAGGAAGACGTGAAGAAGCTGATCGCCTATTCCTCCGTCGCTCATATGGGCTTCGTCACCATCGGCGTGTTCACGCTCACGATGCAGGGCCTTCAGGGCGGCATCTTCCAGATGCTGTCGCATGGCATCGTCTCGGCCGCGCTCTTCCTCTCAGTCGGCGTCATCTACGACCGCATGCATACCCGCGAGATCGCCGCCTTCGGCGGCCTTGCCGACCGCATGCCGCTCTATGCCTTCTGCTTCATGGTCTTCACCTTGGCCAATGTCGGGCTTCCCGGCACGAGCGGCTTCGTCGGCGAGTTCTTGAGCCTGACCGGCGCCTTCCGCATCAACACCTGGGTCGCGTTCCTCGCCACGACCGGCGTCATTCTGTCGGCGGCCTACGCGCTTTGGCTCTATCGCCGCATCATCTTCGGCAAGCTGGAGAAGGCGAGCCTGAAAGCGATCGCCGACCTCACCTGGCGCGAGGCGGCAGTGATGGCGCCGCTCGTCGTGCTCACGATCCTGTTCGGCTTCTACCCGGCGCCGGTACTCGATATGTCCGCCGTCTCGGTTGAAGCCCTGATCAAGGGCTTCAACGCAAGCCTTGCCGCGGCCGAGCAGGCACGGCTCGCTTTGGCGCCATAGGGATTGCCGGCCATGTCCCACCTCAACGATATCGCTGCGACGCTCCCGGAGATCGTCCTCGCGAGTGGCGCCATGGCGCTCCTCATGCTCGGCGTCTTCACCCGGAAGGCAAGCGGCGAGCTCATCCTCTGGCTCGCCGTGGCGATCTTGGCGGTCGCCGGTTTCTTCGTGGCGACGAGCTACGGCACGACGACCGCATTCGGCGACAGCTTCATCGTCGATGCCTTCGCCCGGATGATGAAGCTGCTCACGCTCGCGGGCGCTGCCGTGGCACTCCTCATGTCGACCGATTATTGGCGCGACGAGGGCGGGCTGAAATTCGAGTATCCGGTGCTGGTCCTCTTTGCCGCGACCGGCATGCTGATGATGATCTCGGCCAACGACCTGATCGCGCTCTATGTCGGTCTCGAGTTGCAGAGTCTTGCGCTCTACGTGGTCGCGGCCTTCAAGCGCGACTCGGCGCGCTCGGCCGAGGCGGGTCTCAAATACTTCGTCCTCGGCGCGCTCTCCTCGGGCATGCTGCTCTACGGCGCATCGCTCGTTTACGGCTTCACCGGCTCGACCAATTTCGTGGTAATTGCCGCTTCGGTGCAGCCCTCCGGCGCCAATATCGGGCTCATCTTCGGTCTGGTGTTCCTGATGGCGGGCTTCGCCTTCAAGATCTCGGCCGTGCCGTTCCACATGTGGACGCCCGATGTCTATGAAGGCGCGCCGACCCCGGTCACGGCCTTCTTCGCCGCCGCCCCCAAGCTCGCCGCCATGGCGCTCACGGTCCGCGTGCTCATCGCCGCGTTCCCGGCGGTGACGACGGAGTGGCGCCAGATCGTGGTGTTTCTCGCCATCGCCTCGATGGCGCTCGGCGCGTTTGCCGCCATCGGCCAGACCAACATCAAGCGCCTGATGGCCTATAGCTCAATCGGGCATATGGGCTACGCACTGGTCGGGCTTGCCGCAGGGACGGCCGAAGGCGTCGCCGGCGTGGTCTTCTATCTTGCGATCTATCTCGCCATGACGCTCGGGACCTTCGCCTGCATTCTCGCCATGCGCCGCGGCGGCCGCATGGTCGAAGACATCGACGCTCTGTCGGGCCTCTCCCGCACCAATCCGGCAATGGCTTTCCTATTGGCGATGCTGCTGTTTTCGCTCGCGGGGATTCCGCCCCTTGCGGGATTCTTCGCCAAGTTCTACGTGTTCCTCGCCGCCATCCACGCAGGCCTTTATGCGCTTGCGGTGATCGGCGTGCTCTTGAGCGTGGTGGGGGCCTACTACTATCTCCGCATCATCAAGATTATGTATTTCGATGCGCCCGCTGCGCGTTTTGAGCCGATGCCGTTGACACTTGCCGCGGCGCTCGGTTTGAGCGGGATCTTTGTCCTCGTTTATTCCGTTTATCCTGCACCCTTGGTGGAGGCCGCCGGACTGGCAGCTAAGTCACTGTTTTAAATGGCATCTTTTACATCTTCAGCGCCGAAATTGCCGAGCGGCTACCGCCTGCTCAGGATGGAGACGGTCGACTCGACCAATGCCGAAGCGCGGCGGCGTGCCAAGGCAGGCGAGCCAGGCCCGCTTTGGATTTGGTCTGCGCGGCAGTCGCAAGGCCGCGGCCGCGGCGGGCGCGAATGGATCTCGCGTCCCGGCAATCTGTTCGCGAGCCTCCTCGTCGGCGTGAACGTTCCGCAGCGCGTCGCGGGCCAGATCGCGCTCCTCGCCGGCGTCATCGCATACGATACCATCGCCAAGCTGATCGCCTATGAGGGAAGGTCCGAGCTCCTGCTCAAATGGCCGAACGACATTTTGCTCGCCGGCGAGAAGCTCGCGGGCGTGCTTCTCGAGAATGTCGGGAGCACGGTCGAGAACCGTTCGGTCGTGGTGATCGGCACCGGGATCAATCTCGCAAGCCACCCCGAGGATCTGCCGCAACCGGCGATCAGCCTCGCTGCCTACGACATCATGGTGACGCCGGCCGAGGCGCTTGAGGTGCTGGCCGCAACAACGCATGACTGGCTCGCGCGCTGGGGGGAGGGGTCGTGCTTCCCGACCGTCCGCCGCGCCTGGCTCGATCGCGCCGGTCCCGCCGGCAGGCCTTTGCGCGTGAAGGTGGAAGGCGAGGAGACCGAGGGCGTGTATGGCGGCCTCGATGCCGACGGCGCGCTCCGGCTCATGACGCCTGACGGCGAGTATCGCATCGCCGCCGGCGACGTCTTCTTCTTGAGCTAAAGGCCTCGCCCGCGAGAATGTCGCGCAAATCGCACGCACCGAAAACCGATTTCGTTTTCCTCCCGCTCGGCGGCGTGGGCGAGATCGGCATGAATCTCTACCTCTACGGTTACGGACCCGAGGACGCCCGCGAATGGCTCATTGTCGACATGGGCGTCACCTTCGGCGGCGAGCAGGAGCCCGGTGTCGATGTCATCCTTCCCGACATTCGCTTCATCGAGGAGGAGCGGCACAATATCGCCGGGCTTCTCCTCACTCACGCCCATGAGGATCATTTCGGCGCTGTCACCGATCTCTGGCCCGCTCTCGCCGGGATCCCCGTCTACGCCACGCCCTTCACCGCCGAGATGCTCAAAGCGAAGCTCACCGAGATCGGCCTCGTCAACGGCTTCCCCTTGCAGGTCATCCCCATGGGGGATCGCCGCAAGATCGGCCCGTTCGACGTCGAGCTCATCAGCATGTCTCATTCGATCCCGGAGCCGTCCGCCGTCGTGATCCGGACGCCGCTTGGCGCCGCGCTGCATACCGGCGACTGGAAGCTCGACGACAATCCGCTGACCAGCGCCCCGACCGACGCGGCACGGCTGAAGGCGCTCGGCAACGACGGCATCGCGGCGCTGATCTGCGATTCGACCAATGCTATTCGCGACGGCGTCTCACCCTCCGAAGCCGACGTCGCGGTCGTCCTGGCGCGGCTGATCCGCGACGCGCCGAGGAGGGTCGCTGTCACCACCTTCGCCTCGAACGTGGCCCGTCTCGGCTCCGTCGCCAAAGCCGCCCACGCCGCCGGCCGGGAGCTTGTCGTCGTCGGTCGGGCCATGCTCCGCGTGATCGAGGCGGCGCAGGCGACCGGCTATCTCGACCCCAATCTCAAATTCCACGACGAGACCGTCTTCGCCAAGCTGCCGCCGCGCAAGGTCGTCGCCTTGTGCACGGGGAGCCAGGGTGAGCCGCGCGCGGCGCTCGCCCGCATCGCGCAAGGCGAGCATCCCAATGTCGAACTCGAAGAGGGCGACCGGGTGATCTTTTCCTCGCGCACCATCCCCGGCAACGAAAAGGCCGTGTCGCGCGTGCAGAACGGCTTGGCGGATTTGGGCACCGAGGTCATCACCGACCAGGACGAGGCCGTCCATGTCTCTGGCCACCCCCGCCGCGGCGAGCTCGAGCAGCTCTATGGCTGGGTCAAGCCCGGCATCGCCATTCCGATGCACGGCGAGGGCCGGCATCTCGAAGCTCATGCGAGATTAGCCGAGAGCCTCGGCGTCGAGCAGGTCGTCCGCGCGCGCAACGGCACCATGGTGCGGCTCCTGCCCGGACCGGCTGAGATCATCGACGACGTTCCGGTGGGGCGTCTCTACCGCGACGGCACCATCCTCACCCGCGCCGATGACGGCCAGGTGCGCGAGCGCCGCAAGCTGAGCTTCGCCGGTTCGGTCGCGGTCTCGCTGGTGCTGTCGGACAAGGGCGTGCTGCTCGCCGAGCCGGAGATCGCGCTTACCGGCCTTCCTCCCGCCGACGCGCAAGGAACGCCCTTCGCCGAGATTGTCCGCAGCGCGGTGAGCGGCACGATCGAAAGCATTCCGCGGCCGAAGCGAAAGGACCAAGCGCTCGTGAGCGATGCCGTCCGCCGCAGCGTCCGCGCCGCGGTGAACCAAGCCTGGGGCAAGAAGCCCATGTGCTCGGTGCTTGTGACGATGT
>Ga0081455_10006951_pt1 | contig 12031 bp, 9 predicted proteins | sample TabmetS3T2R1_FD_70207 | JGI IMG/M metagenome (GOLD analysis project Ga0081455, IMG submission 70207) | Tabebuia heterophylla rhizosphere microbial communities from the University of Puerto Rico - S3T2R1 | ecosystem: Host-associated > Plants > Roots > Rhizosphere ...
GACTCAAGCTTCAAGCCGACGAGTCCAATCTTGTAAAAGACCTGAATCAGAACGTTTCGAAACTCTTTGTATCCGATCGCGCAGTCTGTTAGCTGCTGGGCCAACTGGCCAAGAAAATCGTCCGCAATCGTCCGCTCGCCGGAAACCAGATCTAGACAAAAGTCCTCAACCTCTGCTTGCGCGATTGTGCTTATTTTGAATGAGTTTGGCCGACGATGTATTAGCTGCACAAAGTCGAGGAGGTTCGGATAGTCAGCGCTCCATTCATCTGCAAGCGCACGCATCCGAGATCGCGAGTATTCTCCCTCCGCGATTGCGATGTCGCCGACTTTGATGCTTGATTTCCCAACCGCGGCGCCTATGCACGTGTTGAAGAATGCGATTATGTCTCGCGGCCTTTCCGCTCGATCTACTAGGTAGTCTTGAATAGGCGCGCCTTCAATCGACTTCGGGAGAAGATTGAGGTGCCTTACTCCAGCGCGCCCAGTCTTGACTCTCACATAGGTTTCGACACGGCGGTCGAGAACTTCAAGCAGGCTCTTCTTGGTCCACTTAAGTGGTAGATAGAGTGATTGATACTTTTCTTCTTGAAAGCCTGACTGACGCACGCGTCTAAAGACCCTCTCAACCAAATCTCGTCGTAGGGCGACAATTGCCTTCGCGTTCTTAACTCGGCTCAAGACTCTTCCGGTTTCCAGCAGCGCCATGATTAGCTTGTACCGAAGCTTTTCCTCGATCCAATTTTCGTCAAGGCCGTCGATGATGACGTAGTAGGCCTTTTGTCGATCTTCAAGAATTGTGTCGAGCAGGCGCATCGCTTTGTGAAGATCTTGTACTTGCGCGGCGGCCACGACTCGTTGAGCTCTGTCGTGCAGTTCGCCACGCTGCTCTTCAGAAAGAGTCTGGCCTGAACTAATCGAAGCGCGAAGGCCAGCGGTGTCAGTCCCAAGCTGTGCTCTTACTTCATCATCGAGGGAACTCTCCATCTTTGTCGTAATCTCGCGCACTCGAAATTCAGTCTCGATCCAGAACTTCTTTCCCCATTCCTCAAGATAGCGGACAGCTTCTCGCAGTTCCTTGGCTTCTCGTCCGTTGCCCGCGAAAAGCGATCCAAGCCACTCAAGCACTCCGCCGCGCTTTATATCGACGTGATCCGCAAAGTACCTGTTTAATACTTCGACCGTTAAGACGTGCCGCCAAAGGAGCTTGTAGAAAGGGTCGAGATTAACGCCGAGCGATTCGAAGAAGGAAAGTACAGAAGAGTTTGAAACATAGGTTAGCGCTAGATTCTCGGCTGAAACTTGAATCACCTGCCGGCCGCACGCGCTACGAAGGCGCGCCAACAAAGCAGATTTTCCTGTGCCGGTTCTGCCAAGGACAATCTGCCGGTGATCGTTGAGGTCTCTCAAGAGGGCTAAGTCGCCCGTGTCAACAAAGCATTCATTCAAAAATACTTCGTCGTCTTCAGCGCCGGAGGCGCCGATCTGATCATTCTTGTCGAAAACAAAGGCAAGATCGCGATGAGCGTGCTTTTTTGATTTCATTGGGCTCCTCGCCCCGGTGAGCTTGTCGTCAATATTATCGGCGGGCGGTACACCAAGTGTCGTTTCCAGCTGTGTAGCTAGGCTTGGATCGTGGAAAACGCCATGGAGACCTCATAACCTCCTGATTTTAATTACGAAAATTATGGCCCGTTCGACAAAAAGCGCCGCATAGACACGAAACGCGTTGCCTTACACGTTAGCCTGCGTATCGGCGTCGTGACGTTGGGGTGGTTGATGGCGTCGGCGGGTCGGGGCGTCTCACAGGAAAACAGAGTGACAGAAGATCTTGGAGTGAAGAGTGGGTATCCAGCAGAACGCGCCCCAGTTAGTCGGCCTGGCAAAGCTCGGGGATGGCGCAACCTCGATGTCGACAAGCTACTTTCGCGCCTCTCAAATTTTTCTCAGGTTCTGATGTTGCTGCTGGTAGCAGCCGGATATTGGTTCACTGTTCGCCCCGCATTCCAACTGCAGCTTCTCGAGGAAGACGCGGCGCGGCTTACGGTAGAAAACACCGACGCAAGAATGAAGTTGGAGCAAACGCTGAGCAGTGAGAGGGCAGCCGCTGCTCGCCTTCAATCTGTGCAGAACGCGCTAGAAGTCGAGCGAAAGCGGGCTAGTGCGATGCAAAGCGAACTCGACGCATCGCGCCGCCGAACGGAGGTGCTGATAGGTGAGATGAACAACAAAGAGCAGCTGGCGCAAGGAAGACTTAAAGCCGCGGCGCTGACCCTCGATACTGCGAACACTTCACTGAAGCGAGCAAAATGGAATCTGTTCTTTGATGATTGGTATCTCACTCACTCTGTAAAGGGGTTCAATCGCGCCGTTAGGTGGGGTGAGGGAGATATTGACGACGGATCTTTCATCGACGGAATAGCCAAGGAATGGCCGACCCCATTTGAAGATTTGAAGAGCGAAATGTCGGTTCTGAAAAGCCGCTCGACACAGTTTCGAAAATACGATTTGGAGATGGTTCAGGAGATTGAAGCTGAGGTTCTGAAAAGCGCTCCTCAATTCACCTGCAAAAGCGTCGATTTCCAAAAAAGACGCGAGGACTACTTAAGAGACTTGGCCGCCCTTTCAATGATCATTCAGCGAGAGACTGAGCTCGAAATTCAGAATGTCATCGATGACTACAAGCGCAAGAATCAACGCGTCCAAATATCCGAGGACTATCGCGAAGGCGTAGAGCGCAACGTGCGCTTCGGAAAAGTTTGGACGCTTAATGAGCAATACAACAATGGGCTTCGCGCGGAAGCAAGTGCGTGCGAAGACCTTGCGAAGAGTTTCATCAAGAGACTTGAGCAAGGCAGGCGGTAAGGAAGGCGTATCTTGGTCGGCCTTCGGCATCTCGCGAGATCACTGACCGGCTCGCAAGGGCCGGGGCGCAAAATTGCGCGGACGATTGCGATCATCTGTCCCTAATGTCAGCGCTGTTAGCCGTTACTCGGTTGGCGAGGAATTCTTGAACGTTTCTCTCACGCTCTGGACCTTGCCGCTCAAATTTTCGGGAACCTTCTCCAACAGTATCTCGAGCTTATCGATTTCATCTTGAGAGTATCGTCCGCCAGCAGCGGTTGCCTTGAGAATAAAGTCGAGCGCAGTCTCAGTATGATAGTCGGGCTTGTCAGCGGTCTGCGCTTTGTCAGCAAGCATATCGATCGCGGCTGATAGCATCGACACGGCAACCGTAACCGCAGCGGAGTTCCCATGCTCATCCGCCATATGCATTTGGAAATTGATTCGCTGTAACGCGTATCGCGAAAGCGTATTTAGTGATTTGGTTAAGGTGATCGCACGATCAAACTTGCTCTTCACGTCGGCTCGCAGCTCGTCACTAACGATCTCTAACTTCTTTTGAATATCGACTTGAATCGCAGCGGCCTTGTCATCCAGTGCTCTGTTGAGCGAGTCGACTTGTTTGAGGACCTCGACTTCAAGCTCCCCCTTCAAAGTCGCGCGCTCGCGCTCGTATATGCGATACCCGGACCACCAGTTGAATCCCAACAGAAGAGCAAACAAAGTTACTACGACTCCTAGCGACCAATAGACTGTTGTCAGTAAGTCAGATTGAAAGGCGCGCGATTCGTCTCGCTGAGCACTCACAATCGAGACCTGCTCCTTCAAATCGCGAATCGCGTCCTCATCGATCGCGATTTCAGCTCGTTCCACACTTGCCTCTGCAACATTCTTTGCCTTGGCTGACTGCAAAGCGGCTCCGCCTCCCGTGACCACCTTGCTCGCCGCCGAAGATGACTTGTCATGCTTGAGATCGCCATATGCCGGGCACACGAAGGCGACGATCGCCACGAGAACAAGGAAGCTCAACAGACGCGAAGTCACGATTTCCTCGATAAATCCTATGTGGCTTCACCCTGCTCGAACCGGCGCACAATGTCTTCGTAAACGGAGTCTGAGAAATCTGCAAATTCAAAAAGCATGAAAAGCGGCGCGAGCAGTTGTTTGACATCAAGAACTAGCGTTTGCTTATGCGCCCCAAGTTGAATAGAGACCTCTGTCTCTGAAACATCTTCCACACACTTGGTACTTGGAATGTATCTTCTGCCTCCAGCACTACTTAGCAGGCGACCAGACAGGCCGCGATGAGTTACACGAACGCTGTATCGCGAATCAGGTGTCGCACCAAGTCTTTGATACAAACTTCCAGCGAAAAGCAGTGCCTCCGCTACGCGAACCATTCTTGTATTGAAGAAGATCACGCTTTCCGCGCGAGCATCCTCGAACAGACTTTGGAGCAGAAAGAAGTCACCCGATACCGCAAGTGCCCAATAGTCATACGACGGTCTGCCAAGCATTTGGTCTTCGGCGATGCTCACCTCAACCCGCACACCATCCTTCAGCGGTCTCGGCTTGAACTCGTCGCGACTATCTAAAATGATTCCTATGGGCCACCCGAATGTGGGAATCGTCGAGGCGCGTACCGCTGTTAGAAGATCAATTTGCGATTTTCGAACGGAATTGTGCAGCGCCATTCGGAGTTCCATACTCCCCTGCAAGCCCAGATCGCTTAGTCCCCTGATTGAAGCTGTTTGGTGATTGTCGAACCAAATACCATCAAGCACCGAATCACCGGCATCGGTAAGCCCAGAAAGATCGACGTTTCGAGAAGGCGCAGCACCTCTTGGTGCCACGCCAGAGAACGGATTGCTTCCTAGCGGCGGTTTCGGATTTGCAGGCGCACCAAGAATTTCTCGCCGCAGGTGATCGATTGACGCTGAATAGCCAGAGTCATCTGAAAAGTCTATGTAGAGGCGCGACCCCAGGTGAGTAGGAATCTTCGGCGATAGAGAGTTGTGCCTAACAATTGGGACAAATTTTTTGGTTTCGATCGCTTCGACCACTTCGGCCGTGACAATGAGTCGTTCATATCCCACACCACCAACGCCTGCGTTGGCTTTTCTTACATATGAGTCGGTACAAACCAATAGAACTCGGTCGGATTCGCGCACTCCACTATGCATGAACGCAGCGACGTCCTGTCCCGGAGCAAGGTCCCACTGATCGAGTGACGCATCGATTCCAGACGCTCTGAGATCACTAGCCAATTTCAAGACCCATTCCTTATGCTCAACTGAGTCATGAGAGTAAGAAATGAATACTTTTGGATTAGACATGATAGACACCGACATGGATCGTCAGCGCCAATACGGCGCACTCAATCCTAGATTACCTCGCCAATTGAGCTAACTAAGCAAGCTCTTGGTCGTACAAATGCTGTTAGGTCTGCCGGTAAACTTCAGTCGACGAGAGTAGTTCGCTCCGTTTGCAGCGCGCCACCGTTCAACCGCCCCTCTGTCAGAGGCCATCGTTAGAGCAACTGATCGAGCGAGAGGTACGGTCGCAAGAATCATCAAGATCTCGCCTTCTAAGTAGTGTCGTTACCTCGCCAAAAGCGACACCTTCGAGGACCAAAACCAGTGGCCGAGTCTTAGCTGCAAACGCAACGTGCTGAAATCACGAAGTTTTTTACTTGCGGAGGGGCAATTGCATGTGACCAAGCAATCCTCCGCGTTTTTCTCTACCATTCGCCGCTCGAAAAACCGCCCGGGCCGGGTGCATTCCCGTCCCAACCCCCTGAATCCAGACGGAAATTGCCATGGCCCGCACTACGCCTCTTGCCGACATCCGCAACATCGGAATCATCGCCCACGTCGACGCCGGTAAAACCACCACCACCGAGCGCATTCTTTATTACACGGGCAAGAAGCACACGATCGTCGAGATCCACGAAACCAAGGACCTCAAGACGACGACGACGACCGACTACCTGGAACAGGAACAGAAGCGCGGCATCACGATTCAGTCGGCCGCGGTCAGCACCTTCTGGCGCAAGAAGAAGATCAACGTCATCGACACCCCCGGGCACGTGGACTTCACGATCGAAGTGAACCGTTCCCTGCGCGTGCTCGACGGCGCGGTCGTGGTGTTCGACGGCGTGGCGGGCGTGGAGCCGCAGTCGGAGACGAACTGGCGCCTCGCTAACAACTACAACGTGCCGCGCATCTGCTACGTGAACAAGATGGACCGCTCGGGCGCGAACTTCGTGCGCTGCGTGGACATGATCAAGACGCGCCTCGGCGCGCGTCCGCTCGTCGTGCAGCTCCCGATCGGCTCGGAAGACAACTTCAAGGGCATGATCGACCTCGTCGAACAGAACGCTCTCGTCTGGGACAGCGACGACAAGGACGCGAAGTGGGCCATCATCCCGGTCGGTGACGGCAAGGGCCTCGCCGACAAGTTAGGCATCACGGTGCCGTCCGATCGCAAGATTCTCGACGACTACGCGAAGTACCGCTCGGAGCTGGTGGATACCGCTCTCGAGATGGATCACGACGCGATGGAGAAATACCTCACCGACGACGTACCGCCGACGGCGGACGTGCTGCGCTCGTGCATCCGCAAGGGCGTGATCGCGAGCGCGTTCAACCCGGTGCTCTGCGGCAGCTCCTATAAGAATAAAGGAGTGCAGCAGGTGCTCGACGCGGTCGTCGACTACATGCCGGCGCCGACGGACGTCGCGGCCATCAACACGGTGGACGAGGACGGCAACCCGAACGGCGAGCGCAAGTGCTCGGACGACGAGCCGTTCGCGGGTCTCGCATTCAAGGTGATCAACGACACCTATGGCGCGCTCACGTTCGTGCGCGTCTACTCGGGCGTGCTCAGCAAGGGCATGTCGGTCACGAACACGACGCGTGGCAAACGCGAAAAGATCGGCCGCATGGTCGAGATGTTCGCCGAGAAGCAGAACCCGATCGAAGAAGCGCGCGCCGGCGACATCATCGCGCTGGTCTCGCTCGCCGAGACGGACACGGGCGACACGCTCTGCGACACGGAACATCAGGTGATCCTCGAGCGCATGCGCTTCCCGGATCCCGTGATCTCGGTGTCGGTGAAGGCGAAGACGAAGGCCGAAGCCGAGAAGTTCGGCGCGGCGCTCGGCAAGATGGTTCGTGCCGATCCCTCGCTGCATCTCGAGACGGATCGCGAAACGAACGAGACGATCCTGCGCGGCATGGGCGAGCTTCATCTTGAAGTGACGTTGGACCGCATGCGCACGGAGTTCGGCGTGGAAGGCGTGATGGGCGAGCCGCAGGTGGCCTATCGCGAGTCGTTCACGAAGAGCATCGACGAGCACTACGTGCACAAGAAGCAGACGGGTGGCTCGGGTCAGTTCGCCGAGGTGTGGATCAAGTTCGAGCCGCTCGAGCGCGGCAAGGGCTTCGAGTTCGTGGATGAGACGGTCGGCGGCTCGGTGCCGAAGGAATTCATCCCGGCGGTGGAAAAGGGTTTGAAGAACCAGAAGGAAGACGGCGTGCTCGCGCACTTCCCCACCGTGGACTTCCGCGCGACGCTGCATGACGGCTCGTACCACGACGTCGACTCGAACGCGCTGACGTTCGAAATCGCGGCGAAGGCGTGCTTCCGCGAAGGCATCCGCAAGGCGGCGCCGCAGTTGCTGGAGCCGGTGATGAAGGTGGAGACGGTGTCGCCGGGCGACTATCTCGGCGACGTGATCGGCGACATGAACCGCCGTCGCGGTACGATTCTCGAGCAGGTGGAGCGTGGCACGAACACGGCTGTCGTTGCGCACATTCCGCTGTCGGAAATGTTCGGATACATCGGGCAGCTGCGGTCGATGACGTCGGGACGTGCGTCGTTCACGATGGAGTTCTCGCACTACGATCCGGTGCCGAAGAACAAGGCGGACGAAGTGATCGCGGAAGTGGAGAAGCGCCGGAAGGCACTGAACGCGTAATGGGGACATTCACCGTTTTCTAGGAAACGGGGACAGACCTGAAGGGGGCGGGTGAGAAATCACCCGCCCTTTTTGTTGGAGTTATCAATCGATGCCTACTTTCAGAAACCGCTCGTATGCCGCGTTCCTTTTTGACATGGACGGGACGTTGCTCGATTCCTCCGCGGTCGTTTACCGGGTGTGGGGGGCATGGGCCGCGCGGAATGGCGTTGACGAAGCGGAGTTGTTAGCCAATGTCCATGGTGTGCGTGCGGAAGACACGATCCGGCGGTTTGCAGGCGCAGCGGTCGACGTGCCGCGGGAAACGCAGTGGATACTCGATGCGGAAGTGGCGGATGTCGTCGGCGTCGTTGCGATCGAGGGGAGCAACGATTTCATCGAGCGGCTCGAAGCGGGTAGCTGGGCGGTCGTGACGTCTGCCCCTCGCGCGTTGGCGGAGGTGAGGATGCGCGCCGTGAGCCTGCCGATTCCGGCGGTGATGATCTGCGCCGAGGACGTCGAGCGCGGCAAGCCGGATCCGCAGGGCTTTCTGCTGGCCGCGCGGAGGCTCGGCGTGCGCATCGAGGAGTGTCTCGTGTTCGAGGATTCGCACGCGGGCGTGGCTGCGGCCAGCGCGGCGGGCGCGAGCGTGGCGATCGTAGGTGGGCGGGTTCCCGTGAGCGATGGGCAGTTCGAGCTCGCTAACTATCGCTGAGCGCGTCCCAGCACCTTGGATCCTTTTCTCCGAAAATAAATCTGTCCCCTTTTTCAAAGCATGAAGATGCCGACTAGAACGGCCGCAGCTCCTGCCGCGCGCGAGAAGAAGCCCGCGAGCGGCATCACTCGCTCCAGCAATGCGAACGCCATGAGCCCTGCGATCCAGTAGAGGTTCATGACGCCGAACGCGAACAGCAGCAGCATCAGCACCCAGCAGCAGCCTACGCAATAGAGGCCAAGCCGCCATCCCAGGCGCAGCGCGCCGCGCGGGTGCGATGGAAAGCCGCCCTTCCGCTGGATGAATGACAGTGGCGAGCGGCATTCGGTGAGACAGGACTGCTTCACGGGCAGCCATTGATACACGCCGGCGGCGATCAGCATGACGCCGGCGAGCTGCTTGCTGGTGCCTGCCATCATCGGCGTGATGAGCGCCAGCCACTCGAGCAGCCACTGGCCGAGCGTCGCCAGGAAACCGAACGCCGCCCAGGCCAGTAGATAGCCCGCGACGAGCCATCCAGCCGATGGAAACGCCCCGCTCGCCCCGCCCGTATTGCGCCGTGCGAACTCCGCGTACAGCAGCACGGTGGGCGCGACGGACGGCGTCATCATTCCCACCATCATCACGATCCACATCACGAGCATGAACGCGAAATACGCCGGCGACCACGCGACGAACGTCGGCGACATCAGCGTCGACATGTCGAAGCCGGTCGCGAGCCAGTACGTATAGCCCAGCGCCAGCGCCGTGATCAGCAACAAGGCGCCCGCGATCGACCAGCGGTGCATCAGTTGATGATGCCGTCCTGACAAAGATGCAGTTCGGCGAACTGCCCGTAAGAATCCGCGAGCTCGTAGGTAATGGGTCCGGAAGTCTTGGTCCAGCCGCGGCCAATCTCCGCTTTCTTGAACTCGAAGCCACCGACGGGCTCGATGCGGATGCGATGCTCGGCGCCGCTGATGGGATTCACGATGGGTTCGCCGCGCTGCTCGATGTAGCCGTCCACGCGCATGCGCGCGCGCCGCTTGTCGATGTCCACCGTGAAATCGATGTCGGCGAACACCGGGTCGTGCACCTTGGTGAGCATCGAGAAGAACACTTGGAACATCGTCGCGCCGGGCTTCGTGTCCTGGCCGCTCATGATGCGCAGCAGCGCGTTGCGCTGCGCGTCGCTCGCGCGGCGGTCGACGATGGGCAGCGCTTCGCCGTTGCCCATGTGTATCGCGCCCGGGTACTTGAATATGCCTGCGAGCCGCAACCCGCTGAGGTCGACGTCGCCGTGTTTGCCCTGGTCGATCTGGATGCCGACGACTGCCCAGCAGTTGCCGTGGGTCGGCAGCGCATTGAACTGGCAGGGGCAGCCGTATGAGCAGTTGCAGTTCGCGAATTCGCGGCCGTGCAAGGTCCAATTCGTGTCGGTCATTGTCAGACTCCACGCCGCAAATCAAGGGGCGTCGATTGAAGCACGGCCGCGGAGCGTCGCCAAGACAGGGGGCCGCGGGAACGGAACCAAAGAGCGGGGTCGTTCGTGTCTCTCTTCAGACCAATCGTCTGTGGAGAAACCATGAACACCGCTTTCCCCTCCGCCGCCACGGGTTCTACCTTGAAAGCCGTCGCGTGTGCTTCCGTGCTCGCGCTGCTCTCAGCCTGTGGCGGTGGAGGAGGTTCTGACGATGCCGCCGCGCAGGTCGGCCGCCTCTCGATCAGAATCACCGATTCTCCCGTGACCTCCGCCAAGCGGGTCGTCGTGCAGTTCACCGGCCTCGAGATCATGCGCACGGGCGACACCCAGCCGCAGGTCTTCGACTTCGCGCCGCGGCAGATCGACTTGCTTGCGCTCGACGGTGGCGGCAGCGAGGTGCTGCTCGGCGACACGCAAGTGCCCGCCGGCAACTACGAGTCGATCCGCCTGAAGGTGAACGCCGGCCGCGACGGCTCGGACTCCTTCATCGAGCTCGACGACGGCACGATCCACCCGTTGTTCATTCCCAGCGGCAACCAGACCGGCCTCAAGCTCATTCGCGGCTTCACCATCGGCGTAGGCAGCACCAACAACTTCACCATCGACTTCGATCTCCGCAAGTCCGTCGTGAATCCGCCGGGACTCGGCGAGCCCTATCTGCTCAAGCCCGTGCTGCGCCTCGTCAACAATCTCGAGGTGGGCACGATCGACGGCACGGTCGCGACGCCGCTCATCGTCGACGGCTGCACGCCGTCCGTCTATCTATACACGGGCGCGAACATCGTCCCCGACGACCTCGGCAGCGCGACGCCGCCGCTCGCGAGCACGGCCGTGAATCTCGACAACGCCACGGGCGTCTATCGCTTCAAGCTGGCGTTCGTGCCGGTCGGCGCGAGCACCGTGGCGTTCACGTGCGGTGCGGCCGGTGACGCTGCCGACGTCGACGACGCCATCACGTTCTCCGCGCCGCTGCCCGCGAACGTCGTCGCCGGACAAACAGTGACGGTGGATTTCCCCGCGCCGTGACGCGCTTCGCGAGGTGCGCTAACGTTGCTGCCGGATGAGCGAGAAGGCGGCTGCGCAATTCGATCTGTTGCTGCGCGGGCACGTGCGGCCGCTCTATCGCTACGCCTATCGCTGGACGGGCGACGTCGATCAGGCTGAGGATCTCGTGCAAGAAACGCTGACGCGTCTGTTCGCGGACATGTCGCGCCTGCGCGAGATCGAACAGGTGCGGCCGTGGGCGACGCGCATCATGTACCGCATCTTCATCGACGCGCTGCGGCGCAGGCAGCGCTCGCCCGTAGTGTTCGTCGGCCGCAGCGGCGCGACTGGCGAGCTCCTCGACGACGCCGTGGACGAAAGCGTCGAAGCGGCCGATGAGACGTGGAATCCGGAAATGCTCGCCGAGCAGTCGTTCGAACGCGAACGCATCGCGGCCGCCTGGAGCCGCCTGCACGAGCAACACCGCGTGGTGCTGTCCCTGCACGAGATCGAGGGATACAGTCTGGAAGAAGTGGCGCACATCATCGATGCCCCGGTCGGGACGGCGAAATCGCGGCTCAACCGGGCCCGCAATCGACTGCGCGAGTTGTTGACCGAGGGAACGGAATCGACCGCTCCGACGTGTAACACTGCAGAGACCGAACGAGCGTGAACCGTGGGCGATGAATTCGACAATTTGCGTGCGGCATTGAGTGGCATGGCGGTGCCCGAACCGAAGGCGGGCTTCGTCGATCGCGTGCTGGCGAATGCGACTGGCGCGCGCATCGTCGAGCGTCCCGTGCTTCGGCGCGCGTCCACCTGGTGGGCTGCCGGATTGGGCGCCCTCGCCGCTTCCGTCGTCTGCGTCGCATTGCTGTGGAAACAGCCGCTGCCTGCGCAGGAATCGAATGTCGTCCTCGCGCTCAACGAGAGCCGCGAGGTTCCGCTCGTGATCGACTCGGAACGTGAGCTCGCGGGCGCCACGATCCATTTGTATGTGACGGGCAGCGTCTCGCTGGCCGGATACGAAGAGCAGCCGGAGATCGCGTGGCAGACGACGCTTCGGC
>Ga0081455_10006952_pt1 | contig 12031 bp, 12 predicted proteins | sample TabmetS3T2R1_FD_70207 | JGI IMG/M metagenome (GOLD analysis project Ga0081455, IMG submission 70207) | Tabebuia heterophylla rhizosphere microbial communities from the University of Puerto Rico - S3T2R1 | ecosystem: Host-associated > Plants > Roots > Rhizosphere ...
AAGTTAGTGGGCCCCCTCGCAACATTCCACCGGAAATCCGGGGCGCCGATCACCGCCAGGCGGCGTCCTCGGTCGGGGCTGTGCCACCGGCACAGCACCCTCCCTGCGTCCTTGCCTGGCGGCGCCGGCATCCCCGGCTTCCCGGCGCAACGTCACGAGGAGACCCACTAATGCCACAGACGCTGTTCGACAAGATCTGGGACGCCCACGAGGTCGCCGACAACCTCATTTACATCGACCTGCACCTCGTCCACGAGGTCACCAGCCCGCAGGCCTTCGACGGCCTGCGGCTCGCCAACCGCACCGTGCGCCGGCCCGATCGCACGCTCGCGACCGCCGACCACAACGTCCCGACCGACGGCACCCCGGTCGCCGCGCGCATCCGCGACGAGCTCAGCCGCGTGCAGGTCGAGACGCTCGAGCGCAACTGCGAGGAATTCGGCATCCCGCTCTACTCGCTGGGCTCCGAGCACCAGGGGATCGTCCACGTCATCGGCCCCGAGCTCGGCGTCACGCAGCCGGGCATGACGATCGTCTGCGGCGACAGCCACACCGCCACACACGGAGCGTTCGGCGCGCTGGCCTTCGGCATCGGCACGAGCGAGGTCGAGCACGTCCTCGCCACCCAGTGCCTCGTGCAGCGCAAGCCGAAGGCGATGCGCATCCGCTACGACGGCGAGCTCGGCTTCGGCGTCACCGCCAAGGACCTCATACTCGGGACCATCGGCCAGATGGGCGTCGACGGCGCCGTCGGCCATGTCGTCGAATACGCCGGCCCGGCCGTCGAGGGGCTCTCGATGGAGGGCCGCATGACCATGTGCAACATGACGATCGAGGGCGGCGGCCGCGCCGGGATGGTGGCACCCGACGACACCACGTTCGCGTGGGTCGAGGAGCACGGCGCCAGCGTCGATCCCGCGTGGAGCGACCTCCACACCGAGGACGGCGCGAGCTTCGACCGCGAGGTCGTCGTCAACGCCTCGGCGCTCAGCCCGATGGTCTCCTGGGGCACGAACCCCGCGCAGGTCGTCGGCGTGACCGATCGCGTCCCGGAGCCCGCGACCGAGGGCGAAGAGCGCGCGCTGCACTACATGGACCTGCAGCCCGGCACCCCGATGCAGGACATCCGCCTCGACCGCGTCTTCATCGGCTCGTGCACGAACTCGCGCATCGGCGACCTGCGGGCCGCGGCGCGCGTCGTCGACGGCCGCAAGGTGGCAGGCGACGTCTACGCGATGGTCGTGCCCGGCTCGGTGCAGGTGAAGCTCCAGGCCGAGGCCGAGGGCCTCGACGAGGTCTTCAAGGCCGCGGGCTTCGACTGGCGCGGTGCCGGCTGCTCGATGTGCCTGGGCATGAACCCCGACATCCTCAACCCCGGCGAGCGCTGCGCCTCGACGTCGAACCGCAACTTCGAGGGGCGCCAGGGCCGCGGCGGGCGCACGCACCTCGTCAGCCCAGAGATGGCCGCGGCCGCGGCCATCGAGGGCCACTTCGTCGACATCAGGAGCTGGTCATGAAGGCCATCGAGACGATTACGGGGCCGGTGTCGGTCCTCATGCGCGACGACGTCGACACCGACCAGATCATCCCCAAGCAGTTCCTCAAGCGCGTCGAGCGCACCGGCTTCGGCGAGTTCCTCTTCTACGACTGGGCCAAGGAGCCGGGCTGGGATCTGCCGAAAAACCAGATCCTCGTCGCCGGGCGCAACTTCGGCTCCGGCTCGAGCCGTGAGCACGCGCCGTGGGCGCTCGAGGACTACGGCTTTCAGGCGATCATCGCGCCGAGCTTCGCGGACATCTTCCGCAGCAACTGCACGAAGATCGGGCTGCTCCCCGTCGAGCTGCCCGTCGAGCACGTGCGCGCGATCGCCGACGCCGGCGAGGCGCAGGTCGACCTCGCCGCCCAGGAGGTCCGCTGGCCGGGCGGCAGCGCCCGCTTCGACATCGATCCCGACGTCAAACACCGCCTGCTCAACGGGCTCGACGACATCGCGCTGACGCTCCAGCAGTCCGGCGCGATCGACTCCTACGAGCGCGATCGCGAGCGCTCGGGCCCGCTCACGACCGCGCTGTGAAGCGCGACAGCACGTCGCCCGCCCACGGGTAGATCCCGCGCCGCAGGATCCGCCACGCGCCGTCGCGGCGGGCGACGATGTCGTCGCAGTGGCCGCACCAGAACAGCGTGGCCACCGGCGGATCACCCTTGAAGGTCGTCGCCTGGCAGTACGCGCGCACACGCCAGTGATCTGCTCTGCCCTCCGGATCGGGCTCGTAGCGGACGTTGTGGTGCACGTGCTGATGGCCGGGGAAGTCGGGGTCGCCGTGGAAGTCCTCGACGAGCCAGCGGCGGATCTCGTCGCGCCCGCGGCCGTGCTTGACGCCATCGGGCGTCGTTTCGATCACCGTCGCGTCCGCGTGGAACGTGTCGACGTAGGCGTCGGTGTCACCGGTGTCGAGCGCCCACAGGTAGCGGTGATAGAGGTCCTCTATCGCGTTGCGGTCCTCGGGCGATGGTCCGGCAGCGGCCATGTCACGCCTCCCGCACGCGCGGATCCAGCCACGCGTGTACGACGTCGGCAAGCAGGTTCGCCAGTACCACCAGCAGCGCGCCCGCGATCGCCACGCCCTCGATGACCGCCAGGTCGGCGTTGTTCATCGCGTTGGTCATGAGGCTGAACATGCCGGGAATGCTGAAGGTGTACTCGAGCAGGATCGCGTTCGTGATGATCGTGCCCATCGTCACGCCGATGAGCGAGATCACCGGCGCGCTGGCGGCGGGGAGCGCGTGGCGGCGCATCACGCGGCCGGGGGAGAGGCCCTTCCCGCGCGCGGTGCGGACGTAGTCCTCCTCCAGCGTCTCGCCGAGCTGCGCCCGCAGCATCCGCATGGTGATCGCGGCCAGCGGCAGCCCGAGGATGATCCATGGCAGCCAGAGCGATTGGAACCATGCCCACGGATCGTGGGTGAGCGGCTTGTAGGTGTTCGGCTCGGAGATCGGCAGCCGCGCGAACTTGCCGACCTCGGGGTGGAAGAAGACGATCGTCATCGCGCCCACCCAGTAGACCGGCGCGCTCATGCCGAAGGCGGCAAAGCCGTCGAGGCCGCGCGACAGGAGCGTCCCGCGCCACTGCGTCGCCAGCGCGCCGAGCGCGACACCCATCGCCGCACCGACGATCAGACCGCCGACGACGAGCGAGAGGTCGGCCGGGAAGCTCTGCCGCAGCAGCGGCGCGACGGGCTGAAAGCTCAGCTGGCGCTGCGACGACGTCCCCAGGTCGAAGTGCAGGAAAACGCGGTTCAGGTACCGGATGAGCTGATGCGGATAGCCGGTGCCGTCCGAGACCAGCTCGGGTCGGAACGCGTAGAAGACGCTGAACACGAGCGCGACCACGCCGACCATCACGGCGACGACAGACAGCACTCTCCGAATCAGAAAAGCAAGCACGAACCCCGGCGCTCTACGGTAGCGGCAAGCTGAGCCTGAAGACGCTGCCCCCGCCCGCGTTCGGCTCGACCCACAGGCGCCCGCCGTGGCGCTCGATGATGCGCCGCGAGATCGCGAGCCCCAGACCTGTCCCGCGGTAGGCGCCGGACGGCCCGGGCAGCCGGGCGAACATCTCGAAGGCGCGCTCGGCGTCGGCGGGGTCGATGCCGATGCCGTTGTCGGCCACCGCAAACTCAGAGCTGCCGTTGGCGGCATGGCCGCTCACGGTCACCCGCGGCGCCACGTCCGGAGCCGTGAACTTGATCGCGTTGCCGAGCAGGTTCTGGAACACGCGCTGAAGCTGGCCCGCGTCGGCGCGCACGGCCGGCAGGTCCCCGATCTCGACGGTCGCACCGCGCTCCAGCACCGCCGGCCCGAGGTCACGCAGCGCTGCGGCGACGATCTCGGCGCTGTCGCAGCGCTCGGCGCGCAGGTCTGCGGTCCCCGAGCGGGCGTAGAGCAGGAGATCGTCGATCATCGTCCGCATCCGCTGGACCCCGTCGACGGCGTAGGCGATGTACTCGCGCGCCTGCTCGTCGAGCTGTTCGCCGTACTGGCGCTCGAGCAGCGAGACGAACCCGGCGACTGAGCGCAGCGGCTCGGAGAGGTCGTGGGAGGCGACGTAGGCGAACGCCTCGAGCTCGACGTTGGAGCGCTCGAGCTCCGTGCGCGCCCACACCCGCTCGACGACGCGCCCGACCTGCACGCCGATCTGCGCCATGACGCCGAGCAGCGCCGGATCGGGCTCGGCCTCGCGATCGGCGAAGAATTCGAGCACGCCGACTGTGCGCGTGCCGGCAAGGATCGGGAACGCGAACCCGGAACGCAGGCCCGCGGCCGCCGCCACCTCGCCGCGGGGGAACTCGGGCTCGGTGGCGACCTCGGCCACCCACGCGGGCTCGCCGGCGCCCGTGACCCGGCTCGCGAGGCCGCCGCTGAGACCCTGCTCGGTGGCGTCGCGGAACGCCGCGAAGCGCGCCTCGTCCTCGAGGTACCACACGCCCGTCGGCCGCAGCGCGCCCGTGGCGCGGTCGGCGAGGTACGCGTGGCCCACCGGCCAGCGCATGTGCGCGCAGACGTAGACGATCGCGGCGCCGAGCGCCGGCTCGATCTCCGAGGCGTCGTTCGAGGCCTCCGCCACCATCTCGAGCAGCTCGAGCTCGTCCTGGCGGTCATAGAGCAGGCGGGCGTTCTCGGCGGCGAGGCGCTCGGCCTCGCGCCGCGCCGCACGCTCGGCCTCCAGCTGGTCCCGGAGCCTCCTCGCCTCCTCGGTCACTGGGGAGACCTTAAGAGACAATCGGGGGGCCCGGCTCAGCCGGCCACGTGGCCGGCTTCGCCACCCCTTAGGCTGCCCGGCCCATGGCGACGAGCATTGCGGTTCTCCCCGGCGACGGCATCGGCCCCGAAATCACCGCGCCGACCCTCGAGGTGCTCTCGGAGCTCGGCGACTTCGACTTCGCGGAGTACGACTTCGGCGGCGCGTCGATCGACGCCCACGGCACGGCCCTGACCGACGAGACGCTCGCCGCCTGCCGCGCCGCCGACGCGGTGCTGTTGGCGGCCGTCGGCGGCCCGAAGTGGGACACCACCGATCCCGCCAAGCCCCGCCCCGAGCAGGGCCTGCTCGGGCTGCGCAAGGAGCTCGGCCTCTACGCCAACCTACGCCCGGTCCGCGCGATCGACGCGCTCCTCGACGCCAGCCCGCTGCGCCGCGACGTCGTCGAGCGCACCGACCTGCTCGTGGTCCGCGAGCTGACCGGCGGCATCTACTTCGGCGAGAAGACTCGCACCGACACCAGCGCCAGCGACCTGTGCGTCTACAGCACCGCGGAGATCGAGCGGATCGCGCGCACGGCGTTCGGCGCGGCGCGCTCGAAGGTCACGAGCGTCGACAAGGCCAACGTGCTCGAGACGAGCCGGCTCTGGCGCGAGGTGGCCCACCGCGTCCACGCCGAGGAGTTCCCGAACGTCGAGGTCGAGCACGCGCTGGTGGACTCGACCGCGATGAAGCTGATCACCGCGCCCCGCCACTTCGACGTGATCCTCACCGAGAACATGTTCGGCGACATCCTCAGCGACGAGGCGTCGGTGGTGACGGGCTCGCTGGGGCTGCTCCCGAGCGCCAGCATCGGCGGCCACGGCCCTGGTCTTTTCGAGCCGGTCCACGGCTCAGCGCCCGACATCGCGGGCCAGGGAATCGCCAACCCGCTGGCCATGTTCCTGTCGGCCGCCCTCATGCTGCGCCATGGCCTCGGTCGCGAAGCCGACGCCTCGGCCGTAGAATCGGCCGTGGACCGTGCGCTCGACGAGGGCCTGCGGACCCGGGACCTCGGTGGCACGGCGAGCACGGCCGAGGCGACGCAGGCGGTGCTCGCACACCTCTGAACAGCAAGGAGCGAGACGTGGAGCAGGCGGACCTCATCTGGATGAACGGCGAGTTCGTCAACTGGGAGGACGCGAAGGTCCACGTACTCACGCACGGCCTGCACTACGGCACGGGCGTCTTCGAGGGCATCCGCTGCTACGACACCGAGATCGGCCCGGCGGTCTTCCGCCACGTCGATCACATCGACCGGCTGTTCAAGTCGGCCGAGCTGTACTACATGCCGCTCCCGTACGACCGGGAGCAGATCCGCGCGGCCACGCTCGAGCTCATCGGGCGCAACGGCTTCCGCGAGTGCTACATCCGCCCGATCGCCTTCCGCGGCTACGGGACCATGGGCCTGTTCCCGCTCGAGGCGCCGGTCGACGTGAGTATCGCCACCTGGCAGTGGCCCGCGTACCTGGGCGAGGAGGGCAAGCGCACCGGCGTGCGCGCCAAGGTCTCGTCCTGGCGCCGAATCTCCAACGACTCGCTGATCCCGCACGCGAAGGCCTCGGGCCAGTACCTCAACTCGATCCTCGCCAAGATCGAGTCGCACAAGGCCGGCTACGAGGAGGCGATCCTCCTCGACGACCACGGGTTCGTGTGCGAGGGGTCGGGCGAGAACCTCTTCGTCGTGCGCGAGGGGCGCATCTACACGCCGCCGCAGACGGCCGGAATCCTCGACGGGATCAACCGCAAGTCGGCGGTCCAGATCGCCCGCGACCTGGGCTTCGAGGTCATCGAGCGCGACCTCGCGCGCTCCGAGCTCTACCTCGCGGACGAGCTCTACATGACCGGCACGGCCGCCGAGCTGGTGCCGGTGCGCGAGGTCGACGACCACGCGGTCGGCAGCGGCGAGCCGGGCGAGATCACCCGCGCGGTGCAGAAGACGTTCGACGACGCCCTCCACGGGCGCATCGAGCGCTACCGCGAGTGGCTCGATCCCGTTCCGGTGCGCGAGCAGGTCGCGTGACCATCGAGCTCTACGACGCGACCCTGCGCGACGGCATGCAGGGTCCCGGCCTCACGCTGTCGGCGGCGGAGAAGGTCCGGGTCGCGCGCAAGCTCGACGAGCTCGGGGTGCACTTGATCGAGGCGGGCTTCCCGGCGTCCAACCCCAAGGAGCTCGAGCTCTTCGAGCTGCTCGCGCGCGAGCGTTTCGAGCACGCCGACATCGCGGCGTTCGGCATGACGCGCCGCCGCGGGGTCGCGGCGGCGCAGGACGAGGGCCTGCGGATCCTGGCCGAGTGCTTCGCGCCGGTCTGCACGATCGTCGGCAAGACGTGGGCGCTGCACCTCGAGAAGGTCGTACGCGTCGACCGCGCCGAGAACCTGGCGATGATCGCCGAGTCGGTCGGCTTCCTCGTCGACGCGGGCAAGCGCGTCGTCTACGACGCCGAGCACTTCTTCGACGGCTACCGCGACGATCCGTCCTACGCGCTCGACTGCCTGCGCGCGGCGGCCGGCGCCGGCGCCGAGACGGTCGCGATCTGCGACACGAACGGCTCGTCGCTGCCGCCGCAGATCGCGGAGGCGACGGCGGCCGTGGTGGCTGCGGTCGGCGACCGGGCGCGGGTGGCGATCCACTGCCACAACGACGCCGAGTGCGGGGTGGCGAACTCGCTCGCCGCCGTCGACGTCGGCGCGCGCCAGGTCCAGGGCACGACGAACGGCGTGGGCGAGCGCACGGGCAACGCCAACCTCGTCTCGATCATCGCCAACCTGCAGCTCAAGATGGGCCACCGGGTGCTGACCGACGAGCAGCTCGCCCGCCTGACCGAGACCGCCCACTTCGTCGACGAGCTGCTCAACCGGCCGCCGAACCGCTCGCAGCCGTACGTCGGGCGCGACGCGTTCGCGCACAAGGGCGGCCTGCACGTCGCGGGCGTCCGCGCGGACAGCTCGACCTTCGAGCACGTCGAACCGGGGCTGGTGGGCAACGTCCGCGAGCTGCTCGTCTCCGAGCTCGCCGGCCGCCACACGGTCGCCGAGCGGGCGGCCGAGGCGGGCATCGACCTCGACGACGCCGCTTCGCAGCGCGTGATCGAGCGGGTCAAGGCGCTCGAGCACGGCGGCTACCACTTCGAGGCGGCCGACGGCTCGTTCGAGCTCCTGCTGCGGCGCGAGACCGGCGACTACGAGCCGCTGTTCCGGCTGGAGTCGTGGCGGGTGATCGTCGAGCAGCGCGCCGACGGCAAGGTCGAGACCGAGGCGACGATCAAGATCTGGCTCGACGGCGAGCGCTACGTGCGCACGGCCGAGGGCAACGGCCCCGTCCACGCGCTCGACCACGCCCTGCGCGACGCGATCGGCGAGATCCACCCGCATCTGAAGGACATCGAGCTCGTCAACTACAAGGTGCGCATCCTCGACGAGCACCACGGCACCGGCGCGACGACCCGCGTGCTCATCGACGCCTCCGACGGCCAGGACATCTGGGGCTCGATCGGCGTCAACGAGAACATCATCGCCGCGTCGTGGGAGGCGCTCGTCGACTCGCTCGCCTACGCCGAGCAGCCCGGCCGCAGCCGGCGCGCCCAGGCCGCGCCGACCGACGCCGCATGACAGCGCGCCATTGCTCGCCCGGCCCGCCCGGCCACCTCAAGAGTGGGCCCTCGCGATGAGCGTCGCCACCGACGTCGTCCCGCTCGCCCAACCGGTGCTCGGGCGGGAGGAGGAGGCCGCGGTCATCGAGGTGCTGCGCTCGGGTCAGCTCTCGCTCGGGCCCCGCGTGCCCGCCTTCGAGCGCGAGTTCGCCGCGTGGATCGGCGCTGCGCACGGCTGCGCGGTCTCGAGCGGCACCACCGGGCTGCACCTGTCGCTGCGCGCGGCCGGCGTCGGGCAGGGCGACGAGGTCGTCACGTCGCCGTTCTCGTTCGTCGCCAGCGCGAACGTCGTCGCCTACGAGGGCGCGCGCCCGGTCTTCGCCGACATCGATCCGCGCACGCTCAACCTCGATCCGGCGGCGGCCTCCGCCGCGGTCACCGACCGCACCGCCGCGATCCTGCCGGTCCACATCTTCGGCTACCCGGCCGACCTGCCCGCGTTCGAGGGGATGGGCCTGCCGATCGTCGAGGACGCTTGCGAGGCGCTCGGTGCCATCCACTCCGACGGCGTGCGCGTCGGCGCGCGCGGCCACCCGGCGGTGTTCGGCTTCTACGCCAACAAGCAGCTGACCACCGGCGAGGGCGGGATGATCACCGTCGGCGACGCGGCGCTGAAGGAGCGCATCGACTCCGAGCGCAACCAGGGGCGCGCGCCCGACATGGGCTGGCTCGACCACGATCGCCTCGGCTTCAACTACCGGCTCACCGACATCGCCTGCGCGATCGGCCTCGTGCAGCTCACGCGGCTGGACGGCATGCTCGCCGACCGCGCTCGCGTGGCCGGGTGGTACCGCGAAGCACTTGCCGGCATCGAGGGCCTCGGGCTGCCGTGCGAGGACACGGGCGGCGACCGGCGCGGGTGGTTCGTGTTCGTCGTCCAGGTCCCGCGTGACCGCGACCGCGACACGGTGATCCACGCGCTGCGCGAGCGCGGCATCCAGTCCAAGCCGTACCTGCCCGCGATCCACCTCATGAGCTTCTATCGCGAGCGCTTCGGCCACCGGGAGGGCGAGTTCCCGGTGTGCGAGGACATCGCGGCGCGGTCGGTGGCGCTGCCGTTCTTCCCGGCGATGACCGAGGGCCAGGTCGAACGGGTGGCACAGGCCTTGACTGAGGCGGTCGGCCAGGGGGCATAATCGCCGTCATGGCGAGCCGGCGCGCCGCGGCCGAGCAAGCCCGCCGTCGACAGGCGCGGCGAGTCGGCGCGGCGGGCTTCGTGATCGCCGTCGCGCTGCCGACCGTCCTGTGGCACGACGTCATCGGCGCCATCGCGAGCGACTTCCGGATCGACGCGCGCTACCTGGTCACCGGCTGGACGCCGTGGGTGCTCATGGCCCTCGGCCTGTGCTGCTTCGTTCCCGTCGTGCTCGCCGACTGGCGCGACCGCGACCGCCGCTTCTACCGGGCGGGCACCGGGGCGTGGTTCGGCTGGGGCATCACGCTCTACCTGCTCGGCTTCGCGCTGGCGACGCAGGTTGCGCAGATCGCCGACGGCCTGAGCGCCACCTAGACTCAGCGGCCCCCGTGTCGCGCTTCTCCGAGCCTCAAGACCCTGCCTTCCACGCGCTCAACGCGTCGATCGCCTTCGACCAGCGCCTGTGGCCCTACGACGTTTCGCAGTCGCGCGCGCACACCCGCATGCTCGCTGCCCGCGGGATCGTGTCCGACGACGACCGCGACGCGCTCCTCGCCGGCCTCGACGAGGTCGAGATCGAGCTGCGCGAGGGCGTCTTCCCGTTCGAGGAGGGCGACGAAGACATCCACATGGCGATCGAACGGCGGCTGACCGAGATCGTCGGGCCCGTCGGCGGGCGCCTGCACACGGCGCGCTCGCGCAACGATCAGATCGCCACCGACGTCGCGCTCTTCACGCGGGAGGCCGCGCTGGCCGCGGACGACGAGGTCACCGCGCTCATGGCCGTGCTCGTCGACGCCGCGGAGCGCCACGTCGACTGGCCGCTGCCCGGCTATACGCACCTGCAGCGCGCCCAGCCGGTGTATCTGAGCCACCACCTGCTCGCCTACGTCTGGATGCTCGAGCGCGATCGCGCCCGTTTGCGCTTCGCCTCCGACCAGACCGCCGCGCTACCGCTCGGCGCCGGTGCCCTGGCCGGCGTCAACTTCGACACGGACCGCGAGGCCGTCGCCGACGAGCTCGGCTTCGACCGCGTGGCGCCGAACTCGATCGACGCCGTCGCCAACCGCGACTTCGTCCTCGACTACCTCGCCGCCGCGGCAACCTGCGCGACGCACCTCTCGCGGCTCGGCGCCGAGCTGGTGATCTGGTCCTCCGAGGAGTTCGGGTTCGTCGAGCTGCCCGACGCCTGGACGAGCGGCTCCTCGATCATGCCGCAGAAGAAGAACCCCGACGCTGCCGAGCTCCTGCGGGCCAAAGCACCGCGGATCGTCGGCCACCTGACCGCGCTTCACGGCGTCCTGCACGCGCTGCCGCTGACCTACAACAAGGACCTGCAGGAGGACAAGGAGCACCTCTTCGACGCGGCCGACACGCTCGGGTTGTGCCTCGCCGCCGCCACCGGCATGGTCGCGGGCGCGCGCTTCCGCCGCGAGCGCATGGCCGCCGCCGCCTCCGACGAGCTCATCGCTGCGACCGATCTCGCCGACCTGCTGGTCAAGCGGGGGACGCCGTTCCGCGAGGCGCACGGCGTCGTCGCCGGGCTGGTGCGCGAGGCGGTCGACTCCGGCCGCCCGCTCGCCGACGTCGCCGTCCCCGCCCTCGGCGACGAAGCCGCGCAGGTGCTGCAGCAGTCGTCGTGGCTCGAGTCGAAGGTCAGCCAGGGCGGCACCGCGCTGGCCCGCGTGCGTGAGCAGCTGGAGCAGGCGCGAGCGCTGCTGTGATCGACCGCGCGTTCTTCGACCGCCCCGTGCTCGACGTCGCGCCCGACCTCATCGGCTGCGTCGTGCGTCACGGCGAGACGGCCGGCATCATCGTCGAAACCGAGGCCTATCACCGCTCCGAGCCGGCGTCGCACGCCTGGGCGGGGCTGACCAAGCGCACCGCGCCGCTGTTCGGCCCGCCTGGGATCGCCTACATCTACTTCTCCTACGGGATCCACTCGCTGCTCAACGCCGTCTGCGACCACGAGGACACGGGCGCGGCCGTCCTCATCCGCGCGCTCCAGCCGCTGGACGGCATCGATCTGATGCGCGCGCGCCGCGGGATCAGCCGCGAGGAGGACCTCTGCTCGGGCCCGGGCAAGCTCACCCAGGCGCTGGGCATCGGCCTCGAGCTCAACGGCACCTCGCTGCTTGACGGTCCTATCCGCGTCGAACCGCGCGTCCCGGGCTGGGAGGCGCCGGCGATCGACATCGGCCGGCGTATCGGCATCACGAAGGCGGTCGACCTCGATTGGCGCTTCTGCGCGAGGGGCAACCGCCACGTGTCGCGCCCGTGGCCCGCGGGCGTGCGCGCCGCCTAGCCTTCGCCGGGCGCGCTGGCGCCGCCGCTGGTGCCGGCCCCGCCGGTGCCGTTGCCCGTCCCTGAGGCGGGCGGTTGCGAAGACGTTGGCGGCGTCGTCGTCGCCGGTGGCGTCGAGCGCGTCGCGTCCCGCATCGC
>Ga0081455_10006953_pt1 | contig 12031 bp, 12 predicted proteins | sample TabmetS3T2R1_FD_70207 | JGI IMG/M metagenome (GOLD analysis project Ga0081455, IMG submission 70207) | Tabebuia heterophylla rhizosphere microbial communities from the University of Puerto Rico - S3T2R1 | ecosystem: Host-associated > Plants > Roots > Rhizosphere ...
GTCGGCTCGTCGCATCCTGGGGCTGGAGTAGGTCCCAAGGGTTGGGCTGTTCGCCCATTAAAGCGGTACGCGAGCTGGGTTCAGAACGTCGTGAGACAGTTCGGTCCCTATCCACCATGGGCGTTGGAAGCTTGAGAGGAGTCGTCTCTAGTACGAGAGGACCGAGACGAACAGACCGCTGGTGTATCAGTCGTCGTGCCAACGGCGCTGCTGATTAGCTACGTCTGGATGGGATAACCGCTGAAAGCATCTAAGCGGGAAGCCCACCTCGAGATGAGGCTTCCCATCCTCTTGAAGGAGTAAGGGCCGTGGGAGACCACCACGTTGATAGGCGGGACGTGCAAGCGGAGCAATCCGTTCAGCGGACCCGTACTAATTGCCCGAGGTCTTGATTTTGAACACGTGTAGCCGCTATGGAGTTTTGAGGGTGCGCAAATGCGCAGAGCCCTGACAACTTTCGGCGGTCATAGCGACGGGGGTACACCTCTTCCCATTCCGAACAGAGAAGTTAAGCCCGTCAGCGCCGATGGTACTCGGAGGGCAACCTCCCGGGAGAGTAGGACGCCGCCGAATTCTTTTGAGTTTGCGGTGCCAGACTTAGGTCTGGTACCGCCTGCTTCTTACGGCCCCGTCTGGGGCCTTCTTCCTTTGCGCTCAGGCGGCCTGCAGGCTCTCCGGCCAGTCGGGGTCGAGCTCTCGTAGGCGACGGACCCGGTCGGCGACGGCCGGGTGTGTTGCGAAGAGGCCCCCGAGACCCTGTTCCTCGAACGGGTTGACGAGGTGCAGCGGCTCGGTTGCCGGGTTGCCCGCAAACGAGACCAGCTCGGCGGCCTGCTCCAGTCGCGCGAGCGCGTCGGCGAGGCCGTGCGGGGTCTCGCAGAGCTCTGCGGCCCGGAGGTCGGCCGCGAACTCCCGCTTCGGCGAGAGCAGGCCGTTCACGATCGCAGAGGCGATCGGGCCGAGGGCGAAGAGGAGGGCCCGTTGGAACCAGCCGCCGAGCCTGCTCAGCTCGAGCAGCGTTGCCGCGACGACCGCAGCCAGCGTCTGGACGAGCACGTCACGGCGGGCCGCGTGGGCGAGCTCGTGGGCGAACACGCCCTCCAGTTCCGCCGGCGGCAGGGCGGCGAGGAGCCCTGTGCTGACGGCGATCGTCTGGCCCCGCCCGCCGCGTCCGGCCGAGAGTGCGCGTGGATAGCCGTCCGGGATGAGGTAGAGGCGCGGGCGTGGGACTCCGGCACGGGCGGCGAGACGATCGACGGTCGAGGCGAACGCCGCGGTCTCGGCCTGCGCCAGGGGACGTGCGCCGACGATGCCGAGCACCATTCGGTCGGAGTACCAGTACACGGCGGCGCCGGCGAGGAGCCCGCAGAAGACGAAGATCGACAGGAGGCGGTAGCCGCCGAGAACCCAGCCGAGGCCGCCGAGCAGCGCGCAGCTACCGAGGAGGAGAAGCCAGGCCTTGAGGATGTTGAGGGCGGCCGCCACCGACTGGCGGCGTCAACTGCTGTCGTCGTCGCGCTCGTCCTCCGCGAACCCGCGTGGAGGCCAATCCGGTTCGGGAGCGTCGCAGCGGCTCGTGCAATGGAGCGAGGCGATGTTTTGAAGCGGGATGAGGATGTGGCCGTTCAGTTCGATGTGCGCGACGTCGTCGACGGCGCAGTACGCGGTCAGCACTCCGTCCTGGTAGTCACCGCCGAAGAGCGCGACCTCGACCTGCTCGCCCTTGTACTTGCTGGTGTAGTCGTCCACGCGCGGTCAGTGTAGTTCCGGTCTCAGCCCGCAGGCGTGGGGGGCCCGAGAGCGGTCTCGCGGCGCCGTTGCTGGTCGCTAATCAGGAACTCGTCGAGGTCCTCCGTCCGGCAGAGCTCGGTCAGCCGGCCGTCCACGACGCACACCGCTGAGAGCGTCGCGTTCGGCTCGACGCGCTGGATGCGCCGGTACGTATGGACGTCGACGCCGAGCGCGGAAGCGTGAATGGCTCGTATCGGTCCTCCGTGGGCGACGACGAGGACACGACCGTTGTCGTGTTTCGCGGCGATCTCCTTGATCGCCCTGACGACGCGGGCTCCGAGCTCCTCGTAGGTCTCGCCGTCGTCCCAGCCTTCGCCACCCTGGAGCCAGCGCGCGTAGGCCTCGGGGAACTGCTCCTCGGCTTCGGCGCGGGTCAGGCCCGACCACTCCCCGACGTCGACTTCGCGCAGGTCGGGCGTCTTCTGGACCTCCAGGGTCCTCCCGCGCGCGACGGCGTTCGCAGTCTCGACCGCACGGCGCAGGTCGCTCGCGTAGATCGCATCCAGCTCGGTGCCGGCGAGACGGTCTGCAAGCTCCTGCGCCTGCCGTCGGCCGAGCTCGGTCAGCGGCCGATCGGTGAACCCCTGCCAGCGCTTCGCTCGGTTCCAGTCGCTCTCGCCGTGCCGTGCCAGGAGGATGGTTGTCACCCCGTTACGCTAACCCGCCATGGACTTGGGGCTCCGCGAGCTCATCTGTGTCGTCACTGGTTCGACCGGCGGGATCGGGCGCGAGGCGGCTCGGCTCCTGTGCGAGGAGGGGGCGCGAGTCGTGATCACCGGCCGGGATGCCGAGCGGCTCGAGCAGACGCGCGTGGAGATCGGGGCGGAGCTCGGCGTCGTCGCGGACCTGACCGAGCCGGAAGCACCGGGGACCATGATCGCCGAGGCCGAGCGGTTGGGGCCTATTGCTGTCCTCGTGAACAACGTCGGTGTTGCCTATCAGACGGGGTTCGAGGACGTGTCCGATCGGCAGTGGGACGAGATGTGGCAGCTGAACGTTATGAGCTACGTGCGTGCGATCCGAGCAGTGCTCCCCGGCATGCGGGAACGGGGGAAGGGCGTGATCGTCAACGTGTCGTCGACGTCGGGCAAGCGGCCCTCGACGGCGATGCCGAACTACTCGGTCACGAAGGCCGCCGTGCTCTCGCTCTCGCGGCTCGTCGCCGACCTCCACGCCGACGATGGGATCCGCTGCAACGCCGTCACTCCGGGTCCGACGGCGACGGAAGCATGGCTCGGCGAAGGCGGCCTCGCCGACCAGCAGGCCGCCCGCTCGGGCAAGTCGAAGGAGGAAGTGCTCGAGGCGGTCGGCAAAGGGCGCCCGCTGGGCAGGCTCGCCGAGCCGGGCGAGATCGCCGCCGTGATCGTCTTCCTGTGCTCGGACCGAGCCTCGTACGTGACCGGGGCAGCGTGGAGCGCAGACGGCGGAACCGTCCCGATCATCGTCTAGACATCGGCGCAGAATCGGCGCCCTTTCGGCATGAACCCGGCACACATCTTCGAGTCGCCGACACCTACGCTGGCATCCCCGTGGGTGGGTGGGGGTTAGGGACGGGGACCGCCGGGAGCAGAGTCCCGGCCGCCGGGTGAAGGACTAGCCTTGCCCACATGCCAGAGCTCGCCGGCAGGGTCGCTGATTCCTTCGAGCTGCGCGTACGCGAGCACGAGGAGCAATGGCTTTCACCTGTGGCCGTCCGCTCGTACGAAACCCGCGGGCGGGCCCGTGAGGAAGAGCCCTGCCGACTGCGCACGCCCTTCCAGCGCGACCGCGACCGGATCGTCCATTCGAAGGCGTTCCGCAGGCTGCGGAACAAGACGCAGGTCTGGATCGACCCCGCGCACGACCACTTCCGCACGCGCCTGACCCACACGCTCGAGACGACGGGGATCTCTCGTGGCGTTGCGCGCGCCCTCCGACTCAACGAGGACCTCGTCGAGGCGATCGGACTCGGGCACGACCTCGGGCACACGCCGTTCGGGCACACCGGCGAGGAGTGCCTCGACGAGCAGCTCCGACTGCACTTCGGCCGCGGCTTCCGGCACAACGATCACTCGCTGCGCGTCGTCGACCACGTCGAGCGCGACGGCCGCGGCCTCAACCTGACGCAGGAGGTGCGCGACGGCATCCTCACGCACACGGGCCCCACGGAGCCCGCCACGCTCGAGGGGAAGATCGTGAGAATCGTCGACCGCGTCGCCTACATCAACCACGACATCGACGACGCGGTTCGCGCCGGCGTGCTCGATCAGGACGAGCTGCCGAGTGAGGAGATCGAGCTGCTGGGCGAGACCGGCGCGCGCCGGATCGACCGGCTCGTCCATGACCTCGTCGAGACCTCGGCGACTGCCGGCGACATCCAGCAGAGCGAGGACGTGGGCGCTGCCATGCTCACCCTGAGAACGTTCATGTTCGAGCGCGTCTACCTCGGCCCACACACTCGGCAGCAGCATGAGCAGGCGCGCGCGGTCGTGACGAGTATCTTCGACTATCTCCGCGAGCATCCAGACCGGCTTCCGCCCGGTGAGGGGGAGCTCGCCGAGCGGCTCGCGGATTACATCGCCGGAATGACTGACCGCTTCGCGCTCGCGTACGCGGAAGCCATCTGATGGCGCTGATCAAGCCGGAGTCCGTCCGCGCCGCCGTCGACGCGGCCGACATGGTCGAGGTCGTCTCGGGCCGGACGCAGCTGCGCAAGCAGGGTGCGCGGTTCGTCGGGCGCTGTCCCTTCCACGAGGAGCGAACCCCGAGCTTCTCGGTCAACGCGCAGGACAAGCTCTACTACTGCTTCGGCTGCGGTCAAGGCGGTGATGTCATCACCTTCGTCAAGGAGACCGAGCAGCTCGACTTCGCGGGCGCCGTCGAATGGCTCGCCGACCGGTTTCGCGTCACGCTCGAGTACGAGGAGGCCTCGCCGCAGTTCGAGGAGTCCCGAAAACGGCGCGACCGGCTGTACGCAGTCCTCGAACAGGCTGCCTCGTTCTACGAGCGCCATCTCTGGGAGACGGCCGCCGGCGCGCCGGTCCGCAGCTACCTCGAAGGTCGTGGGCTCGGCGAGGATGTCTGCCGAGAGTTCCGCCTCGGTCTCTCGCCGGACGGGGGCCTCGCGGCGAAGGCCCAGCAGAAGGGCTTTACGCGAGAGGAGCTGCGCCGCGCCGGGCTTATCACCGCCCGAGGCGGCGACTACTTCCGACAGCGGCTGATGTTCCCGCTGGCCGATGCCCGCGGCCGCGTCGTCGGTTTCCAGGCGCGGAAGCTGCGCGATGACGACCCGCTGCGGGGCAAGTACGTGAACTCGCCCGAGGGAGAGCTCTTTCACAAGTCGCAGATCCTCTACGGGCTCAACCTCTCCCGTTCGGCGATCGCGAAGCAGGAACGCGCCGTCGTCGTCGAGGGGAACACCGACGTGATCGCACTCCGCCAAACGGGCTTCGAGCCGGTGGTCGCGTCGATGGGAACCGCGTTGACCGACCAGCAGCTGAAGGAGCTTCAGCGGCTCACACGGCGGCTCTCCCTCTGCTTCGACTCGGATGCTGCGGGCGAATCGGCGGCGCTGCGCGGCATGGAGCTCGCCGCAGACCGCGGGTTCGAGCTCCGCGTCGTCACGCTTCCTTCGGGCAGCGACCCGGCGGACGACCCGGATGGGTTCCAGGACCGGCTTGCCGACGGCGAGAGCTACATCTCGTATCGCGTGCGGCTCGAGATGGAGCGTGCGGACGACAAGCAGGAGGCGTTCCAGCGCGCGCAGGAGATTCTCAACCGCTTCGACGATTCCCCCGAGCGGCAGGAGGCGTGGCGCTTCGTCAACGACCGCCTCGGGATGACCGTCCAGCTGCAGGCCAGAGCGTCGACGACGAAGCCGACCGTCCTCTCGCGGCGCATGCTCGAGGCGGGTGAGCGGCTCGAGCGCGACGTGCTCGCCGCGTGCTTCGCCTTCCCGTCGCTTCGCAGCGCACTCGAACAGCTCTCGCCGGAGCACTTCGACAGCGAGCAGAACCGGCGCCTCCGGGCAGCTCTCCTGACCAACGACGCCGACGAGGAGACCGCCCGCGCTCTCGCCGAGCTCGACGCCGTCGCGGCGACGGAGGCGATCGACGAGACGACCGCGAAGGAGCTGATCCTGCGGCTCCGCGAGCGCCACTTGCGCCGGCAGCTGGCGAGCGCAGACCTCGAGCAGACCGCCGAGTTGCAGCGGAAACTGCTGGAAATCCGGGAAGCGGTCGCCGAGCTCGCGTGAGCGAGAGCACCGGCTGGCCGTCGCTATCATGCGGCCCGCTGCTACCGCGTTCCCCGGTAGCTCAATTGGCAGAGCATCCGGCTGTTAACCGGAGGGTTGTTGGTTCGAGTCCAACCCGGGGAGTAGAGAAAGGTCCTTCGATGCGACCCGTTGAGGCTCCCTCGCAGCCTTGCGAGTTGCACCTTGGACACGGGGATGTCATAACTGTCCGCCCGGCTCGAACAAAGGAGCTGATCCATGGCGGATCACGTCGAGGAAGACACGATGGCAGGAGCGGCGCTACCCGCGCCAGAGACGCACGCGGACATCGGCGGCAAGGTGAACGCGATCATCAAAGCGGCCGAGGCCGCGGCCGAAGAGATCGGGGCGACCGCGCGCCGCGAGGCAGGCGAAACCGCGCGGCAGGCTGAGCAACAGGCCGCGGCGCGGATCGAGGAGCTGACCCGCGACGCCGCACAGAACCGGGCCGAGGCGGAGCAGTACGCACGCGACATGCGAGAGGCAGCTGACTCGTACGGCACGCAACATCGCCGGAGCGCCGAAGAGGAGGCTCGTCGTGTTCTCGCCGATGCCGAGGCAAAGGCCAAGGAGCTCCTGGAAACGGCGCAGACGAAGGCCGACCAGATCGATCGTGACGTCGGTGAGCGGCACGAGACTCTCCGGCGGGAAGCGCGGATGCTCGAGGCGCGAAGGCAGCGCGTCCTCGAGAGTCTGCGTGACCTCGCGGCGCAGCTGCAGGACGCGCTCGTCGAGCCGTCGCAGAGCACGCCTCAGGATCAGGCGCTCATGGATGCGCTGAACGTCGAACGCCGCCACTGAGGCGGTTTTCCACCCGCCGATCGACCCAGCTAACTTCGAAGCGCTCGGTGCCGTAACCGCGGCCAATAGGCTGTTCTCATGGCCGAGCAGGAGGGGCGCGAGCGCCTGCCGCTGATCGAACGCGTTCGTGCGCGCCAGCAGCGGCATCGCCAGCGGAATCGGGTCTACCGGGTGGTGTTCGCCGCCGCCGGCTTCATCGTCCTGCTCGCCGGCACCGTCATGCTCGTCACTCCGGGGCCGGGGATCCCGGTGATCATCATCGGTCTCGGGATGCTCGCGCTCGAGTTCACCTGGGCCGAGCGGTGGCTCGAACGGCTGCTCGAGAAGGCCGAGTCGGCCGTGGAACAGGTCGCCCAGGGCAGCCCGCTCCAGCGCGCGGCACTGGTCGCCCTTGGCGTCGTCTCGGTGCTGGCCTACGTGGCGATCGTCGTCTTCTGGGACGTTCCCTACTTCCCGGGGTAGCGGCTCCGCCGCGTGACGGTGGCTAAGATTGCATCGTGGGCTGGCTCTGGATTGCGCTGCTCGCCTGCGCGGTCGCCGTGCTTGCGGCGGCCGAATGGCCACGGCTCTCGGAGCGATTCGGCTTCGAAGGCCGGAGGCAACGCTCACGGCGCAAGCAGAAGGCCAACCTCCGCGTGCTCCGGCCCGAGGACGACGACTTCGCCGCGAGCGTCGAGCGCGACCTCGCTCAGCTGCCGACGATCAAGGAGCGCGACCGGAACACCTAGCTCACGCTGAACGCGGCGGTGAGAAGCCTCGTGTTCGGCAGGATCCTGAGCGCGTTCTCCATGTTCTTCGCCTCCTGATGGTCGGAGACCTGGAACGTCACCCTGTGCCGGCCGGCCGAGAGCCCGCTCACGAGAACCCGGATTCGGCCGTCCCGGTAGCTCGCCGGGCGCAAGGCGCCGCCGTCGATGCGCACGAAGACCGACCGGGGATCGACACCGGAGCCGCCGTCTGTTGCCGACGCGACGAGCGTGCCGCCACGGCGGACGCGGGAGGTCAGGAGGCGAACGCGGGGCGGGGACGTGTCGCCGACCCAGAAGCGGAACGTGAATCGGCCTGCACCTGATCTCGTCGGGCTGTCGAAGACGACGTAGTACGTGCCCGCCGCCGGGCGAATGACGGCCGACACGGGCGCGGGCTCGAAGAACGTCGGCAGGTACGGGTTCGTGTTGAGCGGGAGCGCCGTCGGGCCCGCCTGCCGGTTCTCGTCGGCGCCGAGAACGATCCGCGGCTGGACGCGTGAGCGCGAGAGGACGGCGACGCCGAGATTCTCGGCCGGACGGCGAAGCCGGAACCTGAACACCTGCTCAGGACCCTTGAGCTCCCGCGGGAGCCCGCTCCCGTTCGGGTTGTCGGGGTACCGATAGACGGAGACGAGCGACGGACGCCCCCGTGTGTTCCCTCGGTACGTCCCGGCGCTCCTGAGGACGCGCGCCCGATGCCGCGCCAGGCGCGGCGCGGACACGCGGAGCCAGAACGGGATCCTTCTCGTCTGACCGACTCGGCTGAGGACGACGAACCCCGTCGTGTCACCCTGTGGGGCCGACGGACGTGCGCCGGCGGTGACGGCGAGCGTGCCGGGAACCGTCACGCGCGACGGGGCTGCGATGGAGACGCCCGGGGTCGCTCCCTGACGAACGACGGACACGGCCCAGTCCCCGGCCCCACCGCCGGCATCCGTGATCGCGATCCGGCGCGCGGCCGCCCGACCACGTCGCAGGAACCCGAAGGAGACCGCGGTGGGTTGGGCGAAGACGAGTGGCTGATCCGCCTTCGGCAGGTCGATGAACCCGGCCCCCTGGCGTGTCGTCGGGGCCTCCCGTGAGCCCTCGAACGCCGGCTTGGCTGTCAAGGCGAGTGCGGATTTGAGCTGCGGCACGGTCCAGGCCGGATGGCGCTGGACGAGGAGAGCTGCAGCGCCGGCGACGTGAGGAGCCGCCATGCTGGTTCCGGACAGGCTGCCCCAGGTCCCGTCCCGCGCGGGGATCGACGAGAGGATCCCGACTCCGGGCGCAGTCACTTCCGGCTTCATGAGCAGCGACTGCGGCGTCGGCCCCGCCGAGGAGAACCCGGCCATCCGGCCGGCCACAGTCGACGCGCCGACCGTCACGGCTCCCGCCGCCGCGCCGGGCGAGGAGATCGACCCGCGACCGAACGCTTCGAAGTCGTTGCCGGCCGAGACCACCGGGACGACGCCGGCCGCCGCTGCGCCGTCGATCGCTCTGATCACCAGATCGCGGCCAGGCGAGATCTCTGGCTCTCCGAGTGAGAGGTTGATCACGTCCATGCCGTCCCGGACGGCCGCCTCGATTCCCGCGGCGATCTCGGGAGAATTGCCGTCGAGCCCGACGTTGGAGATCGTCGGCACTGTCAGCACCCGATAGTTGCCCAGGTAGGCGCGCGGAGCGACCCCAGAGACGGCCACGGTGCCGCCGCCGAGATCCGCGGGCGTGTTCGGGTTGCCCGCGGCGATGCCGGCGACATGGGTGCCGTGCTCGGAGTTGACCGGGTCGAAGGGGAGGTTCGAGTACTGCGGCCGCGGCGACGGCGCCTGGAAAACGCGCGCGACGATCACCTTCGCCGTCGTGAAGGCCGCTTGGCCCTTGGGAAACCCGGGCGGCATCACGTAGCCCCGCGGATCGAAGAACGGGTGTCGCTGATCGACGCCGTCGTCGATGATCCCGATCTTCGTCCCCTGGCCGCTGGTCGTGAGCTGCGGTCCCCACAGAGCCGGGGCGCCGATCGCCGCGACGCTGCGGTCGAGGCTGACGTCGAAGTGAACGCTCGGATGAACCTCTTGCACGCCCGGAATCCGCTTCAGTCGCTCGACCGACCCCTGGGGGACGAGCACGGCCAGCGCGTTCAGGACGACCCGGTAGCGCCAGCGAACCTTCGCGCCGGGCACGGCTGCCGCGATGCGCTCCTCGACGACCTTCTGCTCCGCGGCGACGAGGGCCAGGCGCCGCCGGCTGGCGCTTGAGCTCGTGTCGAGCCGCCCGGGCGCGTCGAGCGCCGTCGCGACTCCGGGGTCGTCGAGCTCTACGACGACCTCGGCGAGCGGCGCGCCGGCAGCGGGCAGGGGTCCGCGCGCGGCTGCCAGTGTGGGAAGCGCCGCGAGTAGACAGACCCCGAGGAAAACCAACCGTTTCAGACAGTGAATGGTACGACCGGTTCGCCCGAAAGTTGGCGGCGGGGCATCACTCGATCGAGGCATTCCGCTCCCGGGCGGGGTCGATCTAGGCCGAGGCACGATCCGGCGCTTGCCGGTGGCTCGGCGCGATGCTGGTGTCACTCGGAGCGCATCGAGGACCTTCCTAAATCGGGATTCGGGGCTGGCGATCTCCGTACGCCGAGGGCTGGAAAGGCCGATGGTCCTGAGTAGGAGTCCCTCGACCGAGTGATTGACGCGGCGCCTTTGCCGTCGTAGTTTCGAAGTCCTGCGGCAATGACGCGCGTAGCGATTGAACGCGCGTCGTTAGAAAGGAGAGACGACTATGGCGAGGACAAGGTCCTTGCTCGCGGCTGCAGCTTGTGCGGCCACGGTTGCGGCTCTGAGTGCTGGTCCGGCTCTGGCCGGTGAGGTCACTGGGAGCGGCAAGAACGTTGATCAGAATCAGGGAAGGTCATGGTGTTCCTTCTCAGGACTGAATGACCAGGTGGACGGTCCCGTCGGTACCAAATCGCAGTCTTACGGGCAGGAGCTCAAGCTGGGTCTCGTCAACCCACATGAGGCGAATCCTGGCTTCTTCTGCAACCCGAACAGAACGCCTCTTCCTCCGAACCCGAACCGGAGATAACAGAAGTCTGGTTGGCCCCGGCACCAGTGCCGGGGTCGCCATTCCTCCGTGGACATCCCAATTCGGCGGGATGAACTTCTTCACGAAGGTTTGGGCCAAGTACCGGGCCACGAAACGGCCGCATCTGGCTATGCGGATGAGAGGACTTGAACCTCCACGGGGTTTCCCCCACACGGACCTGAACCGTGCGCGTCTACCAATTCCGCCACATCCGCGCGGAAGCCCAGTGTAGCCGCGCCTCTCCGCGGTAACTCCTTACGAAACCCATACCGAGCCGTAATTCGGGCGTCCTACGCTCGGAGCATGCGTAGATTCCTGGTCTGTGCGGGCTTGACGACGATGCTGCTGGCGTCGGTGGCGTCGGCCGCGCCGAGCACGCAGATCGCGCGCTCGACGAGCGGGCCGATCCTCGCGCTTGCCGCCGACGGTGATCGCGCGGCCTTCGTCGTCCAGGGGCGGTTTCGGCAGTGCATGAGCGTCATGGTCTGGCAGCCGACACGGCGCCGCATCGACGCCCTCCAGCTCGCGAGGGCGTGCGAGAGGAACGACCGCGGCGGGCGGACCGGGGCTCCCTCGGTGGCGCTCGCCGGAACTCGGGCGGCCTGGCGCCAGGTCGGCGGCGGGAACTCGCTCGAGACGATCTTGCGAAGCGCGTCGCTGGAGCGTCGGAGCCCGCTCTTCATCGGGTACGGGTCCGCCACCGATGGGGTCGGGAGCTTCGCGAGCAGGCCTGTCGCGGACGGCTCGCTTCTCGCCTACACGCTCGACCGGCGGTGCGATTCCCACGGCGACGAGCGCGGGATGCCCGACGCCCAGTGCCCGCCCGGGTTGAAGACAGGAGACGTCGTCGAGGCGACCGTCTGGCGGCTGGGTGGCCCACTTCGCTGCGGCGGGATCGTCACCGTGAAGACCCTCACTTGCTCGATCGTCGCCAGGGCGAACAGCGAGCTCACTGTGCTCGCCGCCGACGCCGGCCGAATCGTCGTGCGGACCGCAGACGGCGTGCGAGTGCTCTCAGCCGCTGGAAAGGTCATTCGGGATCTCCCGATCAGGCCGCTCGGCGCCGCGCTTTCCGGCGACCGGCTCGCACTACGGACCGACGGCTACATCGAGGTCTACGACCTCGAGGGTGGGGAGCTGACCCTCCGTCGGCCGGTGGCGAGGGACGTCAGGCTCCAGGATCTCGATCGCGACATCCTCGTCACGGCCTCGAGTGACAAGGTCACGCTCCGCAGGCTCGGCAACGGCCGCTCGATCACGCTCCGCCCCGGCCGAACGGCATACGGACAGCTCGAGCCGTCGGGTCTCTTCACGGCCGGCGCCCACCGCGTGACGTTCACGCCGATGCGCGACGTCCTTCGCCGCCTCGGCGGCTAGACCGGCA
>Ga0081455_10006954_pt1 | contig 12030 bp, 9 predicted proteins | sample TabmetS3T2R1_FD_70207 | JGI IMG/M metagenome (GOLD analysis project Ga0081455, IMG submission 70207) | Tabebuia heterophylla rhizosphere microbial communities from the University of Puerto Rico - S3T2R1 | ecosystem: Host-associated > Plants > Roots > Rhizosphere ...
GGCGCGGGGGCGGGGCATGCGGGTGTGGTGGGTGAGCCAGGCGGTCATGGAGGTGGCACCGTCGAGCTCCCACAGCCCGGCCCGGTCGTAGTCGGCGACGGCGTGGCTGATGCGGGCATCGAGCCGGTCCCGCAACGCCACCACGGCGGCCAGGGCGGCGCCGTCGACGGGGATGTTCAGCCCCTCGATGGCGGTCCCCAGCTCCTCGAACACACCTCGATCGTACACCTGTTCGCCTACCCTACGCAAGCCAAATGCCCTGGTCAGAGCACATTTCCGGCCTAACCGTGGGTCCGCCGAGCCGGGGTCAAGGGCGGCCGCAGGCCGGCGAAGCGAACCCTTGACGCTGGCGCACCCAAACACGTCCGAGCCCCCACAATCGACCAGGCCCCGGCCCCCGGCCGGGGCCTGAACGCCATCGTCGCCCCGGCCCCACGGCCGGGGCCTGAATGCCAATGCCGACGACCCTTATGCCGCGATCCAGTTCCCGTGGAACCCGTACGGCACCCTGGCCGGCACGTGGACCCGAGCCACGTCCTCGAGCGTGCCCGCGTCGAGCAGCACGAGGTCGGTCACGCCCGCGGCGTCGTCGTGGACGAAGCCCATCAGCACGCCCTCGTCCTCGGCGGAGTCGGGGGCCGACGGCACGAAGACGACCTCTCCGACCCGGCACGTCGGGCCGAAGGACCGCGCCTCGCTGCGGCCCGCCACCATGTCGTGCTTGAGCAGCGCGCCGGTGAGGTCGAGGTCGCCGACGTCGGTGCCGACCGCCGGCGCGTAGCCGTACCGGTGGCGCCGGCCGGTCAGGCGCTCGTCGACCCGGGGGAACTCCTGGCCGCGGTCGTCGAGCCGCTCCTCGATCACCTTGCCGCCCGCGAGGTCGACCGTCCACCGGTCGAGCGTCGGCGGGCCCTCGTTGGGGCCCTGCCGGTCGGAGGCGAACATCTGCGGGTGGCGCACGACGTCGAGGACGATGCGGTCGTCGCCGTCGTCGTAGGCGTTGAGCGGGTGGAACACGTAGCAGGGCTCGACGTCGAACCAGCGCACGTCGCTCCCGTTGCCCTCGCGGGGCATCACGCCCACCCGCGCCGGGTAGTTCGGGTCCCACGCGTACGGGAGGCCGTCGCCGCCCGAGCTCATCGCGGCGGCCGCGAGCCGGGTGGGTATGCGGCGCTTGCCGATGAACTGCGAGGCCAGCCATCGGCTGGGGCGGCCGAGTGGGCCCGGCGCCGCCTGTGCGACGGCATCGAGGTCGAAGGTCACCGGCAGGTCGTAGATCACGACGTGGCCGGCGGTCAGCGAGAAGTCATGCATCATCGGGCTGCCGGCCACCTCGACGTCGACCGTGCGCCGGACGCGGCCGTCGCTGCCCGTCACCGTGTACCGCACCTCGTTGCCCCATCCGAAGAAGTAGGAGACCGCGTGCAGCTCGCCGGTCTCGGGGTCGCGGTGGGGGTGCGCCGTGTACCCGCCGGGCAACGTGCCGTCGAAGTCGCTCGGCCCGATCGTGTCGAGCTCGCCGGTGAGCTCGTAGGGGTGGAACCCGGCCTCGACGATGGCGAGGATGCGACCCGCATGGCCGATGACGTTGGTGTTGGCGGCGAAGTCGGGGCCGGCGGGGTCCGGCCCCGGCCTCGCGGGCTCATGGAGCGCCTCGAGCACGTCGCGGGAGCGCACCCAGCGGTTGCGGTACCACTCCGCCCTGCCGTCGCGGAGGCGCACGCCGTGCACCATCCCGGACCCCAGGAACCAGTGGTAGCTGGCCGGGTCGGGCGCGACGACCGGGTTCGGGCCGTTGCGCAGGTAGCGGCCGTCGAGGTGGTCCGGGATCGTCCCGGTGACCTCGAGGTCGGTGGCGGTGATCTCCTCGTGCACCGGTGCGAAGTTGCCCTCGAGGTAGCGATTGCGGGCTCCCGCCATCCCACGCTCCTTCCATAGCGATGCTATGTAGTAAATCGATAGCACTGCTATGGCATGCTGTCAATCGTGAGCCCGAGAAGCGCCGACCCCGGGGTACGCATCGCGTTGCTGGAGACCGCAGCCCGCATCCTCGCGACCGAGGGGCCGGGCAAGCTCACGCTCCGCCGGCTCGCACAGGAGGTCGGCACGTCGACGATGGCGATCTACACGCACTTCGGCGGCATGACCGAGCTGCGGCGCGAGATCAGGCGCGAGGGCTTCGCCAGGCTCGGCGCGCGCCAGGCGGCCGTGGCCTCGACCGGCGACCCGGTCGCCGACGTGTGGGCGCTCGGCCTGGCGTACTACGGCAACGCGATCGAGAACCCCAACCTGTACCAGGCGATGTTCATGGACGGGCCGGTCGACGAGGGCGACGCCGGTGTCGGCCTCGAGACGTTCGGCCAGCTCGTGACCGCGGTCCGGCGCTGCATCGACGCGGGCCGGTTCGACCCCGCCGACCCGGTCGGGCTGGCGACCCAGCTCTGGGCGCTCGTCCACGGGCTGGTGGCGCTGCAGCTCGCGCACCTGTTGCCGGCGGATCAGGCACTCCCCTGCCTCGCAGCCGGGGCGCGCAACCTCATGAGCGCGTTCGGCGACGACCCCCGGGCCGTCGGCTCGTCGATCGCCCGCGCCGCCGACCGGACCGAGCGCCCGGCGGTCCCCACGTGACCCGACGGGCGGCTCGACCGGCGGGAGGTCGCGGGCGTCAGATCTCGACCTCGGTGCCGAAGCCCCGAGCGCGGGCCGCCTCCAGGACCAACGCGGCCGCCGCGGCGTCCTGCGCGGCCACGCCGACCGACTTGTACAGGGTGAGCTGACCGTCGTCGGTGCGGCCTGGACGGTCGCCCGCGACGATCTCGCCGATCTCGGCGTGGACGTGATCCGCGTCGATCGCGCCCCGCTCGATCGCCCGTCCCAGCTCCACGGCGCCGGCGGGCGGCGCGGCCAGCGCGGACGAACGGGACTCGACCACGACCAGCGCGTCGCGCACGGTCTCGACGTCGACCTCGCCCTCCCCGGCCGTGTTGTAGCCCACCGAGTTCACGTGGGTGCCGGGACGCAGCCACGCCCGGCGGACCACCGGCTCGGCGGCGTGGGTGGCTGCGCAGACCACGTCGGCCGACCGCACGGCGTCCTCGACCGATGCGACCGGGGTCGCCGCGGTCCCCGAGTCGAGCAGCTCGTCGACCAGCGCCTCCGCCCTGGCGGGATCGCGCCCGGCGACCTGGACCTCCCGCACCCCGGGCAGCCGAGCGATGGCCAGGGCGTGGCTGCGCGCCTGCACGCCGGTCCCGATCACGGACACGACCCGCGCGCCGGCGCGGGCCAGCAGCCGCGTGGCGAGCGCCGAGCCGGCGGCGGTCCGCGCCGCGGTCACGTGCGTTCCGTCCATGACGGCGAGCGGCGCACCATCGGCCGGGTCGAAGCAACAGATGATGGCCTGGTGCGTCGGCCGATCCGTGTTCTCCGGAAAGACGCCGACGAGCTTCGTGGCCAGCGCGCCCAACGACGGGAGGAACGCCGGCATCGCCGCGACCATGGCGTGCCGGTCGGCAACCATGGCGGCCACCCGGGCGGGCATGGACGCGCCGCCATGACTCACGTCGACCATGGCCCCCGCCACCGCTTCGACCAGGCGATCCAGATCGAGAAGGCCTTCGACCTCGGCGCGAGAGAGGATCAACATCGCGGTCCCTCCCAGATCCGAACGCCCGGCATTGTGTCATGGCCCCACTACCATCGCCCGATGATCGACCTCGACTGGGAGCCCGCCGGCGAGCACCTCGTGTCGGCCCGCGCCGGCGACGTGGCGGTCCTGCGCCTCGACCGGCCGGCCAAGCTCAACGCCCTCACGCCGGCGATGCTCCCCGCCATCGCCGCGGGCATTCGCGGCCTCGCCGAAGGATCCGCGGGGCTGGTGCTCACGGGCACCGGCAGGGCGTTCTCTGCGGGCGACGACCTCGACGCCACCGCCGACCTGGATCGAACGGGCTTCTACGCCGTGATCGCGGGCTTCCAGGAGATGACGCGGGCCGTGCTCGACACCGACGTCCCGGTGGTGGCGGCGCTCAACGGCCTGGCCGTCGGGGGCGCCGCGGAGCTGACGCTGGCCTGCGACGCGCGGGTTGGCGGCCCCGAGGCGGCCTTCTACTTCCCGGAGAACGGCATCGGCCTCACGATCTCCAACGGCTCGACCTACCTGCTGCCCCGCATCCTGGGGCCGCAGGCCCTGCCGCTCGTCCTCGCCGGGGGCCGCATCGACGCCGCCGAGGCGCAGCGCGTGGGGCTGCTGACCGAGATCGCCGATGACCCGGCGGCGCGGGCCGTCGAGATGGTCCGGGCGTGGGCCGCGGACGGGCACGCGACCAGGTGGCACCTGCGCCTGATGCGCCCGGATCCGACGGCGGTGGAGGCCGCGATGGCTCGCGAGACCGTCGCAGCCATGGAGGTCTTCGATGCCGGCATCGCCAGCGCCGGCGCCGCGGCCTTCCGCGACCGGCGGTCATGAGGTCGCGACTGCGACGGGCCGCCGACCTGGACTGGACCCTCGGGGAGTTGGTCGAGCGGCGCGCCGCAGAGCACGGCGACCGCGTGCTGCTGCGCTTCGGCGACGGCGAGACGCTGTCGTATGCGGGACTGGCGGCCCGGGTGGCTGCGGTGCGCACCCTGCTGGCGGCGCGACGCCTTCGGCCGGGCGACAGGGTGGCGCTCATGATGCGCAACTCGCTGCGCTACCCGGTGGCATGGCTGGGCGTCGCGTCCGCGGGGATGGCGGCGGTGCCCGTGAACAGCCGGTCCGGACCCCTGGACAGCCGCCACCTGATCGACCACAGCGGCGCCCGGATGGTGATCGCCGACGACGCCACCGCCGCGACCGTGCAGGCCGCCATCGCCGAGATCGATCGAGGCGTCATCGTCGAGGACGCCTCACAGCCGGACTGGCCCCAGGCCGGGCACGGCCGCTACTCCCCGCCCGCCGACGTGCCCGCAGGCACGCTCGCCGGCGTCCAGTACACGTCGGGGACCACGGGGCTGCCGAAGGGCTGCCTCCTCAGCCACCGGTACTGGCAGCAGATCGGCCAGTCCTCCGCCGACGTGCTGCGGCTCGACGAGTCGAGCGTGTTGCTGAGCGCCCAGCCGTTCTCGTACATCGATCCGCTCTGGAACGTCGTGGCGGCGCTGCGGGCCGGTGCCGAGCTGGTGATCCTGGACGGCTTCCACCCGTCGACGTTCATGCGATCGGTCGCCGACTGGGGCGTGACCACCTTCTACTGCCTGGCGGCGATGCCGGTCCTGCTGCTGAAGCAGCCACCCGCCGAGCACGACCGCGCTCATCGGCTCAGCCACGTGGGGTGCTCCGCCATTCCACCCCGGCTCCACGCCGCCATCGAGGAGCGGTGGGGGGTGCCGTGGTACGAGCTCTTCGGGATGACCGAGACCGGGCTGAACCTCGCCGTGCTCCCGGACGACCACGACGAGCTGGTCGGCACCGGCAGCCTGGGCAGCGCCATGAGCCACTGCGAGGCCATGGTGGTGGACGACGCCGGGGCCGAGGCGCCCCCCGGGGTGCAGGGCGAGCTCGTGGTGCGCGGCCTCGGGCTCATGGACGGCTACCACGAGAATCCCGAGGCGACGGCGGCGTTCTTCGCTGGTGGCTGGGCCCACACCGGGGACATCGCCGTCCGCGACGCCAAGGGCCGGTTCACGCTGCGGGGGCGCATCAAGGACATGATCCGCCGGGGCGGCGAGAACGTCGCCGCCGCCGAGGTCGAGGGGGTGCTGGTCGGACATCCCGCCGTGCTCGAGTGCGCCATCGTCGCCATGCCCGACGACGACCTGGGGGAGGAGCTGCGCGCCGTGGTGGTGCCCGTCCCAGGCGCGGCGCCGTCGCCCCGGGAGCTGCGGGACCACGTGGCCCAGCGGCTGGCGCGTTTCAAGGTTCCCCGCTACTGGGAGCTTCGCACCGAGCTCCCGCACACGCCGTCCGAGCGCGTCGCCAAGCACCGCATCGGTGACCCCCGATCCGACCTGGTCGACCTGGCGGACACCTGAGGTCCAGCGGGCGCGGCCGGGCGCCGGCTACTGCGCCCGCGCGCAGTGTTCCTCGGTGGGTGGCACGTCGAGCGCCGGATTGCGATCGAAGAACCCGAACGGTGCCAGCAGGAACCCGCAGTACTCGACCGGCATGACCGGCCAGTCCTCCGGCCGGACGAAGTGCGTGACGCCGAACGTGTACCACACCACCACGTCGGCATCGACGAGGGAGCGGTCTGCCGCCGTCCAGCGGGGCAGGCCGTCGCCGCCCTCGTGCTGGTTCACGTAGTCGCCGGCCGCACGGAGCTCGTCGCGGTCGTAGGGCGTGACCCACAGGTTGTGGCGCGCGAACCCGGCCCGCCTGCCGATCGGCGAGTCGGCGTGCGCGAACAGGGTCGGGGTGGTCGCCGTGGGGACGAGCCGGTAGGCGACGGGCTGGCCGAGGCCATTGCGCGACTGCGGGTTCACGATCCGCCAGCTGCGCGATCGTGCCGGGTCGATCTCGCGTTGCGCCCGCTGTTCGCTGTCGAGCCGGGTCGCCCGGGATCGGAACGCGTTCGCCCACGGGTTGTCGGGGCCCGGAGGCAGCGGCTCCGCGTCGACCTCGTGCACCTCGTTCACGCAACCGTCGACGTCGAAGTCGAGGCGGGCACAAAAGAGGTGCTGGTGGTGGGGTGCGGCGACCCCCTCGGCGACGACGTTCGCGAACTCCGGCTGCGTGCCCGGCTCGATCGCCATCGGCGAGACGATGCCGGTCAGCTTGACCTCGAGCTGGATGTTGCCGTCGAGGTAGAGGTACCAGAAGAAGCCGTAGTCGTAGTTGCCGACGGTGCTGATGAAGCTCAGCACCAGGCGGCGGCTCCGGCGCACGTCACCGCGCCCGCTGAACACGTCGACGTGCTTCCAACCGATGCCGTAGTCCTCCTCGTGCATGCAGATCGCGTTCTCGATCAGCCAGGGCTCGCCCTGCTCGTTCGCCAGCGTCGCGTCCAGGTAGCGGACCTCGCCGATGCAGTCGCACCCGAGCGCCAGCGACTGCGTCATCCGCCCCAGCCCCCACTCGCCGGCGTCGAAGGCGTTCTTCCATCCGTGCAGCGGGCCGGCGTCGCCGTAGGGGACGACCATCTCCGCGATCGACGCCCGATGGAGCACCGGGCGGACCCGTCCGTCGTCGTCCTCGTACGCGACCTGGTGCAGGACGAGGCCCTCGTGGGGATCGAACGACACCCGGAGCTGCCACTTCTGCCAGCGCACGAGGTTGCCGTCGACGGTGAAGCTCGGGCCGTCCGGCTGCGAGATCGAGATCGGCTTGAGGTCGCCGCGGAGCGCCGGCTGGTCCTCGACCCAGAAGCTCGCGCGGTTGGGCGGGAGGGGCACGGCGCCGTGGTCGACGACCTCGATCACCTCGTTGTTGCCGAGGTCGAAGTGGACGATCACGCCCTCGATGGGACGGGCGTAGCCGTTGTCGGTGGCGTCGGCCCGCAGGAACGAGATGCAGCGCGCGATCCGGCGCCCCTCCTCAGCCTCGTAGCCGAACGTCCCGGCCGGCCACGGGTCGATCTGCACCGCATCGAGGTCGGTGATGCCGCGGCCCGCGAGGGCCGCCCGGTACTCGGGATGCTCCTTGGTGGTGAGCATCGCGTTGAGCGCCTCCGTGAAGAGCAGCGCCGGCCGCCTGCCGTCGACCTCGCTCCACTCCCGCACCTCGCCGCGGGTGACGGACACGATCGCCTCGACGAGGCGCAACCCGGGACCGGGAACGATCTGCACCCGCACCTCGCGGTCGATCGGGTCGCCGGACTTCCAGCGCGCCAGGTCGTCCTTCGCGGGCTCCCGGAGCACGACGTGGGCGAACAGCGCGCCCTCGCCGACGCGTCCGGTCGCCCGCAGCACCTCGACCGCACGCGTGATCTCGTCGGCGGTGAGCATGTCGAGGGGATGAGCCATACGGAATCCTGCCGCGGGATCGGTGGCCATGGCCACCATTTCCGCGGCCGGTTTCGATCGTCGATCCTGGTGGCGTGGAGCGGGAACGACCAACCCAACCGTGGAACGACCAGGGCCGGCGCAGCGTGTGGGGCTGGGGGCTGGCCGCCGACGAACCGACCGACGACCAGCGTCGCCGCCTGGCCGCCGGGCTGGCGCGCAACTACGGCGTCGAGCCACGCGTCGAGGCCGCCGCCTCGATCGAGGATGCCGAGCTACGAGCCCCGCGCGTCGCGGTTCCGGCCCCACTCGCCGGCGTGTGCTCGACGGACCGGTGGGAACGGGCCCGGCACACCCATGGAATGGCCTACACGGACCGCCTGCGGGCCTTCCGGGGCCGCTTCGACGACCCGCCCGACGTCGTCGCCTACCCGGCGGACGAGTCCGAGCTCGCGGCCGTCCTCGACTGGTGCGACACGGCCGGCCATGTGGTGATTCCGTTCGGCGGTGGATCATCGGTGGTGTGGGGCGTGAACCCGCCCGCCGAGGCGGCGAGCGTCGTGACGATCGACCTGACGGCCATGGACCGGGTCCTCGAGGTCGACACCGCGTCCCGGGCGGCGCGGATCCAGGCCGGGGCCCTGGGCCCGGCGGTGGAGGATCAGCTGCGGCCGCACGGCCTGACGCTGCGCCACTTCCCGCAGTCGTTCCAGTGGTCGACGGTCGGGGGCTGGATCGCCACCCGCTCCGGCGGCCACTACGCCACGAACCAGACGCACATCGACGACTTCGTCGAGTCCGTGCGCATGCTCACCCCGTCGGGCTGGTGGGAGTCACGCCGGCTCCCGGGCAGCGGCGCCGGCCCGAGCCCCGACCGACTGGTATTGGGCAGCGAGGGCGTGCTCGGGATCGTGTCCGAGGCGTGGCTGAGGCTGCAGGCCCGGCCGACGTTCCGGGCGTCCGCGGGCGTGCGCTTCCCGGGCTGGGAGGCGGGCTGGCAGGCGGTCCGAGCCATCGTCCAGGCGAAGCTGTGGCCGGCGAACCTGCGGATCCTGGATCCGCTCGAGGCCCAGCGGGGCGCCGGCCTCGACGGGCGCACCGCCCTGGTGATCGTCGGCTTCGAGTCGGCCGACGTCTCCCAGCGCGCCAACATCGACGCCGCCGTCGCCCTCGCCCGCGACCACGGTGGCGAGGTCGCCGACGACGAGGTCAGGGTGTCCGACGCCAGCACGCCGACCGGTCGCGGCGGTTCGGTCGGCGCGTGGCGCGACAGCTTCGTCGGCTTCGACCTCAACACCATGACCGGGCTCGGCCTGATCGTCGACACGTTCGAGACCTCGATCACGTGGGACCGCTGGCCCGACTTCGATGCCGAGGTGCGGGGAACGCTGGGACGGGCGCTCGGCGAGGTGTGCGGCGGCGGCCTGCTGAGCTGCCGGTTCACGCACGTCTACACAGATGGGCCGGCGCCCTACTACACGTTTGCGGGGATGGGCCGGCAGGGCGGCGAGGAGCGGCAATGGGCGGAGCTCAAGCAGGCGGCGTCGGAAGCCGTCGTCGCCGCCGGGGGCACGATCACCCACCACCACGCGGTCGGGCGGATGCACCGGCCCGCTTACGACCGCCAGCGCCCGGACCTGTTCGCCGACGCACTCCGAGCGGCCAAGCGCGCCCTCGACCCGAACGGGCTGATGAACCCCGGTGTCCTCCTGGATTAGTGCGCGCTAACCCTCGCGCCTGGCGATGGCGAGGAGATGGGCGCTGAGGCCCAGGAGCGTGGGCTCGGCCTCGATCAGCCGTGTCGCCTCGAGGATCGTCTCGCGGTCGGCATCCCGCCGCCAGCGGGCGTCGAGGTGGGGCAGCCAGCCCGCGATCCCCTCGACGCCCACGAGCTCGACCATGTCCAGGCGGGCGGCGGCGATCTCCTCACGGAGCTGCTCGGGATGATGGAAGAACGCGGTCGTGAACCAGTGGGGGCGGTTGTCGGGGTTGGCGTGGTGGCCGTCGGCGAGGTCGCCGCGGACGATGCTCCGGAACTCGGGTTCGAACAGGAACTCCCGCACGAGCCCGTCGATCAGCGAGGCGAAGCGGCTGATGGCGGCGACCGCCACCAGGCCGGCGGGCTGCACGACGCGGCGGGCCTCCTCGAGGGCCACAACGCGGTCGGCCCGGTCCACCAGGTGATAGAGCGGACCGAACACGAGGACGGCATCGAAGCTGGCGTCCGGCACGGCCAGGCGCCGGGCGTCGCCGACCTCGGCCGTCAGCCCGAGCCCGCCCAGGGCGGCCCGGGCCTGGTCCACGTGGCCCGGCGTGATGTCGACCAGGTGGACGCGGTACCCGTCCCGGAGGAGCCACGCCGCGTGCACGCCGGTGGCGCCGCCCACGTCGAGGATGCGTCCGGGCGGTGCCGGCAGGTGACGGCGCAGGATCTCACGGGTCCGGACCAGCTCGAGCTCCGCGAGGCCCCCGACGAGCCGGTCCTGTTCCCTGCCGGCCTCGTAGTGGGCGACGACGGCGGCGAGGTCGTTGGCCGTCACGCTCCGACCATAGGGAGCGGGACGGCTCGGTCAGGCGTCCTTTTCGCCCGATGCGGGCTCGTAGACGAGGATGTACGTCTCGCCCGCCGGCTTGGCGTCAACCAGCCTCAGCGCCGTTGTCCCAGACGTCTCGCCGAACATGTGCTTGCCGCCCCCGAGGACGGTGGGGAACACCATGAAGCGGTACTCGTCGACGAGGCCGCCCTCGGCCAACGCCTGGACGAGCTGGACGCTGCCGTTGACGAGGATGTCGCCCTCGTAGGACTGCTTCAGCTTGGCGACGGCGGCCGGAACGTCCTCGGCGATCACGGTGGTGTTGTTCCACTCGGGGTCCTGCAGCGTCGTGGACACGACGTACTTCGGCATGCCGTTGAACTTGTCGGCGAACTCGCCCGTCCGTGAGGGCCAGGCCCCGGCGAAGCCCTCGTACGTCACCCTCCCGAGCAGCAGCGCGTCGCTGGCCATGACCTCGTCGAGCTTGAACTGGTTCCCCTCGTCGCCGCGGTCGAACTGGAATGCCCAGCCGCCGCGCTCCCAGTCCTCGGAACCGCCGGGATCCTCGACGACGCCGTCGACGGAGATGAACTGCGAGACGACCACCTTGCCCATGGCGATACTTCCTTCCGATTGGCGTGCCACCGCGATAGACGCACGAGTGCCGCCAAAGTCATCGCGCCGTCGCGACGAGCGCCCCGAGGGCTCGGAGGTGGTCCTCACGCGACCCGTGGGTGAGCGCCGCCGCCCGGGCCCGGTCCGACCACAGGTGGAGGTCGTGCTCGAGCGTGAAGCCGATGCCGCCGTGCAGCTGGTGGGCCATCAGCGTGGCCTCGACGTAGGCGTCGCCGGCCGCCACCTTGGCGATGGCCACGGCGGCCTGCGCCTCGTCGGCTCCGTCGGCGGCGGCCCCATCGACTGAGCAGCGCCACACGGCCCGCCAGGCCGCCAGGCCGGCGGCATCGATGCGGGTCGACAGGTCCGCGACGTGGTGCTGGACCGCCTGGAAGCTGCCGATCGGGCGGCCGAACTGGGCCCGATCGCCGACGTAGCCGACCGTCATGTCCAGCACGGCCCGGGCGCCGCCGACCATCTCCACGCACTGCAGGGCGGTGGCCACGCGGCGGACCCCGTCCACGGTCGACCAGGCGTCCGGGGACGCCACCGCCAGGACCCGTTCCACCGGCACCCGCACGGCCTCGCACCCCACCTCGTGCTGGGCATCGTGGGCGAACGTGCCCATCCGGGACCGGCGGACGCCCGGTGCGCCCGTCGGCACCACCACCAGCCGTACGGCGCGGGCGCCGCCCGCCGCCGGATCGCGGGCCACGACCACGAGGTCGTCGGCGACGCCGGCGTTGGGAACGAACAGCTTCGTGCCGTTCACCACGACGGCGTCGCCCTCGAGCGCCGCCGTGGTGGCCAGCGCGTCGGGCGAGGAGCGCATGCCGTCCTCGTGGTACGCCACGGAGGCGATGCGCTCGCCGGCGAGGACCGGGCCGAGCAGGCGGGTGCGCTGGGCTTCGTCCCCGGCGTGCTCGATCAGCAGCGCCGCCTCCACCGTCGAGTAGAGGCT
>Ga0081455_10006955_pt1 | contig 12025 bp, 13 predicted proteins | sample TabmetS3T2R1_FD_70207 | JGI IMG/M metagenome (GOLD analysis project Ga0081455, IMG submission 70207) | Tabebuia heterophylla rhizosphere microbial communities from the University of Puerto Rico - S3T2R1 | ecosystem: Host-associated > Plants > Roots > Rhizosphere ...
CGCCGACATCCAGGCAGTCGCGGCCCGCGACCTCGAGCCCGAGCGACTCGATCGCCTTCTCCAGCTTCAGCCCGCCCCGCGAGACGTAGCGCGGCGGCTCGGAGAGCAGGAGCTCGGCATCCTCCGGCACGAGCTGTCCCGGTTTGAGGGCGAGCGGGCCATCCCGGCCGATTCGCACGCGGCCGGCGCGAATCGACGCGGCCGCGCTCGTGCGCGAGCCGGCGAGCCCGCGCTCGGCCAACAGCGTGTCGATCCTCTGCTTGGCGCTCACTGAGCACTGGACGGTACCGCCCGCCGCGTGCGTGGAAATGCCGCTAGGAGCGTCTCCGGGACGGATCTTGTGTGCGCGCCATCACACTCAAATCGCACATACGTTCGTACCCTGCCTCTCGTCATGACGCTCACGCGTGGAATCCCGCTGTCGGTACACGGCGCCATCGAGGTCATCGCGGCCCCCGCGATCATGGCCGCGCCGTTCGTCTTCGGCTTCGCGCCGCTCGCCACGGCTGTCGCCGTCGCCATCGGCGTGCTGCTGATGGCCCTCGCCCTCCAGGTCGAGGGACCATCCCGCACGGTGCCGCTCTCGGCGCACGCAGGATTCGACTACGCGCTGGCGCTGACCGCAGTGGCCGTCGGGCTCGGAATCGCGATCGCGACCGGCTCGTGGCAGGAATCGATCTTTTTGGTCGGCATCGGCGTCGCCCAGGTTGCGCTGACCGCATCGACGCGGTTCAGCGTTGCCCGCGGCGCCCAGTAGCCCGGCCTACCTCACACAGACAAAAACACACATATCTCTCCTCCCTGTACCCCGGAACGCCCCGCCTTTGGTGGGGCGTTTCGTTTGATTGGGAGCAAGAGGTGCGTACCTCGTCGAGGACCTGGTGGCCCGGCCAACTGAGCACGCAATTTGGACGGAGATCGTGTGGAGAGGATCCGCGGTCCGTCCGAGCAGCGCTAGGTTGGCACTGGAAGAGGGATCGCTCCTAGGAGGCGACTCCTCCGGGTTGTAGGGCGGTGCCCAGGACCTATGAGGGCGCCGCCCTCGCCACCTCCGCCGCAAGCCCGCCCGCGTTTCCTGCCCGGAGAAGCGGGCAAGAGAGTTGTGCGTATTCACGAGTGCGCCGCAGGTGGGGCCGTCCAGGCCGGACGGCCTCATCCCGTTTGGATGGCCGCTGGGCGGCCGCGCCGGGCGCATCAACCGAACAGGAGGAGCGGATGGCAACACCAGAACGGCCAGGGACGGCGGTGCCCGAACGAGGGGGCGGCATCTTTGGAATCTCACTCGGCGGAATCATCGTGATCGTCGGGATCGTCCTCATGTTCGTGTGGAGCTTCTGGGCCGGGTTGATCATTGCCTTGATCGGCCTGATCGCCTTCGGCGGCTTCGCACGGGGTCGCTGGTACTGACGAGCTGGGCCCCGCGGAGCGACATCGGCAATCCGCTGATTTCGCGCTTTAGAAGTTCATTCAGGGGGTAAGGGACGCCTGGAGTGACCTGGATGTTCGCTCCGACGTCTTTGGGGGGAAAGGGAGAGAGGGTTTGAGTCTCAAGCATTTGCCGGCCGTGGCCGCAGTGCTCACCGTCCTGGTGGGCGCCTCGGCGGCCTCGGCCGACGTCAACAGCACGGGCCTGCGGCAAGCCGTCACGGCCGAAAACGTGTTCGCCCATCAGGCGGACCTGGAAGCGATCGCCGACGCAAACGGGGGCACGCGCGATACCCGGACGCAGGGCTACCTGGACTCGGTCGACTACGTGGTCGACCAGATGGAGTCATATGGGTACGACCCGCAGATCGTGCAGTTCAACCTGCCCGAGTGGGTCGAGAACAGCACGCCGTCGCTGAGCCGCACCGACGTCGACCCGGACAAGGCCTATATCCCGGGGACGGCGGCGGACGACGACAGCCCGGACGTGGACTTCATCACCTTCGAGCTGTCGCCCTCGGGCACGCTCACGGACGTCCCCGTCGTACCGACGAGCGACGTCACCATCCCGAGCCCCGGTGGGACCACCAGCGGCTGCGAGCTGGAGGACTTCCCGGCCGCAACCGACGGCGCGGTGTCGCTGATCCAGCGCGGGACGTGCCCGTTCGTGCAGAAGCTCAGCATGGCCCAAGAGGCGGGCGCGGCCGGCGTGATCCTCTTCAACGAGGGCGACACCCCGGACCGCGTGAACGCGCTGTTCCGAGCCGGGCCGGCCGATCTGGCGATCCCGGCGGTGCTGTCGAGCTTCGCGGTAGGCCAGGAGCTCTACGACGCGTTCCAGGCGGGCGAGAACCCGACCGTGAGCATGACGGTCGATGCCCAGGTCAACGACCGGTTCTTCCCCCAGGTCCTGGCCGAGACGCCGGGCGGCAACGCCAACAAGGTGGTCGTGGCCGGCGCGCACCTCGACTCGGTCGCGGCCGGGCCGGGAGTCAACGACGACGGCTCGGGCACGTCAGCCCAGCTCGAGATCGCGAAGCAGATCGCGCGCAAGGACCTCGATCCGCGCCAGAAGATCCGCTTCATGTGGTTCGGCGGCGAGGAGGAGGGCCTGATCGGGTCGAACTACTACGCCGCGAATCTGACCGACGAAGAGGCGGGCGACATCATGGCCATGATCGACACGGACATGATCTCGTCGCCGAACTTCGCGCGGTTCGTCTATGACGGCGACGGCTCGGTCGAGGGCAACCCGGCCGGCCCTCCGGGCTCGGGCGAGGTCGAGCGCGTGTTCACCGACTTCTGGAGCGACGAGGGGCTCTCATCCGAGCAGATCCCGTTCGACGGTCGCTCCGACTACGTCGGGTTCACGGACCGCGGCATCCCGGCCGGAGGCATCTTCGCCGGCGCCGAGGTCAGGAAGACCCCGGAGCAGGTCGAGATGTACGGGGGCGCTGCCGGTGAGCAGTTCGATCCCTGTTATCACGATTTCTGCGACCGGCTCTCGAGCATCCTCGGGACCCCGCCGGACGAGGTTCTCGCGGATCCTGCCAGCGCGTTGCTCCTGCAGGGCAATGGCGAGCGATCGATGCGGCAGTTCCTGCCCGCAATGACGCACACCATCTGGCATTTCGCGAAGGCCAAGAACCCGCTGCCGCCACGCGCGGACAGCGCGAAGGCCATGCGGAAGCTCCAGGCGAAGATGCAGAGGCAGAGCTCGCGGTTCAAGTTCGAGGGCCACGAGCTGGCGAAGTCGCGCTAGGCGACTGACATAGGGAGAGTGCAGAGGGCGGCCCGCCGGGCCGCCCTCTCTCTTTCCCGCCCGATTCGCCCGATACAGCCTGACGCCGGGCGGATGGCCGCGTTCTCCGTCAGAAGGAACTCGCCCGGCCAAGGAGGGCCCCCATTGGATCGCGCCGTCGAAGTCTGCGGAGAAGTACGGACTGAAAATAGTTCAGGACGCCCTACCCTGGCCGACTCCCTAACGACCGTTCAGATGAGAATCCGCGTTCACAAGCTCAGTACAGGCGCCATCGAGATCGCCGTGCATGGCGAGTTGGATGAATCCAACGTCGACGTGCTCCGCGCCCACCTGCTGGACCACCGCGACGATGAGACGAGCCGCGTCCTGCTCAATCTGTCCGGGCTCGAATCGATCGACACCTCCGGGATGGCCCTCCTCGTTCTGGCGCGGATCGAGATCGAGGCTCACGGCGGAACGCTCGTGATCCAGATGGCGCCGAACGGCGCATGCCGCGCGGTGAACGAGGCCAAGCTCGAGCGCTTCGTGACGATCCATTGCGAGCGCATCGCGGCGCTCGCCGCGCTCGGGGCCCCGGAGCCGCTCAGCGGCTTCAGCCCAGCCGGCTAGCCCAGATCGTCAACCTCACTCTGGTAGGTGGCCATCACGCGGCCGATGCCCTCGCCGATCACGGCATCGACAACGCCCTGAGAGTCGATGATCATGTCGGCCCGCGCGACCCGGCGGTCGAACTCCTCGTCGGCTCGCAGGGCGCCGATTTGCTCCTGGCTGCCGCGGAGCAGCGCGAAGCCCTGGAGATCGCCTCCGTGCGGCGCGAGCAGCACGATCTCGAAGTCCTCGATCTTGCCGTCGCCCTGGAGCCCTCCCCAGTATTCGACGCTCTCGTTGAAGACCTGGACGGCCCGCTTCTCGCGGCCGCGGACCACCTGGCCCCATCCGATGAACAGTGCGGAGTCAGCCATCGTCGTTCCTCCTCGATCGCCTATGTGGCTACGCCGACCCTACGCCTGGCGACGCGCCGTGGCAAGCGTCCTCGGTTCGGACTAGCGTGTGCTCATGCCTGAAGTCGCCGACGCCGTGAAGCTCGTAACGGACGGGTCCAATGTCTCCGACCCGATGCAGCTCGGCGCGCAGCAGGTGCGCGAGGTCAAGCAGAACCGCGTGCTGGCGGAGCTCAAGCGCGCGGGCGCGGGCAAGGCCGAGGCGCGCGAGCTTGCGCTCCAGGCCCTCGATGAGGTGGACGGCGGCGTCGAGACCCACATCCAGCGCGGCGCCATGCGCGCCGGCGGCAAGGGCGAGCGCACGCTTGAGACCTGGTGGATCCCGGTCGACGCCGTGCGCTGGTAGCGCTAGCGGACCGGCTCGCGGGCGCGCAGCGCTCCGAGCACTCGCTCGGCGACGGCCGGGCCGGTGAGGCCGACCTCCTCGCGCAGAAGCGCCGGCTTGCCGTGGGTGACGTAGCGGTCGGGTAGGCCGACCCGCAGGATCCGCGCACGGCGCGCATCGGGCGCCGCGAAGGTGTCCTCCACGTGCTCCAGGACCGCCGCCCCGAAGCCGCCGGGCAAAACGTTCTCCTCGACGGTCATGACCAGCTCATGCTCAGCGGCGAGGCGGGTGATGAGCTCGGTGTCGAGCGGCTTCGCGAAGCGCCCGTCGGCAACCGTGGCGTGCACTCCCTGCGACGCCAGCCCCTCGGCGGCGTCGAGCGCAACGCTCACGCCGTATCCGTAGCCGAGCAGGGCGACCCGCTGGCCGTCCCGCAGCACCTCCCCCGTGCCGATCGTGACCTCCTCCGGGCGCTCGGGCATCGGCGCCCCCTCGGCCGCGCCGCGCGGGTAGCGAAGCGCAATCGGCCCGTCGTCGTGGGTGAGAGCGGTGCGCAGCATGTGGACCAGCATCGCCTCGTTGCGCGGGGCCATCACCACGATGTTCGGCAGGCAGCGCAGGTAGGAGACGTCGAACGCCCCGTGATGGGTGGGGCCGTCGTCGCCGACGAGTCCGGCGCGGTCCATCGCGAACACCACGTTCAGGCTCTGGAGGCAGACGTCGTGGACGATCTGGTCGAAGGCGCGCTGGAGGAAGGTCGAATAGATCGCGCACACCGGCTTCGCTCCTTGAAGCGCGAGCCCGGCGGCCATGAGCACCGCGTCCTGCTCGGCGATCCCGACGTCGTAGTACTGCTCGGGGACCTCCTTCGCAAGCTTCGAGAGCCCCGTCCCCCCCTCCATTGCGGCAGTGATCCCGACCACGCGGCGGTCGCGCTGCGCCTCCGCCACGAGCGCGTCGGCGAACACCTGCGTGTACTGGGGCGGGTCTGGCGGCGGCGCGGGCTCGACCTTCTCGGGCACCTTGGGCTTTGGCGCGGGCTTGCGGTTCACGATCGAGTGCGGCTTGGCGGCGTGCCACTTCTCCATCCCCTCGAGCCCGCCCTCCTCGGCGGGAGCGAACCCCTTCCCCTTCACGGTCTGGATGTGGACGACAACGGGGCGATCGGCATCGAGCGCCTCGGTCAGCGCGGTGCGCAGAGCCGTCACGTCGTGGCCGTCGATCACGCCGACGTAGGCGAGGTCGAGCTCCTCGAAGAGGAGGCCAGGGGCGAAGTAGGACTTGATCGCCGACTTGATCTCGGGGCCGAGGCGGTCGATCCGCCGACCGAGCCCCAGCGGGAGCTTGGTGAGGCGCTCCTCCACGCCCTCGCGGGCCTGATAGAGGCGCCGGTCGAGGCGCACGCGGTTGAAGTAGCGTGACAGCGCGCCGACGTTCGGGGAGATCGACATCCCGTTGTCGTTCAGGACGATCACGATCGGCGTCTGGAGCCCGCCCGCGTTGTGGAGGGCCTCGAACGCGACTCCCCCGGTGAGGGCTCCGTCGCCGATCACCGCGACGACCTTGCCCTCCTCACCGATGCGCTTGCGCATGGCCTCCTTGAGGCCGACCGCGTAGCCGATCGAGGTGGACGCGTGGCCCGCGCCCATGATGTCGTGCTCGGACTCCGCGATCGAGCAGAACGGCGCCAGCCCCTGGTATTGGCGGATCGTCTCGAGGCGGTCGCGCCGCCCCGTGAGGACCTTGTGCGGATAGGCCTGGTGGCCGACGTCCCACAGCACCTTGTCGCGCGGCGATTCCAGGAGGCTGTGGAGGACGGTCGCCAGCTCGCAGGTCCCGAGGTTGGCGCCAAAGTGCCCGCCGATCTCACCGATCACGTCGATGATCAGCTCGCGGGTCTCCTCGGCGATCTGCGCGAGCTCCTCATCGGAGCGTCCATGCAGATCCTCAGGCCCATTGATGCTGGCCAGAAGCGGCGTGCCCTCGGTCTTGTCTTCCGTGTCCTCGCTCATGACTGCCGGGTGTGGATGAAGTCGGTGATCAACTCGAGGTCGCTCGTGGTCGCGTCGATCTCGGCGAGCGCCCCGCGCGCCCGGGAGTGGGACTCGGCCGCCAGCTCGCGGGCGCGATCGACCCCGTACAGGCTGACGTAGGTGAGCTTGCCGTGTCGCTCGTCCGATCCATGGGGCTTTCCGAGCTCCTCGTCGGATCCGGTCACGTCGAGGATGTCGTCGACGATCTGGAACAGCACGCCGAGCTCGTCCGCAAAGCGGCGGTACGGAATTGTCGCATCATCTTTCAGCCCGTTCAGGATGAGCGGGATCACCACGCTCGCGGCGATCAGCCGCCCCGTCTTCAGGGCATGAAGCGTGCGTAGCGCCTCGGAGTCCGCCGCCGTGCGCGGCTCCTTGCTCCCCCTCGCATCCGGGGGCGTGGCGGTCACGTCCAGGTATTGGCCGCCGACCATCCCCCCCACCCCGGTCGCCGCCGCCAGCTCGCGCAGGGCGGCGGCAACGTGCCGGCGCTTGCCCTCCTGGCGCGAGAGGAAGAGATTGATCGCCTCCGCGAAGAGCCCGTCGCCCGCCAGGATGGCGACGTCCTCGCCGAACTTCACGTGGGACGTCGGCCGGCCGCGGCGCAGCTCGTCGTCATCCATGGCCGGGAGGTCGTCGTGGATCAGCGAGTAGGTGTGGATCAGCTCGATCGCCGCGGCGGCCGGCAGGACCGAGACCGGGTCGGCGCCGAGCGATCTCGCGCTCCCCAGCGCGAGCACCGGCCGGATCCGCTTGCCGCCGGCGAGCAGCGAATACCGCATGGCCTCGTCAAGGCCGGCCGTCTCCGCCGCCTCGGAGAAGCGAAGCCCCGCCAGATATCCCTCGACCAGCTCGCGCAGGTCGTCGGGATACCTCCCGCTAGTCACCCTCGTCAAGCTCCGTGACCGCGCGGTCGATCTCGGCGCCGGCCGTGGCGACGAGGTCGGCGGCCTCGCGCGCGAGCTCGTCGGATTCGGACTCCGGCAGCTCGTTGCTTCGCAGCCGCTCGGCAATCTCCCGCAGCCGCTCCGAGATCCGCTTGATCTCGTCGGCCGCGCTCACGCCTCTCCGCCGGCGTGCTCCTTGACCGCCGCCCCGAGGATCCCGTTCACGAAGCCCGGCGCGTCGGCGCCGCAGAACTCGCGGGCGAGGCTCACGGCCTGGTCGATCGCGACCTCGTCGGGGACGTCCTCCCGATGGTGCATCTCATACAGGGCCACGCGCATGATGTTGCGCTCGAGCGCCGCGATGCGCTCGAGGTCCCAACCGTGGGCCAGGTGCGCAATCTCGGCGTCGAGCTCAGCCTCTCGCTCCAGCGTCCCGTGGGCGAGCTGGCGGGTGAAGGGCTTCGCTCCGTTCAGCAGCTCATCGATGTCGCGACCCGTCACCTGTCGTTGGTAGAGCGCGAAGACGGCCGCACGTCGCTGATCGGATCGCTGCATGTGATTGACGGTATATCGCGCCTAGGCGCGCGACACGTACTCGCCGGTTCGTGTATCGACGCGGACGCGGTCGCCTTCGTCGACAAACAGCGGGACCTCGACCTGCACGCCGGACTCTAGGGTCGCGGGCTTGGTGCCCCCGCCGGAGGCGGTGTCGCCCTTCAGCCCCGGGTCGGTTTTGGACACGGCCATGTCCACCGCGCTCGGGACCTGGACGCCGGTTGGCCGCTCATCGACGAAGAGCACATCCACCTCGCCGTTCGGGAGCACCCACTTCATCGCGTCCCCGGCCACGTCCTTCGAGAGCTCGAGCTGCTCGTAGTCGCGCGTGTCCATGAACACGGCCGCGTCGCCGGAGTCGTAGAGGTACTGCATCTTCCGCGTCTCGGTTCGGACCGGGCGGAACTTCTCCCCCGCGCGAAAGGTCTTGTCGATAACCGACCCGTCATCGGCCCGACGCAGCCTCGTCCGCACGAACGCGCCGCCCTTCCCGGGCTTCACGTGCTGGAATTCCATGATCCGGTAGATCGAGCCATCCACCTCGATATGGGCCCCGTTCTTGAACTGATTGGTCGAGATCACGGCCGAGCAGGGTAGCGACCGGCCAATGGGATCCCGGGAAGCCCGACTACCGAGCGGAGACGGTCATCGTGCCCATCTGGGCGGGATCGAACGTGAGCCCAGAATTGCTACCCGCGCCGGTGACGTCCGCATCGCAGTACGTGACCGAGTGCCCGCCGTCGAAGCTGAAGCGATACACGTAGGCGTACGTCCCCGGTGCGGGTGCCGTGATTCTCTGCATGTATTCGTCGTTGTTGCCTACCTGAACGTTGTAGGCCGCGTCGAAGAACTGCCAGGTGAAGTTCGTTCGTGGATCGGTCCCCGAGGGCCCGTAGCCGAACTCAGCGGTCACGCCGGAAGCGGCGCCAGCAGCCTCGGTGACCCCCGACTCGAAGATCTGCCCGAACACGGGGTCGGTCGCCTCCCCGGCGTCCGCGGTAAGCGTCGTGGGGAAGACGAGCCGGCAGAAGTCCGCCTCCGCGCCCTGATCCGTCTCGTTGAGAACCGCGACGTCGGCGGGGCACGGATCGGCGACCTCAAGGTCATCCGTGAGGTCCACGCCATTGAGGCTCGCCGTCAGCGTCGAGGTACCCTCCTCGAGGCCGCTTGCCTGGAAGGACACCGTGGTCTGCCCAGTCGGGATTGTCGCCCCGCTCCCCGTGATCGTCGCCTTCGAGGGGCTCCCGCTCGTGATGGAAACGAAGGTGTCCGCCTCCGCGGCCGCCGACAGGGTCACCGACCCGGCGACCGCGTTGACGGCGCCCACGCTCACGCAACCGGCTTCGAAGCCCGTGAGCTCCGGGCCCTCCGGCCCATCGTCGTCGAGGATCATTCCGGTCCCCTCGTTGTCCTTGATCCCCGCCCGATGTGGGTTCGTGAGCCTTACGGTGAAGGCCTCGTCCTCCTCGGCGTCCTCATCGCCGACGATCGGCACGCTGACGGTCGCCTTCTTCTTCCTGCGCTTGATCTTCGCGGTCCCCGCCGTGTCGATGTAGTCACCGGGCTGCGCCGCCGTGCCGTCGGCAGTCGCGTAGTCGACCGACACGGTTCTCCTCGCCTTCCTCGAGAGGCTCAGGGTGAACGTCGCGAGGCCATCGGACTCGCCCACGGAGACGTCGTTGATCGACAGCTTGCGTGCGGCGTCGGCGCCTGCCGCGGACACGAGCCCGGCGAGCAGAACGAGGCCCAGCGCCAGCACGAGCATCCTGTTGCGTCCCCGCGGCTCAGCTCTTGTCACCTGCAAACCCCTCCGAAAGGCGACCGTACTGGCGCACGGACCCACTGTCAACCACTACGGTTTCGCGCCGATGGGGACTCGCCCTGGGGCACTCCGGCGCCGGCCGGCGCGCGTGGCTATCTGCGTGGCGCTGAGCGCGCTTGCGTTCGGCGCGCTGGCGACCAGCGCCTCGGCCGGCGAGGGCACTACGCGCGAGGCGATCTTCGTCGGGAACAACTGGGAGGGGACCGCGACGGTGATCCTGCCCAAGCGGCATGGGAAGTACAAGCCCGTTGCGGAGGTCAACATCATCCCCGACATCCAGGAGCGGATGACTGAGATCCTGACCGACCCCGTCCGCCTCGGCTACTTCATCGCGATCCAGGTCTTGATCGGCGAGGGCCACACCCAGTACGTGGACGACATGTACACCTCGCCGGACGGGCGCCTTCTGGTCGTCTCCCGCCCCAGCCTCGCCGACGTCGTCGCCATCAAGCTGAGCACCGGGGAGATCGCGTGGCGGTTCCCGGTCGCCGGCCAGCGCTCCGACCACATGGGGCTCTCGCCCGACGGGACGCAGGTCGCGGTCTCGGCCTCGACCGGCAACGTCGTGCACATCCTCGACGTGCAGACGGGCGAGGAGGTGCACCAGTTCCCCTCCGGCGACTCCCCGCACGAGAACACCTACTCGAAGGACGGCGAGCGCCTCTACCACGCGAGCATCGGGCTCGTGTACACGCCGGCCGACAACCCGCTCCTCGACTCGACCAAGGGCGAGCGCGTCTTCGAGGTGGTCGACACCGACGGCTACGAGGTGATCGAGACGATCGACATGGGCGAGAAGCTGGAGGAGGCGGGCTACCCCGACATGAGCTCGGCCGTGAGGCCAATGGCGCTGAGCCCGAACGAGCGGAAGGTCTACTTCCAGGTCTCGTTCTTCCACGGCTTCGCGGAGTACAGCTTCAAGCGCGACGAGATCACCCGCGTCAAGGAGCTGCCGAACCTCGTGCCGGACATGCCGCGCGAGCAGTACCTGCTGGACTCCGCGCACCACGGGATCGCGATGGACGGCCGCGGCCGCACCCTGTGCGTTGCCGGCACCATGGATGACTACGTCGCGATGGTCTCCCGAAGGACCTTCGACTACAAGCTGCTCAAGGACCTCGGCACGAAGCCGTACTGGTCGACCACCAGCCGTGACGGGCACCGCTGCTACGTCTCGTGGAGCGGCACCGACTCGCTCTCGGTGATCTCCTACCGCACCGGCAAGGAGATCGCCCACATCCCCGTGGGCGACCACCCGCAGCGGGTGCGCACGGGAGACGTCCGCAGGAGCTGGCTTCGCGCTCAGCAGGGCTGAGCGTTAGGAGACGACCCGCAGCTCCTTGGGGAAGGAGCTGAGGATGCGAGGGCCGTCGTCGGTCAGCGCGATCAGGTCCTCGATGCGAACGCCGAAGCGCCCCGGCAGATAGACCCCCGGCTCCACCGTCACCACGTCGCCGGCCTCGAGTGTGTCCTCGGAGGTCTTCGAGAGGCGGGGCGGCTCGTGAATTTCGATGCCGACCCCGTGGCCCAAGCCGTGGCCGAACTCATCGCCGTAGCCCGCGGCGTCGATCACCGCGCGCGAGGCCGCGTCCACGCCCACGCCGGATGCTCCGACGGCGAGGGCGTCGAGGCCCGCCTGCTGCGCCGCGTGGACCAGCTCGTAGACCTCGCGCGCCTCGCCTTCGAGCTCCCCGGTGGCGAACGTGCGCGTGGAGTCCGAGCAGTAGCCGTCGACGATCGCCCCCATGTCCATCACCACCAGCTCGCCCGCGCCGATCTCCCGATCGGAGGAGGAGTGATGGCCGATCGGCCCGTTCTCGCCGGCCGCGATGATCGACTCGAACGACGGGTCGGACGCCCCGAGCTCGCGCATGCGCTGCTCGGCCCCAACCCGCACCTCGCGCTCGGTTCGCCCGACGATGCCCCGCTCACAGATCCAGTCGTAGACCTCGTCGGTCAGCCGCGCGGCCTCGGCGATGTGCTCGACCTCCGCCGGGTCCTTGTGGCGGCGTAGCTTTGCCACGAGGCCCGTCGCCGGCACGAGTTCCACGTCGTCGCCGACCGCCTCCTCCAGGCGGTGCAGGGTGCGGACGCTCGTCTTCGCCTCGTCGTATCCCACCCGGCCCCGCAGGCGCTCGGCGGCCGACTCCAGGAGCTTCGGGCCGATCCGCTCGCGCTCGAACGCGGGGTCGACCTCGCGCTCGGCGCGCTCGGT
>Ga0081455_10006956_pt1 | contig 12025 bp, 8 predicted proteins | sample TabmetS3T2R1_FD_70207 | JGI IMG/M metagenome (GOLD analysis project Ga0081455, IMG submission 70207) | Tabebuia heterophylla rhizosphere microbial communities from the University of Puerto Rico - S3T2R1 | ecosystem: Host-associated > Plants > Roots > Rhizosphere ...
CTTGACTTTGTTAGCGACGAAATGAAACTGGACATGCTCAGTCCCGAGGTGAGCAGAAATCTAAGAGTCAGACTTCCCGCGATTCAATACGAGCAGGGATATTCGCCTTTTGACTACGGAAACCTCCGCAACCAGACCATGCAATATGTCGGCAATGCAGAGGACGCCAATTACCTCTGCGAACTGTTAAGGGCGGCGGAAGAAGCGGAGGCGCGCGGCGACTCTGCAGCCAAGGCCGGATTTTTCGACGCTTATATTGATAGAGTACAGAGATATGACTGGGCGTACCTGACCCGCAGAAGAGCGAGCGCTCTCCTTATGGTTGCATGCGCCACCGGACAGCACATTCCATAATAAATGACCAACCGCCTGCGCAAACACAGTAAAAAGAAAAAAGCAGAATGCGGAATGACAGTCATTCCGCATTCTGCTTTTTGCGCTCAGCGCTCATCGCTTGTCACTCCTTCGCAGTGACCTTTGTAACATCCCGCTTGTAATCATTTTGATAATCACTCGTCGTGAACTCCGCTATCTTATGCGCGTGATGACGGCTCAGCCTCCAGCTCAGCGCAGGGAGTGGCAGCGGCCGCGCGCTTGAGAACAGTGGGAGTGATCGGGCGCGCTTAGTCACTGCCGCCCCCTGCGCTGTAGGGCCAGTCATCCAGCATGCGCGTCAGAAAACCCGGCCACAGAGGGATGCCATTTCCTCGGCCTTGATCAAAAGAGATAAGGGGCACGCTATGGGAAATAAAATATTGAAACTGGACATGCTCAGTTCTGAACTGAAAAGACGATTCAGCGTTGGGCTTCCCGCGGTTCAAATCGAGCCGGGAAATTCTCTTTGTACCTTTGATAGCCTTCGCAACATGACCAGGCAATATGTCGACAAAAAAGAGGACGCCAATCGCCTCTGTGAACTGTTGAGGGCGGCGGAAGAAGCGGCGGCGCGCGGCGAATTTGCGGCCAAGGCCAAATTTCTCGCCTCTTACATTTATGAGGTATCCGCGCAGACTCATCTGCAAGATTTGTCAAGAAAGCAGATAATCAAAGCGACCCTTACATTGATGAGGTATCCGCGCAGACGCGTCAGCCTCTGACCCGCAGAAACTTGAAACTCTTATTACGCCTGCGCGTACAGTGTAAAAAGCCACTGGCGCGGTAGGCGACACGCTGTGACCTTTGTAACACTCAGCTTGTGACTTTTGTAATACCCGCTCGGTGTGAACTCAGCTATGGTAGGGGCATAACGACGACAGCCCAGCATTAAGTACAGCAGAGGGAGTGGTGGCGGCCGGGCGTTTGAGCAGAGGGAGCGATCGGTATCGCTTGGTCGCTGTCGCTCCCTGTGCTGTACTGCTCGCAGTCCTTTACGCGCATCACGCCAGCGCCGTAAAAAGAAAATGCGGAATGTGGAAGAAATATTCTTCCACATTCCGCATTTCGCATTCTGTAGTACTCAATCCGCAATACTGTGACCTAAATCACATAACGCTTGTGACTGTTTTCGTACCCGTTCGGCGCGATCTAGGCTAATTTATACGTGTGAAGACGGGAGGAGATAGATTGAAAAAGTGGAAGAGTATCTCGTTGCCCTCGGCCCTCCCCCAAACCCGGGCTTGCGTAGGGGCGCAGTCATAGGCGCGGGTGGTTAGAAGCGGAATCATCACGGTTACGCGAATACAGTGAGAAGAAAAATGCTGAATGCGGAACAACAGCCATCCCGCATTCAGCATTCCGCATTTCACAATCCGCAATTATTACGGCCTATCCTTGAACTTGTCGTACAGCCTGGTGTGCCTGCTTGACAGATCAACCGGCTTACCGTTGATGAACATGTGCTTGACGATGGTCTTGAACTCCAGGGGGTCGCCGTCGGTCACGATCAGGTTGGCCATCTTGCCCGCCTCGATGCTACCCAACAACTTATCCACGCCGAAAATCTGAGCCGGATAGATCGTTACGGCCTTCAGCGCCTCGTCCTTGGGCAGGCCGAACGCGGCTGACGTTCCCGCCTGGTAAGGCAGGTTGCGCACGTAGGCGGCGTCATCGGTTTGAAATGCGAATTTGACGCCGGCTTTGTGAAGTTTGGCCGCGTGCGAGTAGTTGATGTCGTAATCGTCGTCCTCGTTATTGGGGAGATCGGTAACCGCGCCGATGATCACCGGAATGTTCTTCTCTTTGAGCGTCGAGGCGACCTTCCAGGCGTCTTCGGCGCCACTGACGATCAGTTTTAGTTTGTATTTGTCGGCGATCTCGATCGCGCCTTTGATCTCGCGATCGGTGTTGGCGACCATCAACACCGGCAGCTCGCCTTTGACGACGGGAATCAACGCTTCGAGAACGTGATCAACCGGGCGCGGGGGCAGGCTCTTGTCGGCCGCGCGGGCCTCTTTGGCTTTGGCGTAGGCCTGCGCGTCTTCGAGCTTCTGGCGCAGCGCGTTGAGTTGGCGTTCACGCAATTGCGCTATGTTCGCGGCGCCTTCCGCCTGCTGAGCAAACTCGGCCCTTCGGCCCCTCGGCGCGCGCGGATACTCCATCCACATCGCGGCTGGAGCCTTGACCGTCATCTCCTGCCAGGTCCAACCATCAAGATTGATCAACGCCGCCTGGCCCGAAACCAGCCGCCCGCTGGGGTGTGTGATCGCGGTGGTGATGCCGTTGGCTCGCGCGACGGGGATCAATTCGCTGTGCGGCTGCACCGCGACGATGGCGCGCATGTGCGGGTTGAAATCGCCGAGCTCAGTCGTGTCATGCGTCTCCTGGATCGAGCCGATCTCGGTCAGGCCGAGCTGCGTGCCGGAATCGATCATTCCCGGATAGACCGACAACCCTGTCGCGTCAATCACCTTGGCGTTTCCCGGCGCGGCGACTCTCGCGCCTACCTCGGCGATCTTACCGTCGCGAATCAGCACTGAGCCGCGCTCGATTGTCGCCCCGGTGACGGTGACGATCTTCGCGTTGCGGATGACGAAAACGTTCGCCGCCTGCTGCGCGCTGGCGACCGAATTGTGAAAGAGCTTTTTGATGACGGGGCGGCCGAGCGCCATCCAGCCGATGATGAGGATGGCCGCAATAACCGCCTTGATGACGAAACGAAGGGTTCTATTTCTGTTCATTGAATTCACTCTGGTTTATTGCTTGATCTCCGGCTGATCGTCCCCCGGCCCGCTTACGGTCGGCGTAATCGGCGGCTGCGGCTGGCGCTGCTCTTGAGGCGCCGTTCGCCTCTCCTTCTCGATCAACTCCTTCTTCTCCTTGGCGATAATCTCGCGGCGCTTCAGGTCTTCTTTGCGGTCGAAATAGACCTCGCCTTCGATCAGCGTCATCTCGACGCGCGCATAGATGCTGAAGGGATTGGCGTTGAAGATGGCCAGGTCGCCGTCCTTGCCGACGTCGATGCTGCCGATGCGGTGATCCAACTTAATCTGTTTGGCCGGGTTGAGCGTGATGAAGCGCAGCGCCTCTTCGTCGGTCAGGCCGCCGTATTTGATAGTCTTCGCGGCCTCCTGGTAAAGGCGGCGCGCCAGGTCGGCGCTGTCCGAGTTGACCGAGGTGACGACGCCCTTATGATGCATGATCGCGGCGTTGCCGGGAATGGCGTCGTAGGCTTCGATCTTGTAATCCCACCAGTCGGAGAATGTCGAGCCGCCCGCCCCGTGCGCGGCGATCTCCTTGGCGACCTTGTATCCTTCGAGCACGTGCTGGAATGTCAACACCTTCCAGCCGAATTCGTTGGCCACGTTCATCAGCATCAGGATTTCATCGGCGCGGTAGCAGTGTGAATGGACGAAGAGCTTTCCGCGCATGATGTCGGCGATGGCCTCGAGTTTTAGGTCGCGACGCGGCGGCGTCGGGTCTTCGCCGCGCTCCTTGGCCGCGGCGTAATCGTCCCACTCGCGCATGTACTCGCGGGCCTGTTGGAAGGCCTCGCGGATCGTGAATTCGACGCCCATCCGGGTGGCGGGGAAGCGCAGTGGGCGATTGCCCTGGCCGAAGGGGTTGGTTTGATTGCCCGCGCGTTTGGGGTTCTCGCCGAGCGCAAATTTGATGGTGCGGGGCATGTCGGGGACTATCATCTCCTCGGCGGGCTTGCCCCATTTCAGCTTGAGGATGACGTTCTGGCCGCCGATGGCGTTGGCGCTGCCGTGCAGGGCGTGAATCGTCGTCGTCCCGCCAGCGAGCTGACGGTAGATGTTGATGTCCGTGTTGTCTACAACGTCCTTCATCCGCACCATCGCGGAAACTGAAACGGAGCCTTCATTGACGGCGTCCAGCGCGCTGTGCGAATGCGCGTCGATTATTCCGGGCGTAACGACCATCCCGGTGGCGTCAATGACTTTTGCGTTCGCCCCCGCCTTGACTTCGCTGTTTTTTCCGACGGCGGCGATCTTGCCGTCGCGGATCAGGATCGAGCCGCCCTCGATCACGCCGTGGGATGCGGTCATGATCGTCGCGTTCTTGATCAGGACTTCGCCCTTGTTTTGCGCCTGCGCCACGAATGCGAGCGCGACGACGAGCGCCGTCAACAGAATTGCGGAATGTCTTTTCATTGTGATCTCCCTGTTCAGTACCGCGGGCGGTAGCGAGCGGCGCATCCTGAGACGGTCTCCTGCCGGAGCCGCGCTCGCTACCGCTCGCGGCGCCGATTTATCTTGGTGTGCGCGTGCCGCTGAAATTCGAGTCATGTCCCATCGCGTTCATCGAGCCGCGAATCGAATTGCCGTCAATCGAGCCTTTCCCGGCGACGGCCACTTCCTGATCCTGAATCTTCGCGGTGAAGGCGAAGCTCAATTCGGCGCCGCTGAGCGAGCCGCTGAGCGGGAAGGTCCCGAACGGCGAAGAGACCTCTCCGCTGATCGTCGCGCCCTCCTGCTTGATGTTGAAGGTTAATTGAATCGGCCCTTGCGGCGACTCCGAAGTGATCGACCAACTGCCTGCCACCGACGCTTCGGGGCTTGCGGCGCCCGGTCGTCCGCCCCGTCCGCCTAAGCGCCCACCCGGCCCGGCCTGCGCAGGCGCTGGCGGTTTGATTTCGTACGGCTTGCCGTCAACGAAAACGTGTTTGACTTGTGAGCGGCGGTCGAAGAGATCGCCGCTCGTGACGACAATGTTGGCGATCTTGCCCTTCTCGATGCTCCCCAACTGTTCGGCCACGCCGAAGATTTCCGCCGGGTAGATGGTCATCGCCTTGATCGCCTCGTCCTTCGGCAAACCAGCCTCGATGGCTTTAGCGGCGTTGGCGATGTAATCGGTCGGCCTGCCGAGATAGCCCGATTGGAACGCGAAGCGCACGCCGGCCTTGCTCAACGCCGCCGCGGAGGTCGGCGCGGTCGCGCGGTCGCGCAAGACTCGCAGAGGCTCCGATTCGGGGTCCTCCAGGTTGGCCGGGCGCTGCGGGTAATTGAGACTCAACAGCACCGTGACGTTCTTCTGCTTGAGCAGGTCGGCGACCTGATAACTTTGCAGCCCGCCCGCGATCATGAACTTCAGACCGAATTCTTCGCCGAGGCCGATCGCGCGCTTGATTTCGCGCTCGCTGTTGGCGGTGAACGCGACGGGCAGCGCGCCCGCGATCACCGGCTGCAACGCGGCGAGCGACTTGTCTGTCTCCGGCCGATGCGCCCCGCGCTTGTTCCGGTTGTAATGCTCCCACGACGCCTTGTAATGCTGCGCGTCGAGCAGCGACTGGCGCAGGAACGCGAAGACGCCCATCAGCGAAGACGGATAGCCTCCTCCGAAGCCGCGCCCGCTGCCGAAGGAAACGTTGAGCGAGACGGGATTTTTGATGATCAGCTTTTCAGCCGCCGCGTCGCCGAGATTGATGAGCGCGCTCTGGCCCTGATAGATGCCTTCGCGCGGCGCCACGAGCGCCGTCGTGATGCCAGCGCTGCGCTGCTGGTCGAAGGTTTCGGCCGTGACCTTGAGCTGATCCGAAGCCATTAATTCAGGGCTTTGGCCGCTGGGCGTGGGCGTCGGTTGGGCGCCGCCGGCCGGCGCCAGAGCAGGGATCGCCGGAACCGTCGGGGCGGGCTGGCCGCCGCCTCGACCCCCTTGCGCGGGAGTCGGCGCGGGCGCGCCTAGACCGATGTTGGTGTAGCCGTCAATCAGACCCGGATAAACCGTCATTCCCGTGGCGTCGATCACGCGGGCGTCGCCCGGGATCGGAATGTCGGCGCCGACGGCCTCGATCAGACCGTTGCGGATGACGACCGTGCCTTTTTGAATCGTCGCGCCGGTCACGGTGACCACCGTGCCGCCCTTGATCGCGTATGCGTCGCCGTCGAAGGCCGCCGCCCTCCGGATTGCCGGCGCAAAGATCGCCGCTGCCGAGAGCGCCAGCGCAAAGGCGAGCGTGAAAGAGGAATAGCGCTTCATTATTGAAGTAGGCTCCTGTCTTATTGTCTCTGTTTGTGCGAAAAGGATTGAATCGCGGCGAGCGCAAAGGCGGCAGGAGCGAAACCTGCGAAGTCCTTGCTCGTCGCCGAAGCTCGTTAATATAGACTGACGGGAAAGGCCACCAGTTTCAAATTTAGTTGATGGCGCGGACCATTATCGCAGGGGCTGTGATCAGCGTTTCTGCCACTCTGGACCGACCAGACAGAAAAATGTGAGACAGAAAAATGTGGTCTTTTATTTTTCTGTCTCACATTTTTCTGTCTGGTGGCCGAAACGATGATCACATCCAGCGCGGGTAATCTAGCGCAGTTGATGGCGCAAGGCAATAATGATCCAGGTCAATAACTCTTCCAACGTCTAACTCTTCGATAAAAGCGGCGTCGTGGCTGACGACAATCAAGGCGCCGCCGAAGCCCCGCAGCGCGGAAACCAGTTCCTCGACGCTCGGCAGGTCGAGATTGTTCGTCGGCTCGTCCGCGATCAATATTTCGGGCGACTGATCGGCGCCGAGCAGACAGGCCAGCCCTGCGCGCATTCTCTCCCCGCCACTCAAGACTGACGCGGGTTTCAGAGCCGCGTCGCGGATGAAGAGGAAACGTCCTAACAGCGTGCGAAGCTCGCTCTCGGGGCGCAGCGGCGCCGAGCGCTTGAGATTTTCTAAAACCGTCAGCGAATCATCCAACGCGCTCACCCGCTGGTCGAGCAGCCTGATTCTTTCAGCGCCGACTCTGACGGTCCCTTCGACCGGACTCTTCGCGCCGCAGATCAAATCGATTAGCGTCGACTTCCCGGTCCCATTCGCCCCCTTGAGCCAGATGCGTTCAGGCCCGATGACCTCGAGGCTCAGGGGCTTATCCCACAGCGGACGCCCGGCGCCCGGCCACATGTAATTCACTTCGACGAGTTCGATCATCCGCTTGTTCGGCGGGACTTTCGACCGTTCGAGGTCGACCGCGATTTGAAGCTCTATCGGTAAGCCCTTCCGCGCCTCTTCGACCTCTTGCCTCGCGTGGTCAACCTTACGCTGATGCCGATCCTTGAGCCGCGCGGCGGTGTTTTCAGCGGCGCGGCTCAAACCGCCAGCGACGATCGACGGCAGGTTGCGTTTGAGAATATTTCTGCGGCCGTGAGATTGCTTGCGCTGTTGGCGCTCGGCGGCGCGCTGCGCCGTGAGCTTCGCTTCTTTCAATCGCTGCCGCGCGCCTTGAAGCGTCTCTTCTGCCGCGCTTCTTTCGGCCTCGCGCTGTTGGCGATAGAACTCATAATCGCCGCCGTAGAGCTTCAGCCCGTTCGAGTTCAACTCCGCGATCTGATCGAGGAGTGCGAGCAGGCGGAGGTCGTGGCTGACGACGATCAGCCCCTTCTTCCACGAGGCGATCAGGTAGTAGACCGACTCCCGCGCTGACAGGTCCAGATGATTGGTCGGTTCGTCCAGGATCAGAAAATCAGGCTCTTCGAGCAGCAGTCCCGCGATCCTCACGCGCGTCATCTCGCCGCCGCTCAGGCTCTCAACGCTACGGTCGAGAGCGATGTGCGACACATCAAGTTTCGTAAAGACCTGCTCGATCCGTTCGCCCAAATCCCAGCGATCCGCAATAAGATCGAAATCACCAGGCGTTCCTTCGCCACGCTCGACGCTTTCGATCGCGGCGATCTGATCGGCGAGATTAATCGCGTCCACGACCGTTGCGGAAGAGCCGAACCGCGCCTGTTGCGGCAGATAGGAAACGCGCCCGCATCGGTTGACTGCGCCGACGGAAGGCTCGCGCCTCCCCGCGAGGATCTCGAGCAGCGTGGTCTTGCCGATCCCGTTCGCGCCCACGAGGCCGGCGCGAACCGCGCTGAAACTGAAATTGAGTTTATTGAAAAGGAAGCGGCCATCAGGCAGGCGATAGCCAAGCTCGACCGCGCTCAGATAGTTATGCATAGCGTTAAACCTCTTCAGGCAAAAACAAATCGATCGCGCCGCGGTGAAGATTCCCCTGCGGCGACAATGCGTGTCGTCTCTGGTGAATTGGCTTATCTACGCATAACAACTCCGGCTCCAACGATCATTCATCGCGACCGCCGAGAGCCGGAAAAAATCTCCTTCGGCTATCAAAAAGTTGTGCGAGCGGCGTCGGGTTTAGCTGACGCCGAGCGACGAAAATATAAGGTGAGTGTTCATATGTCAACCGTCTTCTCCGAAAACGTACCGCAGGTTGTCCAAGGCGGCGGAAGGCTTGATTAATGAGCCTTTCAGTTAACTCCAGTCTGAGGTTGAGCAAAAAGAACCACGGGGATCACGGGGAAAAAGAGGAAAAGGCTTTATGGAAGAACGTGTCACCGGAAGCATAGTTTGCCGCGAAAGGACAAACTATGCTTCATTTCATTTCGGGGTCTGGAAATCAGGCTCGCTGAACACAAGCTTCCGGGAGAAACGTTCATAATCTGCGCTTAGTTCAGTAAGGTCTCGTCCATTCGTTTCCAGGGTGAAATCATCAAGGCATGATCATGATTATCGCGAGGGTCATGCCCATACATGCAAGCCAGCAAATTGGGAATGTGGTCTGAGAGAAATTCAAATGCCATTTGAGGGCCGCTGTAGGAATACCACTCCTTGCGCCATGGCTGGTCCTTAAACTTTGGTCTGAAGAGAATGACTTGTTCCGGATTGGAAAATGTTTGTCCGGCCTCTGACTGCGGCCAGCGCGGGCGTAAGTCCGGCGGATACCACACCACTGTCGAACGAACCGTGATTGAGACATCAGAATGCGTCATTAGGCGTACATCTCGGCTCAGACGCGCACGTCGGCAGATCAGGCTGGCTATGCTGGCGGTCGGTGGGTTCTTCGGATCAATGTCAAGCGCTTCATGCAGCTTGACGATGATCAACTGGGGGCGGCGCTGTGAAGCTTTATAGATAGCTTCATCCTGGTCCCTCGCCACATCGACCACATAATTCGACGCCTTGATCGTGTGAAGAGCAGATTCCCGCAAGTCTTTATCGCTTTCAACGATCAGGATATGGGCAAAAGATTCATTGCGATCGTTTTTTTGAGACATTAATCACCTCCGGCGGTACGTAGATTACGTCCGAACCGGCAGTTTGTCTAAAGAAATTGGCTGAACATGCACAGAACGACAATCTATAGGCGCAAACCTGTACACGACGACAATCTATGATTCAATTTTCCGACATTTATCGATCATGCTAAAAAGGTTGACAGCCGACATGCTAAAAAGGTTGACAGCCGATATTCGCAGGTATATCGTTTGCGCCGTCTCAGCGTTGTTCTTTCTGATTACTGATTTCTCAAGCATCACCAAGACAACTGCAGGCAGTCATCGCCGAATTGTAGATCAACAAAACGGTTCAAACTGTGACGCCGAACAGCAGGTTTTGGTGTTTGAGCGACAGGCCCCAGCCGAACAATGCGCTCAGCGCGCCGTGGAAATCAACAATTTTCGGATAACGCCATAGAGCCGACGGGCTTTCGATTGATTTATTGGATAAGTGATTGAGGAGCGCCTATGTCTGTAGGGCTAGATAATCTGAAGCACATTGTCGTCCTGATGATGGAAAACCGGTCATTCGACCACATGCTGGGCGCCTTGAAGAAGGTGGATCCGCGTATAAATGGGCTGTCCGGCGACGAATTCAACCCGGACACCATTAACGCGTCGATCAAAGTTCAGCCGCTCGCCGAGTATCAGGGCCAGCTCGACCCGGACCCTGATCATCATTTCCCAGGTGTCAATCTGCAATTGTACGACGGCGCGGGCGGCCCGCCGGCAAATCCTTCCATGCAAGGTTTCATCAAGAGCTATTTTCAAAAGCGCCGCGACGTCAACCATTCGCACAAGATCATGTATTACTTCCCGCCGGAGAAGATTCCGATTCTGACGGGGCTGGCGCGCAGTTACGCGGTGTTCAACGGCTGGTTTTCTTCGATCCCCGGGCCGACGCTGTGCAACCGCGCCTTCGCCCACTACGGAACTTCGTTCGGCGAGGTCGGCATGAATCTGTTTTATTTGAACGTGCCGTACTTGAGCATCTACGAGCGCATGCTGAATGCGGGCCGCACGGCCAAGCTCTATTACTTCGATCAACAAAGCTCGTCACAGGAGGTTGTCAATCTGCTCAAGAGACAGCCGCGATTGTTCGGGCTTTACGAGGACTTCCTCCGCGACTGTAAGAAGAACAGGCTGCCGGACTACTGTTTCGTCGAACCGAATTACAGCGACCATGAAGATGACGGCGGCGGCGAGTTGATCGCCTCTGACCAGCACCCCGATCACCACGTGCTGGCCGGCGAGGCGTTCATCGCCTCCGTCTACAACGCGATTCGTAAGAATCCCAACCTGTGGAAGAGCACGTTGCTGCTGATTACTTATGACGAGCACGGCGGCATTTACGACCATGTGCCGCCGCCGGCTTGCACGCCGGACGGCTTCATCGCTTCCGCGGAAGCCACTGGGACGGGCGCGCCGTTCGCCTTCGATCGGCTGGGCGTGCGCGTGCCGGCGGTCGCCGTATCGCCATGGATTCCCAAGGGCGCCGTGGTCGCAGGACCTGAAGACCCGGTCAACGGCCGTGTCTTCGAGCATGCCAGTATTCCGGCCACCGTGATGCAGGCGTTTCAGCTTCAGGACGAAAACCGATCGCCGCGCGAGAAGACCGCCAATACTTTTCTTGACTTGCTTTCGGATCAGATGCGACCTGACAGCGATTGCCCTGTGTTTAAATAGGAGACGTAAAAAATATGGCCAAGTCAGAAAATATAATCCGCATTCTGAAGTTGCCCTCCGACGCGTTCAACAAGCATCGTCCCGTATCCGACCTCCTGTGGACTCAGGTGGAGCATCTATCGGCGGTCATAATCGGAATGATTGATGGTGAGAGGCGGGCGATAACTACTGAAGAGCAGGCTAGCGCTTTCATCAAAAAGTACACCGCATTGCCGCATTCGCCGGCCGTCGGCAAAAAGCAAGTTGCGGCGCCCAATGGGGCCAGGAAGCAGCCGGCGCGTTCGTCCGGCAATGGGGTAGGGAAGAAGGCGGCGCGTTCATCTGGCAAAGGGGCCATGAAGAAGCCCCCGCGTTCGTCCAAGCGATAACCAGACTCCGGACCAACCGGATCACGGGACCGAGTCAATAAGAAGGAGGTACATGCGCCAACATACGATTTTCCTCTGCGCCTGTCTTATCATTCTGGCAGGACGCGTCCATGCTCAAGAGGGCACACTGCAGGCCGAATTTCGACGCGAAGGCGAGTCGTTCAAAGCGAATTGCGCCAAGTTCAGTATTACATCTCTGCCCGGTTGCGCGGAGGTTCTCTTCCTCGGCCATCCGCTGCACGTCGCCGTGGGCAGCGTCGCGCCGCAGAACGGCTTCGGCTTCGGCCCGGCGTTTGTGAGGCGCTGGAATCCGAACAACGACTGGCGGTTGAGTGTTAATGCCGATGGCGTGGTGTCGAACAACGGCTCGTGGCGCGCCGGCTTTTACGCTAAGGCCGTTCGCACGAAGATAGAACCGGGAACCGCCACCGTTCGTCCATACCCCATATTCAATGTCTATGCGCAGGCGACTTCTCTTAACAAGATCGCATTTTACGGGCTGGGGCCGAATACGGAGCGCGCCGATCGAA
>Ga0081455_10006957_pt1 | contig 12025 bp, 10 predicted proteins | sample TabmetS3T2R1_FD_70207 | JGI IMG/M metagenome (GOLD analysis project Ga0081455, IMG submission 70207) | Tabebuia heterophylla rhizosphere microbial communities from the University of Puerto Rico - S3T2R1 | ecosystem: Host-associated > Plants > Roots > Rhizosphere ...
GGTTTCCGGTTTCAGCCGTGGGGCAGCCTGGGAACTTGTGGTTGAACTGAAACCTGACACCCGACACCTGAAACCTGAAACCTTTGAACTTTGAACTTTGAACTTTGAACGGAGACAGTAATGGACTCCAGTGCACTGCAATCTGAACGTGTAGAAGTTGCCGACGATCTTTGGGCCGTCAATGCTTTCTTCGAAGAGAAGAGTTGGACGGATGGCTTGCCGATTATTCCTCCAACGGAAGAGCGGGTTGGCCAGATGATCGCGGCGGTCAATCGCAACCCACAGGACGTGATCGGGGTTGTGCCGCCCCGTTGGGCGCCGGCCACCATCGAAAAAATAGCGATCAATGCCGTCATGGCGGGTTGCTTGCCGCAGTACATGCCCGCCTTAATCGCGGCGGCGGAGGCTTTAACCGATCCCAAGCTGAATCTATACGCGCTTCAGGCGACTACGGGCGGACCAGCGATCATGTTGATCGTCAATGGTCCGATTCGAAAACAGCTCAATATCAACGGTGGCTCAAATGTCCTCGGCGAAGGTTGGCGCGCCAACGCTACCATCGGCCGTTGCATTCGCCTGATCCAACGAAACATCGGGGGCTCCTATCCGGGAACGACTTGTAAGGCGACCCTCGGCTGGCCGGGAAAATACAGTCTCTGCATCGCGGAAAACGAAGAAGCGAGCCCGTGGGAACCGTTTCACGTCGAGCGCGGATTCGGCTCCGACACGAGCACAGTGACGGCGATTAGCGCGGATAGCTCCATTCGCGCATCGGATCTCGACAGCACCACGGGCAAAAGCATACTCACGAATTTCGCTTGCCGAATGGACGGACCTTCGGGGCCGGAGGCGGTCATGGTGATTTGCCCCGAGCACGCGAAAATTATCGCCGAGGACGGCTTCACCAAGCAGGACGTAAAAAAGTTTGTCTGGGAGCGGGCGGGTCATCGCATGAGTGAAGTGCCGGAAGAGACTTTCAACCAGCGGGTAAAGCGCCGGCCGGACTTGAAGCTCACTCGCGAGAGCGTGATTCCCATAACCGACAAGCCGGAGGATATTATCGTGTTGGTGGCCGGCGGCGACGGTTCGCAGTCGCAATATATCCACGTCTGGGGACAGAGCACGCCGGAAGGCGGTTCGACGCGGTCGGTGACGAAGGCGGTCCAGCTTTAGCTAGACCTGTTTCGAGTTTCGGGTTTCGAGTCTCGGGTTGATCGGGCCCTTGCGCGCGACTATCGGCCGCTTCTTTGCCTCCTCGCCCTATTAGAGGGAGAGGATTAGAGGTGAGGGTTCTCTATCTCGAAGAAAAGATTTTGTCGAAACGGTTGCCATCGAGGCGCTCGCCCGGTGGGATACATCGCTCGTCCATATCATGATTCTGTTGAAAACCCGTTCCGCTGGCGCTTCGAGAGGCCTCAGACGAACGGACGAACGATTGAAGTCATGGAAGATTCTCCGTTCATGCTGAGCATAGTCGGAGAATTCTTAGGGTTCTCCGTAGAACTGTATTGTCACTAATGACATCAGAGCTAACAGATAAAGGGAGACACATGTTCATGGCCAGGCGATTTGCAATTCTTTTCGTCCTTATTGTGGTTTCCGCCGATCCGGCATGGGCACAAAGTTTGCCCAAAGTTCGCGCTGCCTATACTTCCATCGGTATCCAATTCGATCCGTTTTACATCATGAAAGAACTGGATCTGCCCCGTAAACAGGGTCTGGATGTCGAGACGCTTTTTGTCCCGGTGAGCTCGCGGGCGGTGCAAGCGGCCCTGGCCGGTGAGTTGCATTTTATCACCAGTGGCGGCGTGGCCAATATCAATGCGAATGTGACGGGCGCGGATTTCACCGGGCTGACGGCGACGCTCAATACGTTCGTATTCAAGATCATTGCGAACCCGGAGCTCAAAAAGCCTGAGGATTTGAAAGGAAAGAAGGTCGGGATTTCTCGGTTGGGCGGCGCCAGCGATTTTTCCATTCGCTATGCACTGAATCACTGGGGACTGGTCCCGGAGAAAGACGTTGCCCTTATCCAGGTGGGCGGTGAGCCTGAAGAGGTTCTGGCGCTGCAAAACAAGGCCGTGGACGCAGTGATTCTAGCGGAGCCGTTTGCCACCGTTGCCAGGCGGGCCGGCGCGATTATGCTTGCTGACTTAAGTCAGCTCGGAGTGCCTTACACGATGCATGGCATCGGAGTTCGAAAGAGTTACATTAAGACCAATCGGGACATCGTTGTTCGATTCATGAAAGCCTATCTCGAGGGCATCTATGTCTTCAAAACCAACAAAGAAGTTGCGCTGAACGTCTTGAAAAAATATACGCGGCTCGACGATCTCTCTCTAGTCCAAGTGTCTTACGACGAGATGTCCCAGCGATTGATCCGTAGAGTGCCTTACCCGGACCGCGACGGTATTCAAACCATCATCGATCAACTCGCTAAAACCCGTCCGCAGATGAAAAATTTGAATCCCAACGACTTCATCGATCCGACGATTCTGAAGGAAATCGAAGACAGCGGCTTTATTAAGAAGCTATACGGAAATTGATAAACCAACTAAGGTGGTGGTGCGACAGCGACGCATCATTTTGTCGGAAGCCCCGTCACCATCGCCTGACCCTCCGTAACTACGATCTTTCCCGTCATATACGGATGGATTGAACAGAAATAGTCGTAGTCGCCCAGCTGCTCAAATTTTGCGCTATAGCTCTTTGACGGCATAAGCGTATCTGAAGCCATCCCGTCCTTCACCGTAATGCTATGCGGGGCGCCATCATCATTTACCCAGGTTACGGTTTCGCCCGCGCTCACTCTTAATGTCGCTGGGGTAAAAGCGAACCCACTGATCGTAACGCTGCGACCGGAAGATGCTTGTTTTGCCGGCGCATTTTGCACGGCAATCTTTCGTGGGGCATTGCCGACGGTGATGGTTGTCACTGCGCCGGTCTCCAGATCGACGATGGACACATCGTTGGAATCTTCGTTTGTTGTCAGTGCGGTTTTGCCGCCGGGGCCCGGGGCTACCCAGTGAGGCCTCGAACCCACCTTGATCGATTTCTCAACGTCGTTTGTTTGTGGATTAAATATGGCGAGAAGACTAGGTCCTTGCACCGCTGTCAAGCCACGTTTTCCATCGGCTGTGAAATTGGCATAGTGCGGTGAAACCCCAACCGGAATCTGGGTCACTATCTTATTATTTGACGGATCGACCACGACCACGGAATCGACTCCAGCCTGGGTGATGTATAAAAGCTTTCCGTTGGGGCCGAACTCGAGACCACGGGGAGTCTTATCGAGCGGCACGGTTTCCTTCACCGTTCGACCCTGGAGATCAATGATCGCAAGAGAAAATTTTCCCGGGGTCTGTGAGCCGACATAAGCGACGGTGCCGTTCGGATGAACCGCGATATTGTGTGGCTTGCCTACCGGCACGCTAGCCACGACTTTCCTGCTCGCGGTATCGATAAGAGCGACCGAGTCGGTGTCGTAAACACCGACCAGAACAAACTTACCGTCCGGCGTGACCGCTACTCCGTGAGGATTTTTGCCTACTTCAATGTTCTCAACGAGTGTATCGGTTGCGGTGTCGATAACGCTGACGGTTGATGCTCCGTCGCTGGCGACATAGACCCAGCGGTTATCAGGCGTGATAACGATGCCGTGCGGACCTGGTGGGACTGGAACAGTTGCTAAAACTCGTTTTTCCGCTATATCGATAACACTGATGGTATTGTCCTTGAAATTACCGACATAGGCTTTAGGACCCGCGGCCCGGGCTGGAACTGCGGCTAGCAGGATCGCTGTTAGTAACAAAATCGTAATGGTGCAAAGCTTGCGAACAGCCCTGGTTTGGTCTTGTATCATGTCGCTGACCTCCACTTTAATTTGAATTAGGGATAAACAATAAGAAGACTGATCGGGAAGGTTTTTTATTCCATTCCCGGATTTCGGAATAAAATGTCTATGGAAGCAGTCTTACACAGATAGGGCTTGCTGCGGTGTTGGAGAGCAAAAGGTCTCGCTTCGAGAGCAGCATGTCTCCGCATATGGGCGCTGCCTACAATCTGGCGCGCTGGCTTACTCGTAACGATCACGACGCAGAAGATGTCGTGCAGGAGGCGATGCTCCGCGCCTTCACGTTTTTCGATGGATTCCGTGGAACTGACGCTCGGTCGTGGATCTTGAAAATCGTCCGGAACACATGCTTCACGTGGCTGCAGGCAAATCGGCCGAATGAAATTATTGCGACCGACGTCGAAGAAGTATCAGACATTTCGCCGTTGGTTTCTTGCTCAAGCTCTATTGATGACCCGGAGACCGTGGCGCTGCGCAAGACCGAGGCGCAGCAGGTTGACGCAGCGATAGCATCCATATCGCCCACGTTCCGGGAAATAATCGTTTTGCGTGAGATAGAAGGGTTGTCTTACAAGGAGATTGCTAGCGTGATTGATGCACCGATCGGGACCGTGATGTCGCGCCTGGCACGGGCGCGGAGTGAAATTCGACGCGCTCTCGTCCGTGCGAGTGATGCGGGAAACCGCAGAGGAACACCTTGATGACACCCGAGAACGCGCGTCGCTTACTGAATGCTTACGTTGACGGCGAGCTCGATGCCGCGTCAACGATGGAGCTGGAGACGCAAATACGCGAGTCGCCGGCGTTGCAACAGGAATTCGAGCGCTTGTCAGCTCTGCAAAGCTTGGTACGAAATCGCGCTAGGCGATTCGATGCCCCTTCCCACCTGGCTCGTCGTATTTTCGCGGCCCTCCCTGAGACGAAACCCGCTAGAACAGTGAAGACAGTCCCCGGCTGGTGGCGGTCACTGGCGATGGGCGCGACCACGGCGGCTGTAGCGCTTTTGTTCTGGAACATCGTTCCGACCTTCAACCGTCTTGATCTCGATACGGGCACGCGCGAGGAAGTATTGGCTGCTCACGTGCGTTCTTTGATGGCCGATCATCTGACGGATCTCACATCGGACGAAAGACATACCGTCAAACCGTGGCTTTCCACTCGGCTCGATTTTGCGCCTCCGGTAGAAGACCTTGCTGGCCAAGGCTTTTCGCTTGTCGGTGGACGGCTTGATTATCTCGGCGGAAGGCCCGTCGCCGCGCTTGTCTATCGTTACCGGCAGCATATCATCAATGTTTTTGTCTGGCCTTTATCAAAAAATCGGGAGAGTCCCGTTCAAAACTGGACTCTCCGAGGTTACAACGTAATGCGTTTCGATGCCCGAGGAATGAGCTTTTGGGCGGTGTCGGACCTCAACTCAAGAGATCTCCAAAAGCTCGCGGGCCTTCTCCAACGCAGCTCCCAATAGGCAGATATTTAATTCGTAACGCCGGCACCTCTTGGTGAGGGCTTGATAGGTTTTGCTTCGATCTAGTATTTAGTGGTGTCTGCAGCTGGCGAAAGGATTCCGTTATGATGGTTATTGATGCCGATGCCCACGTCGAAGAATCGCAGGCGATGTTCGATCGTTTGGATAAGGAATATTACGATCGCCGGCCGTTACCGGTACGTTTCGATGGCGACACGGTTTTCGGAAAATACAACGCCGTATGGCTCATCGAGGGAAAAACCTATCCCAAGCTGATCGGCAAAGGTGGGACGATTTTTCGCACACCCACTCTCATGGAGGCGGCTTCCTTGAAGCGGGAGACGATCGGTGCCCAGGAGATGACAGATATCGCTGCCCGGCTCAGGGACATGGACAAGGTAAAGATCGACACGCAGGTGGTCTTTCCCAGCCTCTTCTTGACCACCACCGCCGAAGATTTACGCCTGGAGGCGGCGCTGCTACGGGCCTACAACACTTTCTTGGGAGAATGCAGCGCCGCGTCGAAAGCGAGAATCCGCTTTGCCGCTCTGGTGCCGATTCGCGATATCGATGCATCGATAAAAGAAATCAAGCGGGCGGCCAAGATCGGTGCCGCCGCGGTCATGCTCCATGGAATGGCATGGGACAAACTCCTGGGTGACGAGAGTCTGTTTCCGTTCTATGAAGAGGCGGCCGATTTGAATCTCCCCATCTGTGTCCATCTCGGCTGGGGCTGTCCGGCCATGACCGATATCTTCGACGCCTCGACTAACTTTTACAGCGCCATATTGCCGGTCACGATCGGCTTTCATAGCATTCTTACGTCTGCTGCCTTCGAGAAGATTCCAAATCTGAGATTCGCTTTCTTGGAAGCCGGCTGCGGCTGGGTGCCCTATCTTGCTCGACAGGTACGGCGGGATAACGGGCGACGCAGAAAAGCCAAAGACCCGATCGAATACTTCAAGGCTGGCCGAGTCTTCGTCACATGTGAAGCGGACGAGGATATCAATAGCGTCGCGGAGTTGATCGGCGACGATTCGTTCGTGCTCGGCTCCGACTATCCCCACGGCGACCCGTCGCGTCAGGAAGACATGGTCGCCGACTTCCGCGAGAGAAAAGATCTCTCGCCGCGCATGGTCGGGAAAATGCTTTCCGACAACCCGCGGAGGCTCTACGGGCTATAAAGGTCGATTGGTCACAACCACAAAGAACGTAGGCGCAATAGCCGCAGCCGAAAGGCCGGAATATCTCGCGGAAAGGCGCAAAGGCCGCAAAGAAAAAATGAATCCGAACTTGGCGTCTTGGCGGGAGCATGATCTTAAACACCCGTAATTAAAGGGCACTGATCGCGGGGGAAGATTTGCGCAAGCTGTGAGAACTGCTAAACCTCTTCTATCTGCGACGGGGAAGATAGAGATGGGGGTGACTAAAATAGTGGGGCGTCTCAAATTTGATTCACCCCCTGAATCAAACTTGCTACAGCGGGTGATTGACCGCCCACGGCCCAGCCAATTCCCATCGGAAAATCTTCGATAATTGCAATATCTTTATTCACGCCGCTCTTGGGAAGAGTGGTATATCGCTTGCTGAATGAATGAACTGACACGTCCTCGCACAGAGGGCAAGCGGTGGAGGGCGACGATTTGAACGTCTTGAGCGGATTGAACCACTTGAACTATTTTAGTTTGAATTTGGGCGATCTCAGGTTTCGATGGGTGAGAGCTAGTTGCAAACTCAAGGTCCAGGAAAAGTTAGTATCGCCGTCGCACGATTCGTGGTCAGGTTGTCGGTAACCATTAATCAGCGGTCAGTTCAGGGCGGAGTAAAAACGTTGGGCGGAAAAGTCTTTATCTGGTTCTTGGAAGGACAGACATTATGAACGGAAATGCCAGATGGGGAGCGGTTTCTCTGCTTGCTGTTTGCCACTGTGGTGAGACCGATCTCTGATCTTCGGCTTCTGGATCTCTGGTTTTGCGCGCTATGCGCTTTGGACTTGGCGATTCTGCCCGGGCTCGGAGGTAAGGACTGAGTGGAGCGAAGAGTTAAATGGAGATAAAGAGGAAAGTGACGAGTTCCCTGGGGTTAAAGCAACAGCATTTTGGTGGGTTCAAGCTTGCGGGTGCGCGGATCGATCGCGTAACCCAGTATTTCGAGGGCAGTGACTCCTAACAAGGGAGTATCAGTGGGTGCGCCAAATATTGTCGGCACGGTCCGGGCCTTTCCGTGGATGCGGATAAAAACATCGCCCATCGGGCGCCGGATTTCGCTACCGGCGGCAAGATGAAATGTTTCCTCCGCATATGGGGTGATACCCAACTGTTCGAGAGTGCTTCTTGGAATCACGCTAAAAATAGCGCCTGTATCCGCAATAAGGTCGAGCTTCTCCCAATGCGTTGGGTCACGTGGATTGGTGACTTCGACCGTGACTTCTGTTATTCCCATGCGCTAGACTCTACCATTACAGGCACTTAGCGGCAATGCAAGGAAAGCTGAACTGCATGAAACAAATCACGGTCCTTACTCTTTGCGCCATGCTTTTCGCGCTTAGCTTACCCGTTGCGGCACAGGAGCCGGCGAAGGTCTGGCGCATCGGCGTGCTGGTTTCAAGCTCTGCATCCTTGAACGCGTCCCGTGACGATGCCCTCCGGCAAGGTCTACGTGAGATAGGATATGTGGAGGGCAAAAACATCATCATGGAGTATCGCTATGCCGAGGGGAAACTGGACCGTCTTTCCGAGCTGGCTGCCGACCTAGTCCGCTCACAGCCCGATGTTATCCTTGTCGGCGGCACCCGGGTAGCTGTTGCCGCCAAGCAAGCGACCAGCATGATCCCGATCGTCGTGACAGGAGCTGGCGATCTGGTCGCAGCCGGGGTGGTCCAAAGCCTTAGCCTTCCGGGTGGTAACGTGACCGGGGTATCCAGACTTTCTCCGGAGTTTCTCGGCACGCGAGTGGAACTGCTCAAAAAAGTCATTCCAAAGGCCACGCGCATAGCGACCCTCTCCAATCCTGAAAATCCTGGACACGCGGCCGCTTTGAGAGAGATCGAGCTAGATGCAATGGCATGGGGAATTAGGCTCCAGGCGCTGGCGGCAAGAGGTGCCGATGAGCTGATCCCAGTCTTCAGAACTGCAGCTAAGGAAAATGTCGATGCGCTCATTGTCACGGTGGATGCACTTTTCAGTAGTCAGCGATCAACAATTGTCGAACTGGCGTTGAAGCAGCGTTTGCCGGCAATTTATGATAGAGCCGAGTTTGTCGAGGCGGGCGGACTGATGAGCTATGGGATGAATTTGGCGGATCTTTCCCGGCGTGCGGTTTGGTATGTCGATCAGATCCTAAAAGGCGCCAAACCCGAGAAATTGCCTCTGACGGAGCCGGCCAAGTTCGAGTTGGTGATCAATCTCAAAACTGCCAAGCAGATCGGATTAACCATTCCATCCAATGTATTGGCTAGAGCAGATCGGGTCATTCGATGATCCGTCAATCTAAAATCGAAAATCCAAAATCTAAAATCGTTAGGCGATTCCGCCCAACGTTCTGGCGAGAGCGGATAAAGTCATCAAGTAACATTTTTGATTTTAGATTTTGGATTGAAAGGTAGGAGCACAAACGAATGAACCGATTTCCTCCGAATTTTTTTTCCGGCAGTCGAAAGTCGGCAATCCGAAATGTAAGATGGCTGGGGCTTTTGGTCATCGTTTTCATGCTAGTGGTGGCCGGAGATGTGGCCCACGCGCAGAACAAATCGAACTTGCCGCGGATTGGCATTCTGTATCTCGGCGCGCCGCCCAACGCCAATCTCGACGCTTTCATCCGGGGGCTCGGCGAGCTTCACTACGTTGAGGGGAAAAATATTCTGGTCGAATATCGCTTTGCACAAGGAAGAGCAGAGCGTCTTCCTGAGCTTGCAAGGGAACTGGTTCAGCTACGGGTGGACGCGATTTTCACCGCGGGCACGCCTTCAATCTTTGCTGTAAAAGAAGCGACCAAAACAATTCCTGTCGTTTTCTTCAGTACGAGTGATCCCGTCGGTACCGGAGCTGTGGCCAGTCTCGCCCACCCGGGGGGTAATATCACGGGCATCTCCGTCCTTGCTTCGGACCTATGGCCCAAGCGGCTCGAGCTGCTAAAGGAAATCTTTCCCAAGCTCTCGCGGGTAGCCATGGTCTGGAATAAAGGCAATCCCGGTATGGCGCTCGAAGCGAAGGCAACCCAGGAAGTCGCGGCACCGTTGGGTGTCACGGTGCAGGATCGAGGGCTAAAAGATCCCAACGAGCTCGAAGTGATTTTGGCCGTCATGTCGAAAGACCGGCCAGATGGTTTTCTCGCGTTGATGGATCCGGTCCTGAACTCTTACCAGAAGCGGATTTTGGATTTCGTAACGGAACATCGGCTGCCGGCGATATTCGAAAATAGAACTTGGGTCGAAGCCGGCGGACTCATTTCGTACGGCGCCGACTATGTTGAGGCGTTCCGGCGCGCCGCCGCTCTCATGGATAAGGTGCTCAAAGGCACAAAACCCGCCGATATTCCGGTTGAGCAGCCAACGAAATTTGAGCTGGTGATCAATCTCAAAACTGCCAAGCAGATCGGGTTAACAATACCCCCAAATGTCCTCGCCAGAGCCGATAAAGTAATACGGTGAAAGCAACTGATACATTCAAATTCAAAACGTTCAAACCGTTCAAATCGTTCAAATCGTTTGGGAACAAAACAACGATCCCATGAGATGACTAGCCTGTCCGACAGAGTAAATTGGATGAAAACAGTCAGGAGTCAGCGGTCAAGTGTCAACAAAAGCGCCGTTTGTCTTGCTTTCTCCGCGATGCTCTTTGCGCTTTGCGCGGCGGCGGACGCGCAGGATACAAAGAAGATCCCGCGAATCGGTTTTCTCGCATTGCTCGTAGGCCGTTTGGCTCCCGAGCAGGCCTTCCTGCAGAGCTTGCGCGACCGGGGTTACATTGACGGACAGAATATCACCATCGATTACCGATTTGCGGGCGGCAAGGTAGATCGTCTGCCTGAACTGGCTGAGGAACTAGTGCGAACGAAACCTAAGCTTATCGTGGCGAGAGCCACGCCCGCGGCGCAGGCCGCTAAGAATGCGACGACCACCATCCCAATCGTGATGTTCAGCGTTGCAGATGCGGTGGGAAGCGGATTTGTCGCTAACTTGGCTCGACCGGGCGGAAATATGATCGGCGTGACTAACATCATGCCGGAGCTGGCGGGCAAGAGATTAGAACTGCTGAGAGAAATTCTTCCTAAGCTCTCGCGCGTAGCCTTCCTGGCCTACGAGCCAGATCCGGCACACAAGCTCTTTGTCAACGAAGCACAACAGGCAGCCGAAAGATTAGGGATGAAATTTCAGCCGTTGGTGATAACCGCAGTCGACGAGATTGAAAGCGCGTTCGCGGCCATGACCAAGGAACGGGCCGGGGCGCTTGTTATTCAGCCACTCTTTAGCAGTAATCTCGGACAGGGAAAAAAGATCGCGGATCTCGCACTAAGGAACCGTCTGCCGACTATGTCGGACGGAGGCGGCTTTCCGGAAGCGGGAGGCTTGATGCTATACGGGCCGAATCAGCTACACTTAGCGCGCCGTGTCGCTGTGTTCGTCGACAAAATCCTCAAAGGGGCCAAGCCCGGTGACCTGCCGGTAGAACAGCCAACGACGTTTGAATTCGTCATCAATCTAAAGACCGCCAAGCAGATTGGACTGACGATTCCGCAGTCGGTGCTGTACCGCGCGGATAGAGTCATCAAATGAAACCCGACAGGAAATCGTTTGACTTTGCTCAGAACTGGTTCCCGGCGATAGGCAACAGTCTAAAAGCTGAAGTCTTTGTTTTCGCGCTATGCGCCATCCTCTTTGTGCTTAGTTCGTCCGCCGAGGCGCAACAGCCAAAACCAACTCCACTGATCGGCATTCTAGACTCCGGCACACGTTCTGCTTCGGCAGGCCGTATCGAGGCATTCCGCCAAGGCTTGCGTGATCTGGGCTACATTGAAGGAAAGAACATCGCCATTGAGTACCGCTACGCTGATGGGGATAACAACCGGCTTCCTGAACTTGCTGTCGAGTTAGCCCGCCTCAAGACGGATGTCTTGGTTGCAGCAGGTGGCAATTCCGCAACGCGCGCTCTAAAGGAGACAACCAAGACGATCCCAATCGTAATGGCCGGAGGTAGCGACGCTGTTGACGGAGGCATAATATCGAGCCTGGCGCGCCCAGTCGGCAATGTTACAGGACTGACCTCTCTCTGGGATGATCTAGCCGGCAAGCGGCTGGAGTTGCTGAAGGAAACCATTCCAAAGCTTTCACGCGTCGCTGTGCTGTGGAATCAAAGCGGTGGCCGCAACACGCAGTGGAAGGCAAGCCAATCCGCGGCGCAACAGTTGGGTCTGCAGGTACATTCAATGGGAGTGCGTAACGCCTCCGACTTAGAGAATGCGTTTAAGGAAGCAGTCAAGGCGCGAAGCGGCGCTCTCAGCGTAACGGCATCGACGCTATTCAGCGCTAACTATAAGGAAACCGCCGACCTTGCGAATAAGAATCGTCTGCCTGCTATCTATCCAGGCCAAGCGCATGTAGAGGCCGGAGGCTTGATGTACTACGGCGCTAACACTTTAGATTTGTACCGGCGTGCGGCGTTCTATGTGGATAAGATTCTTAAAGGCGCAAAGCCTGCCGACCTTCCGGT